>Ga0172371_10007342_pt1 | contig 15735 bp, 15 predicted proteins | sample Lak12m_FD_114543 | JGI IMG/M metagenome (GOLD analysis project Ga0172371, IMG submission 114543) | Freshwater microbial communities from Kabuno Bay, South-Kivu, Congo - kab_022012_12m | ecosystem: Environmental > Aquatic > Freshwater > Lake | place: Democratic Republic of the Congo: South-Kivu... | reverse complement strand
GAAAGGCTCAAGGCAATAAGGAAGATACAACTCATTGCACCTTGAGCCTTTAATCTTGGACCTTTCGCCTTATACCTTTAACCTTGCGCCTGTTTTTTTTGGCAATAAGCCGTCATAGACCACGAATTAATTACACCAGGGAGCACCACACAATGCCGGACATTCTACTTCGTAACATGCTTAAGGACCAAAGCGGCACCATTACCGCGGTTAAGGTCGGGGGGGAACTAGGCCGCCGGATCCGTGACATGGGTCTGGTCCCGGGCACCCGGATCACCATTATGGGCCGGGCCCCGCTTTACGACCCGGTGGCCATCAGAATCATGGGGGGCACCCTGACCTTGCGCAACAACGAGGCTGACTACATCGAGGTGGAAACAGCCCGTCCCGAATAGCGGACAATTATTGCGGAACCCATTTATCCGTCCTCTTTCACCCTGCTTTCACCCTGCGGGTATGAGTCTCGTTCGCACCTCAAAGGGCATAAAAACAGACAAACTGCTCAACTTAAGCTTTAGCGAGGCATCACAATCTGTCCCTTTTGGGGATTTTTCAGGTTAAACAAATTAGACATGGCAAATTTTATTTACAGCAAGAAAAACACCCTGAACCGTTATTTGGAGAAATGCGCATGTGCATCGTCGTGATCGGCGGCATGGACCGCCTTGCCCCACATTACATGGAAGAAGCAAAAAGGCTCGGCATCAGTCTGCGGGTGTTTAAGAGCTTCGAGCGGGGGATAGAGCAGAAACTCTGCAACAGCGATGGAGTGGTGCTCTTTACCGGCAAGATATCCCATGCCGCCCGGAGAGCGGCGGTCCATGCGACCCGACGCCACAATATCCCCCTGTACCAGTTTCACGCCTGCGGGCTGTGCACGCTCCGCGATTGTCTCCGTTGCCTGCTCAATAACGCCGGCGGCGCCCTGGCGCCGGAACGGGCCGGGCAAGCAATTTACCCATCAACGTCCGGAAACAAATCGGCCCGCATCAAGAAATAAGCCGCCAATCACGAGGAGAATTTGAATGTCAACCATCAGCATCGCCCTGGCCGGCAACCCCAATGCCGGTAAAACCACCCTTTTCAACGTCCTGACCGGCGCCCGCCAGCATGTGGGCAACTATCCCGGCGTTACCGTGGAGAAAAAAGCCGGGACCTATATTTTCCCCTCGGGTGAAGAGGCGACCATCGTTGACCTGCCCGGCACCTACTCCCTGACCGCTTATTCCGTGGAAGAGGTGGTGGCCCGTGACTATCTGGTGCAGGAAAAGCCCGATGTGGTCATCAATATCGTTGATGCATCCAACCTGGAGCGCAACCTCTATCTCTCCACCCAATTTCTCGAGCTTGGCGTACCCATGGTGATCGCCCTCAATATGATGGATGTGGCCCAGGACCGGGGGATCAGCCTTGACGCGGAAAAGCTCTCCTCGCTTCTCAAAGTGCCGGTGATTCCGATCATCGCCCGCTCGGGCAAGGGCACGGCCGAGCTCATGGCCGCGGCCCTTAGATTGGCCGGGCAAAACGCCGCCTGGAACCCACTGCACATCTCGTATGGGGAAGACGTGGACCTTGCCCTGCAAGCCATGGAGCAACGCGTCACCGCCGAAAGCTTCATGAGCGGGAGCTACACCCCGCGCTGGCTTGCTCTCAAGTACCTGGAAGGAGACCGCCAGATCCGGGAAAAAGGCCGGGCCCGCAATCCGGCCGTGGATGCGGAACTGGTGGAGATCGTGGCCAAAACCGGCGCCCACCTGCATAAAACCATGGATACCTATCCGGAGGCCATTATCGCCGACCACCGCTACGGCTACATAAAATCGGTGCTCCGCCAGGAAGTGATCAGCCATAAATTCGACGCCGACCGCCTCCACGCCTCGGACCGGATAGACAAGGTCCTGACCAACCGCTTCCTGGGACCGATCATCATGCTGGCCGTGCTGCTTGGCCTCTACAACTTTACCTTCACCTTCAGCGAACTGCCTGTTGCCTGGCTTGAGACCTTTTTCGGCTGGGCAAGCGACAATCTGAACGCCCTGCTGCCGGATGGCCATCTTAAATCCATGCTCATCTCAGGGGTGATAGACGGGGCAGGCGGAGTGCTCGGCTTTGTGCCGCTAATCATGTTTATGTTCTTCGGCATCGCCATCCTCGAGGATTCAGGTTACCTGGCCAGGGTCGCCTTCATGATGGACCGGATATTCCGGATTTTCGGGCTGCACGGCAGCTCGGTCATGGCCTACATCGTCTCCGGCGGCATTGCCGGAGGCTGCGCCGTGCCCGGGGTAATGGCCGCCCGCACCCTGCGCTCCCCCAAAGAGCGGCTCGCCACCCTGCTCACCGTCTCCTTCATGAACTGCGGGGCCAAACTGCCGGTGCTGGCCCTGCTCACCGCCACCTTCTTTTCCAGCAACCAGGCGCGGCTCATGTTCCTGCTGACCCTGCTGGCCTGGGCCGTGGCGCTCCTTGCCGCCAAATTTCTGCGCCTCACCGTGCTGCGGGGCGAATCCACCCCCTTTGTCATGGAGCTGCCCCCCTACCGCTTTCCCACCTTCCAGGGACTTATCATCCACACCTGGGAGAGAACATGGCAGTACATCAAGAAAGCGGGCACCACCATCCTTACCATCTCCATTCTGATCTGGGCGATGATGACCTTTCCCGGCCTGCCGGTCTCGGAAGAAGAGAACTTTACCAGGCAACGCCAGGAAATTCTGGCCGCAATTCCGGCAGAGACCGCAGCCGCCCTGGAAAACGGCGCCGAAGGCCTCCCTCCCGAAGCCCTTGCTGCCAAGGAAAAGCTGACTGCCCTCGACAGCGAGCAGGCAGGCCGCGCCCTGCGTTACTCCCTGGCCGGCCGGCTCGGCACCGCCATGGAATCGGTGAGCTGGCTGCCCGGCTTTGACTGGCGGACCAATATCGCCCTGGTCGGCGGCTTTGCCGCCAAGGAGGTCATCGTCGCCACTTTGGGGACGGCCTATTCCCTGGGGGAGACCGATCCGGAAGACACCGCTTCCCTTTCCGACACCCTGGCCAAGGATCCGCACTGGAATCCGCTCATGGCCATGGCTCTCATTGTTTTCGTCATGTTTTACGCGCCATGCTTCGTCACGGTGGTCTGCATCTCCCGTGAGTCCGGCTCCTGGAAATGGGGACTTTTCGCCATCTGCTTCAACACCGTCTTCGCCTTTGCCCTGGCCACCCTGGTTTATCAGGGCGGCCGCACCCTAGGCCTTGCCGGGTAAAATAGTGCCCATCCGGAAGCGGCCCTTTCGCCCGATTGCTGCGTTGCTCAGTCGCCGGAAAATGCTCACGTACCACGTGTACGCGGAGTTTATGCCCCGTAGGGGTACTTTTCCGTCTTCATCGCGCCTTGCACGCAAACGAAATTGCTCGTTTCCGAACGGACACAAAATAAAAAAAGGAGCCCCGCCATGTGGGAAAACATCATCATCATTGTAATTGTCGCCCTCTGCCTCTTTTTTGTCGGCCGCCGTTTTATCCGCCAGCTTGGCGGCGGCGACAAGGGAGGCTGCGGGTGCAGCGGCGGTTGTGGCGGCTGCGGCGGATCTTCGGCAAAAACAGATTGCGAACCCCGCACGTAACCGGCGGAGCACATCTCCCCCTTCTTGACCTGGGTCAAGGCTTTTACGTCCAGTTCGGATTATCGGTACGCGGAAAGCCCAAGCGGAGGTGACGCATGGAATGGGACAAGGAAGCGGAAGAGGCTGTGGCCAAGGTGCCTTTTTTTGTCCGCAAGCGGGTAAAGAAGAGGGTTGAAGAGGAGGCCCGGCAAGCCGGCGCGGCCAGGGTCGGCATGGCCCATGTCACGGCCTGCCGCCGGCGCTATCTGCATCATCAGGAGGAGGAAGTAAAGGGCTTTGCCCTGGAGGCCTGCTTCGGGGAAAACGGCTGTCCAAATCGCATCGAAACCGGAGATAATCTCGGACCAAAGCTCGAAACCCTGCTGCACGCGCATAAGCTCAGGGAATTCATGCAAAGCCGGGTAAAAGGCAAGCTTAAGCTGCACCACGAGTTCCGGGTGACCATGAGCGACTGCCCCAACGCCTGCTCACGCCCCCAGATTGTGGACATCGGCCTGATCAGCGCCGCATTGCCCCAAAAAGGAGACGAGCCCTGTTCGAAGTGCGGGGCCTGCCTGGCCGTCTGCCGCGAAGAGGCCGTCACCCTGACCGGGACTGAAGAAGGCCCGCGCTTTGACTGGCAACGCTGCATGTATTGCGGGCAATGCGCCAAAGCCTGCCCCACCGGCGCCATTGTCCAGGGGCGGGCCGGCTACCGCATCCTGCTTGGCGGCAAACTCGGCCGCCACCCCCAGCTTGGCAAGGAGCAGCCCGGCATCTTCCCGGCCGCGGCCACCCTGGCCATCATCGAGGCCTGTCTGATCCACTTCAAGGCGGAAAATAAAGAGGGAGAACGCTTCGGCGAGGTCATCAACCGCACAGGCCTTGAATTTCTCTCCTCATTTTGCCGTGGACAAAGCCAAAGGTGAAAGGAGCAAGGCTATAAAGGGAGATACAACTCATTGCACCTTGGCCCTTTTGCCTTTGACCTTTGACCTTTCGCCTTTGACCTTGAACCTTATTTATAACGGATTCAAGAATTACAGCATCCAGGCGCGGAATACCTCATCGGCCAAGGGGGGCGGGGTCAGGATGCATCGTTGCCCCGCGCCTTCGATAAGCACTTCGGCCGGGCTTAAGCCCTCCCCTTTTTTTTTGGCGTAACGCGCCACCAGGCCTGCCGCGGCGGCGATATCCTCCTGGCCGCCCGCGCCTTGCAAAACCCCGCTGGGGCCGGGCCAGTCCGGCATCATCAGAAAAATATCCTCCGGCCCGGCCAGGCTTGCGAGCCGGTCGTTTTCCCCCTCATCGCGCCCCAGGGCAAGCCAGCCCCCGCCCGGTAATTGGAAATGACGGCCGAAAAGCAAACGGCGGACCTCGTTCACCCTGATTGGCCCGCCGCGCCCGTAGTACCAGGCGACCCGCCCGGCCTGCTGCTTGTCGGTGAGGGCGCAGCCTCCGGCCGGGGCCGGATAATCGCTGATCCCGAAGCCTTCCGCGAGCTTCATCTGCGGCTGTCGGCTTCTTCCGTTGAAAGCGAGCAGTCTTTCCCGGTCAATGAGACCCTGGCGCTCGGCCGCAGTCTCCGTCAGGTTGCGAGCGCAGAGCGGCCGGACGAGAAGCCCGGTGCAGCCGCTATCCCGCTCGATCACCCGCAGAGTGTCCCGGCGCTGGGACATGGGCCGCTGGCCGATCACCTCGCCGGTGATGAGAAAGGAGGCGGCAAACTCCGGCATCAGCTCGCGGGCCGCGGCAAGAAGTAGTATCTTGCAGTCCACGCAGGGATTGAAGTTTTTCCCATAGCCGTAACGGGGCGCGGCCAGCATGGCGAGATATTTCTCGCTCACCTCGCGAAGCGCCACCTCGATGCCGTACTTCTCCCGGACCTCCGTACGATACTCCTTTTCCCTGGCGAGAAGCTCGTAACCGAAAAAAGGGCTGACGAAACGGATCGCCTGCACCCTGATTCCCTGGGCCGCCACCAGCCGGCAGGAAAGGATGCTGTCGAGCCCTCCGGAAAACAGGGCAAGGGCGGTGATGGTCATCGAGCCTCCCTCCTGTCAAGCAGACTGCGGACATAGGCGAAAGTCTCCTCCCCGGCCAAGTCGCCGTCGAGCATCCGGGCAAGCTCCGCGGCCAGCTCCTCGCCGGGCAAAGGGGATATCCCGGTTCGGGTCCGCGCCTCGCTCACCGCCTTCTTAACCAGGAAATGGACATCCGCCAGGCAGGCTATCTGAGGAAGATGGGTGATGCAGAGGACCTGATGATGGGCGGATAATTCCCTGATTTTTCTCGCCACCGCTTCGGCGGCCTTGCCGCTGATTCCGGCGTCAATCTCGTCAAAAATCACCGTGGCCACCTGATCCTGCCGGGCGAGGATGCTTTTTAGGGCGAGCATCAGCCGGGAAAGCTCGCCGCCCGAGGCCACCTGGCTCAAGGGCTTTAAAGCCTCGCCCGGGTTGGCCGAAAACATGAATTCCGGCCGGTCCCAGCCCAGACGGGAGATGCCGGACAGCCCCTCTTCCCGGTCGTTTTTAAAAGAAATTTCAAAAAGGGCCTGCTCAAAGCAAAGCGAGGCAAGCGCGCCGCGAATCTTGCCGGCAAGCTCCTCGGCCGCGGCAATCCTTGCCCGGGAAAGCCCCGCCGCCGCAGCGACCAGCTCGGCCTCGGCCTGAGCAAGCTCCTTTTCGAGCCAGGTCAAGCGCGCATCCAGAGCCTCGATCTCGGCCAGCTCCTGCCCGGCCTCTTCGGCAAAGGCGATGATCTGGGGCAGCTCACCCCCGTATTTTCGTTTGAGCCGCTGCAACAAATCGAGCCTGGCGGTCACCTCGTCGAGCCGGGCCGGATCGCAGCCCAGCCTATCCACATAGGAGCGCAGGGTGGCAAGCTGATCCTCGAGCTGAAAAAAGCTGCCGGCCGTTTCCTCGGCCAGCCCGGCCAGGCTTTGATCAACGGCGGCCATCTGCTGGAGATTCTTGCGGACCACGGCCAGGGGGCCGGCGGCCTCGGCGAGGAGCTGGCAGGTCTTCCGGCCCTGGGCGATCAGCTCATCCGCCCCCCGCAGGCGATCGCGCTCGGCGACCAGGGCCGCGTCCTCGTCGGGCTGGAGCGCCGCCTCCGCGATTTCCGCGATCTGAAAGGCGAGAAAATCCCGGCGCTGCTCCTTGTCCCTTTCTTTGGCGACAAGCTCCTGATACGCCCCTCTGGCCGCGAGCCAGCGGTCATACAGGCGGGAGACTTCGAGGCGCCGGGGCAAAAGACCGGCCGCGGCATCGAGAAAATCAAGATGGCTTTTCGGCTGCAACAGCTGCTGATGGTCGTGCTGGCTGGCCACGCTGATGAGATGTTCCATGACTTCGCCCACCATCCTGGCATTGGCCAGGCTGCCGTTCAGATAATAGCGGCTCGTCCCTTTCAGGGAGACGATCCGCTTGACCACCAGCTCACCCTCCGCGGCAAAACCCATCTCGTCAAGCTTTACCGCGACTTCCTCCTGGCGCGGACCCAGCGCGAACAGAGCCTCCACCGTGGCCGAGTCTTCCCCGCTCCGCACCCAGGAAGCGGCGGCCTTGCCGCCGGCCAGGAGATGAATGGCCTGGAGGATAATGGACTTCCCGGCCCCGGTCTCGCCGGTGAACACGCTGAGCCCCTCCGCGAAAGAGACATGCAGCTTCTCGATTAAGGCCAGGTTGGTGATGAGGAGTTCTTTGAGCATAGGCACGGAACAAAAGGTGGCGCGACGCCGTCTTCATCATTATAGTGAAAAGCAGTCCCCAGGCCGGAATCTCCCGGGCCGCCGGGTCTATCATAGCCGAATATCTTAGATGATCCACAACAAAAGCATCCGGCGTTTCATCGCTTGCATAATCTGCGTCTTTCTAATCACCGGCAGCCTGCCCCCGGCAGGACCGGGGCCGGCGATGGCCTTCAGCGTGGGCGAGGAAAAGGAAGTAGGGGAAAAACTTCTCACCCTTATCCGCAAGGAGTTTGCCATCCTCGACGACCCGGACCTCACCGTCTATCTCAGCGACCTTGGCCGGGAAACCCTGAAACTTGCCGGGCCGCAGTTTTTCGACTACCATTTTTTCCTCATTGACAACAAGGAATTCAACGCCTTTGCCGCCCCATCCGGCCTGATCTTCATCCATTCCGGGCTGATCGAGCTCTGCGAGAGCGAAGGCGAGCTGGTCAGCGTCCTGGCCCATGAAATCGGGCACGCCGCCAGCCGCCATATCGCCGACCGGATTGACAAAGCCGGAAAACTGAGCGCCGCCACCGCGGCCATGATGCTGGCCGGGCTGCTCATCGGCCCAGGAAGCGCGATCTCCCAGGCGGTGCTCACCGGGGCCACGGCCGGCAACCTCACCGCCAATCTCAAATTCAGCCGCGAGGACGAAGAAGAGGCGGACCGGCTGGCCTACAAATGGATGATCGCCCAGGGGCGCGACCCGGCGGAGATTGTGAGCATGCTGAGAAAAATGCGCCGGGCCAGCCGCTACCACCGCAAACAGGTCCCCACCTATCTCCTGACTCACCCGGAGCCGGAAAGCAGAATCGGCTACATTGACGACCTGATCACCCAGACCCCCCCGCCCAGGGTCGGCCCCCGGGATGAGTTCGCCTACCAGCGCTTCAAGTACCGGATCCAGGCTCTTACCAAGGAGAGCCACGCCTTCCTGCCCATCCTGCAGAACAAAGCGGCGGAGCCGGATGCCCTGGCCAATGACCCGATGCTTTTTTTCGGCCTTTCCCAGGCCTATCTCGCCAACCGCGATTTCGCAAGGGCAGAGGAAACCCTGCAAAAAGTCATCCGCCGCTTCCCGAACAAACCCATCCTCAAGACAGATCTGGGCCGGATAAAACTCGAGGCAGGGGACGCGAAAGGCGCCCTGCCCCTCTTTGAAGAACTCTCCCGGCTCAATCCGGAGGACCCATACAACTCCTACCTTCTGGCCAAGGCTCTCCAGCAGTCGGGCGAGACCGCCAGGGCCGTGAATATCTACGAAACGCTTACCGGGCGCCTGCCCACTTACGCCAAACTCTACCAAGAAATCGGGATAATCAGGGTTTCGCTGGGCGACAAAGCCCTGGGTCACTACAATCTTGCCCTGGCCAAATACTACGAAGGAGCCAGGCCGGAGGCCCGCTACCACATCCGCCAGGCCTTGGGCGGACTCAGCAAAAGCGACCCGCTGTTTGCCAGGGTCAATGAGCTGAAAAGCAAGATTGACCGGATAGAGAAAATGTGAGCTCAGCCGGGATGAGTTGATGTTTACAAAATTCCTTGACCAGATAAACAGGTGGCAAAAAGGGCCGGACCAGCGGGAGAGGACCTCCACCCGCACGATCCAGACGGACTCGGGGCACAACGCCACGGACTGGGCTCCGGACGACACCATCCTCGGCCGCTATCAGGTCGAAGAGATCATGTCCGGCTCCATGGGCAATGTTTATATTGCCCGGCATCTCGGCTGGGGGATAAAGATCGCCATCAAGGCCCCAAGGCCCGAGGTGCTTGCCGACCGCGAAGGGATGCGCCGCATCCTCACCGAGGCCAACAGCTGGATCAAGATGGGCATGCACCCCAATGTGGCCTCCTGTTTTTATGTCCTGACCCTGAACCATATTCCCAATCTGTTCATCGAATTCGTTGATGGCGGCAACCTCTCCGACTGGATCAAGGCCGGCCGCTGCCATAATCTCCGCACTGCTCTCTCGCTGGCCATCCAGTTCTGCAACGGCATGGAGTTTACCCACCAGCGCGGCATCATCCACCGGGATATCAAACCCCAGAATATCCTGATCAGCAAAAGCGGCCTTTTGAAGATCACCGACTTCGGCATCATCCTTTCCCTGGGGGATGCCGCAACCGGCCAAGTCCCGGCCCTGAGCGCGGATGATCCCGCCCTTGAGGCCACCATCGGTTTCAGGGGAACCCCCGGCTATGCCTCGCCGGAGCAGTTCAGCGACACCCATGCCGTTGACCTGCGAACCGATATCTTCTCCTTCGGCCTTTGCCTGTGGGTGATGCTTTGCGGGGCAAAGCCTTTCAAAAACAACAGCCGGTCCCAGAATATCCCCGTTCCGCAACCGGCCGTGCCCGAACTTGTTCTCCCGGAAGCGTTGCAAGAGGTGCTCATTAAAAGCGTGGCCTTTCGCCCGGACGACCGCTACCAGAATTTCGCGGAAATGCGCGCCGCCCTTAATGCAGCCTATCGCGAAGCCTTCAATACCGATTGCCCCTATCTGGCCCTAAACGAAATTGATCTGCGAGCCGACGGCCTGAACAATAGGGCGGTTTCCCTTTTTGAGCTGGGCAAATACCGCGACGCCGCGATCTGTCTGGCAAAAACCCTGGAGATAAACGACCTGCTCCCGGAAGCCCTCTACAACCTGATCCTCTTCAACTGGCGGAACGGAGCCCCGGAAAGTAAAATCCTCCGCCAGATTGAGACCGCGGGGAAACGCGGGGTAAATGTCCCCTGGCTGGCGGAGCTTGAGGCCGCGGTCAAAGAGCGAATGGCCGGAAACGAAGCCTCGCCGCCGGAAAAAAGTTTCCCGGAATTTCGTCTCTGCCTACCGAAAAATTCCCTGGAAGCCTTCCGGGAGGAGCAGCTTAACCTCACCGTCCAGCGCAGCATTCTCGACCACCTTGGCAACCGGAGACACGCGGCCTGCCACGATGTGCTGATGACCGCCTGGAAAAACAAGGGGTATCGCAAGGACCCGGTTTTAAACCAGGTTTACGACCGGCTGCTTAAAGTCGGCAAAAAAAAGAAGGCTGTCGGCATTCAACGCTATTTCACCACCAAAAACGGCTTTGGTCCGGCAAGCCATGTCGCCCACCTGCCGGGCAGCAAGAAAATAGCCGCTGCAGGGCCGGGCGGGAAAATAATCATCCACGAACTTGATTCAGCAAGCCGCCGGAGCACGGTCATGGCCGAGACCGGCATTAACATCACCGCCATGGCGGTCTGCGCGAAAGGCGCCTATCTGGCGGTGGGCAGCGAGGACGGGCGGGTATTCATCTTCTCCCCCAAAACCGGGGAAATGAAACTTGAAAAAGCCTTCCACCAAGGGCCGGTGCATGCCTTGTCTTTCAGTCCTGACGCCCTTACCCTTATTTCGGGCGGAGAGGATGGCCTGCTTAAAATCAACAGCCTCGCCAATGGCCGAAGCGTGACCTCCGTCGCAAGCGAGGCGGGAGCAATCCGGACGATCTGTTTTTTTGCCGACCCGCTCAAGCTCGCGACCGGGAGCGAAAACGGCACGATCCGCTTCTGGGCGAGCGGCGGCCGGGAATGCACCCGGGTCATTCCCGGGCACGAGAAATCGCCGGTCATCGGCCTGGCAAGCTCCCCGGACGGCTAACGCCTGGTTTCCACCGGCGCCGACCTCAAACTGAAAATCTGGGAAGAGGGCACCGGCCGGTTGACAAAAACCATCGCGGCCCATGATCAGGAGATGTGCGGTGCCCTTTTTCATCAGGACAACCTGAGCCTCATCTCCGGTTGCAGCGATGACCTAATCAAACTCTGGGACAGCGCCGGCGGCGAGTGCCTGGCTGTGATAGACGGACGGGGTGACGGCATTTGCAGCCTGGCCCGGGGGCCCATGCCCCACACCTTTATTGCCGGAAGAAAAGACGGGGCTGTCGTCCTGTGGCTGGTAATCAACCAGCTTGATTTTGAGCCCGCCATCCGGGCATAACCCGCAAGCAGACAGGAAAAGCACATGAGCAGCAATAAGCGATCACGGGGTACGCTGACAAACGGGAGAGCCTCTAAACAAGCGGCCACATGGTGCCGCAGGTTGCGGCAAGCGGGACGGCGATGCGTACATCAGGTACGTGAGCCGGACCGATCGCCGCTGTCTGTCAATCATCGGCTGAAGAGCCGATAATCGTCGGCAGAAGTGCCCGACAACATGTGGTGCCAGGTGGCCGCTTATGAGCAGCAAGCAGCAGCGCGATCATAACCGGCCGCCCGAGGCCAAGAAGCTGAAAAAAGAACTGGGCCGCGCCTGGAAAGCCATCCTGGAGGCTCTGGAGAAAGGTCGGCGGCCGCCCGAAGAAGAAGCGGCGAAAATAACCCGCTTCTGCACGGAGTACAATCTCTTTGCCGCCAGGGAATGGCAGGACAAATGGCGGGCATGCGCCACCCAGGTGGCCATGGTGCTGTCTCTCATGGAAAAGGATGATTTCCCCGCGGCCCGGGCAGCGGCGGACCAGGTGTATCGGTTGATCAAGGCCTGCCACAATGAATACAAGTAAGCGCCATGAACCCCTTTGACATCGTCAAGAAAACCCCGAAAAGCAACTGCGGCCAATGCGGCTATCCAAGCTGCCTGGCCTTTGCCGCGGCCGTGGTCAAGGGCGGCGAGGAGCCGGGCAAATGCCCTTTTCTCGAAGCCGGCTCCCTCACCCCGAACCCGGCCGGCAAGAAAAACCTGGCCGAGCTTTCGACCAGCCGCGACCTGGAACTGATTGAGTATCTGAAAAGCAAGGTGGCTTCGCTCAGCCTGGCGGCCATAGCCCCCGGACTTGGCTGCGCCCTTGAACCGGGCGAACAGGGCGAAACCCTGCTTTTCTCCTATCTCGGCCGGCAGGTACGGATGGCAAAAGATGGCATTTTACTGGACGGCAGGGAACCGGACGACCCCAGGGACCAGATCCTTCTCTACAACTATCTTTGCGCCAAAGGCGGCCCGCCGCCGACCCATGCGTGGATCGGTCTCGAGAGCCTGCCCAACTCCATCTCCAAGGTACGGACCCTGGCCACCTACTGCGAGGATAAGCTGGCCGAGCAGTTCACCCTCCGGCCCCTTGCCGCGATCACCGAGGCCTGCCGCGCCCTGGGTGGAAGCGAGCAGCCCCAGGAATCGGCTACCCTGGCCTTCGCGATCCCGGTCCTGCCGATGGTGCCCCATTACCTCGCCTACTGGCAGGCTGAACCGGAAGACGGTTTCCCCGCCAGGGTAAAGGTGCTGTTTGATCGCCGGGTTCTCGATTTTCTCGATATCGAATCCCTGATCTTCGCCGCTGAACGGATGGCGGAGCGTCTAATCATCCTTTTGAACCGATGAAGAAGAAAGCCGCAAAACAGAACGGCCCGGCAAGCCCGCTCGCGGAGCGGATGCGCCCGCAGAGCCTGGCAGAGTTCGTCGGCCAGGGCCAGCTTCTGGGGGAAGACCGTCTCCTGCCCCGGCTGCTCAGCCAGGGTTATCTCCCCTCCCTCATCCTCTGGGGGCCGCCCGGGGTCGGCAAGACCACCCTGGCCCGGATTCTGGCCCAGGCGAGCGGGGCGGAATTCGCCTTTTTCTCCGCGGTCCTTTCCGGGGTCAAGGAAATCCGCGAGCTGGTGGCCCGGGCCCAGACGGCCAAGGAGGAGCGGAACGCGGCCACCATCTTGTTCGTGGATGAAATCCACCGCTTCAACAAAAGCCAGCAGGACGCCTTTCTCCCCCATGTGGAAAGCGGGCTTCTGACCCTGATCGGCGCCACCACCGAAAACCCCTCCTTCCAGGTGATCGCCCCCCTGCTTTCCCGCTGCCGGGTTCTGGTCCTGGACCCCCTGGGGCTGGACGATCTGCGCCTAATCCTCGACCGGGCCGTAAGCGATCCGGAAAAAGGTTTGGGCGTTCTTGGCCTCAGCCTCGCACCCGAGGCTGCGGCCCACCTGATCCGAATCGCTGACGGCGACGCCCGCCGCCTCTTGAACAGCCTGGAGATCGCCGCCAATCTGGCCCGCGAGGATGAGACCGGCGGGAAGATCATCAGCCTGGCCACGGTGGAAGAGGCGATCCAACGGAAGAGCCTGCGCTATGACGCAAACGGCGAAGAGCATTACAACCTGATCTCCGCCCTGCACAAAAGCCTGCGCGACAGCGACCCGGACGGGGCTCTCTACTGGCTGACCCGGATGCTCGCTTCCGGCGAGGACCCGCTCTATGTCGCCCGGCGGATGACCCGCTTCGCCTCCGAGGATATCGGCAACGCCGATCCCCAGGCCCTGCCCCTGGCGCTGGCGGCCCGGGACTCATACCACACCCTGGGCAGCCCCGAGGGCGAGCTGGCCCTGGCCCAGGCCGCGATCTACCTGGCCACCGCCCCGAAAAGCAACGCGGTTTACCTGGCCTACCAGGCGGTGCAGCGGGAAATCCGGCAAAGCGGCAGCCTGCCGGTACCCCTGCACATCCGCAACGCCCCGACCTCGCTGATGAAAAACCTTGGCTACGGCAAGGGCTACCAGTACGCCCACGACAACGCCCATGCCCTGGTGGATCAGCACCATCTCCCGGATGAGCTGGGGGAAATGATTTTTTACCAGCCCACCAACCGGGGCTACGAGGCCCTGATACGGGAGCGGCTTTATAAATGGCGCGAGCTGCTAAAGGCACGCCGCAAGCAGAACAAGGGAGAATAAGCGCAATGGGCAAAAAACTCGTCTTCCCCCTCGCCTGCATCCTTGCCCTGCTCATCGTGGTTTTTGCCGCCACCGCCGGAGAGCGGCGCGAGCTTGCCATCGTCTTTGCCAACGATGTGCGGGGGGAGACCGAGCCCTGTGGCTGAAGCAGCAGCCAACTGGGCGGTCTGTCCAAAAAGGCATATGAGCTTGGCCGGTTGCGAAGCCAAAAAAGCGGGGTCATCGCCATAGACGGCGGCGCCCTGCTTTTTAAGGAAGATAAGCTCCCCGGCGCGCGGCTTGACCAGGAAAAGGCCACGGCCAGGGGGATCGTCGCCGCTTACAACCGGATGAATTTCACCGCCCTGGGCATCGCCCCCCAGGACCTGGCCGGGGGGTTGGATTTCCTCCTTGCCCTGCAAAAGGAGGCGAACTTCCCCTGGCTCAGCGCCAATCTCGTCAACCGGGAAAGCGGCCGGCCGTACTTTACGCCCCGGACCATGGTCATGGCAGGCGGGCTGAAAATCGGCTTGATCGGCCTTACCGGTGGGCCGGAACCGACCGGGAGCAAGGCGGCGCTGCTGCCCTGGGAAAAGGTCCTGCCCGGAGAAATCGCCGGCTTCGGCAAAGAGGTTGGGATGCTCATCCTGCTTTCAAGCCTCGACCCGGCAAGCAACAAAAAAATCGCGGCCAAACATCCGGAGATCAACCTGATCATCCAGGCCGGAACCCAGGCCGGGAATCAGCCCCCGGAGCAGGTGGGCAACAGCCTGCTCACCAGGGTGGAGCCGAGGGGCAAGTATCTGGGAATCATGGAAATAGGCTGGGATCCGCGCACCAGGAAATGGCAGGACCGCAGAGAGGAGAAGCTGATTCTCGACAAAAAAAGCCAGCTCGACAGCCTTGCCTGGCAGATCGGCCGCTACCGCCGGATGGGAGAGCCGGAAACAGCCTTTGCCAAACAGCCGGAGACCCTGGCCGCCTATCAGGACCTCGTTGCCCGCCATAAGGGTCTGGAGGAGGAAATCGCCGTCTTGAGCGCCGCTGTAAAGACGCAGGGCGCGGCCGGCCTCTTCGACTACCGTTTTGCCGCCCTGGGCAAGGAGGTTCCCGACGATCCGGCGGTAAAGGCGATTGTCGAGGAAACCACCAGCGAAATCGCCCGCCTGGGGCAAATGGCGAGCAAGGCGGAAAGCGGCAAGGGGCAGGGGCTCAACCCGGAGGGGTATGCCGGAAACGGAGCCTGCCAGGGCTGCCACCCCGCCGAGAGCGCGAATTGGCGGGCCAGCCGTCATGCCGCCGCCTACCGGACCCTGGAAAACAAAAACCAGCAGTTCAACGGCCGGTGCCTGCCCTGCCATGTCACCGGCGCCTGGGGGCTGACGGATGAAAAGGTTCTGGGGCTTAACGAAGAAATGCGCGGCGTGGGTTGCGAATCATGCCACGGCCCGGCCGGGGCGCACGCCGCCGGGCCGCAGGGGAACAAACCGGCTAAAGCGGGACAAAACACCTGCCTGCGCTGCCACAATCAGGAACACCACGATGGCTTCAACTTCGCTAAAGCCATCACCAGCCTTGGCTGCGGCAAGTAATCAACTGAAAAGGAGCAAAGGCTAAAGGAGCAAGGTTATGAGGGGAGATACAACTCATTGCACCTTGAACCTTTCGCCTTTGACCTTGGGCCTTTCGCCTTTGACCTTTGACCTTGAACCTTGATTCAGGAATCAGGCGGAAGGGACGACCTCCAG
>Ga0172371_10007341_pt1 | contig 15737 bp, 15 predicted proteins | sample Lak12m_FD_114543 | JGI IMG/M metagenome (GOLD analysis project Ga0172371, IMG submission 114543) | Freshwater microbial communities from Kabuno Bay, South-Kivu, Congo - kab_022012_12m | ecosystem: Environmental > Aquatic > Freshwater > Lake | place: Democratic Republic of the Congo: South-Kivu... | reverse complement strand
GTGTCGTTCAAAGCGCCGCTGCCGAGGTAGTATTCGGCGATAGAATCCGCGTGAGAAAGCGAATACAGCGGGTCGAGCCAGGGAGTGTAGCCGCCCGGGCCTTGGCCGTCGACCGGGTGCGCTGGACGGATGATTTTGGGATAAAGCGGGACCAAATCAGCGGAAAAAGCGGGAAGGTAAAGCAGGATAACTAATAAAAGGCCAATGCTTAAGCCTTTTTTACACAAGTCGATGGAATAATACAGCTTTTCCATTTGTAACCTCCGTAAGGTTGTTTGAATTGATATTAATGGATTTAAAATGAAGTTTCAAAATACAAGTAACAAGTGCCAAGCAGCAAGTAGCAAGTAAAAGCGGAAAACAGAAAACAGTGAACCGAAAACCGTGAACCTTGAACAGAAGACAGAAACCAGGTAACTTGTAGGGGAAGAACATCGTTCTGTCCCTGTATATGCCCATGATTGAAATCGTGGGCTAACATATCTATCCGTAACTGAATGTATGATCATTTTTCGGCAATCCCACGGCTAAAGCTGTGGGCTATTATTTCAAAGCGGGCAGAACAATGTTCTGCCCCTACAAATGCCGGGAATTAAAGTAATGCGGTCATTTCATCAACACCACTTTCCTCACCATCGTCCATCGTCCATCCACCATCAACCGCACAAAATACACCCCGCTGGCTTGTCCACTGGCGTCCCATACCACTCGATTCATCCACAAATTCGAAATCCGAAATCCGAAATCCGAAACTACACGGCCGGAAATATCATATATGACTAATTTATACGGACTCGCAGCTCGAAGCTCGAAGCTGCTGGTCAATTGCTGGTTGAAGGGATTGGGCGAACAAGAAAGGAAAAAGGATGAAGGATGGAGGATATTGGACGGAGTTTCCACGCCGGTATAAGGGATTTCGAACCAGTCGAGGGTGTTATAGATGAAGGTGCGGAATTGAGGGGAAATTTCATACATCGGAGGATTATCATTTACCAGATCCAAATTAAAGGAGCAATAGACAACTTTAAAGCCGTTTTCGTTCGTCAGACAATAAGACAATTCACTGAATTGTCCATAAAGCGCGGGATAACCTGTGGAAATATAGAAATTATCCGGGAAATAATAGTTGTAACTGTTAGGGAAAGTAACCAGCGGATCGCTTTGAAAGGAAAAACCGACAGGGCTGCCGTAAACGCCGTAATATACTGTATCAGGATTTTCCGGATTGCAAAATAGTGTGGAGATGCCCAAATAATCATTTTCAAAATCACCCATGGTGAAATTAAGAGTGTCAATTTCGTAAATATCATTCATAAATGCTTCATCGATATATAATAATTTCCCGCCGTTATCCAGAAATTCGCGGTAGCATTCCTGATTAGAATCCCGTTTCATAGTTTGACTATTATGGGCAATAAGAAAAACCGCATCCCAGCCGTAGTTCAAAACATATTCATCGATGCCATTGTTTGAGCTGCATTGCCATTCTTCCACTTGTAATCCCGATTCCTGCAAAACCTGTTTGTAATCTTCAGGATCATAATCATCATCGATTAGTAAAATTTCCGCATCCGGATTTTGCGAGGCAACGATGCGGAACTTCCAAGGCGCGCCGGGATAAGTTGTAATATTATGATCCTCATCCTCAGCGTAAATCCAATAATGTATCGTATCGCCGATAGCGAAGCTGCCTTCTATGTCGGCTCCATAATAACTATCTCCCAATGGCAGAACATCAGTCAAAGGCACAGAAATCGTATTGCTAATGCTATCGATATAATATTTTAAATATATCTGATCTTCTTCATTGATAACGGAATTTTCATCTTCCAGCTTACAAGTAATAGTAAAGGGCCCGGTGGTACTGAAAGTATTGCTGTGACTTGTTAGGTTGGAAATCCAGATAGGATAATCGTAAACAAAAGAAATCCACACTCGAACCATGGCTTCAATTACGGTGCCGGTAACGAGGTTGTAGCTATATCCGCCCCATAAATAAGGCCAAGAACTCATCCAAGGGCCGCCGAACCAGGTATAAGTGTAACGGATATTTTTACTGCTCATCCGGTCGGCGAGGGGATGAGGCGAGGGCGCTGAGAAACCTTTGATAAATCCAATCCCGAATAGGATATTGGTCATCCCTTCTTCACCGATAATAATCGATTCTTCACCAAAATTAAGCGGCTCCCATTCACCGCTGCCCCAAACAGAACCATTATACAAATCCGTCAACCATTCACCGATGGGGCTAACCGGGCAGGTACCGCGGTTAGGAGCTTGTCCCAAAGGATATAATTCCTGAGCATCATAACTGTATAATGCGGCAAATGAACTAATACCGCCGCCATCCCACCATTGAATTTCCGCGCAGTGCACCGAACAAGGCAGAGGCGTCTGAAATACCACGAAAAAGGTGTCGTCAATCGAACCGCTGCCCAGATAATATTCCGGGTAGTTATCGGTATGATTCAGTTCGTACCAGGTATCCAAAGGCGAAGACGGAGCGATAGAAGGAGGCATCTCTTCCGGATAGCTGCCGAGAGGATATAGCAGTAGTAAATCGTCCTGTTGAGGAAAAGTCGGAGTTGGCAGGAAAAGAACGGCAATCACTGTAAAAAAGAGAAAATATATCATTTACAGAGCCCTCACTAAAATGAACAATTTATAATAAATAAAACAATATTTTTGAAAAAAGCAAGTGTAGTTACGAAAATTACACAAAAAAATCCCGGCGATTTTTACCGGGATTACGATTACTTGCTTAAGGATAACTATCGAAATTCTTTTTTATTCAACGCTGATGGTTTAATGATTAGTTTGTACATTATGACCTATTAATCCAAAGTTTCCGGAAATTCCACCTCCACTTCTTTTAAGCGCTCCTTGATGATTTCTTCACATTGAAAATCTTCAAGGATTTCCATTAGTTCCCGATAGACTTTATAATCCAACAATACCGATTTCGGCTGACCGTCTTCATCCATCAAGTATTGAGGTTTGAGGTCGATTGAGTTTGTTCCCAATATTCGACTATCCATTTAATAGATTGTTTTATAGCAGCAAACCATGTGAATTTGCCCTTGGTACAATAAAATTACAAATCTTATTAAAAGCAAATTTTCTCAAAAGAATTCGGCTGTTTTTACCGTAACCCGTGAACCGAGAACAGAAAATAGAGAACGGTGGATAGAAAATGATAACCGGAGGATATGAAAAAACAATGGGCGGGTCTTTGAACTTGTCCCAAAACGCCCGAAGGGTGTCATACTGGCGCTGTGCAGTAGTCCCTGCGGGAAAAGCCAGTATCCATATCTCTATATTTTACAAATATCTGGATTCCCGCTTTCGCGGGAATGACAGGCTGGGGCGCATTCTGGGACAGGCTCTTTGACCCGCCCCGACACGATATTGTTTTTGTATTGTTTCACCATCGACCATCCACCATCGACCATCCACCATCCACCATCCACCATCCACCATCCACCATCGACCATCGACCATCCACCATCGACCATCCACCATCCACCATCCACCATCCACCATCCGCCGCTTTTGCTTCTATGTTTGCTTTTTCCCTAAACCCTAACCCCTAATCCCCGCTTTTAATGCATTCCCCATTCGATGTACGGTTCTTTCACATCGACCATAGCGTTGACCATCAATTCCACTAAGCCGCCGTAATTGATGCGGGATTTTTCCCACACGCCGTAATATTCGAACATATCGCGGATTTGTCCTTTGCAGTTGGAACAGGGTGCGCAGACATATTTGTTGGCTTCGGCCGGTTCGTCTTTGAAAGCGTTCAAGATCTGCTGCATCTTTTTGCGCCCGGACACGGAAATCCGCCAATCGCGGAAATTATACGGGGACATAATGGCGAAACCCGACCCGCCGCCGCAGCAATAATTATGCACGCCGTGAGGGGTCATTTCCCGGAACCGGGGCGCGAGCGCGCGCAATATCCGCCGCTGCGGTTCCACAATACCCATCAGCCTCACCATATTACAGGGGTCGTGTAAAGTCACGGGGAAATCGTTTTTCTCCGGATCGAATTTGATCTTCCCGCTGTTGAATATCTCCTCTAAGAAAGTCATCGAGCTTTCCCGGGGAACATTAAATTCACTGGTGAAAATGCGGTCGGCGATGACCATCAAAGCTTTATGCGCGTGTCCGCATTCGCCCATAATGATTTTCTTGACTTTCAGTTTTTTCGCGATTTGCGCGTGTTTCAAAGCCACTCTGGCGAACTGCACATCGTCGTACCACAAACCGTAATTGATGGCGTCGTAACCCACTAAATCGGAAGACAGCGTCCAGCTGATACCGGCAGCTTCGAACAGCACAGCAAAAGCGCCGGGATTTTCCGGCCAAGCCATAATTTCCCCGGCGTTGTGCAGTAGCAGCACATCGGCGCCTTCTTTATCCCACGGGGTCTTGATGTCCATTCCCGTGCGTTCGGAAGTGTCTTCATCGATGAATTCCATATTGTCTTTGACCACCAGCGGGTTCATCCCGGTGGAAGAACCCACTTGCAGCTGCAGCACCGAACCCTTTTCGTGGATTTCCTTAGCGGCTATGCCCAATTCCATACTGAATAGTTTGCGCAGTTCGTGGGTGACCAATCCGTTATCCACTCCGATGGGGCAAGTTTGCGCGCAGCGTCTGCAAAGCGTACAGCGGTAAGATAATTCCGCTAAACGGGCGACGGTAGTCCAGTTCAATTCGATATCGCCGTGTTTTAAACTGTTGAAAAACTTCCCGCCGGGTTGAAGGTACTTATGGAAAATCCGGCGCAAAACTTCACTGCGGTAAGTGGGGCGGTAGATTTCCTTTTGACCGGACGCTTCGTAAATGGGGCAGGCGTCGTTGCAGGTTTGGCATTTGGCGCAGTGTTCCATCGTCAGCATCAGCGGCTGGAGGAAAGTCCAGTTGTTTTCCTTGGTGAAGAGTTTCCGCATTCCTTCGAGGAAGGCAGCAACATATTTCTCCGCTTCCGCTTCGGTTTTGGGTTTGGGGATACCGACAGCAATAGTGTCGTCTAAAGAAGATTCGTAATCCTGCTTCACCGCATCTTTGATTTTCTGCCAGCCGGGTTGTTCTTCAAGTTTGTCGTAAGGCGCGGGTAGGGGGTATAAATCGGACATTTCGATATGTTCCAGCTGTTCGGACGCCTGGCTGAATTCCGCGATACCGTAATTATTTTTTGTCATTTTTCAGCACCTCCGAAGTGGCAACTTCCGCCCAGTTTTTCTTGCCGTCAGCGCCGATATGTTTAGCCGACCAGGTGGGTTTATACTGCAAGTATTCTCCAATGTGTTTTTCCAGTTTGCCGCCGGGTAAATTCGGCTCATCGTTCCAGCGGACGGAATGGTAAGTGAAATATTTGGTGAAAAAGTGCGTCATATGGGTAAATGGCAGATAGAGTACGAATAAAATTGCCAAGGTAAGGAATAATATCACTCCGGGAGTATAGCCGGAAAATCCAATTCCTAACAGCGCGCCGAAAAATCCTACGGTCTGTCGGAAAATATCCACTCCGGCAATAAGATTGATAAATCCAATCCCGAAAATCGCCAGCAGGAAGAACAGATTGAAATAGGTGGCGAAGGAATTGAATCTCCCCATTTTAGCGTCGAAGAAGCGCAGTCCCAGCATGCCCAGCGTGCCGATAGTCCCGGCGGCGAGGCCGATTGTTCCGGTCACGGCGATGAAAAGATCGACAAAGCTGGATACTCCGGAATATCCCCAGCCGGCGAATTGCAGGGTAATGTAAAGTATCGACAATCCCGCCATCCCCGCGCACCAATATACGCCGTGGTGCATCAGGAAAGACCAGAGCCACATTTTGCGGTTATGTTCCCAAATCCCCTGCAAAAGGAAAATTTCCGGGAGCATTACGGTTAATTCGTTAAGTTTGTTTTGCTGTAGTTTTTCTTTCCACCAATCGGTGTCTTCAAAATAGGAACCGCCGTAAACCGACTTCTTCCCTTCGTGGGCGACAGGATACAGCTCCCATCGCAGATGCGCGGGCATAGCGGCGAATTTGATAAACCTTTTCGCTATCGCTAAGATGAAAACGGCGATAGTCAAATAGGACAGAACATATAACAGATTCATTTTTCGGTAAGTCCTGTTGTTTTATATTAGTAATTGATTTGTCATCTTTAACAAGTCTGCAAGTCTGCAAGTCTACAAGTCCGCAAGTCTACAAGTCGAAAAAGTGTTCAAGTGAGCAAGTTGGCAAGTGTTCAAGTGAAAATCAAAAACCAATGTCGCAGCGTTTTCGCTTTTACTTGCTACTTGTTACTTGCTACTTCTTTTTACCATTGATGCAGTACCGCTTTGATGTCTTCTGTGCAATACGCTCCGAACCGGTAAACCACGCAGCTGCGGCAATCTTCGCCTTTTTCCCGGCAGACGGTATTTTTCAGCGTCCAGCAAGGTTTGGTAGAATCTTTAATAAAAGGACAGGCCGCTTTATCGCTATCGCTGCAGGGTTTAAGTTCCCAGCAGGGGAGCAATGCTAACAGGCGGCGGATGCCTTCGAAATTTATGCCTTTGTGGTGATTTAAGTGTTGTAAAATCTTTATCCGGTCGATATCTTCCCGGCAGAGCATTCTGCGGCCGGTATCGGTGCGGTGATAAATCATCAATCCCTCCTGCTCGAATTTACGCAGGTTGGACACCGATATTCCCAGCATTTCCGCCGCGGCGCCCATAGAAATCACCGGGTCGGTAGGACCGACGGCGCCCGGCTGCGGGAAACGCTGGCTGAAATTATTATGTCGATTTTCTAACGGCAAAATTAAATGTAAAAAGACCAAATAAAAGAATTATTTCACAATATACAAAATCTACACAAATTTATCAAGCTTTTGTAGGAGAAAGTTATAAAGCAGGCAAGTGACAAGTTTGGTAGTTTAAAGAATGAGAGTGCGGAATTAATGCGGCAACTACGGTTTTTTGAGATTATGAAAAGATAATGCTATATTTACCTTATACCAGTTCCTAAAAGTCTTTTCGCATGTTTGGCAGGGACAGAACAATGTTCTGTCCCTGCAATCGGAAAACATTAATCGGAACAGGAATACATAAGCGTGGTGTCGACTCTCTGTAATCGACACCAACTGCTTGTAAATTATAGACATAAGTGAATGTTCCGGATTCCCGCTTTCGCGGGAATGACGGCTCCGAGGCGTTTAAATAGTGTCAGGCGAGGGCGCCTGACACCACAAAGTTTTTTTACGCCCAGTGCCCAGCGCCCAACACCTAACACCCTGCACCCAATAAATGAACCGTAAAATCCACGCATTAGGCCTTATTTCCGGCGGACTTGACAGCACTCTGGCGGCGGCGCTGCTGCTGCGGCAGGGGATTGAAGTCACCGGATTGAATTTTCACACCGGTTTCTGCGTGCTGGATCATCACCGGCAGATGGGAGAAAGAAAAACCCGCGATTTGGAAAATCCGGCTTTGAAAGCTGAAAGCAAATTGTATTTCCCGGTGGAATTGATCGACATCAGCCAGGATTATCTGGATTTAGTTACACATCCGCGGTATGGTTACGGTAAAAACGCCAATCCTTGCATCGACTGCCGGATAATGATGCTGGAAAAAGCCAAAACTTTAATGCCGGAGTATGAAGCGGATTTTATTTTTACCGGGGAAGTGTTAGGTCAAAGGCCGATGACTCAGATGCGGCGGACTTTGGATTTGATCGAACGAAAATCGGAACTGGCGGGGTATCTGCTGAGGCCGCTGTCGGCGCGATGCCTGCCGCCAACGGTCCCGGAACAGGAAGGATGGGTGGACCGGACTAAGTTGAAGGGATTTCAAGGGCGCACCCGCAAACCGCAGATGGCTTTGGCGGAAGAATTGGGGGTGAAAGATTATCCTACTCCGGCGGGAGGCTGCTGCTTTTTAACCGACCCGGGCTATGCCCGGAAATTTTTCGACCTGCTGGAACACCGGGCGGAAAGAGTAGTGTCGATGGAAGATTTTACGCTGTTAAAAGTCGGGCGGCATCTGCGCCTGCGCCCGGATGTGAAATTGATCGTAGGACGGAACGAAAAGGAAAACGAGTTTTTGCGGCGGTTTGCCGAAAGCTATGTCACTTTCGAAGTGATTGACGAAGTGGGACCGTTGACTTTGTTGGAAGGACAAGACAATCCGGATAACCGGCATCTGGCGGCGGCGGTGACCGCCCGCTATTCCGATGCCCCGCCGGGGAAATTGGTCGAGGTGGAAATCGGCGGCAGAGGAAAGGGGGAAATAATTCAGGTAGAACCCGCTTTAAGGGAGCAAACCGACAATTGGATTATCAAATGAAAAACAGCCTGCCCGGAATAATTATCACGGTTATCATTGCGTTCAACCTGATATGTTTGGCGGTGTATTATATGCTAAAGGGGATCAAAGACCGGAAACGCTTGGAGGAAGAAGATGATCAGGAAAATTCTAAATTCTAAATCGGAAAAGCGATAAAAGCAGGAATTAGGAATTAGGATTGGGGATTTAGGGAAAAGCAAAAGCTTCACCCCAGAGACTCAGAGCGCACAGAGTTTCACAGAGAAATACCTGTTACTAGCGGCCAGTTACTACTTCGCCTCTCGACCTGCAGACTTGTTGACTTGCTGACTTGAAGACTTGTGGACTCCTGACACAGCGATAGACACTTTTCCGGGCAAAAAGCAAGGGCATTACATTTATCTTAAGATTTTTTAAACTTAAAAGTAAGTTTCCAACCGATTTAAATATGACAGCGAAACCGTATTTGATAGTTTTTTTAAACAAATGCTGTTAATGAGGTTAGACACTCAAGCTTAGAAATCCGCCCCCGGGATTACTCGATAGTGTATTTTGGATTTTTACCAGTTAAAAGTAAAGGATTTTTGTTATGGGAGAATAAGCATAATATTGAGGTGGTGAAGTGCGAATTGCCAGGCATATAAACTGGAACGGGATTTGCAAATAAAAAACATTAATAAAAAACGCCGGATTATAATCATTAGACTTCTGTAAGTATTTTTGAACCGGCGTCGACTACCGAAAAATAGCAAACTTAACCATATTTAACATTTTAGAGGACTGCAATGGAAGAGAAAAAAGTCCCGGCGGACGCTGAAGAATTCAAGGAATATCAGCCTCCGAAGATTAAAGAAAAGCGGCAGCTGGAAGTCGAACTTTTCAGCGATGAACCGGATCCTTGGGGATGCGGACCGTAGGAAGGGAGTGGTATTCCGTTCCACTTTAAACAGTTCATTCTAATTAAAAACTTTCGCTCCTAATATAGGGGAGAGAATAATGCGGAAATTACTAAATCTTGCTGTATTGTTGAGCCTGACCGGCTTAACGGCCGCGCAGATAACTTTCACAGGCGATGTCAGCGTCGATTTTAACAATCCTTTAACCGTTTGGGCTTATGATCCTTGCGGAGAAGGCGATGTGGGAATAACTAGCTCAATGTGGTACGCCGGGGTATTGTCGGGCTGGGACTTGCTACGGATAGGTTTTTATTACGACCGGGCGAACGATGTGATGTACATCGGATGGGATTACAACGGCCGCATTTGCGGCGACGCCGACGGCGACGGCGATCCCAGCGATGAAACTTATCTGCAGAATAATAAGTACGATATTGCCAATCTGGGCAGCGGCGAAACTATCTGTCTTTGGGTGGATACCGACAATTCCGGCGGTTCCGAAGGCGGGGATATTGTATTAGGCGTCAGCAAATACGATGACGCTTCGGAATATGAAGTCACCTATGAAAACGCCGGTTACGGCAATCCCAGCAGCTCGTTTGGCGATCCGGTGCCGGAAGCGGCGGGGAGTTACTTATACAATGCGCCTGAAGGTCCGGACGAGGATCATCCCGATTTTGAGTGCACCATTTATAATTACTCTCAAATGCCCAGCGTCGAGCTGGAAAACCGATTGTACGATGAAGTCAGTTTCGGTATCCATGTCTATTCCGGCTCCTGGGAAGACGGCACTGTGGGTTACGACAAATTCACCAACAGCGGCTGGGTGATTGTAACTATCCCCGGCGTCGACATTCCGCCTACCCCGCCGACTACTTTGAATCATAATTATCCCCGCGACCTCTATGTTTTGGAAGGTATCCCGCTGCAAGTGGAAGACGGCGATCCGCCCACATTGTTCGGGCCTCCCTTCAGCACCAATCCTCCCGGATGGCCGCTGTGGCGCGTTTCCCGCTGGGATACGGAAAATCAGACTTATATCCGCTACGGCGAACCGGATTTCCCGGTGGAATTAGGCTTAGATCCGCCGGATCAACAGCCGGGGATGGGCTTCTGGGTAGTGCAGGATATTGAAGACGACTGTCAGATTACTATTACTGGTGACGCTTTTGAAGAGGGAGATACAGTGAGGATCTCTCTGCAAAGCGCGCTTCCCACTGGTCAGCCTGGTCAAAATATGCTGGCCAATCCCTTCGATGTGCCTTTAACCTGGGGTGATTGTATGATACAAAGGGCGGATCACAGCCAACCGCCGATGAGCATCGAAGACGCTTATGAAGACGGGATTTCCTGCCATTATTCCGCCATCTGGGATACTTACAACAAGCAGTATATCGTCAAGGATTTGGAAGATACTTTTGCGCCGTGGCAGGGATTTTGGACTTGCGTGTGGGATTCATTATATGACTGGGAAATTATCTACATTTATCCCGGTGAGAGCGACAATATTTCAGGTTTAATCGCCAATGCCAAACCCCGTACGACTGATCAATTGAACGATTGGTCGATGTTCCTGGGAGTATCGGTCGATTCCATTCGCCTGATTGATCAGAGTAACTTTATCGGCATCCGTTCCGACGCTTCGGATACCTGGGACGCTTTCGATGCGCCGGAAATGGCGCCGATGGTCAGTTCCGGCGGTTATGTCCATTTGTATTATCCGCATATGGAGTGGTCTTACCGGCCGAATAATTACTGCTTCGATTACCGCCAGGGACCTTTCACCGGAACGAAGACTTGGGATTTCGCGGTGCGTTCGCACGATTATGCCGGGCCTGTGATGTTAGTTTGGGACGGCGCCGCGCTGATGACCCCGGAATATACCGCCAAATTATTGGATGAAGCGGGGAATATTTTAGTGGAGAATATGGTCGATGTCGATACTATGTCTTTGACTATCGGCGATGAAGAAGTGATCAATTTCCAATTGCAGGTGGTGCGGAATCCCGAAGGGGTATCCGACAATCCGGCGCTCGCGGTGCAGGGTCACGAATTATCTCAAGCTTATCCCAATCCCTTCAATTCCACCGTCAATCTGCAGTTTACTATCCCGCAAGATGCTCGCGTACTGATGGCTCTGTACGATGTATCGGGCAGGTTTGTGCAGGAAGCGGTGAATCGGGAATATTCCGCGGGAACGCATTCGCTTACCATAGATTTTGGGAAGTTTTCCTCCGGAGTGTACTTCCTGAAAGCTGAAGCTGACGGACAGATGTTCGGTCAGGAAAAACTGGTGCTAGTGAAGTAGAAATAGATGCTTGCGGGGATGCAAAATTTTGCGTCCCCAGCTTCTTTTGACTTATTAGTTTTTAATTGTTATATTTCAATTATATCGTTTTGTAAAGGCTTGCCGGGACAGGTTAATACTTTAAATACCTTATAATAATCCGGTCAAATAACATTTCGATTTTTTCATTTTAGAGGAGAACTAAGTGGAACAAATTAGAAAAGACTATGAAGCGCCTGCCATCGTGGAAATGAAAGTGTTGGAAATCGAACTTTACAGCGGCGAATCCAATCCTAATACTCCCCCGCCCGCCAGTCCTTTTGGTCCGTAAAACAGACAATACGCAAAAAACTCTTGAAATAAAATCTTACTAATTTTAGAGGTCACAATGCCAGAGGAGAAACAGGAAAAGCTGCCGGAGCCCGAATATGAAACTCCGAAAATCATCGAAAAGAAAAAGCTGGAAATCGAACTTTTTAGCAACGAACCCAATCCTTGGGGGCCGTAGACAATTCCCATATCAAAATTACCCCAATTAATTTTTAAAGGGCAAAAATGAAAAAAACTTCATTACTTTTTATCACTCTGATACTTACCATGGGAATGTCTTACGGAGATATTACCTTCACCGGTGATGTCAGCGTGGATTTCAACGAAAACAGTCTTGTTTATAACGATGTCAACGGTCAAAATGATGTTTACCGGCCTTCCGGAATTAACTCCACCGGCTGGGATATGCTGAGAGCTTTCTTCCATTTTGACCGGACATTGGATCGGCTGTATGTTGGTCTGGATTTCAATACCCGCATCTGCGGCGACGCCGACGGCAATGGCAATCCTTCTACTACCGGTTCCACTCTCGCAGGTTACGGCGGTACCGATGTCGCTGATTTAGGCATCGGCGAAACCGTCTGCGTCTATTTCAACACCAATATGTCCGGCGGCTACGATGTCATCGCCGGAGTGCCGCGCTATGGCGCTTACGCCAATTTTACCGTCTCCAACTGTCTGAACAATCCCAATTATGATCCTTCCAACTCCTTTGGGACCGCCATCGCTTCCGCTTCCGCCAGTGTCCTTTATATGAGCCCCGATGCGGCGCATCCCGATTTTGAATTTTACATCGATAATTTTTCCGAACTCCCCGGGTTTGACTTCGATCCAGCTTCCGAAGAATGTATCTTTGGGGTGGGCGCTTACACCGGTTCCTGGTCGGATGACGGTATCGGCTACGATATTTTGAGCAGTTCTCAAAAGACGATTACTTTCTATGCCCAGTTGACCATTCCTCACACCGTGCCCCGGGATTTATATGTGATGCAGGGGATTCCATTGGTGGTGGATAACGGCGATCCCACCGTGCTTTTCGGTGACGATCTGCTTAGTTCCCCCATCGGCTGGCCTTATTGGCGGGTATCGCGGTGGAATGTCGGCTATCAAACATACGAAAGATGGGGTGAAGAAAATTGGCCGGTTCAAGTCGGTGGAAATCCCCCGGAGCAGGATCCCGGACGCGGTTTCTGGTTCGTGCAGGATTTATTGGATGATTGCGAATTGGATATTACCGGGACTCCGCTGGAACCTGGCTGGATTGTATTTCAACCTTTGGATGGTCCAATGACTGGCGGACGCCGAGGTCTGAACCAGATGGCCACCCCCTTCCATGTGTCGGTCGATTGGGAAACCGCTTATCTTAGAGACGATCCTTACGGCGGACCGGCCGAACAAATTGAAGACGCGGTCAATGCCGGACGCATGTGCCGATACGCCGTCACCTGGGAACCTTTCAACCGGGAATACATCACCAACGATTATGATGTGGCTTTGGAGCCTTGGCAGGGCTTCTGGGTAGAACAATATCGGCAGGATTATGATTATTCGCTGTGCTTCAATTTCCCCAGCCAAACGGACAACGCTAACAAGAATAGAACTTTAGGCGGTTCCGTGCCGCGGGAAATCGATGAATACGGGGAATGGTCGTTCAGCATCGGCGTCTATTCCGAAAGCAATCAATTGATCGATATGGGTAATTTTATCGGCATCAGCGCCGACGCTTCGGATAATTTCGACCAATTCGACGCCCCGGAATTCGCTCCGCAGTTTACCCCGGATGGAGCTTATTATCACCTTTATTTCCCCCATTATGATTGGACTACCAATCCCGGCGGTTACTGTTACGATTTCCGTCAAGGACCATTTGAAGGTATTAAAACATGGGATCTGATCGTACATTCTGACCTCTATACCGGAACCCTGATTATGGCTTGGGATGGGGTGTTTAAAAGTCATCCGGAATATCAAGTCTCACTGCTTGACGACGCGGGTAATATGCTAGTGGAAGATCTATTGCAGGCGGAAAATTATACTTTCTCCATCAGCAGCGGTGAATTCAAGGAATTCAGCCTGAGGGTGACCGGATTCGGTTCTGCCGTAGAACCGGAAACTCCGAGTTCGCTCACAGGCTATCGCCTGTCAGCAGCTTATCCCAATCCCTTCAATAACAACTGTAAGCTGAGCTTCTCTTTGCCTTCTTCGGGGAATGCGTTGTTGCAGGTGTTCGATGTGGAAGGGCGTTTAGCGGCGACTTTAGCCGACGGCGAATATGCTGCGGGGGAACATTCCGTAACTTTCAACGGGCGGAATTTGGCTTCAGGAATTTATTTCCTCAGAGCTTCAACGGACGGGGAAGTGTTCGGTTCGCAGAAACTGGTGCTGGTGAAGTAGAAAAACAGGCATTGGGCATCAGGCATTAGTAAAAAGCAAACACTATCATCCAGCGTTTGGAGATTTCCAGGCGGTCTTTTATAGACCGCCTTTTTTTATTTCCGCTATAGTACTTGATTTTATCCTCGATTTTGTTATATTTTTGTTCTCACCATTGTAGAGACACGCGATAGCGTGTCCGACAGGCTACTTGCTTTCTTTACACATAAAACTAACGGAGCTCCGAAAATGTACATCGCCGATTTGCGTAACAATGTTATTCATGATTCTATGAATTCCAAATACGAATGTCATATAAAGGACATCCCAAAAGATCAAATAAAAAAGATTTATACCCGCCAGACGGTGGAAAGAATGTGCAGCAATGAACACAAGCCGAGATTTATGGGCTGTCAATATTGCCTGTCGGAATTATACGCTTTCGATTTTCAAAGTATTTTCCGCAAATGAGGGAAAAGTGGCGGGAGCTTCTGCAGAATTTTTCGCAGGACCGGCGCTCCGGTTCCAGCGAATTGGCGGGTAAAGCCGAAGAAATCCTGCGGGAATATTTTGCGGAAAATGAGGTAGAAACCGCATTGGCGGGATGGCCGGAACTAGCCCGCAAAATCATTGAGGGACAGCCATCGATGGCGGCGGTCATCAATTTAGTGAACCACATAGGTCTGGAGTTGGAAAAACAGGAGGGACTACGGGACCTGATGAGTATCGCTCGAGTCATTTCCCAAACCATATCCGGTATAGATATTTCCCATCAAAAAGCCATCGAATTTGCCGCAGAAAAACTGTCTCAATTTAAACGAATCTGCGCTTATTCCCGCAGCTTTTTGGTGGAAGCGGCTGTGCTGGAAGCACATAGTCAGGGCGCGGATTTTTCCGTAGTCTTATCCGAAGCCCGTCCCGCAAGGGAAGGATTGACTTTAGCAAAAAAATTAGCCGCCGCCGGGATAAAAGTCGAATTATGCGTCGACGCCGCTTTGCCGGGAAAATTGGCGGAATGCGATTGCTTATTGTTGGGTGCGGACGCAGTCAAGGAAAAACTGTTTTTGAATAAAATCGGCAGTGAATTGCTTTGCCGGGAAGCGCAAAGGCGGGAAATCCCGGTATTGGTGGTGGCGACTAAGGAAAAATTGCTCCCGCCGGAATTGGAAAAATATCTGCATATTACTGATTTAAGCAGAGAAAAAATCTTTGACGAACTTACACCCGGGATATTTCCGGTCAATCGGTTGTTCGAATGGTGTCCCAATGAATTGGTCACGCTTTTCTTAGGGGATTTTGGTGAAGTAAGAGGGATGGATATAAGGAAACATATAATCTCTGATACAATCTCTGCGCTGTTTGCGGATTATACTGGTTCTGATTAATATTTTCCGATTGTAGGGACAGAACACTGAGCCTGACCCAAAACGCCCGCAGGGCGTCATACTGGCGAAAGCCAGTATCCATATCTCATTAAATTACAAATGCTTGGATTCCCGCTTTCGCGGGAATGACAAGTCCGGGGTACATTCTGGGACAAGCTC
>Ga0172371_10007340_pt1 | contig 15739 bp, 9 predicted proteins | sample Lak12m_FD_114543 | JGI IMG/M metagenome (GOLD analysis project Ga0172371, IMG submission 114543) | Freshwater microbial communities from Kabuno Bay, South-Kivu, Congo - kab_022012_12m | ecosystem: Environmental > Aquatic > Freshwater > Lake | place: Democratic Republic of the Congo: South-Kivu... | reverse complement strand
TTATCAAAGGCATTGGTTCGTGACTAAAAGGGATATAGCCCATCGCCTGAACTATTTCTGGTGGAAAAGCAAAATTGAGATAGACCATTTTATCGGGATTTTCTTTAGCCGCCAATATCTGATCGAGATACTGAACAACAGGCTCATAAATCCATGCCATTTCTTTCGGTATTTGCTGCAAACCAACCTTGAGCGTTTTTTCGATGACATCGATGGGAGAAACATTGGTATCTATCGTCTTGGAAAAATCGAAACTCTTGAATTCGTAGTTTTTGATGTTTGACATTTCCAATCTCCTTAATTCTGAATTTGTTCGAGGAAAGCTTCTACCCGAGTGCGGATGCGCGCTTCATCTTGTCCGAGATAGTCTAGTATCAAGGGGGCGCTCAAGGGGGTGCCCAGCTCTTTTTTCCGTCTATTGAGGTGGATATTTTCCATGCCATGCAGATCACAAAATTGTAAGTTCGAACGGATGATGCCATTAGCCCGATAGTCTCGGAGCGCTTTTTTGAGCATTCCGTAACGCTCCCCGAATGTGGAAAACATGCGTGGGCAAGCAACGCGGAAAAGATAGCACTTGGCAAGTGCCGCCAGTGGGTCGTTTCCCTCGATATCTATAAGATTACAGAACGAACGAGCGCCAAAACAACAGTTATCCATGACTACCAAGCCCCCCGCTTCTTCGATGATCTGGTGGAGCAGAGTGCTATCACCGACCCAACCAAAAATAATAATGCGGGCTATGTAATCGGTATTGCCATCGTTTTTGCCGATTTCTTCCAGCAGGGTATGTAGTAATTGGTTCAATTCTTCAGGGGGAATGCTCACGGCGGCATTTATGAGGCGATGACGCTGAACGCCGCTAAGCGGCGGTCGCTCCTTTTGGAAAAGCTCTTGGACTTTATTTAGTAGCGTACGGTTTTCATTGAATAGCTCTATGCTTTTCCATAAAGCGGTGGTCGTTATTTCTACTTCCAAATACTTTTCTAAACTTTCCTTCAATTTCTCTAAGCCAAGAAGGTACTCATTAAAGGAAATTTTTTTTCTGCTTCTCGGAACATACAAAAAATGATGATAGGGGGGAGAAAGCCGCTCTACCCATAACTCGAAAGCCCGCCAAGCGTGTTCGCATTGGTTCATCCCGATGATACCATCGAGGAAATCGTAAGTGCCTCTATAGGCAAGATCGAGAACAGCACGGGAGAAAGAGCAATTGCATATTGCTGACATATCGTGGTCGGCTTTATCCGTTCCAGTCGCACCGGCACCCTTGACACGATAGGGCAGGGCACCGGCAGCATGGATGAGCTCCATGGGTATGTAAGAACACCAATAACCAATTACTTTCTTACCTTCTGCCTTCCACTGCTTGACGGCAGCATTAGGGTTTCCTTCAGCATATGCCAACAAGGTTTCCAAAGCGCTCATTTTCCAAACTCCCCCTCTCTAGTAAAAGCCACTACCGCCGCTTGAAATGGTGTTAAAAAACGAGGGTGTGGTATGTTGTTCATGCTGCCATTTTTCGCATCTATCTCCCCAGACGGCGATAATTTCATTTTTCATTTTCAATTCGAAAACTTCACAAAAGTTGGGGCAATCATGACATTCGAAGCTGTTATGGATTACATCTTCCGTTACTACCTCGAAGCCTTTGAAGGCACTACAACCTTTCTTTGCCGTTTCTTCCTTTGCCAGCTTTGCCGCCCCGAATGCCCCCATAACATTGAAGTATCTAGGAATGATCACCTTTGCCCGAAGTTCGTTTTCCAGCGCACTCTTTATCCCGATATTGGCGGCTACTCCCCCCTGAAAGATGATAGGCTCTTCGATGGTTTTCCCTTTGCCGACATTGTTTAGATAGTTACGTACCATAGCTTCACAAAGCCCCATCAAAATTCCCCCAAGTTCGTAACCCATTTGTTGCTTGTGGATCATATCGGATTCGGCAAACACCGTGCATCTCCCCGCTATCTTCACTGTATTGGCGGAGCCTAGGGCGATTTCACCAAATTGTTCGATGGGGATATCGAGCCTTGCCGCTTGTTGATCCAAGAAGGAACCTGTGCCCGCCGCACAGACGGTGTTCATGGCAAAATCAACCGGTATTCCATCACGCAGAATGATGATTTTGGAGTCCTGTCCGCCTATTTCGATGATAGTTCGCACATCGGGAACGAAGTGGAGGGCGGCTACGGCATGGGCGGTTATTTCATTTTTAATGACATCCGCTCCCACTAGGGCACCTGTTAGCTGTCGGGCACTGCCGGTAGCGCCAACACCGCCTATCGCATCGCTTTCATATTTCTGGAAGATTTCCTTGAGCCCTTCGCGTAATACTTTAAGAGGTTTACCCCTCGTGCGCAGATATAGCGCCTCTTTTACCGCTTCATTTTCATCTATCAAAACGATGTTCGTACTTACCGAACCCACATCAATTCCCAAATAATAACTCATGATTATTTATCCTTTTTCCTTTGGTTTCTCATCCTCAAGATATCTACGAACGCTTCCAACCTCGTAAGAACCGCATTTTCCGCGGTATGCTCATCGAAATTGAGTTGTAAAAGGGGGTTCATATCTCCCCGTTTTGCTTTTAACTCTATGAGCTTGCCGACGATAGAGCCTGGTCCGCAGGCAAAAGCGCAGAGATGGATAACACCGTCGTAGGAGTTGTCGGCAAGGAAGTGGAATGTTGCGCCTAGGGTGCGTTGTCCCAAGTGCCAGGCGACTATTTTAGGCAATTTATCCGTTGCCTTTGCTATTATCCCCTCTATCTCCTTTTCGATGGCGCTATCAGGGAGCATTTCTTGGGTGATGATTTCTACCCCCAACTTGTTTAGCTTTTTGAAAATGTCCATGTTGATGGCAGGGTCATATAAAAGATAGGAATGTCCAGTTATGCCAATCCGTATTGGATTTGTTAGTTTTGCAGGTGATTCCGAGGTGGGTACTTTTAGCTCGAACCCGAGATCGGCAAAAACTTTGTAAAGGGGGATGCCACTTGCTCTTTCTCTTTCGATTTTCTTTTTGACTTTTACCATTTTTCGCAATGCCGAAAGAACTTCTTGGTTGCTAAAACCTAGGGACAGTCCCATTTTCCAATAGTTTTTCCAAATGATGTGTTTTCCCTCGTGGGCATCGGCGGTTATAGTTAAAATATTTATTTTTGTTTTCCTTTTCAGGGTGTTGCCGATTATATCCGGTAACCCCATGAACTTGGGGCAGGAATAAGTCCCCTCTGCGACGCTCACTATCCGCGGAATGAATATGTAATCTACCCCCTTCCCCAGGAGGTTGAGCACATGCCCGGTATATACCTTCATAGGCAGACACATATCATCGACGGAATGCCTCAAACCATTGGCGATAATATCCTTGTTGGTGTTGTCCGAAAGGACGAGATCAATATTCAAAACATCGAAAAACATCTTCCACAAAACAAACTCTTCATAATACAAGGAAGATTTAGGAATTCCTATTCTAATACCCATTAGATATGCATCCGTTTCTTTTTTTCTTTTCTTGCTCTTAAAAGATCCACATAGGCTTCTACCCTCGTTACCAACCCTGTTTTACTCGTATGTTCGTCCAAAACGAGGTTCAAATCGGGAAAATTATAGTCATTTACCACTTCCGTTATCGCATATCGGGCTATGGTTTCGGGAAGACAGGTAAAAGGCATCAGATGGATAACACCATCGTGTCCTGTTTCTATGGTATCGATCATGTAACCAACTGTGGCTTGTCCATCACCACCGATGTAAGCACCGATATAAGGCAGGGCTTTTTCCGCAATGAGAGGATTTTCCATCAAATAGGAAGTTAGTTTTAGGGTTAATGTTATTTCCACCCCTAATTTTCCCAACAAAGAATATATGCTATCAGAAAGGAAGGAAATGTTGAGACATCCCAGCTCCCCGATGATGGCTATCTTGAGAATATCTTTGTCATAATCAGCCGGTATTTTTTTATAACTCTCTTCGATATCTTTTTCGAATTCGTTCAGTTCCCCGATATTGTTCAGTTTCTCGAGTTTTCCTACCAAGCGAGAATATACCCTGTCCGCCATTTCCATATTTTTTACTAGGGGGCGGTACTTAAATAGCATGTCCCTGATGTTCTCATAGATTAGCACCTTCTTTATTAGGGTTCCCATTATCTCCATGATTTCCAAATCGGAATACCCTTGTTCTTTCAGTTTTATATTCACTAGCTCTCCAAAGGGAAAAACTATGAAATCGAAATCATAACCCATATCGATAAGGATTTGGCGCTGCATGTCGCCTATGTAGCCGCCTCGGCACGCCTTTCTCCTTGGTGCCAAAGCGTTATAAATAACGATGGCTTCTGCTTTATTCTCTAGGGCTTCTATGTAGGTTCCAAGTAAATACTTGTGAGGGAGGCAGAGGGTTTCTGGTGCGTATCTTGCTCCTAAACTCAAGGTCCTGTCCGTAGCGGCTACTCCCAATTGCGGTTCGTATCCCATCTTTTCTAGAATATAGAACAAGGCGCTGTGATAATCTGCCGCCCTGAACATGGTTATTTTCTTTCTATCTTTTCCCATCGTCTCATTTTCCTCTTTTTGAAGAATCCAGATTCAGTATCTTTATCAAAATATCCTCTAGCTCTTTCATCTTCCAAATACTGAAGTGATTACAATTATTTATCTCTATAACTTCTATTTCCTTAGAAGCCGTTATTCCTCCAGATTCCTTTGCCGCTATGATTACCTTGTTAGTGCGCTTATTTAATTCCTGCGGTTGGAAATTCATCAGCATCTCTCGCTGTTTACTATGCCTCTTTTTATAAGCGGCGACGGCTGTCTCGTCGATGTCGATAGGGCTGATGAAGTTTTTGAAGATGGTCTCTATTTTTTCTCCCCTCTTTTTCCCTTTGGCAAGTTCTCCAAACAATTCCTTTATCTTTCCCATAGAGAGTCCATTTTCGATTCCTAGAGATAAAATGGCGATTATTTCTGCTTGCGATGTGTCATCATCGTTTTCTATCGATTCCCAATCCTTGGGGAAACCCCTGATACTCGTTCTATCGAAGGGATTCCTATCTATCATCACCAAATTTTTAGCGATTATCTGTTTTTGAGATAACAATCTGGCAATTTCCCAAGCGACCCCCACCCCTGCCGAATAGCCAACAAGGCAGCATGAATCCTCTATCTTTTTGTAGATAAAATTAACGAAGAAGGCGGCGAGATTTTCGAAAGAATCAAGGGGGGCGTAATCTGACAATTGGAGGGCAAAGGCGGGTCTGCCGATGGCTTCCAAAGCCTTTCCTATCTTTAAAAAGGGTTGGATGCTTCCTCCGGCGCCGGGCACGAAGAAAACGGGATTTCCCGCTTCCAACGAGTTTAGCTTGACCGTTATCCCCTTATCGTCGGTAACTTTTGCCGAAAAGAGGGTATAACCCAAGCTTGCCGCCAAATGTTCGGTATTGGAAGAGAGTGGCAAGGCAGGAATCGAATGTTTGCTTATGATGGCACCCTTTGCATCTATCTGTTTCTGCTTCATCAATTTGGGGTCTCTTGCGGCAATACCCGTTTTCCCGGTTTTGTTATGTAGCCTCATGTTTTCCTCTATATCGTAGGGGTTCATCATTTCTTCAGCAAAGGGGATTTGCAAGAAGGAACAAATTTCTTTGAGTGTTCTTTTGGGATTAGCCACCAAATCTTCGAATTTTATCCTAAATCCCTTCTTGTTTCCGATTTCATCAAAGAATCGCAAAGCGTTGGCATGTGTTACACCCCAAGAGTGATCTATCTGCCTGTGCAAAAATTCATCGACTTCGGAGCTTGCGAAATTGCTAATCATGTTTCTCATCAACATTGTTTTTTTGACCATAGAAGAGCCCGAACGCAGGACGGTGTAAGGATGTCTGACTAGATGGAGGTATTTGGGGTTCTTGAAAATTTTTTCGGCTCTCCTGAGGATTTCGATATCAAAGCCATAGATTGTGCCCCGATCTACCAATATTTGCGGTGCGCATTTTTCTTGGAGGTTCTGATACACCTTTTGTATCGGCAAATTCTCTTCCGTCCATTGCTCGATTATTTCTTGAGCTTCCTCCCTCGTTATTTTCCAGAGTTCCTGGACGGTCATCATCAATCCCTCTTCCAAGAATAATGGTTGTTTTTTTAGGCATTCTTCCCTTTCCCGCAAATTGGTATAAGGGAGTAAATAGAGCCCTTGAGGGGCGAATAAGAGGGGGTGGGCATTCAAGATAAAACTGGTAAGTGAAGAGCCATGCCTTAGCGTGGTTATGATTATTATGATGGGAAGTTCGTTTTTATTAGGAAGCTCATACCATTTACTTATATCTCCGGTTGGGTCTCCCCATGTCCCTTGTTTGAAATCGAAAATAGGCGAAATCTTATCTTTTTTCTGAGAGGCTTGTTCCTTGATGCTTTGGATGATGGTGCGAGGAGTGTTATCCGCCAAGAATAAACTCCAGTTAATATCGATGTTCAATTTGGTTTGTATCTCCTGCCGCAAGGATAACAGAGCCAAAGAATCTAAACCCAACGATTGCAAAGGGGTGTCGAGAGAGACATTTATGGCAACGGTTGCGGGGAGTTTTGTCATCAATATCTGCATAAACTCCTCTTCGCTCATCTCCTTTTCCTGGATAGAAACGGCATTATAAGAGGGCTCTTCGTATAGGTTCAATTGTTCCTCGCCTGCAGAAAGGTAGGCGGATGTTCGTTTTCCCGATATATTTAGCCAGTAGCGTTTTCGCTGCCACTTGTATGTGGGAAGGGCGATTTTGCGATTGGGATAGTCTTTTGCAAATCCCTGCCAATCTATTTCGCTGCCTTCGAGATATAGCTCGCCCAAACTTTTTAGCAGATTTTGCCAGTCCTTTTTGTTCGCCCGCAGGCTTGGCAGCCACAAGCCCTTGTTTTCTGGCAGGCAAAGCCTACCCATGCCAAGGAGAACGGGCTGTGCCCCGCATTCTAAAAAGGCTTGGTAGCCCTCTTCTGCCAGGCTTTCCATGCTCGCTTGAAAGCGCACCGCCTTGCGGGTATGTTTTAGCCAATATTCAGGAGTGGCAATTTCAGCACTTGCTAGCTTCCCGGTAAGGTTAGAGATTAGGTTCGATTGTGGCTCATAAAACTTTGTTTTTTCTAAAACTTTCTCGAATTCTGCCAGCATCGGTTCCATCAGCACGGAATGGAAGGCATGGGAAACATGGAGGGCTTTGGTTTTTATACCCCGTGCTTGAAAATCCTTGCAGACGGCTTCGACAGCGGCACTTTTTCCCGAAATAACCAAGTTGTTGGGACCGTTGATGGCGGCTATAGAAACTTCCTTAGAATAAGGTTGAATTGCTGCCGCAACTTCCTTCTCCGATGCCATCAGGGCTGCCATCATTCCTTCTTTGGGCAACTCTTGAATCAAGCGTCCCCGCGTTGCTGTTAATTTCAAACCATCTTCGAAGCTAAAAACACCCGCTGCGCAAGCCGCCACATACTCGCCTACACTGTGTCCCATTACCGCATCGGGCTCGATGCCCCATGATTTCCAAAGTTGTAGTAGTGAGTACTCCAGGGCAAACAAGGCAGGTTGGGTATAAGCGGTTTCGTGTATATCTGGGGCATTTTCCTGTGAGAAAATCACTTCCAACAACGGCTTGGGCAATTGGTGTTCCAGAATATCCGCACATTCCTCCAGCGTTTTTCTAAATGTCGGCTGTGTTTCGTATAATTCCCTGCCCATGCCGGGGTATTGAGAACCCTGACCTGTGAATAAAAAGGCTGTTTTTAGTTTCTTTTTGTTCTTGGCATATCCTGTTGACAGACCGACCGTTTCTTTCCCCGCCGTAAAAGCTGCCAGCTGCTCCTGCAAATGCTTCGTTGAATTTGTGGTAGCGATTAACCGGTGTTGGAAATGGCTCCGGGCGGTACTTGTCGTAAAACAGATGTCATTTAGGGAAGCGTGCTTGTTGTTTTCTAGGAAGTATAAATACTCCTGCGCCAATGCCAACAATGCCTCTTCGGACTTGGCGGATATGGCAAATAGATGCCAAGGACGCTCGGAGATACCCGCTGTTGTAGTGTTGGGGGGGGATTTAGGCTTGCTCGAAGTGGGGGCATCTCCCAATATGATATGGGCGTTGACGCCGCCAAAGCCAAACGAACTTACTCCTGCCCGGCGCCGCCTTTTGCCCCTCTTCCATTGCTTTCTTTCGGTAGGAATTAAAAAGGGTGTGTCTTTTAGGTTGATGTAAGGGTTTAACTTTTCGAAATGTAAATTGGGGGGAATTTCTTCGTGTTGTAGGCAGAGTATCGTTTTTATCAAACCAGCGATGCCTGCGGCGCCTTCGAGGTGCCCAATGTTTGTTTTTAGGGCACCGAGTAGGCAGGGATATGAAGAATCTCGCTTACCGATAACCTGTTTGAGAGCGTTTACTTCGATTGGGTCCCCTAAGGAAGTTCCCGTGCCGTGGGTTTCGATATAATCGATTTCCTCTGCTTGCACCCCCGCGTTTGCCAATGCCTGCTTGATAACGGCTTGTTGGGCAAGTCCGTTAGGGGCTGTCAAGCCGTTACTCCGTCCATCTTGATTGATTGCGGAGCCTTCGATTACGGCTAAGATGTTATCGTTATCTTGCAACGCCGTTGCCAATGGTTTGATAATCACCACTCCGCAACCCTCGCCGCGCACATAACCATCGGCTTTCGCATCGAAAGTTTTGCATCTACCATCCGTTGCCAGCATTTGCGCTTCGGAGAAAATTATATTCAAATCAGGGGCCAAGATGAGATTCACTCCGCCGACTATAGCCAAATTACATTCATCTAGAGATAAACTTTGGCAGGCTTGGTGAACGGCAACGAGAGAGGAGGAACATGCCGTATCTATGGCAAGACTAGCTCCTCGTAAATCCAGAAAATAGGAAATCCGATTAGCAGCAATGCTAAAAGCGTTCCCCGTGCTGGTGTATATACTCGAAGAAGAGCCTAATTTAAGGTAATCGTTGGTGCAGATGCCAATAAAAACACCTGTTTTACTTTGTTTTAATTGTTCCGATTGCAATCCGGCATTTTCCAGAGCTTCCCAAGTAACCTCCAGCAGGAGGCGCTGTTGGGGATCCATGGCTTTTGCTTCAGAAGGGGAAATTTCGAAGAATTGGGGCTCGAATTGTTCGATCCATTCTTGCTTTAAAAATCCCCCCCAATTACTCTTTTTCTTGATTTCAGCACTGCCTTCAGGGTGATAAGCTTCGATATCCCAACGCGAGGGGGGAACTTCGCTAATGGCATCGACGCCGTCTTGTAACATTTTCCAAAAGGCTTCGGGATTATGTGCCTGCGGAAAGCGGCAAGCGATGCCAATAACAGCAAAGCGGTTGTTCTTTTGTTTGGCTAATGTGCTCATTACTTTCCCACCTGTTTGCTAGTTTCGCTGAGCCCTTTTGCCAGCGCTGCAATGGTGGGATAATCGAACAAGAGGGTAGGGGAAACCTCAACTTGTAGCCAATCTTCCAATTTTCCAGCAATGGCGATAATTTTCGCTGAATCCAAGCCAAAATCAGTAAAGGGTTTTTCCAATTCTATCACATCAGGATCAATGGCGAGTTCTCCTGCTACCGCCGTTATTAGAAAATCCTCGATAGCGCGTCGTAAATTAAGATTATTTCTAATTGGTTTATCCGTTTTTTCCACCATTGTCTGCTTTTGTATTTCTCGTTTCCATTCTGCCAATGGCTTGAGATTCCCTTGCAAAAATAGTTCTTTACAAGCCTTACGCTGGATTTTGCCACTCGATGTCTTCAGAATCGTTCTCGGCTTAACCAAAACTATCGCGTGGATCGAAAGCTCATGATTCTCCAACACCGCTTTGTTGATAGCAGTAATTGCTTCTGCCGCTTCTTTGTCACCGAACTTATCCAGGTGTTCGGAGCGTATTTCCTGAATTACCACAAGCCGTTCTTCATTATCCAGATCGATGGCGAAGCTAGCCGTGCAGCCAAGACGGAAAGAGGGGTGGGATTTAGCCACCGTTAATTCTATATCTTGTGGATAGTGATTCTTACCCCTGATTATGAGCAAATCCTTTAGCCTGCCGGTTATAAAAAGCTCTCCATTTTTCATAAAGCCCAGATCACCGGTTCTCAAGAAAGGTCCCCTGCCACTGTTTTCGATGTAAGCATTGAAAAATTCCTTTGTTGATTGTGCATCGTTCCAATATCCTTGACAGATGTTCGATCCGGCAAGCCATATTTCACCCACTTCGTCGGGATGGCAAAGTGTCGATGTTTCCGGGTTGACGATTGCCACCTCTATTCCGCTAACAGGCAAACCACAAGATACGCATGTATAAGCGGACGGGTGTCCCTTATCGACCGAAACAATTTTGCCTTTTGTCAGCTCTGCCTTGTCCAGCAAACAAGCGTTCTGCTCTCCCCAAGAATTCCCCGCCACTCCTATTGTCGCTTCGGCAAGCCCATATCCGACGATTAAAGCGTCTCTTTGTAAGCCGTATTTCTGGAAAGCCTTGTAGAAGGCATCGATGGTCTCTAATCGCACCGGTTCGGCAGCGTTGACCGCTATCAACCAGCTGCTTAGATCTAGATCTAGTCCCTCCGCTTCCGGTGCCTTTTTTATACACAGCTCATAAGCGAAATTTGGTGCCCAACTTACCACTCCTTTATACTTCGATATACTTCTAAGCCAGCGCAAAGGTTTAGTGATGAATGCTTCTGGAGCTATAACCACGCATAGGCAGCCGAGTACGGCACAGTGGATGATATTGGCAATCAGACCCATATCATGAAACAGAGGCACCCATGTTATATGGGTAAAATCAGCGGGGTCGGCGGGGAAAGGTGATGGATAAATTTCGTTATCCAGACATAGGCCCTCTTTGGTTCTGGTTTGCATCTGCCAGCTATTGTAAATTAAATTTTCATGGGTGTTTATCACGCCTTTGGGGGCGCTTGTAGAACCAGAAGTATATTGTAGAAAAGCGATAGACTTGGCAGTAATGTCAGGCTCCTGCCAGTTTGCCGCTTGGCTATCATCGATACTGTCGGATTCCAGCCAAGATGCGTTTTTTAGAAATGGGAAAGCTGCGGTAAGTTGCTCTATATTCACCATGGATAATATGGCTTTACTCGTCATGATAACTTCAGGGGTGGAATTTGCCATAATCCCCGCCAGTTTTTTCATGCCGATGTTGATATTGCCATATATCGGTAATTCGATAGGGGCGGCAACGACCGCTGCGTATAAACAACCGAAGAAAGCGCTGATGAATTCCAAGCCAGAGGGATAAAGGAGCAGCGCTCTATCTCCCGGAGACAACTTCCGCTTTTGTAATTCCGCCGCAATCGCCTTTGCTTGTCTATCCAACTCTCCATAGGTAATACTTATTTCCTTCGATTCACCATCTGCTAGAAAAATATAAGCAATTCTATCCTTTTGATGTTCAGCTCGGTATCGAAGAAGTTCTACGAGAGTGGAAAAATCCGAACCTTTCTTTTTACTGCCCATCCTCCATATGCCCCCCTTTTTCATTGGCTCAAGATTATCGAAAATTTGGTATTTCCCCTTGGGATTTAACGATAAATATCAACAAACTTTGTGTTGTTTTATGATTTGGAATGAAGGGAAAAGTGGCAAATTTTAAAAGTGGTGGGCGGGTAATCTAGAGAGGAATAAAAGTCAATTGCTTAAATTTCCTATGTTTGTTGTAGCCAAGCAAACAAAAACATTCTCGAATTTGTCTAGCCTTCACACTCGATGAGAACGAACGGACGCTTATCGACGTTCTGGCAGTGGTTAGGCGTATAACCCCATTATTTCCGTTTTGTTAATCTGAGAGCTTTGCATAATACAACAAGCTCACCAATGCGTCATTCCCTTGAGCGCGGGAATCCAGTATAATCAATACATTGACAGCTTGATGGGCAAGTCAAGAATACTAAATACTTAATTGTTCAAAGGTCTCTCTTTGTATTTTCTAAAATTGCTTACAAGTTCACCAAATGATTTCGGTGCCCACCTTGTGAATTCCTCTTTTTCCACGAACACAAAATCGAAGCGGATTTTCTTGTTGATGGCGTTTATATCTTCACACCATTTTTTCAAGCGTTCTATCTTGAGCGGAACATCTAGATCTTCGAGCCCTTTGGTTTCGACGATGTAGATTTCTTGGGGGCTCGTTTTTACTAGAAAATCGGGGTAATAATTAGAGATATTCCCAGCGGCATCGATGTAGTCGATGCGGAAGTTCACGGCAAAATAATTCTTGGCGTAGGAAGCAATGTCGTTACAATGCTCTAGAAACGAAGCGAACGACAATTCAAAGTGGCTATCGCCAACGATTTTGTTGAAAATACTTTTTTGCGCCATTAGATAGCTTTGCTTTTTGACTACAAACGGGCGGGTCTGGCTGAGTTTGATATAATTACGAATTTCCGCACTTCCCTTGTCTTGAACGGTCAGCTCGTTGATTTTCTTCTTGAAGGTTTCGATGATCATTTTTGTTGCTTCTAGTTCCGAAAGGTTGCGAATCGTGTTCAAATCCTCCATATCAACGGCGGAAGTGAAAAGATGCTGATTTATAAATTCTTTTACCTTGCCGTAAAGTATATCGTAGCCACTGAAAAGGCGCAGATCTTTCATAATCACTCGGGCAAAATAGCCAATCACACTTCGATAATCGGCAACGGTGGCGGAATCTAGATAGGTGGTGTGATTGATTTCGCCTGTGGTGATGTCGTGAAAAACAATCTCACGCAATTCGGCTTCGGAAAATTTTTGGTACTCGATTTTCTTGTTTCCAAAAGAAACGGGCACTAACTCTTCTAGCCGTTTGTACTCGCGGTAAATACGCGGGGTAAGAATGGGAATTTCAATATCGAGTTTTTCGATATGCTTTTTGATGTTTTCTTTATCCACCTCGATAATAATCGAATCGTAAGCTTCCGTGCCTGCTCCCATTGGTTTGTGTTCCAAATTCACCCCTTCGTTTCTGATGGATTCGACGAAATCTATAAAGGCTTCCGTTCCCACCACGCTGACATATTCGGTAACATCTGCGTCAGGATACATTAGGCGCAAACCGCGCCCGAGGGTTTGCTCGGGCAGGATATTGCTTTTGGAAGAATATGCCCTTAAACCAACGATGGTTGTTACATTTCGCACATCCCAACCTTCTTTGAGCATTAACACGGAAACGATAACTTTATACGGGCTATCCCAGGTATCGATATCATTGGACTGTTTGCGGAGTTTTTCCAGTTCTTCCTTGCCTCTCTTTGTATCCGATTCCGAAATTTCGCCGTTGTTGTTGGTATGAATGACCATCACGGAATCTTTGAACTCTGGATAAGTGCTTTCCAGATATTTGGCGACATCATCACAGTTTTTTGTATCATCGGTCATCACAAAGAGGACGGCTTTCTTGCCGAGCTTTTCGTGTTCTAGGTAAACCTTACGCCATTCTTCCACGCCCAGATGAATGTAATCGGCGTATTTTTCAGTGTATTTCCAACTCTTGCGTTCCATCAATTTGGCGCGGCTGGCTAAATCGGGCAAGATGGGATGCTTTACCACATTTTGAATAATGGCTTCGACTAGCGGATAATCGCAAACGGTCTGGGCAAAAATCCCGCCATTGTTGTGCCTTGGTGTGGCGGTAAAATCCAGTTGGAGGGAAAGAAAAAGGTCTTTCTGTTGCAAACGGTTATGAATATCCTCGATGGACTGAAACCATGCCAGTTTTTTGTCGTGAATGTGGTGAGCTTCATCGTCGATGACCACCAACTCATCAATCTCACGCACAATCACGCCCAAATCTACTTTGGATTCATTGGTCTTACCGGTGGGACGGACGCCTAGAAAATAATCCTCGAGATTGTCGTCATCGAAAGAGGGAAGGGATTCGTTTCCAGCATAAACCCGATGGATGTTGGTAAGAAACAGGTTCCCCGTTTTGCGAACGATGGAAACATCATCTTGAATGTGCACGGTCATTTGGAAATCATCCTGCCAGTTTTGACCCTCGTAACCGTTATCGGGAAGCAGCGGATCAGAGAAGAAAATTTTCAAGCCGTCGAAATCTGTCCGCAGGCGATCAAGGACGATGATGTTGGGGGCAATCAAAAGAAAGTTCGTGGCGAGCTGCGAACCTTCTTCATAGAGTTTGTGGAAGTAGCACCAGGTAATAAAAAGGCTCATTACTTTAGTTTTGCCACTGCCCGTTGCCATTTTGATGACAAACCTGAGCCAATCTTCATCGAACATACCCGATGAAACTACGCCCGATGAATCGTAGCGCATCAGATCATATTTATTTTTGATCTTTGCCACTTCATACAAATAAACGATCGTTTCAACGGCTTCGCGTTGGGCAAAATAATATCGAAATTCTTTCGAATCTTCGCGGATATGCGGATGTTCGAACCACCAGTTCAATAAGGCTTGGCTAGTGTTGCTTGCGCCTGAGTATTTATTATCGCGCCATTCTTTGATTTGCCTGCGGATTTTATTGACCAATGGCGGGAGCAGCTTGTCGTAACTGGAAGCGCGTAAATCTTCAGCGGCGGGGAACCAGCGATGTTCGGGATCAAGAATTACAAAAGGAGAGGTGGGAAAATTAGGATGTAAAGCCATATCAATCCACCAGCAGCTTTTTATTTGCAGTTATGATTGGAATTTTCTGCCCTTGAAAATCAGCATCATGGGTAATCAGTTTCAGTCCCAATCTCAGGCATAGCTCAACAATGATTTGATCATTTAAATCCGAATCACCCCTTGCGTATTCGTTTATCAAACCATCGATATCCAAAAGATCAAAGCCACTATCGATGCGGGAACAATGTCCCAAAATACGGCGAATACGATCGGCGATTGTCTCCGCTATCGGCTTGAAATCAGAACTTTTACGAAATTTTTTGAACTCATTGTGATAATTAGGAAAAATCTTAAAGTTAGTTCTTGCAAAAGTGTTAACAAATTCCGACACGACAAGAACATCGATATAGATTTTGCTTTTGGCACAGAGTATTTTTTGCAGAGCTCGAGAATACGCCGCTGTGCGTTCATTTTGCGGATTTTCTGGCCCATAGATAAAAAGCCAAACATTGGCATCCAGAAATAACTCGTCGTTTTGTCTAAACGGATAGGACTCTACAGGGAATCTGTTATTCGTCATCACTCGCAACCCCCAATTCATCCTCGATTACTTGATTGAATCTGGTTGGGTTTTCAAAATATGCTTTTGCCGTTTCAACGACACGCTTTAGTAGAAATAAATCGTCCGGCTGTATATCTTGTATCTTAAGCAAATCGCGCACTTGCTCTTCGCTGAATTCGCCGTATAGTTGACCAATTGCAGCATTTAAAAAGGCAGAGGTTAGGGTGGAAATGTTAAGAAAAGAGATGTTTACGCGCTTATTTTCCCTAAATGCCGCTGCCAAACGCTCATATACCTTTTGACCATCGCCAGAGGCAACGCACAAGGGACTGCCAACTACCTCGAACAACGATATCGTTAATTCTTTTTGCATGACTTTCACCTCAAAAAATGTCTGCGGTATCCAATTTAGATACTAGCGTATATGAACTCGTATCAGCCGTGTTGATTTCCAGATTCACGACTGTGCCGGGAAAAGGATAAGCAAAGGAAGCGGAAGTTGTATTTCTATTTTTGCGTCTCCAATATCCCGCATCCGATACAATTTGAATGCTGCCGCCGTTTAAATCGATAAACTCGCA
>Ga0172371_10007338_pt1 | contig 15743 bp, 12 predicted proteins | sample Lak12m_FD_114543 | JGI IMG/M metagenome (GOLD analysis project Ga0172371, IMG submission 114543) | Freshwater microbial communities from Kabuno Bay, South-Kivu, Congo - kab_022012_12m | ecosystem: Environmental > Aquatic > Freshwater > Lake | place: Democratic Republic of the Congo: South-Kivu... | reverse complement strand
TGGAGAACCTCGCAGGAATCTTCGAGCGTGATGGAGACAAGGCTGCCGAAGCCAGTGACCTCTACCAGAGAGCCTTGAAATTGGACCCTCGGCCAGAGTGGCAAGAGAGTCTCGCTGCATGGGCGGCCATGCTGGAGACCAGTCTGAGGCCTGCCAGCTCATCTTCTGTAAGGTCTTGGCATATGGCAAATGCGGAAGCGGGTAGAGCGCACTATCGAGAGGCCGAATCCCTTTATGGCAAGGCGCTGGAGATCAACCCTGTCATGTATCAGGCTTACTTCAGCCGAGGTACGGTCCGGATGCAGACCGGAAACCTCCACGGTGCCATTGAAGACTTCAGCATGACGGTAAGACTCTCTCCGGGATTCAGGGGAGCTTATGTGCAGCGCGGCCTGGCCCATGAGCAGCTCGGTGAGATGAGGCAGGCGCGTGAGGACATGGCTCTGGCGGTGAAGCACGATCCCCGAGATCCCGAAGCTCGTTACCGACTGGGACGGGTACTACAACAACAGCAAGATCTCGCCGGCGCCCTCGATCAGTACAAGCAAGCCCTGAATCTCAGACCAAAGCCCGAATTGCGGAAGGACATACAAGAGCAGATAACCGCTATCTTCCCTTTATCAGGCCAGTCTGCCAGAAGACCCCGCGCACTAATGGATATACTGAAGAACCTTTGGTAACGGTTCAGGTAGAAATCCACAAAAACGAGCAGTTCGCCACGAAGATCACGTGTGCTCCGGAACGGCAGGGGTTGACTTCCGGCACTAAAGCCGGTAAATTGAGGCCGTGCGTGGAGAGCGTAGCTCAGTTGGCAGAGCACAGGGTTGTGGCCCCTGTGGCCGTGGGTTCGAGTCCCATCGCTCTCCCCATCGAGTGTCATAAATTAATGGCTGTGCGCCCGTAGCTCAGTTGGATAGAGCGCCGGACTTCGAATCCGTAGGTCGCAGGTTCAAGTCCTGCCGGGCGTACCAAAACCACCAACATTATCGCTGGGTTATCCACTCTCAATCCGGCGATAATAAGAATAATAATGAGTGAACCCTCGGCTCTGCCGGGGGACTCAAGGAGTTTGACATGTTGCCCTCGAAATCTTGAGGCTTGAACATATCTCGGTCGGGCTCAGGCTCTTATCCTCGTGCATTCTCTTCGCCATTTTCACCTTGGGATGACTCCCAACAACGGGCTTTCTACCTCCATTCCGGCCCCGGGCCCGCGCCACTGCCAACCCTGCTCGCGTCCTTTCTCGCATCAACTCCGCTTCGAACTGTGCCCGGACCGCAAAGATGTTGAAAACAAGCTCACCGGAATCCGTAGTGGCATCTATCGCTCCGTCCCGCAAAGACCGGAACCCGATGCCCCTTCCCTTCAATTCCATTCCTACTGACAGCAGATGCTGCAGGGACCTTCCGAGTCGATCCAACAGCCATGCAACCAATGTGTCGTCGCCTCGTAGAGCCTCCAGTCAGTCATCGAGATCCGGACGCTCGGTCTTGGCCCCGCCTACCTTGTCGGTAAAGATCGGCTCGCAGCCGGAGGCCTTGCTGTCGCTTATTTGCAGGGATAGGTCTTGGTAGTCAGTGCTGACCCTCGCGTACTCTCTCTGCGGCTATCCCTGGAAGTTCCCCGAGCACGTCTCCCCACCATCTATCCTGCGGTGAAAGGCTGTCGTACGTGTCTGAATGGTCCCGATAGTGGGGAAAAAGTACTTGACAAGAGCACTCGGCGTTTGCTATTCGAACAATGTGAACTAAACAAGGAACTACAGCTATGGACGATCCAGTCTTCGAATACAGAATTCTTGAGGCGGTTCACGCGAACGAGGGACACCTCACTCAACGGGACATCTCGCAAGAAATCGGCTGTAGCGTTTCATCTGTCAACTTCGCTCTCAGACTGCTTGCTGTCAAGGGGTTCATTAAAATCTCGGGCGCAAACACGCGTAGGCTCAGGTATTATCTCACCCCACGGGGAATTCTCGAAAAGTCGGTGCTCGCCTATAATTTCCTGAAGAGGCAGATCTCGCTTTATGAAGAAGCTCGGAAGAGTTTGCTGGAGCAACTAGACGGACTTTGTGCGGAGGGCATTCGCAAAGCAGCGGTCTACGGATGGACTCCACTGACGGAGGCCGGTCTGCTCTATCTCCTTTCCCAACGGATCAAAATTTCAGCCCTCTATGTGGAAAAGCCGAACGACATGACACACTGCAACAGGATTCCATGCCGGACCATTGATGAGTTTCGCAACGATTGTGATGTGCTGGTTTTGATGGAACCACTCCCCGAGACGTATCAAGAGAAGGTAACGACGAGAAAGGTGGCTTGCTTTCCAGTCGCCTGAGTTGAGAGATTCCGGACAGAAGAGGTTAATTGCGTGATGTCATGCTAGGCATTTTGAAAAGAACACGAAGCGTTTTCGAGATTTGTCAATTCGCGCAAATCCAGAATATGCGGAGCCACCACTCCAGTTGGAAAAGCCCAAAACGCCAGACCGCTCTGTACGAAAAGGCCAAAAAGAGCTTTCTCGGAGAACTGAACGGATTGGGAACGACGGAGTGAGCGTCACGGCAGGGTACGGATGGCCCCCCGTCACTGGAGTGGCGCTCATCTGTCTCCTGTTGGAGGTCGTGAAGGTGAGTGCCATCTGCGTCGGATGATCGGGTATTCCGAATGCAAACGCATCTGAGTGAGGACTATCGATCAATTTCATCCGGACCGCTATATGCTGGTCCTCCTTGGGCCTCTTGAGGATGAACTTGATGAGAGGGTGACGGTGCGGAGAACAGCCCGCTACCCTGTTGCATGACCGAAGGATCACAGCCTATTTTTCACGTAGTTCCGGTAAGTTAACTTTTCGGAATGGGCGCGAAGCGTGCATATGATCACTGTAAACCCCTCCAACATTGACAGCGTCTCTGAATCACAAGCCGCCCTATGGGCCTGTTCAGCAGAGAAAGACCATGACCAGTGGACCACCATCATTGAACCGCATAAGCCATGGTACAAGCTAGATCTCCCCGGACTGTGGCACTATCGTGACCTGATCCTCATGTTCGTGAAACGGGACTTCGTGGCGCTCTATAAGCAGACCATCTTGGGTCCCTTATGGTTCTTTCTCACTCCGCTCTTTACCACACTGGTGCTCACTATAGTGTTCGGCACGATCGCCAGGATCCCCACCGACGGCATTCCCCCCTTTCTCTTCTACCTGTCCGGAACAGTCTGCTGGGCATATTTTGCCGGCTGTCTCCTTGAGACGTCCAATACCTTCGTTGCGAACAGCCACATTTTCGGCAAAGTGTTTTTCCCCCGACTGGCTATTCCGGTCGGCGCCGTCATTTCCAACGGGCTGAAATTCGCGATTCAGTTCGGTCTCTTTCTGTGCTTTCTCGCCTATTTTTGGTGGAAGGGGGCGTCGGTCGGTTTGACCCTCTGGGTGTTGGCCCTGCCTTTCGTTGTCCTCCAGATGGCACTTCTTAGTCTGGGATGCGGGATTTTGGTCTCATCCATGACCACCAGGTACAGAGATTTAGCCCACGTGGTCGCCTTCGGAGTTCAACTCTGGATGTATGCCACGCCGGTGGTGTACCCCTTGTCGCAGATTCCGGAACAATATCGGAATTGGTATGCGCTCAACCCCATGGTCGCTGTAGTGGAAACGTTCCGACTGGGGTTCATAGGATCGAGCGCCATTGAGTTCCGGCAGGTGATCATCAGTGCCGTGGTCACTCTGGGACTGCTCGTCTGGGGTCTCGTGCTGTTCTCCAGAGTTGAACGGACATTCATGGACACTGTCTAGGGGACTCGGGTCGCTTTATCAAGACAACACCGGAGTTTACTCCTTCATCGGAGGCGCGTGAGTACAGCCATCAAGATTGAGAATCTCTGGAAACAGTATCGACTGGGTGTCATCGGTCACCAATACCTTGTTCGGGACGTGCAGAGTTGGTGGGCTCGGGTCCGGGGTAAGGAAGACCCAAACCTTATTGTGGACCAAGTGAGCAGTGGCAACGGCTCGGAAAGCAATATATGGGCATTGCGCGACCTCTCTCTCGAGATTGAAAAGGGAGAGGCCCTCGGGATTATCGGCAAGAATGGCGCTGGGAAATCTACTTTGCTGAAAATCTTTTCCCAAGTGACCGCTCCCACGCGGGGCTCGATCAAGATCAAAGGTAGGGTGGCAAGCCTCCTGGAAGTGGGCACCGGGTTTCATCCCGAGCTCACTGGCAGAGAGAACGTGTTACTGAACGGCGCCATTCTTGGGATGAGCGTTAGTGACATCAAGAAAAAGTTCGATGAAATAGTTGACTTCTCGGGAATTGAGAAATTCATCGACACACCTGTCAAGCGCTATTCGAGCGGTATGTACGTCCGTCTCGCGTTTGCGGTAGCTGCGCATCTCGATTCGGAGATACTAATCCTGGATGAAGTACTTTCTGTGGGTGACATGGCCTTTCAGCAGAGATGTCTTGACCGGATGCAGGAAGTCGCGGCAGATGGCCGCACAATCCTGTTTGTCAGCCACGGTATGGGGGCCATTCGCAAATTCTGCAGAAGAGTAATTCTCCTCCAAGAAGGACGCGTAGTTGAGGACGGTCCGGCAGATGAGGCGGTTGATAGGTATATGGATCAGGTTTATGAGGAACTGGGAGAAGTTTGCGAGGCGGACACCCTTGACGATGTTGATAGACTCGTTTCAATGCTTGCTCCTGATCCGGTGTTCAGACTTGTTTCCTTCTCGATCGTCCAGGATGGTGTACCTACGCTCTCGGTTATCAATGGCAGGCCTCTGGAAGCAAGAATCGAATACGAAGTCCTGCAAGAAACGGCGGGACTGTTCGTTTGTCTTGGCATTTTCGCGTCCGATGGGAGTCTGATCTTCGAAAGCCTGCATAACTCGGAGTCTTCCGAACTGCCCGTCGTCCAACCTGGACGCTACATTTCCACCGCGACCATACCCGCTGAATGGCTAGCTCCCGCAACATACGGAATGGGAGTTTCCGCCGCCATATATGGTGTCAGGGCTTGCATGGATGCGGTAATCAAGTGCCGGCTGCATGTGGCTGCCACGGGCCGTGTGAATCAAGCTTATCCCAGGCGCAGGATACAAGGCCAGATCAGCCCCTACGTGCCATGGGTGACGGAATCAATCGTCCCGACTGTAAGCAAAGGCAAGGTCAGGGAGCAACCTCATACGGTCAATCTCGAGGACGACGGAGCTGGCTTAATGGCAATTTGCCAAATTGCATTGAGGGACAAAGAGGGTGAGCCCACCAGAGTTTTTGACCTGGATGAGGAAATTTGCGTCAGTATGGACTATGTGGTGAGGCAGTCCATCAGCCAGAGTATGATTGTTCTGACGGTTTCCCGAGGAGGCGTGCATTTCTTGTCAACTCACGATACTGACCTCAACCCCGATCTGCTGGTCTTAAGGGAAAAAGGAGAATACGTCTCAACGGTTCGTCTGCCCGGCCGTCTTCTCACCCCAGGTACTTATACTCTGACAGTGTCCGCCGTGGTGGGAGCTACGGGAGAGCACTTTCACCGATCATACCGGTTTGTCCTGAACTTTACCATTAGGCAGGATCTTGGGAACGACCTATTTAAGAACTACAATCCGGTACGGGGCACGTTGATGTTGACCGAATGGAAATGGCAGACTCTGAGAAGAGTATCACCTGCGCCGACCGTTGCCGTTACTGCTCGCGTGAAATGACTCTCTTCACGCCCCAACTTGATTGCCAATCAGCGGACGAGAGACCGTTTTGAGATGGCGGATGTAATCATTGCATTTCCCGAGACGGCTGAGAACTGGGATACTTTTTGCTCGTATCGTCGGAACCATTGCCCCGAACTCGAGATGATCCCGGTGACTCCTGAGGTAGACTACCTGGCCGAGCGTGCGGGGAGTCGGTGTCAGTCACTGGATTGCTTTTTCGATCAGAAGGAGCTCAACAGCCAAGGGGATCGGAACATCAGGCTTGTTGAGGACCTATCAGACGATTTTGATTCAGTTCTCCACAGTACAGCCCGGTGGTTCTTACGACACGAATGGGTTTCGCTCAGAGCCTTCTTTCATCCCATCAAGATCGCCGTTGACCGGGTCTCGCTGCGGCTCATTCCAATCCTGAAAGTCTTTGAGGAGATCAAGCCTCAAGGTGTGGTATGCGTAGAGCCGCCTGCTCCGACCGGAAGCGGCATAGATCCTCTTGCTATGAACCCCACGTTTCTCACGTCGAGGCTGATTCCTCTCTTGGCCTCACAACTGAAGAACTGCGCCATTGTTCACGTGGATAAGCACGGGAATGCTCGTCAAAGACCAGGCATGCATCTCCCGAAACAATCGAGACAGCTGGCTACTTCGCAACCGACCGTCTGGGCCAGAACGCGCATCGCGGTTGATGGACTCTGGCGCTCCATGTTCTCTTCCACCTCAAAGGATTGGTCGGAAGACACTCCGCAACCGTTACTCATTCACAGCATCTTCAGTGAGTTCGGTACAAAGTTTGTTGATGATTGGTGTCAAAAAGGGTACGGTGAGGCGAAGACTTACGATGAAGTATTTCGTGCTCAGCCGATTCCTGAAAGCCGGCTTCAGTATGCTCGTTGGGTAGGCACCCAGCTATGGCATTCACTTACAACCGAACCTCTATTGCGTCGCCATTTTGTGATTCGTCAGTTCGATTGTTTTGACTTACTAACTCCGCTATTTCAATACATCACCGAGATTGAAATACCGAACCTCCTCCTTTTTGCTCGGGTTGCGGAAACCGCACTCCGCAGGCCAAAAAGAACAGTCATCATTGCAGGTGGCATGATCCACCAAAACTACATCATCGCCAAGGCTGCCGAGGCATTACGAATTCCCTTTGTAACCACCCACTTCGGCGGATACATGGGATACTGTGACCTTCCACTGCACGAACGGTACGATCGGGGGGGCGCGGATTACTTTATCTGTGGCGGCACTGGGGCGGCCTCTTCGAACTCCCAGCCCTCTCCTTTGAGTTTCTGGCGTCCTGAGACGAAGTTTGCTCGGCCGGTGGCTGTAGGATTACCGTGGCTGGATGAACTCGTGCACAGATATCGCCGAAACGGTTCCGAGTCTACGGACGCCGGAATGAACAACTCTGCGGAGAAGGTCGACCATGGCCATGAGGAGCCAGGTGGTCTTACGGTCATGTATGTTATGAGTGCTATGGTGGGTGATCTGGCATACCTCGGATATGTGTTTGTTCCGGACATTACCGTCTGGCGATTCCAGTGCCGTGTCGTTGAAGCTTTCGAGAGACATCCTTCGGTCAGATTGATCCTTAAGCCACCCTTGAAGGGGAGATATCCTCAGGTAGTCAATCCACTTTTTGAATGGCTGGCATGCCGCGAGGCAAGCAATGTGTCAGTCCTCGAACAAGACATCCCCTTCTCTGAAATCATGGACAAAGCTGACGCTTTCATCATCGATAATCCAGCAACCCCTCTCTTACAAGCAGTTGCCACCACAAAGCCCTTGCTCGTATTCTCGGATAAATCCGTTTTAAGGATGTATCCCGAGGCGGCAGCACTCCTGAGGAAACGTGCCATGTTGGCGGAATCCGAGATCGAGTTTTTCGACATGCTCGAGAAAGCGCTCCATTCAAACCAATGGCATTTCTCGTGGCCGGTAAACGACGAGTTCCTCACAGGCTATGGAGTGCATCTGAACGATGGGGGATCAGCGGAGCGGTTGGCGAGTTTCCTTCTCCAGATAACATGTGGCCAACGATATTCCGAAAACGATCTCTGTCGAGGGATTTTGGAGACGGGGGCTCGCGACTCGCGTCGCGGTGTGGGGAATGGCTGAGGTCACGTTAAATGTGACGTGTACCCTGTGCGGAGTCAGCCACTCCAGCCTCGTCCAAGCGGGTGTCAGGCATGGACCGGAATTCGGCGTCCGTCGCTGCGACGAGTGCGGCCTGGTCTTTCTGTTCCCCCAACCCGGTGAAGAAGATCTGAAACAGTACTATTCAGACGCATATCGCGACGAGTATGCCGAACCGCCGGTGCAGGATCGCTACAGAACAGATCTGGACGAGGCCCGCGTAAGAGTGAGGCGATTGCTTCCGTTGCTTTCCCCTGAAACCAGATTACTGGAAGTGGGATCAGGTTCAGGTGCATTCCTCGATGCCGTGCGTCCCTATGTGAAACACGCCGTCGGTGTAGAGCCAGACCGCACAGCCCGAGCCTGGATGCAGGAGGTCTTGGGAGTAAATGTCGTCGGAGAGTTGCCGGCACCTGACGAGGCAACAGTATATGATTTGCTGGTCTTGTTCCATGTTCTTGAGCACGTTCGGAATCCCCCAGATTACTTAATCGGTTTGCGGCGATTCCTGCATCGGAACAGCACGCTGGTGATTGAAGTCCCGAATGTTGAAGATGCATTGGTTTCGCTTTATGACATACCCTCCTATCGGTCGTTCTATTTTCAGAAAGCTCACCTCTATTATTTCTCGCTACATACGCTTGCCTCGACTCTCGCCAAGGCGGGCTATTCACAGCGAATCATAGGGATCCAACGTTACGACCTCAGCAACCATATCCGATGGATGTTGACTGGTCAACCAGGGGGACAAGGCTACTATAATCACATCCTGGCGCCATCAGCGAACGCGGCCTATGCCGATTCGCTCATCGGATCCAGTCATGCTGATACTCTCTGGGCAGTGGCTCGTAGAATGGAATGAAGAGCCTCGCGAGAGGGATTAAACCTACACGAGAGGATGGAAATCACATGACCGGCAGTTTTGATTTCGCCACAGACCTGATTCAGACTGAGCCGTGGCCCATCGCCCACCATGTCTTCATCATCGCCGAGATAGGGATCAATCACAATGGCGACGTAGAGATCGCCAAGCAATTGATCGATATGGCGAAGCGGGCGGGCTGTGACGCTGTCAAGTTTCAGAAAAGAACGATCGACATTGTCTATTCAAAGGAAGTGCTCGATTCGCCAAGAGAAAGCCCTTGGGGAACGACGCAGCGTGAACAAAAAGTGGGGCTCGAATTTGGGAAGGATGAATACGACAAGATTGACGAACACTGCCGAGAGGTGGGAGTGGATTGGTTTGCATCGGCCTGGGATGTTCCGAGCCAGCAGTGGCTCAGACAATACGACCTCAAGTTCAACAAGATAGCATCTCCCATGATTACTCATACCGACCTTCTCGAGACAGTCGCCGAGGAAAGGAAGCCGACCTTCATATCGACTGGTATGAGCAATTACGATCAGATAGACAAGGCTGTGAAGATTTTCAGGCGCCTCGAATGCCCGTTTGTAATCATGCACTGCATATCAGAATATCCCGCCCAGGAAAGCATTCTGAATCTGCAGTGCATGAACGAATTGAGAAAGCGGTATGGCTGCCCCGTCGGCTACAGTGGCCACGAGGTCACCATGATGCCTTCCGTGATCGCCGCTACGATGGGTGCTGTGGCAGTAGAACGCCACATAACCCTTGATAGAGCCATGTACGGGAGCGATCAAGCGGCCTCCCTCGAAAAACGTGGTTTGGAGGTGATGGTGTCATACATCCGGACAATCCCCCAAGTGATGGGAGATGGAATCAAACGAGTTTCGTCGGCAGAGGAGGCGAATGCGCAAAAGCTCCGTTACTTCCGTGGGCCGTATCACAAAATACCGTAATGTGAGGCCCCAATTTAGACATGATCTACTGTGTTGACATCGATGGAACCCTGTGTTCGTCTACTTACGGGAAGTACGAAGAGGCCGTACCTTTCGAGGCCGCCATCGTTCGGGTGAATGCTCTGTACGACGCGGGACACCGAATAATACTATTTACAGCTCGTGGTACAACCACGGGCCTGAACTGGCGCAAGCTGACCGAGGAGCAGCTTGAATCCTGGGGTGTCAAGTATCACGAACTGATCCTAGGCAAACCAGAAGCCGACGTTTTCGTGGATGACCGGGCACTTGGACCGACCACTTGGGCACAGATAGGGTTTGCGGAGGAAACCCTATCATCTGCCCCTGCAAACCGGCTGGATGAAAACTCTGTCTTCCGAAGCAAGGACTATCTTGACCTAACATATTCGCCGGAGAAGGCCCCGCTGGGATCCTATCCACGTATTCTGGCTGGCTGGCTCCATCGACGGATTTACAAGCACTGTGGCCGTCTGTTGGACCTTGGTTGCGGACGGGGGGATCACCTTGAAGCGTTTGCCTCGCTTGGGTTTGAGGTCGCGGGTGTAGACATCTCGCCAAGCGCTGTAGCCGTCCCCAAGGAGGGACAGGTACGTATGGTGGATCTGGAACATGAGCCTCTTCCATTCCCGCATGAGAGTTTCGATTTCGTGTTTAGCAAGTCGGTCGTTGAACATATGCGACAGCCCCACAAACTTTTGTCCAAGGCTTTTTGCGCTCTCAAGCCCGGGGGAATCGCGGTCATTATGACTCCCAGCTGGAGGCATACGTACTGGGGCCCCTTCTACATCGACCACACTCACGTGACACCTTTTACAGCCCCCTCATTGACGGATGCACTCAGCATGGCCGGCTTTGAATCCGTTCAGGTTACCCACTTTCGGCAGTTACCACTGCTGTGGAAGCTACCCTTCCTTGAGCCTCTTTCTTGGCTCGTCGCCCTCTTGCCAATCCCTTACAGGCCTTTTAGCTCCGCGCCGTGGCCGGAAGTGATAAACAAGTTTATTCGTTTTTCCAAAGAGATAATGCTTCTGGGAGTTGGACACAAGCCTCGAGGGAAGAGCAATCGGAGTCACTATGAGTAATTCGCCCTCTATATACGCAATTATTCCGGCAAGGGCAGGCTCAAAGGGAGTTCCCGGAAAGAACGTGAAGCCCCTTGCCGGTTATCCGCTCATCGCTTACAGCATTGCAGCAGCACGCATGTCCGGGTGTATCCAACGCGCGATTGTCTCCACGGATTCCGGAGAAACGGCTGCACTGGGGAGACGGTTCGGCGCTGAGGTTCCGTTCCTAAGGCCGGCTGAATTTGCGCAGGATCATTCGACTGATCGGGAATTTCTTGTGCACGCGATGGACTGGTTGCTCACCCACGAGGGCCACGTACCGGACTATCTTGTCAACTTGCGTCCCACTACTCCGTTGAGAGACCCCGCCATAATTGATCAGGCCATAGATCGAATCCTCTCCTGTCCGGATGCCACGTCCCTGCGTTCCGGACATGAAGCTCCGGACTCTCCTTTCAAATGGTTCACCAGCGATTCCGAAGGATTTTTCCGGAATTTCGCGCCGGAAGGGGCTCCGCCGGGGTACGCCGATCTTCCCAGGCAGGTCTTTCCGACTGTCTATATCCCCAACGGCTATGTCGACGTGCTGAAACCATCAATTTTCCTGAAATCCCAAGACATCCATGGCGAGCGCATCCTGGCCTTCTTCACTGCACCATGCTGTGAGATAGATGCGCCGGCGGACTGGGAATATCTTGAATTCCAGATCAATAGAACGCTTAACGCGGTGCTGGACTTTCTGAGATCAACTTACCCCGAGGAATAGTACGTGGCAGGTTCGAACTTCCCCTTGAAACCCGCAGACGTTCCCAGGACAGAATCCAAATATCGGCGAATATGTACGAAGATACCGGTCCCGGAGAGTCTGGAGATACTCGAAACTCTCGATCGCTTCGAGTCCTCCGCCATGCATGGGCAGCTGCCTGTGGTGTGGGACAGAGCTGAAGGGTTTCAAGTCCATGATGCCTGGGGCAATTGCTGGATAGATTTCACTTCTACGATCTTTGTCGCAAACGCCGGCCATGGAAACCCACGAATCCTCAAAGCCCTGCGCGATCAACTGGACAAGCCCTTGCTCCATACCTATACCTATGCCAGCAAGATACGTGCAGACTACCTGCGCCGGCTCATAGAAGTTACTCCTCCTCAATTTGAAAAGGCTTTCCTGCTGTCCGCCGGTACTGAGGCGACTGAATGCGCACTGAAGCTCATGAGGATGTTCGGTTGGAAGCAAGGCAAGCGCCGTCCCGGTATTGTGGCCATTGAAGGCAATTGGCACGGCCGCACTCTTGGCGCTCAAATGATGAGCTACAATCCCGCGCAAAAGGAGTGGGTGGGATATCTTGACCCCAATATTCACCATATCCCCTTCCCGTACCCATGGCGACAAGAAGCGATTTCCGATCCTGTCGATTACTTCGATCAAGGCATTGCAACCCTCCTTGAAAGCAATGACCTCAATCCCGACGAGGACTTGTGCGGATTCATGCTGGAAACTTTTCAAGGGTGGGGGGCTGTGTTTTATCCGCGTGAATTCGTTCATCGGCTCATGGAATTTGCTCAAAAACATAACATGCTCGTGGCGTTCGACGAGATGCAATCCGGTTTTGGCCGGACCGGCGAATTATTCGGCTACATGCATTACCAGGTCACACCCGATCTCCTGTGTTGCGGCAAGGGAGCCTCTTCCGGCCTGCCGCTAGCCTTGGTTCTGGGGAGCCGTGATGTCATGGATCTGCCTGAAATCGGTTCGATGAGTTCAACGCACTCCGCAAACCCGCTCGTCTGCGCGGCCGGACTGGCTACCCTGGCGGAACTCATCGAAGGGGGTCTCATTGAGAACAGCAAAGCGCTCGGGGAAGTCTTCCTCAGAGAACTGGGCCGCATACAATCCCGGTTTCCCAACCACATCAGGCACGTGTTGGGCAAAGGTCTGCTTGCCGCACTACATTTCGTTGACCAGTCAGGGCATCCTCTCAGCAATTTGTGTGACAAAATTTGTCAGGAAGCCATGCGGAGGGGTCTCCTGGTTGTGCACACGGGGAGGGAATCCATCAAACTTGCTCCGCCCCTTTGTATCACCGAGGAGGCGCTCTTGGAGGGTTTAGAAGCGCTGTTGGAGGCTATACAGGTGGCCCTCACAGCTGAGAAGATGGAGAATGGGTCTTAGAATTCGACACACAGGAATCGTGGTCAACGATATGGAGCGGTCCTTACGCTTCTACCGGGATTTATTGGGGTTCCGCGTACAGAGGTCAATGGAGGAATCGGGAACCTACATTGATCGGATACTGAATCTCTCGCGAGTCAGCGTCAACACCGTGAAGCTGAAAGCTCGAGAAGGTCCCACCCTACTGGAACTGCTTCAATTCAAATCTCATTTTGGGGACCGTAATCCGAGCCGCGAGATCTATGACCGAGGCCCGTCGCACGTTGCTTTTACTGTTACTGATCTCGACGCGCTGTACCAGCGACTCACGGGGGAAGGGGTGCTGTTTCTGTCGCTCCCCCAAATCTCTCCGGACGGACTTGCCAAAGTTGCTTTTTGCAAAGACCCCGACGGCACATATCTGGAATTTGTGGAAGAGTTGGAGGAACGCTAATGGCCTTCCCAGAAGTCACCGGGCAGTCGTTTCTGGACCTTTATGTCAAGAGACTGCGTGGCCAGCATCCGTAGTTGACCTGGCTGAAACAATCGCGCAGAATTCTCCAGCTCGCGCTCAAGGCGGTTGTAACTTTTCTCGACGTTGGTTGTGGGACCGGTTACGCCTACAACAGCTTCAAAGACTTTGACATCAATAATACCGGAATTGACATAGAGCCTGAATTCCTGAAAATCGCCAAAGAATACTTTGCTAGCTGTACCAAGGCAACCTTCCTGTGCCACTATATTACGCAAGATCCCATTCCTGCAAAGTCCCGTATTGTGATTGCGAGGGCTACTCTGGAACACTGTCCCAAACTGATGCCGGCCTTCAAGCACATCGTTGAAGCCACAGAGAACGTGGTTGTTCTGCGGACGTTTCTCGGTGAACAGGAACACATTCACTCCATCCCATCACGTGTCGCTCAGTACACACAGACGCACAGGAAACATACCAATCAGTATGCGTTCAAGGATGTGCTCGGGTATCTGGAAGCTCACGGATTCCAAACGAGGGTATACAGATACTCATATACGGACAGTGTCCCGCAATACGTTGATTGTTGTGTAAGAACATTCTTTGTGGTGCACGCTGTCAGGAAGCAACCCTGTGAATATAGGAGCCGGTCTTGTTTCCCATAGGAATAATGCAAGGACGCCTCTCTTCACCGGTCGGGGGCAGGATTCAAGCCTTTCCAGTGGAATCGTGGCGTGATGAGTTCCCAGGAGCTGCCGAAGCCGGTTTGGACTGCATCGAATGGGTCTACGAGGAGGAGACAGAGCTTGACAACCCTTTGAGAACCGAGCAGGGAGTCTATGAAATACGTGCTCTTGCTGCCAAACATGGAATAGGGGTATGGTCGGTATGTGCTGACTTCTACATGACTCGCCGACTAGTCGGCAAGGACGGCAAGCCTGAAATCCATGCAGTCGAACATCTCGTTAACCTCATGTCCCGTGTTACTTTGTTAGGGGCCCGCTACATTGTGCTTCCCTTTGTAGACGAATCGTCAATAAGAAATGAAGAGCTGAAAGCCTTGGAGGAAGTTCTCCGTCATTTCATTCCCGTGACAGAACGCACGGGAATTGAGCTTCACCTGGAAACGGATCTGGAACCAGCCGAGTTCAGGGGGCTGCTGAAACGGATTGCACATCCCAAAATACGAGCCAATTATGACATAGGAAATAGCGCCTCGCTCGGACGAGATCCGACCGAGGAACTCCCGCTTATCGGACCCTGGTTGGGGAGTGTGCACGTCAAAGATCGAGAACGTGGCGATGGCACGGTCTCGCTCGGAACTGGTGCCGCGGATTTTAGTACCTGTTTCAGACTCATCATGGAGACAGGTTTTCAAGGCCCGTTCATACTGCAGACAGCTCGAATTGACTGTATCAGTGAGGTAGAGTTAGCACGTAAGAACAGGGATTTTGTGCTGAAACACATTGCTGCCGTGGTCCGGTAGCGACATGCTGTCTGGAAAACAAAAGGCGTGGCCTTGACAAGGAGCAGAGTTGAGATGTCTGCCCTGGGAATAAAGGGTTGTAAAGAATGAAGATTCTTCTCATAGCTTATGACAATGAATCGTTTATGACGAGCTTTCCCTTGGGGCTGGGCTATCTCTCGGCCGTGCTCAGAGAACATGGACATCAAGTTTCCATATATAATCAAGATGCTTATCATTATCCGGAAGAGCATTTGGTCGATCATCTCAAGCGAGATGATTTCGATCTCGTTGGGCTTGGTGTTATTGGCGGCTATCATCAGTACAGGAAGCTGCTCAAGATTTCAGAAGCAGTCAATTCAATCCCGGACAGACGTTTCACGTACGTGCTGGGTGGCCATGGCCCATCACCGGAACCTGAATTTTTTCTTCGCAAAACCCGAGCCGATGTCATCGTGATGGGTGAAGGCGAGAACACTGTCCTCGCTCTTGCAGAGGCTCTGGAATCCAGGGAATCCCTGGCGCATGTAAAGGGCTTAGCCTTTCGAGAAGGGGATGCGATCACGGTAAACGAGCGAGAGCCACTTATCGCGGACGTCGATTCCATACCGCTTCCCGCGTGGGATCTGTTTCCCATGGAGTACTACAGCTTGATGAGAGCGCCGGGGATTCATCCCACTGAGCGTTCTATGATGGTGTTTACCGGAAGGGGCTGTCCCTTTCACTGCAACTTCTGTTATCGCATGGATCCAGGATTTAGGCCGAGGAGCCCCGAATCGGTCATTGAGGAGATGAGCGTCCTCAAACGCGATTACCGGGTAACTTTCTTCGAATTCTTGGACGATCTGTTCATGAGCAGTGAACAGCGTACAATGGCATTCTCAGAAAAAATCATCG
>Ga0172371_10007335_pt1 | contig 15754 bp, 5 predicted proteins | sample Lak12m_FD_114543 | JGI IMG/M metagenome (GOLD analysis project Ga0172371, IMG submission 114543) | Freshwater microbial communities from Kabuno Bay, South-Kivu, Congo - kab_022012_12m | ecosystem: Environmental > Aquatic > Freshwater > Lake | place: Democratic Republic of the Congo: South-Kivu... | reverse complement strand
GGGTCCTATGGGTCCTATGGGTCCTATGGGTCCTATGGGTCCTATGGGTCCTATGGGTCCTATGGGTCCCAGTCCTATCGTCCTATTCCCATCGACCCATCCAGGTCGCCTTTGGCGACCTTGCGTCTTTCCCCGGTGCGACGGTCCTTGATCTCGACCAGGCCCTCGGCCAAGTCACGTGCACCGACGATGACCTGGTACGGGTATCCCACCAGATCCGCGTCGTTGAACTTGACGCCGGGCCTCAAGTCCCTGTCGTCGAAGAGGACTTCCGCCCCTTTTGCCTGCAAGCGGCCGTAAATCTCCTCGCACGCTGCAACGACCTGAGGGTCCTTCATCTGGAGGCCGAGGATCGCAACCTGGAACGGGGCCAGAGGAAGGGGCCACTTGATGCCGCGCTCATCGTGGTTCTGCTCGATCGCAGCGGAAATGATCCGCGTCACGCCGATTCCGTAGCACCCCATTACCGCGGGCAGCGGCTTCCCCGCCTCGTTGAGGAACGTGCACTGCATCGCCTCGGAGTACTTGGTGCCCAGGTAGAAGATGTGACCGACCTCGATCCCCCTGAAGAGCGAGTACGTGCCGGTCTTGCACGACGGACATGCGTCGCCTGCCTGCGCGATCCGCACGTCGATGTACCTGTCAACCTGGAAGTCGCGGCCGGGAACCACGTTCCGGACGTGGTGGTCGTCCCTGTCGGCCCCGGCGACGCCGGATCGTACGGCGCCGATCTCGTGGTCGGCGTAGAGCGGCACCTTGACCTTGAGCCCCAGCGGACCGGCGAACCCGACCCTGGCCCCGGTCACCTTCTCCACCGTGGCGTCATCGGCCATCTCGACTTTCGTCGCGCCAAGAGAACGCCGCAGCTTGACCTCGGACAGCTCCCTGTCTCCTCGCAGCATCACCGCCACTGGCTTCCCGTCCACCACGTAGACCAGGGTCTTCATCACTGCGTCAGTCGTCACCCCGAGAAATGCTGCCACATCCTCGACAGTCTTCACGTCGGGTGTGTGCACTTCCTCGACGACCGGAACGGCGGGATCGGGAGCGACCGCGTCGACAGGAGGGAGCATCGCCATTTCCTGGTTGACCGTGAGGTCGCACTTCCCGCACTTGAGCACGAAGTCTTCGCCGGTGTTCGCCACCACCTGGAACTCGTGGGACATGCTTCCCCCGATATTGCCCGTGTCGGCTTCCACCACCCGGAAATCCAGCCCGCACCGCTTGAAGATCGCACAGTACGCATCGTACATCGCCTGGTAGGAACGCTTCGCTCCCTCGACGTCAACGTCGAACGAATACGCGTCCTTCATGATGAACTCGCGTCCGCGCATCAGCCCGGCCCGCGGCTTGATCTCGTCCCGGAACTTGACCTGGATCTGGTAGAGGTTGAGCGGCAGGTCCCGGTACGACCTCACGTCCCGTCTCACGAGGTCCGTAATCACTTCCTCGTGAGTGGGACCGAAGCAGAACTCGCGGTCGTGCCGGTCACGGAATCGCAGCAGCTCGGGACCGTAGTAGTCCCAACGCTTCGACTCCTTCCAGAGCTCCGCGGGCTGCACCGCGGGAAGAGCGACTTCGATCGCTCCGTGCCGGTTCATCTCCTCCCGCACGATGTTCGACACCTTGTGCAGCACTCTCACGCCAAGCGGCAGGAAATCGTATATTCCCGCCGCAAGCTGCCTTATGAACCCGCCGCGCACAAGGAACACGTGGCTGGCGAGCTCCGCTTCCTTGGGCGCCTCCTTCAGCGTCGGAATATGGTACCTGCTGTAGCGCATCTCACTCATCTTGCTCGTCGAATACCTTGTGCATGTCCCGGATCAGCTCGACGAGCTGTATTGCCCGCTGGAACTCGCCGGTGCCCGAAGCCGCCTCCTTCTGCAAGGTGGCCAGGTTCGGGTACTTCTCAAGGATATTCTTCGCCTTGTTCACCAGGAACCACGCAGTGTCGAACGTCCCCTCCTCCCCCATCTTGTACGCAACATAGGTCTTGCCTGTCATGGGATCCGTGACCTCGACGCTGGGGATCCCCTCGGGGATGGAGATCTCGTCTGCGGACCCCTTCAGCACGATGCGCGTGGTGTCCAGGAAGCGCCGATCCTGGTTCGTCGTCAGCATCGCCATGCCGTAGTATGCCGCCAGCATGGGCAACCGATACCACGTGGTCGGGAAATTGTAATCGACAACCTCCGGCTCCAGGTAGTGCCCCTTGGCGCAGAAATTGGGGTCGTTCATGTCCCGCACCGTCCGGAGCTTCAGGTAGATCGGCTCACCGTTCGCATCCTCAACGACGCAGGCAGCGTAGTTCGCCTCCCGATGCGTGGTCAACCCCCCGAACAGGTTGAGCATCCTGTCCGGGAAGCCGGTAAAGAAGCCGATCAGATAGCGATTGGAGTACCCCTTCTCTGCCGCACTGACGTTCATCAAGGCGCTGATCGTCGGGTCCGACAACGCGATCATGGCGTTGAGCCGATCGTACACCGCGGCCCCTGTGGTCCACCGCAGCTCCTCCCCCACCAGCTCGATTCCGGCGTACATCGGCCTGGAGCCGAACTTGCCGTAGTCCTCCTCCAGAATGAAACGGTTCGAGAGCTCATTGTCGTTGAACGCAGTAAAGGTCTCATATCTGCCCTTGCTTTTATTGTAAGCATACTGCGAGGGCCACCCAAACACTCCGTTCCCTTCCGGAATAGCAAATACGTTTATCAAAGTATTGATAGCCTCGGCTGCGGCCATGCCACCTGACAGACCGCCATTTATGTCCTGATCCCATGGAACTCCAAACTGTTTTTCCCACCATCCGCCGGAGCTGAACCGGACATAGTTCAGCAGCCACCACTGGTACTGTCTCTTGAGCCTGCTGAAGGCCCACATTATTCTATTCTGGTAATTTTCAGCCGAGAATGTGACCTTTCCGCGCCAATGTCCCCAAAATAGCCAATACCACCAGTAGTCATTAACGGTGTTGCGGACTATTTCATAGGCATCAGCTCCGGCATCCCACATGTCGCACGTGGAAGTCTGGCCGGCATACTCGTCGGAGCAGAAACGGAACGGCACCGCCACCTTGCCCGGCGGCGAACAGAACTTGCCCCGCGGGTGCTCCTGACATTCTGTGCAGCCCGTACAGTTGGCATCAGCCGTGCAATCGGCACTCGATGAACACGCCTTGCCGGTCAAATCCGAAGACTTCATCGTCGTCCGACTGTAGATCTCCTGCGGAGAACCCAGGATGTTGGGAATCTGTGTGTAGTGCACCCTCCGGAGCAACTCCTCCAGTCTGTCCGCTTCCGCCTTCTCAGGCGGTATCGCGTCGGGATTGCCCATGCTGGGGTCGCCCAGGTACGCCTCGTATTTCTCGAGCTTCGGGGGCTCGCTGAAGACCTCCACAAGTTGCCCATAGCCATACTTGATTGCGGCCCTGTCGTACAGCCCTATGCCGTGCCATAGGTCGTTGAACTTGGCGCCATAGTCCATAATTGACGAATATTGAAGCTCACGCATCTTCCCGTTGATCTGGTGGTCGGTCTCCGCAGTCCAGAGGTCGCCCGGAATCCAGCTCTTGCCATCACCGGCGGGGGAGACCTTGTATTTCCAGTACTCCTCCGGGAAGTTCATGGCGTCGCTCGAACCCTCGAAATTGTGGCGCAGGCCCAGCGTGTGTCCCACCTCGTGAAGGGCCACGCTCAAGTACGTTCTCTCCCGAAATTCCTGCACCATCTCGGTCCGCAGTTTCTCTCCGATACCCCGCATGAGCTCCTGGGTCTTTGCCACCACAGGATCCTTGGTCTGCGCGTACCAGGCAGACGGCCTCCAGTACTCCCTCTGGTCGCGCATCTCCGTGAACTGGATCTTGTGAGCGACCTGGGCCGCCAGCTTTCTCAGCGTGCACGTGTTCACCCAGTAGTATCCGGGCTCGAACCCTTTCTGGTCCACGAATGTGCACGTGTCTCCCTCAGCGGGGTCTGCGGGGTCATACTCGTCGAACTCGGGCAGCTTCGGAGCCTCCTCGTCGGGCCGGCGCTGCCCTTCCTGGACAGCCTGGCAGGCCTCCTTGACGACGTTGAACTCAGCCAGATTGAACGCCAGTTCCTCTCCTGCCGCCACAGCGTCGTACACGGCGGAGCAGGCCTCGCTCTCGTATCGGTTCTTCCACTCTCTGGCGAGCCCCAGAAGTGCTCCGTCAGCGAACTCCACCCTGTACATGTTGCGCTTGGAATACTCGGTCCAGAGCTGTCTCCTCTTCTCGACCCCCTTGTAGTTGGCCCAGTTGCGAAGAGCCATCTTCTCGGCCATCTTCGGGTCCAGGGCGTCCGAAACAAGAGCGCCGATGTCCCTGAAGAGATACCGGAAGTCGTCGAAGATCAGCCCCCGCTCCAGCTCGGGGTCCTTCTTCATCATGTTCATCCGCATGGTCGTGAAATCGATGTCGGTCTTCTCCAACCCGAGAGTAGCCAGGCGAGTCTTGACCTCGGGCGAGAGCAAGTCCTGCACAACCGCCACTGCCTCCTCATTGGATGTCGGAGGAGGATTGTAGCCGATGGCCAGTTTCGCCGGGTAGGCCTTGAACGAGATGTCCATGCCGGCCGCGGCCGACGCGTAGTCGATGAAACCGGTGATCTCCTGCACGATGTCCGCCGCTCGGTTGATCGACAGCTCGAGGTTGGCCATGTAGACATAGGCCGATGCGTTGATGATCTTGCCGGTCAGCGGGTCTTGGGCCGACGGCCCGTAGCCCAGCAGGCCGTTCTCCGCCGGAGGATTCACAGCGAACAGGTAGCTGTATCGCAAGTCGCCGTTGTGCTTCACGTAGTCCATGTCCCTGCAAACGGATGGGTCATACTGCGCGACCGGCAGTCCCTTGGAGAGCGCCTTCTGCACGTCGCTGTTATTGTTCTCACAGACGACGAACATGCCCGAAGCAGGCACTGCCGCCTCTCCCTTGAAGAACGCCACCACCTCGTTGAACGGCTGGGCCCACTGTTTCCCAAGCTCGTTGGCTACCTTGACAAGCTCTCTGGGAAACCCCTCGGACAGGTAGTACACGACGGGCCGCGGGGTCATGTTCTCGTAGTCGGGCGTGCCGTCGGCCTTGAGCGGCTGGGTCTCCCAGATATCCCACCGTGCTATGTTCCGGATGACGCCAGTGTAGGTGTCTTCGTAGTGCTCGTCATACACGTGCCGCTCCTGCCGGAAATAGCCGAACTTGTCGAACTCGTGGTCGTCGTAGTCCAACGAGACGTAATCGTCCTCCCCCACCTTCATGAACGCACTTCGTATCGCCACTTCCTCAGAAGAGCACTCGTAGACGCCCCCGAGGTAGAACGGGTAGAAAATGCAGATCGGCACGTTCTGCCCCCAGGACTCATAGTAGAAGTTGGGGGCCTGCAGCACGTGCTTCGTCACGTAGTCGAAGTACTCGACCGCTCCGGTGTCGTCCCGGAACAGTCTCAGCTCTTCCCCTCCCGGAGCGGCTTCGCCTTCGAACGTGCTGGCCACTATCGAGCTTTCGAAGATGTACTCGTCGAAGTGAGCCTTCAGTATCGAAGTCAGCGAGAACTCGAAGTTGGGGATCTGGCTGTGCGACCAGTCCACCCGCATGAACTCTCTTTCGTACCAGAAGCGGTCCGTCTCGTTCTCGACCCACACGTTCGTGGGTTCGCCCGTGGTCGAGTTGTACTCCCTGATCACGTCGAAGTGAGAGTCGATGGCAAAGGCAGCCAGCGGAGCACCCCGGAAAACGAACCGGGTGGGGTAGACGCACACGGCGTTGCCCACAGTCCGCTCCCCCGCATTGACCCCGGGTTCATGCCCGCAGTATGCATACTGCGACCCCGTCTGCTCACGGCAGAACTCGTGCATGCCGGAATCCTCCGCCGCGCCCTTGGTCCCTCCGCAAGCTACCTTCCCCCCGCTCTTCCCGTCCAGAATAGTGCCTTCCGCATACTTCAGGTCACGAGCCTGGTACGGGTTGGCCACATACTCGCCCTCGGTTCCGGGAAGCCACGCCAAGTACGGCGTGTCCACGTCCGACTTCTGTCCGATGGTCTGGCTTCCCAGGCTGAACTCGTAGGTGCGGTAGAAGTACAGGTTGCCTTCCTGGATCTCGAACACTCCACGCTCCAGCTTCGCCTGGTCGCCGACAAACGTGAAAAAGGAAGCGTAGGGGGCATCGACCGTCGTCATGCGGAAGTACCACTCCCCCTCGAGATCCTTCTTCTCGATTATGTTGGCCTGAGTCCGGTCGATCTCCTCGACCTCCTGCGCACATCCCCCTCCCAGCGCCAGCAGGACCGACAGGCTGACCATCCCGAATGAATGCCACATTTTTCTCATGGTTATTCTTTTCATTGTGGTTTCCTCCCGTCGTCCTAGTAGCCTACGCTGCCAAGATAATAATTGAGTGCCAAGATCATGTCAAGTGCATTTCTGATCTTGCCGAGCTTTTCTGTTAGCTCCGTCTTCAGTGCGTCCGACTCCGGAGACTCACCCCACTCAAATGCCTCGTACTGTTCTTTTAGATCATTTGCCTGTGCCAGCAAATCATAGGTTGCATTGATTCGGTTGGGGTCATAGTTCGTTGTTTTTGCCACATATGTCTTGAAAGACCACGGATCAGTATATTCGATGACGTCAACCGCCCAGGGGTTCGCGTCGTCGAAATCTCCTTCCTGCGCCACGTCGTAGCACAGGCCGCTGCCCTTCAGGCAGAGGAACATCGAGTCAAGAAATCCGGGGTTGAAGTTGGACACGACGGAGCTGTAGGCTTGCCACGCGACGCTGGTCTGGAACGAAAGGTTCTCCCAGGTTGGTGCGAGCCTGGGCATGCCGTCGGCCTCCCACGGGTGAAGCGGGTCGAAGGGGTACATCTTGCCGCCTTCCGCGTATGGTGCATAGCGCGTCCTGTCCCCGATGATGAACCCTGCGAGTGCGTTGGTCATCTCCGTGTAGTAGAGGTCGTTGAACCCGATGCTCGAGCCCACGCCGATCGGCACCTGCTCTCCCATGTAGTCTCCAAGGAAGTACCCCATCGCGTAGGTCAAGGTATCAAGCGCTGCCAGCTTCTCCCAGAGCGAGCCGACGAAGGCAGCGTGCTCGAAGTAGTAGTAGCCGGCTTCTCCGTAGAAGGTCGTGTAGGGGTACTTCCCGTCCCCTATGTCCACGCTGACGTCCGACCCTGGCACGCCCTTGGAGTACGACACGTTCACGTACCGCTCGTCCACGGTACCCTCGTCGACCAGCATGTAGGATCCGGGTGCGGGGCTGAATACCAGGCTGGACAGTCTCTGGAACGTCGTCTGACCCCACTCCTCCCACCGGCCCAGCCAGTTCTGGTTCGCCAGAATTCCGTCCAGCCAGGAACCGTAGGGCCTGAAGATCTGCTGGAACAGCGCCTGGAATCTGCCGGCGTCGGCCATCGGTGGGAACCACCGGTCCAGGATCCTGGCGTAGTAACCCAGGGGACTGCCGCCGAGGAACGCACCCCAGCGTTCCCGCTTGAACGCATCAAATACGTAGTACTCGTGCAGCTTGTTCCATGAGTGTTCGAGGATCTCGCCCTGATCCGCTCCGATGTCGAAGTAGTAGGCGCCCAGTGCGCCGCGCCAACCGTCAGGGTCGCACTTGTAGGGTACCCGCCGGTAGGAGACGTCGTACATGCCCCTGTCGTTGGATTCGAGCATCCTGATCTCATTGTCCATCTTGCGGGTGGGCACCGGGATCCGGTCCAGGTTCTCCGTCGCGCCGATGAAGTCCTCGATGAACAGGAACGGAGAAAACCACCAGAAGTCCCCGTAGATGTCGGTGGACATGAACAGGCCGGACCAGCCGTACTTGTCGCCGAAGTAGTCCGCCACGTCCTCCATCTCGTCATAGATCTTGTCCACGTCGGTAAATACGTCGGTCAACTCGCCGTATCCATGCCTGATGGCAGCCGTGTCATATTTGCCCAGGCCGTGGATGTCGAAGTTGATCGTGCCGCCGTAGTCCATCAGGGACGAATACTGGTACTCGGTGCGCCCCTTGTCTTCCTCGGACTTCGTCATCTTCATCCTGGGGTTCCAGGAGACCACGGGGTATCTCAGCTTCTCGCAGTCCGCCGGATCCTTTTCATCTCCCTCGCACAGCGTTGTGCCGGCCGGGAGAGCACTTCCGTCGCACCAGCCGCCCGCTTCCTGGCACCAGGTCTTGACCGTGTAGTACTCCTCCCACACGATCTGACACTCGTCCACAGGGTTGGGATCTTCTTGGGTCTTCTTCGGCACACTGCAGGTCTTGCTGCCGTCCAGGCCGCAGGTTCCCACCGACTTCCCGCTCGCTGCCTTGCACCAGTCGTCCGTCAAGCACAGGTTCCCGGCAGCTACGCTGCCTGGCGAGCAGACACCGTTGGTAGGCTTGGCCGGCACCTCGCAGCGGCCCAACAGTTCGTCGCCACGCTTGTTGCATTTCGACTTACCCAGCGATGCGCAATCTTCATCCTTCGCACAGTCCAGGAAGCTCTTTCGCTGACCCTCGCACCAGCCCTTGGGGTCCAGGTGCGCATCCACGCAGGCCTTCTTCAGCTCGCCTTCGGATTGAACTTCCCGGCAAGACGTGCCCGTGATTTCGGGAAGACAGTCGCTGTCCTTGGTGCAATCCATGTTGCAGTAGTCCCCGAACACGCACCCCTCGGTGCCGGACATCTTGCACCATCGCACGTCTCTCTCGCGGATGCCGAAGTACTCATCCTGGTAGTTGAACGCGTCGGCAGACGCGGAGAAGTTGTGCCGCAGACCCACGGTGTGTCCAACCTCGTGCTCCAGCGTCCCGTCCAGCATTCGCCGGGTGATTTCCCATACCTCGCAGTCGTCCGAATTGCCGCCATACAGCGAAAGGAACGCTTCCGTCTTGCAGTCTTGAGCCACTTTCATGGCAGTGTGCTTCACGTTCGGTTCCGCCAGGTCTTGCGCAAAGTAGTTGTGCGACGCAAGCTTGGTAAGCCTGTCTCTCTGATTCCTCAGAAAGGACTTTGACATCCAGCTCAAAGGCGACAGCGCCTCCCAGTCGTCGGAGTTGAGGGGCTCTGCCAGCATGTTCCCGTCGCGTGCGATGTTTTTCACCTCCTCGTTGATAAGAAGGTCTTCCACCCAGGTGCCCTTGATTTTGGCCCTTCTTGCCTCGATCTGAGCCTCGCTCATGGAAGGGGACAGCAGCCCGGGGATTCGCTTGAACATGGTGCGGGGGTCCAGAAGCTCCTTGAGCGACGGATCCGACTTGGCCTTCTCCATCTCCGCCTTCTCCTCGGGAGTGAGCCAGAACCGCTTCACCTCGGGGCGGACCTTAGCAATCCGCTCCATCCTGGCAGGGTCCGGGAGGGGGGCATAGAGGCTGTCGTACAGTCCCTCGCGTTCCTGCTTCTCGATGTACTCCTGGATGTATTTTGAGGAGATGATGTCCTCCTTGCTCAGGTCACCGCGGGCGGCGTCGAGGAGGTCCTTGGCATATTGGCCATAGCTTATCATCGGAGCGCCGTAGACATTGGCAATGCCGTAGTAGACCTCGCCCGTGTCAGGGTCGGCAGCGTTCGGGCCGTACCCGAGAGGGGACGCTGTCTGGTCCTCGGTCACCCAGTACATCATGCTGTAGCGCAGGTCGCCATGCTTCTTGAGATCCATGGCGCCTTCCACCTCGCTGCACGGGTTGCTCCATTCACCCGACTTCTTGTCCTCGTGCCAGTACCGGCAGTCGTTCTTCAGAAGCAGATCTCCCCGCTCTTCTTCCGTGCACGAGTCCCCGGTGTAGATGTTCTCGCACACGACGAACATCTCGGGCAGACTCTCGTAGATTTCCTGAACTCGCTTCATGTCGGCTTCGGAAAGCTCCGGCCGCCAACCCGTGCACATCCCGATCCCATGGTCATGGTAGCAGGTGATTTCGCCGGGTGACCCCGCGGGAAGAACCACCACCCGGTTTTCCTTCTGCGTCAGATACGCGTAGGGAGTGAAGGTCCCGAACGTCACGTCCTTTCCGTTGAGTGCCCCCATGATACTGAAGTCGTAGGCCCCGACTCCCAGCACACCATGCACGAAACGCATCCCGCCCAGCCCGATCTCATAGGGATCTGCGACGCCGTGGATCAACTCAGACCTGGTGACAGTCCCCACGAGCGCCAGGGTGTGCACCTTCTGGCTTTCCAGCAGCACGTGGTTGAACTGTCCCAGCAGCTTGCCGGCGCCGCCCTTGGAATCCACTTCAATGGCAGAGAAGTTGGCATACTGGGGAATGTACTGTCCAGTATCTTCGTTCTGCTCGAGCTCCACGACGCAGCCTGGGGTCCTGAAGAGCTCAGCCCCCTGGAAGACATACTGGGCTTCAGCTCCGCCGGCGGTCGTGCAGACCGTCACCCCGTTGTTGAGCAGCTTCACCTTCCCCACGTACGGGTCGAGCTGGGCAAAAGAAACCCACACCTGGCCGCCGCCCAACCCCGGGTACGCAGAATCCACTCCCCTCCTGAACTTCCTTACCTGCTTGGCGTCGTTTCCGGAGCCTTCGGTTTCCTCGACGTAGTAGAGCGAGAACGCACCCCGGGCCTCGACCGGCACGTCTATCTTCTCCCACCCGTTCGCAGGGTCATCCGCGTTGCACTTGCCCCCCTCGTTCTTGCACTCGTGACAGATGTGATTGTAGCAGAGCTGACCCATCGAACAGGGATTCTTGGCCCCGCACCCGACGGGAGAACGGCATGTCCCTTCCTTGGTGCAGTAGCCGTTGTCGAACTTGACCTGGTTGTAGTCCATGCGACAGGTATCGTCCGTCGGAGGAGCGGTCGGGTCGCAGTACTTGGCGTACGTGTCGATGTACGACGCGTCCAGGATTGAGTCCCCGGAACAGTCCGCGTTCGTTTCGCAGTACTCGACCGCGTACATCCCCTTCTCGCTGTAGAAGTTCGTCCAGGCAACCGTCTCCTTGAACGCGGTGCTCCACTGGTCGGCAGTCTCGTACGCGGAAGGAAGCAGCTCCTTCTGCCAGGCCGACGACAGCCAGTACTTGATGGGACGCAAACCACGCTCATGAGGAGCCTTGATGTCCCACGTCACGCAGTGGCCCTTCTGGAACCAGTCGTCGCGCCAGCAATGCACCTTGCCGTCGTGAAGTCCGGCACACTCGGCAGCAGCGTTGCACTCCACCAGCGCATCCGTCGCAGGATCCTTCAAGTCATGCACGATCCGCGAATCCTTCCAGATGTCCCACCGGTTTATCAGATACTCCTTCGCGGACACGACCAGGCCCTGCTGCTCGTCGTACCCATAACGCTCCGTCAGGAAGAAAGCGAACCTCGACTGCAGGTTCTCGGGAGGATAGAACAACGGCACGTAGTCGTCATTGGGGTCAGCCTTCATGAACGAGTACCGAACCTTCGCGACCACTCCCACGCAGTCCGCAGGAGCCACGAGGTAGATGCTGCACGAATCGGGCGAGGTCGGCTCAAGGAACATCTTCGACACGAAGTTGATGGAGGTGTCCGTCACCTCGAATCTGTCCGGGTTGTCCTCCTCGAACTCCTGAACGTAGTAGTCCACTGGGGACGCAGACACTCCAGCCATGAACAGAAGGTCCTTCACGCTGTTCTTCGACCAGTCCACCCGGATGTAGTCACGCTCGTACCACTTGCGGTCCGACGAATCCTCGATGATCACGTTGCTCTGCTCGCCGGTCTGAGCGTTGTACTGCCGGAACACGTCGAAATGCGAATCGATCGGATACGCTGCCACAGGCTGGCCGACGTACACCTCCACGAACTCGTCCCATTTCCCCTCGTCCCAGTAGTTGCGGATCTGCTTCTTGTGCCACTTCTCCTCGGCCCCCTTCACGTACAGCTCTGCCGTGGGGTACACCACCAGCAGGTCCTCCTGTATGTCGAAGAGCACCTTCGTCGGGCCGGGGAAATAGGCCATCTCGCCGTCGAAAGTCACGGGCGAAGGCACAGGAGCCTCCACCACCGTCGCGGCGAAATACCACACCCCCTTGAGGCTCGACTTGAGCAGCTTGTCAGGTTTGGTCCGGTCGATATCCCCGACCTCGCTCGCACACGAGGCGAGCAGCACCAACCCCCAAAGCACCACCGTGAGAACGCCCAACCACTTTGCACGAGAAAGAGAAGCCGGCTTCATCAGGATTCCCTCCGTCTGATCCCCTAGAACGCACCGTTTATTCCAAAATATATCTGTGTACTATTGCGATAGTTATTCGACAGGTTCGCGAACGGGAACACGAACGCCTTGTTGTCCGCCGTCTTGGGCAGCACCACCGTGTCGGTCCCGACGGAAACCGAAAGCTGCGGGGTGAACTGGTAGGTCACGTCCACGATGCCCCTGGTAGCGTCTCGCTGGGCACGGCCGCCGACCGCGAACTCGGAAGAAAGATCGTCCTTCGGGAAGGACTGGTACGTCCAGCCGTTGTTGATCTCATAGTAGAGAGCCAACGCCAACTCGTCCGTCATGTTCCAACTCACCAGGAAGTCGTTGATGAAGCCGAAGCTCAGGTTTCCCGGTCCCGCCGCGAAGTGATCCCCGGTGAGCTGCTCGTTTCCGTTGAAGTGCGCCAGCGCCACGTGCTCTCCCATGACCGACTCGTCGATGTAGCTCGTCTCGTACCGGTTCAGGTTCTTGTAGAACGAAGCCCCGTACTGCAGGAACACCGGTCCCAGGGAACGGGAAAAGGCCCAGCGAGTCTTGGGAGAGGCGATCAATCCCCGGAACTGGCTTACCGGGCTGGTGGGCAGCGCTGCCGTAAGCTCTCCCCTGACTCCCACCTCGACCAGCGGGATTTCAAGTATCCTCAGGTGCTGGAACCCCACGACCGTGTCGGACAACTGCAGGCGGTTCTGGTAGGTGACGACGCTGTCCGCGTTTTCCACCACGGACTGCGTGGCGATGGTCCGCACGACGAACCTGAAGAAGTCCGTGAAGCGCCAGTAGGGCATGACGTCGAGGCTGATGTCGTAAGCGGATCTTCGGGTGTACTTGTCCTCGACGAAAGTCGCCCCCCCGATTCCCTGGGAGAACGAAACGTTCAACCCGACGGGGAACTTCTCCTCCCCTTTCTCCTTCGCTTCGAGTATCCGTTCCTCCTCGGTCGTCGCGGGAGGCGCCGAATCCCTGTCAAAGCCGAACGCGGGTAGAGCACCCACGCATACTGCCAAGGTCGCCGCTGCAACTATAGCCCGTTTCAAGGTGTCCTCCTTTCAGGCTCGTCGGCACACACGAAAACTCGGTCATTTTGCACAGGCAGAGGTTCCAAAGCAAGGGAAAAAAACGCGTCACCCGCACTTCCGCGCCGCAATCAGCGCGGCGCCCAGCGCTCCGGTGTGTTCGGGATTGGGAGGGATCACCACGCAACGCCCGATACAGGACTCCAGAGTCTTGTCCATTCCCGGAATGCGCGCAACGCCCCCTGTGAAGACCACGGGGTCTTCCACTTGGCGCCCGGCCAGGGCCGCAACGCGCGTGCATATGGATTTCTGCACGCCTGCGACGATGTCGCAGGACGCTCGACCGGAACCCAGCAGCCCGATGATCTCGGTTTCGGCAAAGACCACGCACGTGCTGCTGATGGCCGCGGGGCTTCGGGACGCCGCGGCCAGGTCTCCCAGCGCACTCAGACCGGTATCCAGCCTCGACGCAACTATCTCGAGAAAGCGCCCCGTGCCGGCAGCACAGCGGTCGTTCATGGCAAAGTCGCGCACACCCCCCTTCTCGTCCAGCCGGATCACCTTGCTGTCCTGCCCCCCGACTTCGACGATCGTCCGCACCCCGGGCACGAGCCGTACAACCCCCGCCGCATGGCACGTAATCTCCGTGACGGTCGTGGTCGCAAATCCCACCAGGTTCCGTCCGTACCCCGTCGCCACCACATAACCGACGGAGTTCTCCTCAACCCCAGAATCACGCAGAGCCCGCTGGTACAACTCCCGCGCACACGCACCCTGGTCCACCCCCTGGTCCACCGTCCCGGACCCCACTACCGCCAGCGACCCCGCATCCATCAGGACCAGCTTCACCGCCCTCGAACCTGCATCCACTCCCGCCACGATCATCTGCTTCCCCCACCAACTCCCCGGCATCCTACCGCGAAAATCGAAAATCGGAAATCGCTCTTGACCTGCCACGCACAATCCGTTACCTTTCCGGCCGGAGGCGGAGCATGAAGCAAATCATCTTGATAGGGCGGGAGGGAGGGGAAACCAGGGCGTGCCTCCTGATTTCCGGAAACCTGGTCAACATTGATGCCGAAGGGCCTTCCGGGGCCAGCCTGGTCGGCAACATCTACAAGGGCAGAATCACAGACATCTCACGAAGCCTCAACGCGGCTTTCGTGGACATCGGCCAGGGGAAAGAGGGCTTCCTCTCGATACACGACGTGCACCCGGCAATCCTGGAAAACTTCTCCCGCAGGCCGCACATGGCCGACATCTTCGAGAAAGGCCAGGAAGTCCTCATCCAGGTGCTGAGAGACGCAGTGTCGGAAAAAGGCGCCATGCTCACCACCTGCATCTCGCTGCCCGGACGCTATGTCGTGCTCATGCCCGCAGTCGAGCGCATCGGCATCTCGCGAAAGCTCCCCGACGACGAACGCAAACGACTGCGCGAGATCTTCAAGGACGTGAAGGTGCCGGACGGCTTCGGCGTGATCGTCCGCACCGCCGGCCAGAACAGGAAGAAGCAGGAACTGGTCCGCGATCTCGACGAGCTGGTCAAACTGTGGAAGAAGATCGAGGAAGTCTACCACGCAAGCCACGCGCCCAGCCTGGTCGTCCAGGAGCAGAGCCTCGCAGTAAGATTCCTGCGCGAGTACCTGACCGCCGACGTGTCGGAAATCGTCGTCGACGACGAGGGCGTGAACAGGGAAGTCACCCACTTCCTCAACCTCGTCATGCCCAAGCTCAAGAACAGCCTCACCTTCTACAAGGACAAGCTTCCTTTGTTCGTCCGGTACAATGTGGAGAACCAGATTGAGAAGATGTTCCTCAGGGACGTCTCGCTTCCGTCCGGCGGCCGGATAGTGATCGATCGCACGGAGGCTCTGGTCGCCATCGACGTGAACTCAGGGCGCCACAAGGAAAAGGACATCGAGGAGACCGCGCTCAAGACGAACCTCGAGGCTGCCGAGGAGATCGCTACTCAGCTCGTGCTCCGCGACCTGGGCGGCCTCATCGTGATCGACTTCATCGACATGTACAACCAGAAGAACAGGACCCGGGTCCAGCAGCAGCTCAAGGAGGGGCTGAAGCGGGACAAGGCCAAGGTTTCTCTGGGCCGCATTTCTCAGTTCGGCCTGCTGGAAATGACCAGGCAGCGGCTGCGCTCAGGCCTGCTTTCGCGCGCGACCGAGCAGTGCGACCGGTGCGCAGGACTGGGATTCGTCCGGACCGTTCCGTCGAGCGGACTGCACATTCTTCGAAAGCTGCGGGAAATGGCGGTCTCGACAGGCCCGGAGCAGATCCGGGTCACTGCCCCCGTCGCAGTGGCCAACTTCGTGCAGAACAGCCTGCGCAACCTGCTGCATCAGCTTGAGGAAGAGCACAAAGTAAAGGTCGTCATCGAGGGCCAACCCGGGATCGCGTTCGAGACGATCGAGCAGCAGCGTCTGCCGGAGAAAGCAGCGGCACCCGTTGTTGCTCCCGTTCAGGCGCCTCTTCAGGAAGGACTATCGGATATCGACGATTATCGTGAGCCGCGGCCCGAAGTGGAAGAGCCGGCAACAGAGGTCGAGG
>Ga0172371_10007332_pt1 | contig 15757 bp, 14 predicted proteins | sample Lak12m_FD_114543 | JGI IMG/M metagenome (GOLD analysis project Ga0172371, IMG submission 114543) | Freshwater microbial communities from Kabuno Bay, South-Kivu, Congo - kab_022012_12m | ecosystem: Environmental > Aquatic > Freshwater > Lake | place: Democratic Republic of the Congo: South-Kivu... | reverse complement strand
AGAGGCAAGGTCGACCCCAGCGCCGGCGGCTACTGAGAGCCGGCCGTGGCCGGCGCGACGACGCGGCCTTCACACAGCGAGCGCCGGCGTCCGTCCGCGGACGGACGCCGAGGCGGGAGCTCCGTGAGTGGACGCCGAGGCGGGACGCTCAGAGATCCCAGTAGGCGGACTGGATGCGACGCGCGCGCTCGACGGCGTCGCCGGCCGCCTCATCGACGCCGGCCGGCGTCGGCGCCGTCTCGTCGGCGATGGCCCGCAGGACCGCCTCCGCCGAGCTGCCGAGAGCCGGCCGGTCGTAGCCGCCCTCCAGCGCCAGCGCCAGCCGGTCCCCGCAGCAGCGATGGGCCAGGGTGCGCATCCGGTCGGCCATGAAGGCGAAGCCCGCGTCGGTGACCGCCATGCCCGCAAGTTGGTCGCGAACATGGGTGTCGAAGCCGGCCGAGACGAGCAGCGCCTGAGGCTCGTACTGCTCGACGATGGGCTCGACCAGCGCCCCAAAGGCCGCCACGTACGCGGCGTCGCCGCTGCCCGGCGGCAGCGGCACGTTGACGGTGAAGCCTTCGCCGGGGCCGACGCCGACTTCGTCGGCGGCGCCGGTCCCCGGATACAGCGGCCACTGGTGCAGGGAGACGTACAGCACGTCGGCCTCCCCGAGAAAGGCCGCCTGCGTGCCGTTGCCGTGGTGCGCGTCCCAGTCGACTATGGCGATCCGTTCGTAGCCGTCGGAGAGGAGCCGCCGGGCGGCGATGGCGACATTGTTGAACAGGCAGAAGCCCATGGCGCGGTCGGGGGTGGCGTGATGGCCCGGCGGTCTCACCGCGGCGAACGCGATGCGGCCGTCGGCCCACTGCGCGGTGGCATCGATCACACCGCCGACGGCCAGCAGGGCGACCTCGAAGCTCTGCGCCGAGACGTAGGTGTCGGGGTCGATCCACTCGCCGCCGCGCAGGAGCGCCGCCCGGCGGATCCGCGCGACGTGCGCCGGCGTGTGGACGCGCAGCAGATCGCTCTCGGGCGCCGGCTGCGGCTCGACCTCGTGGATCCGCGGCCACAGGTCGCTGGACTTGAGGTGCTCGACGATGGCCGAGACCCTGTCGGGACCCTCGGGATGCCCGCCGGTGTCGTGGTAGGCGTATCTGGGGTCCCACACGATCGCGATATCGGTCACGGCGTCCTCCTGAGCGCTCGACCGTGACACAGGATACACCGCGACCGCCGACAAGCCGGTCAGGTCAGGCGCCCCCACCCGGGCCGGCGTCCGGCGATAGGTCGCCGCGACCGTCGCCCACCTCCGCCAGTGACGCGCTCAACAGCCGCTCCCAGAGCTCGGTGGCGGCGCCGATGTCCACGTGATCGGGGTCGAGCGAGCGCTGGATCGCCAGACCGTCCACGATGGCGATCGTCAACATGGCATGGGCCCGCAGCCGGGCGGAGAGCTCCGGCCCCGCGTCTCCCAGGCTGCGCAGAACCGTCTCCCGGTAGCCGTCGTAGAGTCGCGCCACGCGCGGCCTGAGCTCGTCGTCACGCAGCACGTGCGGAAGGATCTCGAAAAAAGCCCGGAACGAGCCTACGTCGGCCGCGATACGTGTCTCGGCGTCGACGAGCGCGTGGATGCGGCGCTCGCCGGCCGGCTGGTCTGCCGTCGTCTCGATGACCGCCAGGTTGGCATCGTGGGCCAGGCAGTCGACCAGGGTCGCCACCAGCCCGGCCTTATTGCCGAAGTAGTATGCGATGCTCCCCTTGGCTTCCCCGGCCTCGCCGGCGATCGCCTGCAGCCGCAGCGCGTCGAAGCCGCCGCGGTCCAGGAGCCTGCGCGCCGCCTGCAGGATGTTCTGCGCCACCGGCGGCAGCTTGGCCAGCGGATCGCCCACCGCCAGCAACTCCGCCTCGTGATCGGCCGACCGTCTTCTGTGCCCCATCTGCCCTCGCTCCTGCCCTGATCGCCGTCCCGCCTTGACTGTCGCGCACCGGTACACTAGCCTATCCTGCGTTCCTTGACCAGGCGGTCAAACCAAGCCGGCACTGCCTCTGGTGGTGCCGCCGCGACGATCGCCGGATGTCGGCGATGAGCACCTCAGGAGGTCGCCCCGATGGCATTCGACACCGCTCTGCGGACTGTCTCGCGTCTGCGCGGACGCCACTACCTCACCGATACCGACTGGAGCCGCGAGGACCTCGAGGACCTGCTCCGGCTGGCCGTCAACCTCAAGGCACTGCGCAGCCGCATGCGTCTCACGCCGTTCCTCCCCGGTCGCCATCTGGCGATGATCTTCGAGGCTGCCTCCACACGCACCCGCGTCAGCTTCGAGAACGGCTTCGCCGAGCTCGGTGGCAACGCGCTCTACCTGCGCCCCGGCGAGATCCACCTTCCCGGCCGTGAGAGCATCGGCGACACTGCGCAGACGCTCTCGCACATGAACGACGCCATCGAGATCCGTACCAAGAAGAACGAGACGATCGAGGAGCTGGCGAAGCACGCGACGGTGCCGGTGATCAACGGCATGGACGCCGACCGCCACCCGGCTCAGTCCATGAGCGACGCGCTCACCATCCTCGAAAACGCCGGCACGCTGGCCGGCGTCCACTTCACATACGTCGGCGATGCCGCTCACCCCTGCAACTCGCTCGCCACCACCATGGCCAAGCTCGGCATGCACGTGGTCATCGCCAACGCCGAGGGCTACGAGCTGGCCGCCGGTCTGCAGGAACTGGCCGCCGCCTTCGCCGCCGAGAGCGGCGGGTCGTTCACCCTTTCGCACGACCCGATCGGGGCCGTCAGAGACGCCGACTTCATCTACACGGATTGCTGGTGGTGGACCGGCCAGGAAGACGAGTACAAGGACCGCGTCGCGGCCTTCAAGCCCTTCCAGGTCAACGCCGCCCTCATGGCGCAGGCGAAGCCCGGGGCGAAGTTCATGCACTGTCTCCCGGCGATGCGCGGCGAAGAGGTCACCGACGAGGTCATCGACAGCCCCGCCTCCGTCGTCTTCCCGCAGGCGGAGAACCGGATGCACTTCCAGAAGGCCCTCATGCTCGCCCTGATCGGGATCGACGAGCTGCCGGCCGATCCCGACCTGCAGGAGATCGGCCGCGCTCTCCTGCCGCCGACGGCGCCCTGAGCCGGCGAACCACACACCCATGACCCCGACCGACACGACCATCGTCGTCGCCCTCGGCGGCAACGCCATCCTGCAGCCGGGCCAGCTCGGCACCTTCGAGGAGCAGCTCTACAACATCGACGCCTGCGCGCGGCGCATCGCCGCCCTGGCGGCCGCCGGCCACGAGGTCGTCGTCGTGCACGGCAACGGCCCCCAGGTCGGCAACATCCTCATCCAGCAGGCGGCCGCCGAGGCTTCCGTGGCGCCGATGCCGATGGACGTCGCCGGCGCCATGAGCCAGGGCCAGATCGGCTACCTGCTGATCCAGACCCTCGAGAACCACCTCCGTCGCCTGCGCTCGGAGATCCCGGTCGCCTGTCTGCTCACCGAGACGATCGTCGCTGCGACCGACCCCGGCTTCGAGAACCCCACCAAGCCGGTGGGGCCGTTCTACGACGAGGCCCGCGCCCGCACGCTGATGCTCGAGTCGGGCTATGCGATGCGCGAGGACGCCGGCCGCGGCTGGCGGCGCGTGGTGCCGTCTCCCGAGCCGGTCGAGATCGTCCAGCTGCCGGCGATCCGCCGCCTCGTTGCGGCCGAGACCCTGGTCGTCTGCGTCGGCGGCGGCGGCATCCCCACCCTGCGCGCCCGCGACGGCTCGCTCTCCGGCACGGCGGCGGTCATCGACAAGGACCTGGCCGCCGCCCGCCTGGCGCTCGACCTCTCGGCCGACATCCTGCTCATCCTCACCGACGTACCGAACGCCTACATCGACTACCGCGGGCCGGCCGAGCGCGCCCTCGGTGAGGTCTCACCGGCCGAGATGGAGGGCTACGTGGCGGAAGGCCACTTCAAGGCCGGTTCGATGGGACCCAAGGTCGAGGCCGCCCTGCGGCTGGCGCGAGCCGGGCACACCGGCATCATCGCCTCCCTGACCGAGGCGGTCGAGGCGGTCGCGGGGCGGGCCGGGACGCGCATCGTCGGCACGCCGCAGGAAGACGACGAGGCCGGTGATCCCGCCGGCAACGGCAGCGGCGCGGCGACAGGACCCGGCCGGCCGCGCACGACCCGCACCGGGACCGGCGAGCCGTCCAGGACAGACACGCCCCGCGGTCGCTGAACGGCGACGAGATCGTCCCGTCCGGGGCGCCGCGGCCGCGTGCTGCGACGACCGTCCGAAAGGGGTGCGGGTCTCCTGCCTCGCTTCGGGGATTCCGGCCCGTGCCCTGAGAGCTGCTGCCTCGCTGCAGGATCCCCGATCGGGAGCCGGGTCTCAGCGTGACGCGAGCGAGCGCGCGGCGTTCTTGAGGACCAGCAGCGTCTCCGCGTCCGGCCGTACCGCGCCCCCTTCCACCACGAACGACAGTGCGCTTCGGTCGCTCCACTCCCAGACCACGTAGACGCGGTCCTCCCACTCCCGCTCGAAGGAATACCAGCGGGCCCGACCGTCGCCCCCCTGCCGTTCGGTGAGCCGCGCCGCCACCACGCCCAGCAGCTCCTCGCAGCTGTGCACACCGTCCGGCTCATACCGGCGCACCGCGAGCACGGCGGCTTCCTCCCCGTCGCTCCACGCGGTCAGGTGCCCCATCTGCAGACGGCTCACCAATAAGATCGAGCCGGCCGCCAGCCACACGATCGCCACGACCGTGAAGCCTCGCGACCAGCGCAGCGGCTTGCCCAGAAGGCGGCGCTGCGCCGATCCGGCGGCCGGCACGGTCTGGCGCACGGCGCCCAGAGCGACGGCGGACTCGCCGCGGCGCGCGGTCATGACCGCGCCGCCTCGCGGGGCAGCCGTACCGGCGCCGCGGGAAACACGGCTGCGAAGAGCGCTCCGGACACGAACCCCCCGATGTGCGCCCACCAGCCCACACTGCCACCGTACGCCGGGTCGGCCATGACCAGGACACCGTTGAACAGCTGCAGTCCGAAGTAGATGCCGAGGACCGCCCACGCCGGCACCTTGAGGCCCACCAGCAGGCCGTCCACAACGCCGTCGGAGAGTTTGAGGACGATCACCGTCAGAGACACGACGAGGACCGCGAGCAGGACCACGATCCAGACGACGTCGATGCCGGCGCCGAAGAGCGCCGAGAAGACGAACAGACAGCAGACTGCGATCAGCAGCAGGCCCGGCACCCGCAAGTGCGCCCGCGGCCACAGCACGAGGCTCGCCCCCATGACACCCGAGACGGCGCCGCTGGCGCCCACCGCCGGGAGCGCCGAGGCGGCATGCATGCCGACGAAGGCCATGCCGCCGAAGAAGCCGCAGAGCAGGTAGAGGAACAGGAACCACCAGGGCCCCAGAGCGTCCTCCACCGCGTCACCGAAGACGTAGAGGAACCACATGTTCACCATCAGGTGCACCGCGCCGGCGTGCAGGAACACCGAGGTGCCGACGGTAGCGACGTTGTGCGCCGTCACCCCAGCGTTCACCCGAGCGGGGACGAGCCCCCAATCCTGCAGGAACGGCACGAAGCGGTCGCCCATCGACACCTCGAAGAGGAACACGAGCACGTTCAGACCGATGAGGCAGATGGTCACGTATGGCCAGCGCGACGTGCGCGCCTCGTGGCTGGTCACCGGGAGCATGACGTGGAAGGTATCGCCACGAAACGGCCTCCGCTTGAGCCCTGTGTCGCCCCGGCCGGATCCGTGTCGCTCCAACTGAACCCCGGCGCCGGTCGCGACGTCTCCACTGCAGGACAGACACGCAGAGCTGGTACGTCACGCGCCCCCGGGAGGCATCATGAGACACATCAAGCTTCGCAAGAGGACGATCGCCGTATCGGTGATCGCGCTCCTGGTGGTCATCGTCGGCGCCGCCGCGGTGATCGGCGCCGTCCGCTCAGGTGAGGCGGGAAGCGACTCCGGGGGCGGCGTCGCCTTTCCGGTGAGCGCCGAGCCGGCCCTTGGCGACGACGCCGGCCGCGTCACGGACGGCGGCGAGATGGAGAAGAGCCTCGACGCCGGCGAAGGGGCCGGCCAGGACGGCGCCGCCCCCGAGGGCGTCGCGAGCGACGTCAGCGGTGCGCTGCCGCCTCTGATCCAGTCTGGTCAGCATCTGGTCCGCAGCGGCCAGCTGACGGTGGTCGTCGCACGCGGCAAGCTTCACGAGACGGTGAGCCGCGTCACGGCAGTCACACGCTCCTACGAGGGCTACGTGCTGTCCAGCATGGTCGGCACCTGGTCCGACGGCGGCGTGGAGCCGTACCCGGCGACCCTCGAAGACGGTGAGCAAGCTCCTGTACCGGACGATACGCCGGTGGACAGCACCTCAGACGGGAGCGTTCCCTATGCGTACATCACCGTGCGCATCCCGGCCCAGAGCTTCGACGAAGCGCTCGCGCAGCTGCAGAAGCTGGGCCGCGTCCGCGAGCTGAGCACGTCCACCGACGATGTGACGGCGCAGATCGTCGATCTGCGCGCCCGCCTGCGGCACTATCGCGCCGTCGAGGAGCGCCTCCTGTCGTTCCTCGACAAGGCCGACACGGTGGCCGCCGCTCTGGCCGTGCAGGACCGCATCGACCGCACGCAGTTGATGGTCGAGGAGATCGAGGCCCAGCTCAAGCAACTCGACGAGACGGTGGCCTACAGCACGCTGTCGGTCTCGCTCAGCGAGAAGGGCCGCGATGTCGCAGTCGCCAATGAGTCGACCGGCTTCTGGGGCGCCATCACGCACTCCCTGCGACTCGTCGGCGACGGCTTCCGCTGGATCGGCGTGGCCCTCGGTGCGGCACTGCCGTTCCTGGTGGTGTTCGGCGCCCTGGCGGCCATCGTGATCGTCCTGGTACGGCGGATCCACCGGCGGCGCCGTCACGAAGGACCGTCGGGCCCGGCGACACCCCTCTCGACCGGCGACCCGACCCCGCTCGGCGGCGGTGAGGCCTGCTGAGCCGCTGTCCGGCCGGCGCTGCCGGTCGCGCTGTGCGGTAGAGACGAGCGACCGGCGGCGACGAGGCGCGTCCTTCGGGGGCGCGCCTCGTCGCCGTCTCAGGTGGCCGTGTTTGCCGACGCCGGAGTCGCGGTACTGTCCCCGTGGCCTACCGAGCAGCCCTGGAGGCATCATGAAGGCGGTGCGCATCCACGAATACGGTGGCCCCGACGTCCTCGTCTACGAGGAGGTCGAGCGGCCGGCGGTCGCGGCCGGCCGGGTCCTGGTCGAGGTCCGCGCGGCAGCCGTGAACCCCGTCGATGCAGCCATCCGTGAGCACCGCTTCGCCACCCCCCTCGAGCCGCCGCGCATCATCGGCTCGGACGGCGCCGGCGTGGTCGTCGAGGTCGGCGACGGTGTCGACGACATCGTGCCCGGCGACGAGGTGCTGTTCACCGGCCTCGGTGTCGGCAGCCAGGGCAGCTACGCCGAACTGGCCGTCATCGCCGCCGTGCAGGCCGTCCCCAAACCGCCGTCCATGAGCTTCGAAGAGGCGGCGGCGATGGGCCTGGTGTTCCCGACCGCCTACTACGGGCTGACGCGGCGGGCGCACCTGCGCGAGGGCGAGACGGTGCTGGTGCAGGGTGCCGCCGGCGGCATCGGCAGCGCCGCCGTACAGCTGGCGCGGGCGCTCGGCGGCACCGTCATCGCCGTCGTCTCATCCGCCGCCGACGCCGCCAGGGTCCGCGATCTCGGCGCCGAGAGTACGATCGACCGCCATCGCGAAGACGTCGCCGCGCAGGCACGAGGGCTCACCGGCGACCGTGGCGTCGACGTGATCATCGAGATCGCCACGACGGAGAACATCGGCATCGATCTGGCGGCCATCGCCAAAGGCGGCCGCGTCGTGTGCATCGGCCAGGGGCCGGGCGACAGCGTGAGCGTCCCGGTCGCCCCGGCGATCGCCGTCGACGCCGGCATCCTGTTCATGAGCTCGAGCAACGCCGGCCGTGCCGGCATGGCCGAGATGCTGCGGGAGATCGGCGCCATGGTCGAAGATGGTCTGGTGCGACCGGTCGTCGGCGCCACACTGCCGCTGGCCGAGGCACGGCGCGCGCACGAACTGTTGGCGGGAGAGCACTTCGGCAAGATCGTCCTGGTCCCCTGACCTGAGGCAGCGCCTCAGGGGACGGGCTGCCGCGCGACCCAGGGCGGCACGACCAGACGCGTGCGGTCGATCACATCCCCTTGCCGTTGCCGCGGATCGCCTCTGCCCGTTTGCGCTGCGCCTCGGCTTGCGGGACGAGCGACCGGAAGGCCGCCGCCAGGCTCATGAGGCGCTCGTTCTCAGAGGCCGACTCGATGAGCGTCTGCTTGATCTGGGGGCCGAAGTCGACGGCCGCCGCCAGCCGGAACGAGAGCGGCGCCGCTCCCTCGGGGATCTGCGGCTGCGGTATGCCGGACGCCGAGAGGAGGTCCCCGAAGGCCAGCGCGGCGTCGTCGCGGACCCGCTCGTCACCCTCTTCGTCGTCCTCGAAGAACTCCACGTCGGCCCGGAGATAGTCTTCATCCGCATCCTCGGGCTCGGCGACATCCACGATGTGGAACCGCCGGCGTCCTTCGACCAGGATGTTCATGCGGCCGTCTTCGGTCTCGTCGATGACCTCGCTCACGACGGCTGTGCAGCCGGTGACCGCCAGCTTGTCTTCGTCCACGTAGACGATGCCCAGCTCGCGATCGCCGCCGCGCCGCTCACCGATCAGCCGCTTGTACCGGGTCTCGAAGATATGCAGCGGGATCGTCTCGCCGGGCAGCAGGACCAGCCCCAGCGGAAAGAGTCCGAGCGTCTCTCGACCGGCATCCATGCTGCAGACTCTACCCGACTCCGGCGGCGATAACGCGCCCCGGCGCCGCCACAGCTGCCCGGCCGGCGCCATGAGACCGTTCGGTCGTGCCGGCCTACGCGTCGATCACGACCGCCGGCACACGTACATGAGGAATGTGAGCGAGCGGCCGTCGAGCGTATCGACCGCCTCGACCGTCGTCACGGCTCCGAACACGGCCTCCAGTCGAGCCGCGAAGCCGTCGTCGTAGCCGGTCGCCCAGAAGACGGCGACCCCGCCCGGCCGCAGTGCCGTCCTGACCCGCCGCAGTCCGTGCGGAACGTAGAGACCGGCGTTCTCCCTGCGCACGAGCCACTCGGGACCGTTGTCTGTGTCGAGTGCGATCAGATCGAACGCCTGCCGGGCGGTGATCAGGCGTGCGAGCACATCGTCGCACTCGAGATGGACGCGGCGGTCGCCGAACGTCTGCTGCGCCCTGGCCCCGCCGTAGCGGGCGAACCACTCGATCACGACCGGCTCGATCTCCACCACCGTGACCGAACGCAGCCCGGGCAGGCCGAGCGCCTCGTCGAGCGCATGCCCCACTCCCAGCCCGCCGATGAGGACGTCCAGCGGGCGCTGCGGCAGCTCCTGCACGGCGGCCGCGATCAGCGCCCGACTCGAGGCCTCGTTGCGGGTGGAGATCAGAAAGGCGCCGTCGCAGATGATCTCAAGGTGCGCGCCGCTGCGCCGCAGGACGAGCTCGCCGCTGCGGCCCTGGGCGCGAGCCAGGATCTCGCTTACGTCACCGTTGGGCAGCGTCACCGTCGCGCGCCGCGAGGTAGCTGTCGATCACCGTCCGGCAATGGCGTTGCACGTCGTCGGGCAGCGGCGGCACGTCGCTCTCGGCGATGAGCCGCTGTGCCCGATCCCAGGCGTCTTCCACGAGAGAGCGGCCGGCGTACTGGTCAAAGGCGTCGCGGTGCCAGAGCGTCGGCTGCCACAGCTCGCCGGCACGGGACATGCGCCGCGTGCTCTTTCGTGCCAGGAAGTGACCGCCGATGCCGACCTCGACGATGTCGTCGACCAACGCTCGCGCCTCATCGACCGGGTCGTCGCGCAGGAAGCGCTCGATGGCCTTCACGGTGTCGGCGTCGAGCACCGTCTTGGCCAGGCTGGCGGTCTGGGCGCTGTCCATGAGGCCGAAGGCGAGCATCACGTCGGCACCGGCCAGCGCCACCGCCAGTCCGGTCAGCATGCCCTCGGCGCCGGCCTGCAGGTCGCAGGCCTTGGCGTCGCAGCTCACGGCGCTACCCTGGGTGAGCATCCCGTAGTACCGGCTCATCTCGATGCACAGCATGTTGATGAGCGCGTCTTCCGGTGCCCCGGCCAGGTAGAGACCGCTGCGCATCTCGGCCACGGCCGACCCTACCGCCGAGACCATGGCGCACCCGGGGACGGCGAGTTGAAAGAGCACGACCGTGCTGAGCAGTTCTGCCATGTTGAGGATGCTCGTGCCCAGCACGCTCATCGGCCCGGTGGTGCCCATCTGCGGCATCGGCAGCGCGAAGATCGGGCAGCCGGCCCTCGCCATCAGGATGTGCGCCTCCGTCATCTCCCGGTCGTGCTGCAACGGAGCGATCGTGCAGTTGGTCGCCGACCAGATCGGGCGTTCCGCGAGCGGCGCCCCGGCGATGGCCTCAAGCATCTCGATGAACACCGGCGCCTGATCCGGGCGACGCACCTCGTCCTGGAGATGCTTGCGCGAGCTCTCGAAGGTGATGCGCGCCATCTCGAGGTTGCCGGCCCGCGTGTCCACGTCGCCGGGTGTGATGGTCGCCCAGGTGAAGTCGATCTCGGGCACCGCATCGTAGAGACGCATCATCTGCGCCAGGTCGGCCTGGGTGCCCTCATGACGCTCGCCGGTGAGGTCGTCGAGCATGTAGGTCGCGGCGCCGTCGCTGGTGTAGAGCATGCGGCCCGCTCCGACGGTGCAGTCGTACGCCGGCTCGCGGCCGGCCAGCAGGACGGTCGCGGGCAGCTGCTTCAGGCAGCGTTCCACCAGTTCCCAGGGCATCTTGCAGGTGAGGCGCTCGGCATCGACCGCGGCACCGGCGTCGCGCAGGGCGTCGGTGAGCCAGGGCGTGTTGTAGGCGACCCCCACCTCGGCGAGGACCCGTACCGTCTGCTCGTGGACGAAGTCCCTGTCGGCGTCGGTCAGATACTGGACGATCGGCCTGGTCATGTGCCTGCTCCTGTCAAAGGGGTCTCGTCTGGTGTCACGCCGTCGGCGACCGAGCCGTGATCCGGCGGGGCAGCCGGGCCCTGTTCCGGCGGGGCGAGCGGGTCGTCAGCCGGTGCCGCGACCGGGCCGTGATCCGCTGCCGTCTCGGGTCGACCGCCGGCGTGCGGCCGCGCATCCGAGTCTGCCAGACGCTTGACGGCCGCCACAGGATGACAGGACACGCCGTACTGCTCGCAGTCCAGACAGGGGTCGAGCAGCAGCCTGTGCTGCGGACCCTCGGCGATCGGCGTGAAGCCGGCTCGAAAGTAGAAGCCCGGAGCACGAGCGGTCACCCAGAGGCGGTCGGCGCGGCGGGCCACGGCATCGCGTTCCAGGGTCTGCAGCAGCGCCGCGCCCACCCCGGCGCCGCGCCGGTCCTCGACCACGGCCATCCAGCCGACGATGAACATGTCGTGCCAGTACCGGAGGGCGACCGTACCCACCAGCCGGCCGCCCTCGTTGGCACCCCAGCGGGCGAGCAGGCCCTCGGTATCCCCTTCGGCGTCTTCGAGGCCGGCCGCCCGGCCGAGCACGATCGCCGCCGCTGCGTCGTCCACCGGCCTGATCTCGAAACCCGGCTCGCTCACAGCGACGCCCGGAACGACCGCAGGACCCGCTCGATGCAGCGCTGTGCATCGTCTCCGAGCGGTGTCACCTCGTGCGACGCCAGCAGGTCGCGGGCCTGGGCGGCCGCCTCGGCGACCAGGCCCGGCGCCGGGGCGCCTTCCTGCGCCGGTCCGCGGCGGAACACCTCCGGCGGCCACAGCTCCCCGGTCCGCAGACGCTCGCGCGTCGAGCGGCGGCCCAGGAAGTGGCCGCCGATGCCGACCTCCACGAGATCGTCGTGCAGCATCTCGCCACGGTCGACCCGCGACCGCCCGCTCAGACGGCGGACCATGCCGACCAGATCGCAGTCCAGGACGGTCTTGGCGAAGCTCAGCGACTGTGCCCCGTCGAGCGTCCCGAACGCCAGCAGAGAGTCGACGCCGGCCAGCGCCAGCATCACCGACGCAGCCATGCCCTCGGCGCCCTCCTGGAAGTCGGGGTAGCGTCCGTCGCCGCCGGCGCCCGGACCCTGCGTCGGCAGGCCGTAGCGGCGACACATCTCGACGCAGGCGACGCTCATCAGCGTGGCCTCGGCGGCGCCGCACAGGTACAGCCCCGAGCGCATGTCGGCGGCGGCCGGCTCCGGCGCCGCCAGCAGCGCGCAACCGGGCGCCGCGAACTGGAACAGCACCACGGCGCTCAGCATCTCCACCATCGTGACCACCACGGTGCCGAACAGGCTCATCGGCGAGGTGGACCCCATGAGCGGCATCGGCATGATGCAGATGGGGACGCCGGCCGGCGCCAGGATCAGGCTGGCCTCGGTCATCGCCGGGTCGTGCTGCAGCGGCGAGATGGTGCAGTTGATGGTCGAGAAGATCGGCCGTTCCTTCAGCGACGCGCCGGCGATGGCCTCGAAGATCTCGATGAGCGGCCGCGCGTACTCCGGGGCCCGGACCTCGTCCTGCAGGTGCTTGCTGAACTCCTCCAGGGAGATGATCTCGATCTCGAGGTTGGCCGTGCGGGGCTTGAGATCGCGGGCGGAGATCGACGGCCAGGCGTAGTCGACCTGCGGCAGCGCGTCGAAGAGCCGCATGAACTGCCGCAGGTAAGCCACCGATCCCGGGTGCCGTTCACCGGTCTCGTCGTCGATGACATAGGTCGCCGTTCCGTCGGTGCAGCAGGCGAGGTGTTCGTCGCCGATGGTGAGATCGTAGCGAGGGTCGCGGGCGGCCAGCAACAGCCGCTCCGGCGTGCGCGCCAGCGCTTCCTCGACGAGCTCCCAGGGGATGCGCGCCGAGAGCTTCTCGCGGTCGACCGGCGCGCCGGCGGCCTCCATGACGTCGATGGCCGCCGGCGTGTTGAACCCCACGCCGACGTTCTCCAGCATCCAGACCGTCTCGTCGTGGATGGCCTGCTGCTCGTCTTCACTCAGGTACCGTACGCGCGCCTGCGCCATGCTCTCCACTCTCCTCCGCGATCACCTCGTCCCGCGACACTGCCGCGCTCGGCGTGACGAGCGGTCCGCCGGCGTCAGCCGGACACCCGCACCGAGGCGACGACGCGGGCGATCTCACGCTCCGCCTCGTCGCTCAGCGGGGACACGTCGTGCGTCCCCAGTATCTCCCTCGCCCGCTCCACCGCATCGGCCACCAGCGACCGTTCCCGATACTCCTCGAACGAGCCGCGCTGGTAGGCACGCGCGCGCCAGATCTCTCCCGAACGCTGACGGGCGCGGGTGCTGCGGCGGCCCAGGAAGTGCCCGCCGATACCGACGTCGAGGATGTCCTCCAGCAGGGAGTCCTCCGGGTCTACCGGCTGCCGGCGCGCGAAACGACGGATCATGGCGACGGTCTCGCAGTCGAGCACGATCTTGGCCAGGCTCTGGCTCTGAACGGCGTCGAGGGTGCCGACGGCGATCAGCGAGTCGGCGCCGGCCAGCGCCGCCGCCAGGCCGCTCATCATGCCCTCGGCCCCGGCCTGCATGGTACACGCCTTGGCGTCGGTCGAGACGCCGGTCGCCTGCGTCGGCAGCCCGTAGAAGCGGCTCATCTCCAGGCAGATGAGATTGATGAGCCCGATCTCCGGGCTGCCGGCCAGATAGAGTCCGCTGCGCATGTCCGCCACCGCGGCGCCGACGCCGGCGACGAGGGCGCACCCCGGACAGGCAAGCTGGTAGAGGACAACCGTGCTGAGCAGTTCGGCCATGTGCAACGCGCAGGTGCCGACGATGCTCATGGGCCCGGTGGTGCCGGCCTGCGGCATCGGCAGGATGAAGATCGGCACGCCGAGGCGGCAGAGTTGCAGCCCCGCCTCGGTCATCTCGGCGTCGTGCTGCAGGGGCGCGATGGTGCAGTTGGTGACCGAGAAGACCGGGCGCTCGCTCAACGACGCGCCGAGCGCCGCCTCGTAGATCGCCACCATCGGCCCGACCATCTGCGGCGTGCGGACCTCGTCCTGGATGTGCTTGGTCGTGTTGCGCAGACAGACGGCGTTCATCTCGAGCGCCTGCGTCTCGGCCGCCAGGTCGCCGGCCTGCGGCGAGGGCCACACGGTGTCGACGTCGTCCAGGGCGTCGCAGAGCCGCATCATCTCGGCCAGATCGCGGCTGGTACCCTCGCGACGCTCGCCGCTGAGATCGTCGTAGACGTACGTCGCCATGCCGTCGCTGGTCACCACCAGGCGCTCGTCGCCCAGGACGCGATCGTTGGCCGGATCGCGGCCGGCGAGCCGCACCTTTCTCGGCACGCTCGCCAGACAGGGCTCGATGAGATCCCACCGCAACCGGGCCGTCAGGCGTTCGCGGTCGACCTCGGCACCCGCCCGTTCAAGCAGATCGATGGCGACGGGGGTGTTGTAGAAGATCCCCACCTCCGCGAGTATCCGCAGCGTCTGCTCGTGCAGCGACCGCAGGTCGCCGTCGGACAGGTAGGTCAACCTCGGCTCGGCCATGACGGATACCCCCAGCGGCCAGGAGTCGGCTCCCGGATGACGATCGGTTCGCGGACGGCGCTCAGGCTACCACAGGACTCACGGGCGCCAGCACGCGAATCGTCAGATTCGAGCAAGTTCCCACCCGATCCGTCGTTGTCGAGCGTACGACGATTCGTACTTCGCAGCGGATCTGATCTGAGTCCGACACCGCTTCCCGGCAACGCGACACCGCAGCGGGACTCGAGCCGTACCGCCGAGATGGTCGTCGTCGCCTATACTGGCAACACTACCAGCCTGAGACGTCTGCATGGTGCACCGCAGCACGATGAGACGGGCAGCTTCCGTGTCACAATCAGGCAGACCGGGAGCTCACGATGAGCCTCGGCGCAGCCGTCATGGACCTGCGCGTCGCGGCCGCCGCGACCGGCCTCACCGCAGGCGTCAGGCCAGGCGGAATGCGAAGACGCAGAGGTACGTGAGCTGGCCGGAGACTCGGACATGCAGTCGGAAGTGGGCTCCGACACGGCCCGGAAGGAGACCGTGGCGGTGAACGGCACAGATGTCGCCGACAGCCTCGCCGACGAGCGGCGCCTCTACCGGCTCATGCTCTGGGGGTTCTTCACGCTCTTCCCCCTCTCCGCCGCGTTCATCGTCGCGGGCCTCCTCGCGCACTCGGCGGCCGTGATCGTCTGCAGCGTGCTGAGCGCGATCTCGATCACTGTGCAGTCGTTCTCCATCTACTCGCTGCGACAAGTGATGGGGCAGAACACCTTCCGCTTCCCGTACGGGGCCGGCAAGATGGAGGACTTCTCCGCCTTTCTGTGTGGGGCGCTCTTCGTGCCGAGTGGCCTCTTCATGACCTACGACGCCGTCCAGCGGCTTCAGCACCCTCACCAGGTCGGATACCTGATCGGCCTCGTTCCCGTACTGCTCTCAGCGATCCGTATGGCGGCGCTCTACGTCGCCGTCCGCCGGCTGGCCCGCGAGACCAGGGCGCCCTCCCCGCTGCTGCGCGCCTACCTTCTCGACTACCGCATCAGTCTGCTGAACGATCTCGGCATCATCGCCGCATTCGTCATCTGCGCGCACCACGCCAAGCCGAACACCGATTCCACACGAAGCCGAACACCGATTCCACGCCAAGCCGAACAGTCATTCCACGGCAAGCCGAACACCGATTCCACGCCAAGCCGAACAGTCT
>Ga0172371_10007331_pt1 | contig 15759 bp, 12 predicted proteins | sample Lak12m_FD_114543 | JGI IMG/M metagenome (GOLD analysis project Ga0172371, IMG submission 114543) | Freshwater microbial communities from Kabuno Bay, South-Kivu, Congo - kab_022012_12m | ecosystem: Environmental > Aquatic > Freshwater > Lake | place: Democratic Republic of the Congo: South-Kivu... | reverse complement strand
GGAGAAGGGAGCCCAGTTCGGCTCCAAGATACTCGTGGACAAGATCATATCTGGTGAGGTCAGGCGCCCCGACTACATAGTCATCGGAGAGCAGAGCAACCTGAACGTGAGGGTCGCAGAGCGCGGCATGTTCGGGTTCCAAGTCAAGTTCCTGGGGCGCGCGGCGCACACGGCAGCCTGCAGAACCAACGGCGTCAACGCCATAGCCAAGGCGTCGAAGGGCGTGCTGGCCCTGGAGCACCACATCGACAGGTTCCACCCGTGGATAGGGTACCCCATGCAGAGCGTGAACATGATCCAGGGGGGCCTCATCACCAACCAGGTGCCAGCCGAGTGCACAATCACGGTGGACAGGCGCCTCGTGGTGGGCGAGACGGCCGACGACGTCGTGGCCTCCGTGAAGGAGGACCTTGACAGGGCCGGGGAGGGCGACCCCGACTGGGCTTGGGAGCTCGTGGCGCCGAAGGACGAGAACGGCGAATGGGTCTACACGCCGGCCAACTACACGGCCCCCGACACGCCCCTCGGAAAAGCCTTCATGAAGGCTGTAAAAGATGCCCTGGGCTCAGAGCCTCAGCTCTACGTGGAGTGGGCGGGAAGCACCGACGGCCGCCTATACAGGCAGGCCGGCATCCAGACGATAGGCTTCGGCCCAGTGGGCTTCGGCGCCCACGGCCCAGACGAGTTCGTGTACGTGGACAGCCTCGTGAAGCAGGCCAGGGTCTACATGGCCCTGGTCCACGGTTTGGCCTAGCCTTCGCTCTTGAGGCGGACTATCTCGTCCACCAGGTTCAGGGCCAGCTGGTAGTTGTCCCCTGACCTGATCCAGGGCTCCATGAGCCACGTGATGTCCCCGAAGGCCACAACAGTGGTGTTGCCCTTGTCCAGGAGCGCCACAGGTGCGTAGACCTCGGTCTGCTCAGAGACGCTGTTGTAGGTGCCCCAGCTCGTGTACGCGGCGTCGCTGTCCGTCGGGCTCAGGTTGGTGCAGGTATAGAATATGAGCTGGGTCAGGCCCTCCGTGAGCCAGCTGGGCTCAAACTGGTTGACCTTGACGTTCCTGTAGAACCCGTAGTAGTCCATCATGTTGTACAGGTACCCCTTACCGAAGTGGAGGCCCCAGTGGTCGGATAGGCTGTTCATGGGCCCCTGCATCTGGGTAGTGCTCAGGAACTCGGCGCTGGCGTCGCTGAACAGCACAACCATGTTTCCCTTCTGCATGAACCTCTGGATGGCCTCGTACTGGTCGAAGCTGTAGTGCTGGGTTGGGGCAACCACTACGAGGCAGACTGCGTAGTCAAGGGCCTTCTCCACGGTCTCCCACGTGTACCCGTAGCCGAGGTAGACGCCCCTCTTGGCCAGCTCGGCGGCGAGGGCGTCCATGACGTATGGGCTCACGTGGTTGCCGTGGCTGACGTCCACCACGACCTGGCCAACGTTCTCCGAGACGGTGACGTTGACCTCCAGTTCGATTTCAGGTATCTCCTCGCCGTTCTGCATGTATATCTGGTTGGGCAGGTACAGGTAGTAGAGGGCCGGAGGCGGGTTGGCCTCGTTGAGCTGGTTAATCGTGGGGTACTCTGAGCTCACGCCGCCCTCGCCTTCGCTGACCCTCTCATTCAGGTCCACGACCTTGTAGCTGTCAAGGCCGGCCTGTTGGGCAGCGTAGTCAAGGGCCGCCGTGTAGCTCCCTATCTCGTCGGCCACCCCGATGTTGACGGCCTCGGTCCCAAGCCACACCGAGCCCATCTTCAGCTCCATCATGCTCAGCCTCAGCTTGGACCCTCTGCCCAGCTGTACGGCCGAGACGAATCTGTCAAGCGACTTGCTGATGTTGAAGGGGAAAAGGGCCGGGCTGAACCCTGTGACCTTCCGGGGCCCCGTCTCCAATGTAAACTCGCTGGGCACCACGAAGCCTGGGCCCACGCCTATCACGCCCACGTTGCCCACCATGGCTGTGGGGAGTGTGAAGATGTGGTCCGCCGACACCGCGATGTAGTAGCCGCCTGAAAGCGCCGTGGCGGCTAGGGCGACGAGGGGCTTTGTCTTCTTCAGCTCAAGGAGGTCCAGGTACACCTGCTCCACGAGGTACGCTGAGCCCCCTGGGGAGTCGATCTCCAGCACAACGGTCTTCACTGTGTCGTCGTTCATTGCCTCCTGCACCGCGTCCAACAGGAGCTTGGCCTTCTCGGCGTCCTCCATCACGCCTTGGACGTGTATCACGCCCACGTTTCCCCTCACGACCCCGACCACAGGGACCCCGTCGTTGGGCTCCCAGAAGTAGATGAAGGCCATGCCCAGAATCATGATGATGGAGAAGGCCGCCAGTGTCAGCGTCGCCCGGTTACCCTTGATCTTATCCACGAATCTCAGCCTCGGTTACCCCATAGGTCCCGTGGACACGTTTAAAGGTGTCCACACCCGCGGAAGGTTTTAACAGCCCAGGCTCCACATGTCCCGTGTTCAGGTGTCTAGATGACTCAAAGCATGTTACCGGGTGTCCCTGAGGCATTCAGCCTCTTCGGCAGGCCCCTGTACAGGGTTCCCCTTCTCCCAGAGGCTCTGGATCAGCAGGCGCTGCTCTACGAGAAGGCACTTAAAGAATGGATGGGGAACCCGGAGGACCCGGAGAGGATCATATGGCTTGGGAGGCGGACCGCTTACCTGGGCAGGTACAGGGAGTCCATCGCCATCTACAGCATGGGGATCGAGAAGCACCCCGGCTACGCCAAGCTCTACAGGCACAGGGGCCACAGGTTCATCACCATCAGGCTCTTCGACAGGGCCATCGACGACTTCGAGAGGGCTGCGGAGCTCATGGTCTCGTCGCCTGACGAGGTGGAGCCCGACGGGGCGCCTAACCCCCGAGGCGTCCCCGTGAGCACACTCTACTTCAACGTCTACTACCACTTGGGGCTGAGTCGCTACTTGGTGGGTGACCTCAGAGGGGCCTTGAAGGCGTACAGGATGTGCATGAAGGTCTCAGACATCGACGACAAGTACGTCGCCACGGCCCACTGGACTTACATGACGCTGAGGCTTCTGGGCAGGAAGGCGGAGGCCGAGAAGCTGCTGGGCCGCGTGGACCCTGAGATGGACATCATAGAGAACACCCACTACCACAAGTGCCTCCTCATGTACAAGGGCGAGAACACCCCAGAAGCCTTGATGAATGAGGCTAGGGAGCAGGGCGCCCTGGGCCTGGTGACCACCGGCTACGGTGTCGCTAACTGGTACAGGTACAACGGGGATGAGGAGAAGGCGGCTGGAATCCTCAGGGAGATCACGGCGCTGGAGGGCTGGGCGGGCTTCGGGTACATCGCCGCCGAGGCGGACCTTAAGCGCATGGGTATAGAGCCCTGAGCCGTCCCCCACATTCTTTAAATAGCTGTCACCGACCAAGACTATATTAAAATCGCTAGTGATAAGTTTGGGGCGTATCACCGTGCTTGTCCCCGTGTACAGGGGCTCTAGGCTACTCGAAGGGCTTCTTGAGGCACTAGGCCGCGACCCGTACCAGGACAAGGAGGTCCTGATCTGCGTGGACGCGCCGACCGAGGAGACCAGGGGCTTGGAGCCAAGGTTCGGGTGGGCGCGCTTTATCTTCAGCGAGGAGCGCATGGGCAAGGTTAACGCCCTCAACGACGCCGTCGCGGAGTCCACGGGAGACCACCTCCTCTTCATCGACTGCGACATCAGGCTCACGCAGGAGGGCTTCATCGGGAGGGTCTCCGAAGAGTTGCGACGGTACGAGCTGGTGGACATCAAGAAGCTCGTAGCTAGGGACTCGGCTCTCGCGCGGCTGGTTAGCTACGACTACCTGAGCAGCAGCATAACCAACATGATGTTCAACAGGCTCGTGGGGCGGAGCCCCCAGCTCAACGGGGCCTGCTTCGCGGTCAGAAGGGAGACCTTCGAGAGGCTGGGGGGATTCAGGCGCGTGGTGTGCGAGGACCTTGACATGGCCTTCAGGGCCTACAAGGAGGGAGTGTCATTTAGGTTCGCAGACGACATAGTGGTGGAGAACGTCGTGGACCCGAGCCTGGGCGTCTGGGTGAGGCAGAGGAGGCGTTGGAGCATAGGGCTGGGCCACTGGATGCTGGAGTACCTCCCCCAGCTGCTTCTCAACGCGTTGAGGAACCCCCACGTGTTCCTAGCGGCTCTTCTGATCCTGTTCCCGAGCGCCCCCCTGATAGCCATGAGCGTCGCCCTACCAAACGACGTGTTCATGAAGCTGCTCTCACTGGCGCTGATCCTGCTCACAAGCTTCCACGTCTACCTGATCCCGTCAGTCTTCTTCGTAGCCGTCTTCCTCGTGGTTATGAAGAGCCTGATGGCCGCAGCCGTGAGCTACGTGGGCACAGGGCTAGTGTTCCTGTTCGGGGCCAGGCGGCTGGGCTACCACTTCAACCCCCTGGAGTACACGGTCTACTTCCTAGTCTACAACCCGGTCTGGTTCCTGATGACCCTCATCAGCCTGGTGAGCGTCGTACTGAGGCGGGAGCCTTCTGAGCTGGACTGGAAGGTCTGAGCATATGACAAGAATTGGCTAGCCGGGTAGGATGCCGAGTAATAGGCGGCATCGCCGTGCAAGGGTGTATCCATTCCTCGACTCGTCAACGTAAAATCCTTGGAGCACACAACCTACAGTAGGTGAACCTGTTGAGCGGCGACGGTGAGAAGAAGTACATCCGCATGGTGGCTGAGACGGCGAGAGCCATGTGGGGCGACGAGGCCGTAGAGAAGTTCATGAGCCACATCGAGGCCACGGCGAAGGCCGTCTACCAGGTGGGCAGCTACCCGCTTGATGCGTCAACCGAGCCCGTGACGAAGCTCAGGCCGGAGGCCGAGTGATGGATGCGCATAGGCTGACCATGTCTGAGGCCATCAGCCTCATCAGGGACGGCGTTCTGACGCCCACACGGTACGTTGAGTCTCTGCTGGACAGGATAGATGAGCTTGAGCCCGTCGTCGAGGCCTGGGTAACCGTCGACAGGGAGAAGGTGCTGGATGCGGCCGAGGTGGCGTCCAGGGAGGCGGCCGAGGGGGTGTTCAGGAGTCCCCTTCACGGTGTCCCCGTTGGCGTGAAGGACATCTACTACACGGAGGGTATGCTGACCACCATGGGTTCCCCACTCTTCCAGGGGTTTGTGCCCAGCCACGACGCCGACGTGGTCAAGTCGCTGAAGCGTGCCGGCGCCATCGTGCTGGGGAAGACCGAGACCACGGAGTTCGCTCTGCATGACCCGGCGCCCACCAGGAACCCTTGGAACACGGGGCACACCCCAGGGGGTAGCAGCAGCGGCTCAGCTGCCGCCGTCTCCTGTGGCATGACGCCCCTTGCTATTGGAAGCCAGACAGGAGGCAGCATAGTACGCCCCGCCAGCTACTGCGGCGTGGTCGGCTTCAAGGGCACCTACGACCTACTCAGCAGAGGCGGCGTCTACCCCCTCAGCTGGAGCCTCGACCACGTAGGATTCATGACGCGCACCATCGAGGACGCTGTCCTCACCCTCAAGACCCTGAGGCCGGACCTGTCGGACGGACCCCAGACCGAGAAGCCCCCCCGGCTGGGCCTGCTGAGTGGCTACTTCAAGGAGAACGCGTCGGGTGAGGTATGGCAAGGGTTCGAGAGTGCTGTGGGTAAATTATGGGGCGAGGGGGCCGAGACCGTGGACGTGAGGCTCCCCGAGGTATTCAGCCTGGCTCCCAGCGTCCACCGAGTCATAATGTCTGTGGAGACCGCCGCGGTCCACGAGGACGAGTTCAGGGAGCGAGCTGACGAGTACAGGGACTACCTGAAGGGCTTCATCTCCAGCGGCCTGCTCGTCCCCGCCACATCCTACCTCAGGGCCCAGAGGATCAGAGGCTTGATCATACAGGACGTTGTGAGGCTGCTCAAGGGCTACGACGCCCTGATCTGCCCATCGACGGTGGACACGGCCCCTGAGGGGCTGAATTGGACAGGGAGCCCAGCCTTCAACACTCCGTGGAGCCTCACCGGGCTACCCTCAGTCACTGTGCCGTCTGGGCTGAGCGGCGGCGGGATGCCCATGGGGCTCCAGCTGGTGGGCAGGCCCTACGGTGACATGGAGCTCCTCAGGGCCGCGGCGTGGTGCGAGGAGGCCTTGGAGTTCCCTCGCGGACCCAAGGACCCTTACACCCCATAGGGCTCCCAGCCTTCTCCTGTCAAGGTACCGTGAGTGTATGGACCAGACCCTCATGGTTAATGGTTGGAAATGTGAAGCTGCACCTAAAATTTCATCCGCTTGGGCAGCGTGAACGTGAAGGTTGTGCCCTTACCCTGCGCTGTCACATACTCTATGGCTCCGCCGTGGGCCTCGATTATCCTCTTGGCGGCGGGTAGGCCCAGCCCCTTTCCATTCTTAACTTTGGACACGAAAGGCGTGTAGATCACCGGTTTGACCTCGTCCTTTATGCCTCTGCCCGTGTCGGATACGCTGACCTGGACGGTGGAGCCGGCGTCCCTGATCCTGACCCTGATCTCGCCGCCGTCGGGCATGGCGTCCAGCGAGTTCTTAATCAGTTTCTTGAACACTTGGGCGACCTTGGCGGGGTCCATGACGATGGGGGGGAGCTCGTCTATCTCCGCGGTCAGCTTAACGTTCTCGGGTACGCTCAGATCGGCCAAACCCATCTCGTATGAATTGCTCAGCTCGGCCTTAACGGGCTTTAGGATGTGCCCCTTATAGTAGTCCCTGAAGTTGTCGAGTATGTCTGTGCACTGCCTGAGGCTCAGCTTGATCATGTCGCTGAAGATGGGGTTCCCTGGGCTCCTCTCCAGCAGGAACACGGCGTTCTGGATCGTCTGAAGCGGGCTCCTCAGGTCGTGGGCTAGCTCCGAGGAGATGTGCCCCATCTCCTCATTAAGCATACTCTCTAGCCTTTCATCTAGGCTCCCTTCCTTCCCCTCACACGGCAAGCATGGGACCTCTAGTTGAGATGTTGATCCCTGAAAGACCATTCATTATTTATGGATTCCGGGTAGCGACTACGGCTCACCTTATCGGAGTCCTCCATGGCGGGCCGAGCCTGAGCCCGCGGGTGAGCCGCAGCAACGCTTAACAGGCCCACGGATTCAGTTGGGGCATGGCCGAAGGCTACGTAGTCCACAAACCCTCGACGCGGGACGACTTGGAGCAGATATACGAGCTGATGCGCGTTGTATTCCCGGATGAGAAGGTGGACGCGCTCATCAGGAGGCTCCTGGACTACTACCCGGAGACCACCATCGACCACGTCTTCTCCGTAAGAAGCGGCGGCGAGACGGTCGCGGCCCTCATCATGATTCCTCAGACCTGGGTATTGGACGGGGTCGAGCTCAGGGTGGCCGAGATGGGTTGCGTCGCGACCCGCCCAGACCACCGCCGCAGGGGGCTGCAGAGGATGCTGAACGACGCCTTCGACAGTTATGCGACCGAGCATGGCTTCGACCTATGTGCCCTCGCCGGGATACCCTACTTCTACCGCCAGTTCGGCTACGAGTACGCCGTGGACTTGGACCACTCGACGACCCTGGACGCCGACAGGATACCCGAAGCCGAGGACAGCCTGGAGGCGCGGCCGTTCACCGAGGACGACGTGGACGCGGCCTCGGCGATGCTGGACGAGGCCCAGAGCCGCTACCACGTCAGCTGCCCACGCACCCACGGCGTCTGGCTTATGCAGCACAGGACCGGCCACTACAACGGCGAACCCTTCAAGGCCGTGGCGTTGACCGCCGGGGGCGAACTGAAGGCGTACGTAAGGTACAGCGTGGACGCGTCTAACGGTGTCCTCGTGTTGAAGGAGGCGGGCCTCGAGTCGCCTATATACGCGGAACAGGTACTGGCCTACATTAGGGCGGCCTGTAGAGCGTATGGGTTGACGAAGGTGAACTCCAGGCAGTTCTACGGGGACGAGCCAACAAGGTCCATGGTGGAGCTGGGTGGCGTAAGCGTGGCGCCATACGCGTGGCAGGTCAAGGTCTTGGACCACCTCAGCCTGTTTAGTAAGCTGGCGCCACTCCTCGAGTCCAGGCTTGAGGGGTCCGGCTACGGTGGCCTATGCGAGACCCTGAACCTCAACTTCAGGAAGTTCAACATCAAGATGACGGTGAAGAATGGGAAGATAGTTGGCACCAAGCGTGGCGTCGACTGCAGGGACAGGACCATCGGACTGAACCCCTACGTGTTCCCCCAGCTGCTCCTCAGCCATAGAGGCGTCACCGAGCTTGAAGCCGCGTACCCCGACGTGAGGATCAGGGACACACACAGGCCCATCCTAGAGGCCATGTTCCCTAGGAGACCCGGGTACATCTTCCACGTCTACTAGAGGAGATTCTTCCGCGTCCTTCCGCCGGCCAACACCAGCCTGACCCTGTCCTTGTCCTGCAGCACCCGCACGTCCTCAAGGGGATCGCCGTCCACGGCGATTAGGTCCCCGAATTTACCCGGCTTCAGGGTGCCAAGCTTGTCGTCGAGGCCCATCACCTTGGCGCAGTTGAGGGTCCCGATGGTCAATGCCTCCCTCGGGGTGAGCCCCACCTTCTCGACGTATAGCTCCAGCTCCAGGGCGCTTCCGCCGAAGGGGAAGATGCCCCCCATGGTGTCGGTGCCCAGGGCTAGGGTGAGGCCGGCCCTGTGAAGTTTACCTATGTTGTTGAAGATGGTCTCGTACATCTCTGTGACGGGGGTCTCCGGCCTCAGGTTGTGGATGCGCTCGTAGACGCTCATGGTGGGAACCAGGAGGGTCCCCTTCTCCCTCATGAGCTTGACGGTGTCGTCGTCGGCCATGTTTCCGTGGGTGACTATGTCCACTCCGGCTGAGACCGAGCGGCGCAGGGCCTCCGGGTAGTAGCAGTGGACCACGACGCGGCGCCTCCAGCTGTGGGCCTCGTCCACCATGGCCTTGATCTCCTCGTAGGTGTACTCCGGCACCCAGGCGGGGTCGACTAGGCTGCCTCCGCCACCGCTAGTGCATATCTTGATGAAGTCCACGCCCATCCTGAGCTGCTCCCTGACGGCCCTCAGGCACTCGTCGACGCCGTCGGCTATCCTCCCATCCATGCCCCAGCCGTAGGGGCGGCCCTCCTCGACCCACTCCAGGGGCAGCCAGTGGGTGTCCCCGTGGCCGCCGGTCACGGACATGTAGCGGCCCGCCGCCATTATCCGGGGGCCATCCACGATGCCCGCGCGGACGGCGTTCCTGACGTGTAGCCCCACGAGGCCGCCCGTGTCCATCACCGAGGTTATCCCGGCGTCCAGGAGCTGCCTGGTCTGGACGACGGCGGCCCTCACGAGGCGGGTCTCGAAGGGCTCCCTCTGGAGGCCGGGCGTCGCGGTGTCGTTGCCAGTGAAGTGGACGTGGCAGTCCATGAGCCCCGGCATGAGGGTGCACCCCGACGCATCGTGCACGACGGCGTCGGACGGGACCTTAACCTTGCCCCTACCTCCAGCTTCCTTGATGACCCCGTTCTCGACAAGCACAACGGGGTTCTCGATGATCCGCTCGGCGTCTACGAGCCTGCTGCCCAGAACCGCTTCCATGGTTACGATTCGGGATAGGCCGTATTAAACTCATAGCACGAGGTAACCTTAAACTTCCGTTTAAGCTTGGCTTACACGTGTTAGCCAAAGGGCTCGGTGAGCTGCTGAGAGACGCGGAGCTCTACCGGGGGCAGCTGACAACCAAAGCCGGCCTAACGCCCATATGGTTGGCCTGGGATACGCCCCCATGACGACAGTTTTTTACTATTGAGCAGCTAGTAAACTTTGGGGGTCCGATGAGGATGAGGCGAGGCGTAACAGCGTTTCTTGTTTTCATTATCATTTTAAACCCGCTACACGTTTTTGCGGGCCACTTTTTCGAGTCGCAGCCGGTGGAAGATGGCGCCGGGGACACCTTCAACTTCGAGAAGTGCTTCAACGAGGGTATCCTTGAGCCCCAGCCCATGGATCTTGACATCCGTAGAGTGGAGGCAGTAGCCTCGGAAGCGTCTGATGGCTCAGGAGACGTAGAGATCGCCTTGGAGATCACCCTCAACATGCCTCCTCTGCCTCACATGTCCTACACGATGGAGTTCGGCCTCGACGTAGATGGGGACCCAACCACCGGGTCGTCCCAGCCCACCGCCTTCTACGGCGGCCTCGGGGTCGACTACGATGTAGGGGTCGAGGTGCTCACGGGGGCCGTCGCCTCCACGTGGGTGGACAGGTACGAAGCCGGCTCCTGGGTTAAGCTCGGTGAAACCACCTACGAGGTGACAAACAACAAGGTAAAGATCGGATTGCCACTGAGCCTCATACCTCACCCACTGGGCGCCTCCGGGATAGTCTTCCTCATCCAAGACGGGGGCCTTGACATTGCGCCGGGTGTAGTGGTCCTCTTCCACTACACGCCTGAGGCCCGGCTATCAGAGGCGCCCCCGCTGGATGAGGGGTCAGAGTACACCCTCGACGCCTCTGGCTCATCGACTAGATACGGCGGCTTAACAGTCTACGATTGGGACCTGGACGATGACGGCGTATTCGACGAGTCCGGCAGCAATCCCACGTTAGACATCCTCTTCCAGAGGGACGGAGACTACACAGTAACGGTGAGGGTGACTGACGCCGAGGGCTTCACGGCCTCAGACACCCGGACAGTCACCGCCCTGAACCTGCCCCCCACGGGGCTAGAGGCCGGGTACACGGGCGAGGCCAAGGTAGGCAACACACTGACCTTCACCGCTTCGGCCACCGACCCGGGCAGCGACCCCCTCACCTACGAGTGGAGCTTCGGAGACGTCGCCACAGCCCATGGGGCAGAGGCCGCCCACGCGTACACTGGAGCCGGGTTCTACATAGTTATGGTGACCGTCACGGACGACGCCGGAGCCGAGACCACGACGGTTTTCAACGTGGAGGTGACCCCAACGGCCACCGAGCCGTCGGGCAACGGTGGAGCAGGCGCCCCTCCAATCGACCCGCTCATCGTGATCCTGATCATAGTATTCGGCTTCCTAGGGGTCTTCATCTACAACATGATAAGAGGCAAGAAGAAGGACGGGAAGGCGAAGCCCCCCGGTGGGCCCAAGGGGCCCGGGGACTTCTGCAAGGAGCACCCCGAGGTTGTGGAGGCGGAGAAGAAGGCCTGCGACCACGCCCAGTGGGACCTGGACCAGGCCCTGGGACCCATAGAGGAGAAGCTGGACAAGTACAGGCAGCAGTGGAGGGACATGGGCCGCGAGATAGGGCGCCTCCTGATGGAGTGGGACACCGCGTACGCGGTCATCCAGAGCCTCACAAAGTCGGAGAAGGCCATCAAGGCCGACTCGGAGAAGGTGCAGAAGATCGCGGGCATAGTGAAGCCCGGCGGCAGCATGGCCAAGACCGCGTTCAAGAAGGGAGGCGAGGAGGCCATGAAGGAGCTGGGCAAGCACGTGGCCCAGGAGGTTAGCAAAGGTATCGCCGGTGAGGTTTCCAGCACCGTCGGGGACCTGCTGGGCCTGGAGGATTGGGCAATGAGCGAGATAGGCATAGGGATAGCCAAGCTCATCACGGGCATCGACCCCAAGAAGGAGGCCTCCGACCTGAGGAAGAGGTCGATGGAGACCTGCACCCAGATGCAGAGCTGGGTGGACTCAAACCTCGCTAGGACTACGAGATTCACGTCCACAACCCTGCAGAGCTGCATAGCCGACGCAGAGGGGATGAAGGCCGATATAGACAAGGCGCTCAAGGACTTCGAGGACAGTGTGGCCGGGTTCAAGTGCGTCGAGTGCAAGGTGGACCCGGGAATCATGGAGCACATAGACCAGATGCAGAGGGAGCTGGACGGCTTCATCAAGTCCTTCGGCGACTTGATCGACCAGATACAGCAAAGGCTCAGCCAGGCCGCGGCCCTCTACAGCAGGAAGGACGTCTACGACAGCCCCTACGTGTGGGCCCACGAGGTCAACAACTTCGTGCCCGAGATAAAGAAGACCCTGAAGAACCTCAAGAAGTAGGTGTACCCTACTCCCTGTAGAGGATCTTGCCTGGTAGGGCCCCCGTGTGCCTTGACTTGGCCACCACAGGCACGCCGTTCACCAGCACGTGGCTTACGCCCTCGGGGTACTGGCGCGGCTCCAGCTGCGTGCCCTTGTCGGTTATCGTCTCCGGGTCCCAGACCACCAGGTCAGCGTAGGCTCCGGCCCTGATGACGCCCCTGTCGGCTAGCTTGAACTTCCTAGCGGGGCTGCTCGTGATCTTCCGGACCGCCTCCTCCAGCGTCAGCACCTTTGACTCGCGGACGGCTCTACGTAGGTAACGGGGAAACCCGCCGAAGCTGTTCTGGTTGGGGTACGAGGGCGGCTTGTGCCAGCTCTCCCGCTTCTCGTCCACTGCGAATGTGTCTATGCCTATCATCATGGCGGGGTGCTTGTAGAACTCCAGCTTCTCCCAGTCGTCGTCGCCACGGCGCTCGACCCTGGTGTACGGGTCGTCCATGAGCACCCTGAACAGGGCGTCAAGCTCGTCCATATTCCTCTCCTTGGCTATCTGGGCCACGGTCTTCTCCCTGTACTCCTCCACCTTGCAGTCCACGATGACGCGGGTCCCGGCCCAGCCCGGGTCGATGTTGGGGTTCAGCCCGTAGTGTCTGCCCGCCCATATCTTGTCCCTGACCTCGTCCCTGAACTCGGCCATGCGCAGCGCCTTGGCCAGCTGCTCCGGTGAGCCCGTGACGCTGAGCCACGGGCTGAGGCTGTGCACCAGCCACGGCGTGGTGCTTATGCCGCCCGTGAGGTGGTGGGGTATCTCGTCGAAGTTCACGTCCAGGCCCTCGGCCCTCGCGTCGTCGATGATCTTCAGCGTGGCGTCCACGGCGGCCTGCTGCATGGGTCTGCTGTCGCCGGGGCGGACGTCGTAGAGGACGCCCAGGTGGCTTACCTGTACTGGCATCTTGGCCTGGCGGCCCACGTCGATGGCCTCCAGGACGCCCCTGGTCTTGACTGGCGGGAACTCGCCGGGCCTCCTGGGCTTCCTGTGGCCCGTGCGGAGGCTGTGGCTCGCGTAGACCCCGCCGTGCTTGGCCGCCGCCTTGGCGCAGGCCAGTATCTCCTGGAAGTCGGCCCAGATGCCCGGGTCGTAGTCCCGGCCCACCGTAACGCCGCGGCACCCATCCAACATGGCCTCCTCGGTGAACCTGACCATGTCCCTCACCTCGTCGTCCGTGGCGTGGCGCTTGAAGTCGGGGCCCATGACGAGGCTCCTGATCTCGCCGTGGCCCACCAGGGGCACGTAGTTGGGGCTGAGCCCCTTCTTCTCCAGGCGCTGGAAGAACTCGCCCATGCTGGTCCAGTCGATCTCCCAGCCGTAGACCTCCCTGTGGCGCAGGTTCAGGATGTCCCTGGGTATGAGCCATTCCCTCTCGTACATGACAGGCGCGACGTCAGCGTAGAGGTCGCCGAGCACCCATGGCTGGCCGATGTACTCTCCGTAGGGGCCTGGGCTGCTGCCGCACTGGCCGCCCACGAAGGTGGTGATGCCCTGCGCGACGAAGCCCTCGGCCCTGGGGTGGTACATGATGCTGAGGTCGCCGTGGTTGTGGACGTCTATGAAGCCTGGTGAGACCACCTTGCCCCCGGCGTTCACGGTGATGGCGGCGTCCCCGCTCACCTTGCCAACGCCCACAATCCTCTCGCCCTTAACGGCCGCGGAGCCCTTGAACGGGGTGGCCCCGGTGCCGTCGACTATCAACGCGTTCCTTATCAGAACGTCGAATTCATCAGACATGGGGAAAATGATCCGCAACATCACTTAACGTTTAGGACTCCCACGTGCCTGACTGGAGAGGAATTCGCCACAGGCGACCGAAATCGGTGAGTGAGGGATTGAAGGGCAGTTCAGTATAGGCTCAGCCCTCGCCTTCGTCTTAATCCCTTATTAAGTCACGTTTTCATGGTTTATACGTGGAGTCGGTGAAAGACAACAACACAATGTTACATGTATCGGATCTGAATGTGAATTTACAGGGTCAGGTAATACTCGATAATGTCAGCTTTGAATTAGGGAAAGGGAAAACGCTGGCGATCGTGGGACCCAACGGCGCAGGGAAGACCGTTTTTTTCAGGGCCCTGCTGAGCATGGTACCGTACACAGGCAAGATACAGTGGTCCAACAAGGTGAAGCTTGGTTACGTCCCACAGAGGATCTCAGTCAGCGACGTGCCGATAACCGTGAAGGAGTTCCTATCCTTCAAAAATAATTCGAACGTAGAGGCGTCGCTCGAGTCCGTCAGGCTCCCCGTGGAGGACATACTGAACAAGAGACTAGGCATCCTGTCGGGCGGGCAACTACAGAGGGTTCTCATAGCGTGGGCCATCATGGACGACCCCGACGTCTTGCTCTTCGATGAGCCCACGTCGGGCGTGGACATCGAGAGCGAGGAGGCCGTATACATGATGCTCAGCGAGATGAAAAAGGAGAGGGAGATAACGATACTCCTGATAACCCACGAGGTCCACATAATCAGGAACTACTCTGACTACATGCTTGCACTGAACAAGTGTGTGACGTTCTTCGGGGAATCGAGTAAGATCGGAGACCCTAACGTTCAGAAGATGATCTATGGCGAGCCCGTGTGCTTACACTATCCAATGGATGTGCAACCCCAATGGTAGAGTCACTGATTTACAGCATTACTATTGGCGTCTTCGCCGGCCTCGCGGCAGGCTATCTGGGCTCGCTCATGGTTCTTGAGAAAATGTCCCTCGTGGGCGATGCGCTATCGCACGTTGCATTGCCCGGCTTCGCCCTGGGCCTCCTATATAATTTCAACCCCTTCATAGGGGCCTTCGCCTTCCTATTCGTCTCGGCGATAGCCATCTGGCACCTAGGCAGGGTCACCAGGCTGGGGTTCGAGACCCTCGTAGGAGCAGTATTCACCCTATCCTTAGCTATTGGGATACTAATTACCCCGGAGCCAGAGCTGCTTGAGGCCCTGTTCGGCGACATCACAACGGTGGGAACAACCGACGTCTTGATCACCGTGGCGGTGTCCTTGGCAGCTATCTCCTTGACAAGGGCCATCTACGGTAAAACAGTGTTGAGCCTCATCTCGGAGGAGATGGCCACATCAGTGGGCATTGACGTCGCCAGAACCAACCTATTATTCCTACTTATCGTGTCCACGGTGGTGGCGGTGGGAATAAAAATCACGGGGACCCTCTTAGTCGGTTTTCTGGTGGTTGTCCCAGCCGCCGCAGCCCGGAGCCTCAGCACCAGCCTGCACAGGTACAGCCTACTGAGCTCCGTCTTCGGAGCGGTGAGCTCCACGGTAGGCATCGTGGCGGCCAGCAACACGGGCCTGCCTCCGGGGCCCATGGTCGTGCTGTCAGGGATAGTGATATTCCTCATCGCCGTCGTGGTTAGTTGGATGAAGAAGATCAACTAACCGATCCCAGCAACAGCAGAAACCCATAAACCAACATCGAGCCCTCAGATGACCCCTACATCAGAAGCACCTGCCACACCCGAACCCACATAAAGCACCAATAGCCGGACTCGGCAGCGAAAACAGGCTTAAGCTGCACACGTGCTGAATGGTAGCTGAACAGTACCCAACCAACCCAAAAAGGAACCAGAAGAACACGCCAAAACCCGGAAGAAACCGGAAACAGCGGCCAATCCTCAACACATGCACAGGGGGGAGGGGGGAGACCCCCTCAGGCGGCCCAGAACTCGTCTGCGTGTGCCTCGGCCCTGCCCCTGTTGTAGGGGCAGACGCTGATGCAGG
>Ga0172371_10007329_pt1 | contig 15760 bp, 12 predicted proteins | sample Lak12m_FD_114543 | JGI IMG/M metagenome (GOLD analysis project Ga0172371, IMG submission 114543) | Freshwater microbial communities from Kabuno Bay, South-Kivu, Congo - kab_022012_12m | ecosystem: Environmental > Aquatic > Freshwater > Lake | place: Democratic Republic of the Congo: South-Kivu... | reverse complement strand
TGCCTTGATTCATACTGGGACTCACCTCGTTGGTGATAGATTCTTTGTGCAAAAAGCATTCTATCCTCTTGATCTCTCAAGAACAACGAGGTTTTTTCATTTTTTTGATGCGCGATGCGGGATAACTAAACATCAACTTTGAATGTGTCCAGCCAGACGGCCAGGGACGCGACCCTGAAGAGGAATAGATCGGTCCAGGCTCTTGAGCCTGCGCGATAGGCAGCGAACGCGTCACCGGCCGATGTCGTGTCGAGGATGCAAGCGAGCCTCTCGGAAGTGCGAACGCGTTTTTCGAGGACCTCGCCCAATCTCTCCCGCATCCAAACTTCTCCCGGCGTTTCGAACCCCATCTTTGTCCTGCGCTGACGGACCTCGACCGGAAGGGCATCGCCCACCGTTGCGACCAACAGCCGCTTCGATCTGCCCTCCTTGAAGAAAAAACTCTCCCTGAGGGACAAACAGTGTTCCACGAGCCGATAATCGAGGAACGGGAGCCTCGTTTCGATGCTGTGAGCCATGCTGTTGCGATCCTCGTACCGAAGGAGGGACGGTAAGCTCCAATGGCGCAGGTCGGCCCACTGGTTTTCGTGAATTGACGTGACCCCTGTCATGGCATCAGACCAGGCGTGGCGCGCGAGCGCCCGCCATTCCGGCATCAGCAGAGGCGCAGCGGCATCCCGGTTCTTCCTGAGCCATGCAGGCAGATACCGCTGCCCTCTCTGCCAGTTCATCAGCCCCTTGTCACCGCGGAGGACCATACGCATAAGATGAACCGCGGCAGCCCCATACCGACCTGCCGCAACCAGTTGGCGAAGGTGGAAGAAGAAGTACTTGCGGTATCCGCACAAAAGCTCGTCGCCACCCTGCCCGTCGAGAAGGACCGGAACGCTGTTGCGCCTCGCGGCCTCCATTACGCACCACTGAGCGTAGATACCTGAGGAGGTGAAAGGCTCGTCCTGATGGTACGCCAGTTTTTCCAGGTCTTCCATCAGTGCGGAGACGGACGGAAAGACCTCATGTCCGACGGTCTTGCATTCCCGGTTCACCGCGTGGATGTAGCGACGCTCATCGAAGCGGGCGTCCTCGAAACAACTGGAGAACGTGTTCATGCGCAGCCCGAGCTCACGGCTCACCAGTCCCACGATGCTCGACGAGTCCAGGCCGCCGGAGAGACAACTCCCCACCGGCACGTCGGACCGCAGACGAATCCGCACCGCGTCGCGCAGGAGGAAACCGGTCTCTTCCACGGCGCTTCGCCACGACGTCTCCCGCGAGCCTCGCTGCGGTTCCCAATAGCAGCGGGCCGCCACAGCTCTCGACGGCTCGTCCAGGGGCCATGAAAGGGTGTGACCGGGGGACAGAGCCTCGATGCCGTCGAAGAAACACTGATCGGGCTCGTGGTCCAGCACGCCGTCGATGAGGAAATCCACCGCGTGTAATCTGTTGATTCTGGGGCGAAAATCCGGGAATTCAAGGAGTTGCTTGGGTTCGGAAACCACGGCGAGACCCGAGGGGAAGCGCCACAGGTAGAGCGGCTTTACCCCAAGCCGGTCTCTGGCGACGAAAACTCGTGCGGTGTCGAGATCCACGAGAACAAAGGCGAACATGCCGTTGAATCGAGTGACGCAATCGTCGCCCCATTCCCGATACGAAGCGAGGATGACCTCGGTGTCCGTGGTGCTGTCGAAACGATGCCCGAGTGCCTCGAGCTCCTGTCGCAGCTCCACATGGTTGTAGACTTCTCCGTTGAACACGATCCAGCGCCGCCCGTCCTCGCTTGCCATGGGCTGCAGTCCCGCAGGGCTCAGATCGAGAATGGCGAGCCGCACATGGCCCAAACCCCAGCTCGGCACCTCCGGCGAGGACTCGGACAGCACAAGCGGTCCTCTGCCCAGCTTTACGCCGCGGCCGTCAGGACCTCGGTGCCGGACGCGATCCAGCGATCGGTCGATCTGCGAACGCAGATCACCGGAAGGACTTTCCCGGAATACGGCGACAATTCCACACACTCGGACGGCCTCTAACGATAGGAGATTCTATGAAAAGGCGAACACGGGGGGAGACCTTTTTGAAAAAAGGTCCTCCCCCCGCGCCCCCCTTCCCAAAACTTTAATTATATTGGCGGCTCCCACTGGTCGCCGCATTGCGCTTGCCGCATCGCTCGTGGCGCCCGGTCAGCCTTTTCATCAGCCACGGGATTCGTAAAACTCGGCTATGGTCGACACCACGTACAGTTGCTGCTCGGCAGTGAGCTCCGGATAGATCGGCAGCGCAAGCACGCCGGCAGCGGCCGACTCGCTGGCCGGAAAGTCCCCTTCGCGGTAGTTGAGGTCCTTGACGCAGTCCTGCAAGTGGAGGGCCTTGGGATAGTAGATTTCCGTGGCTACCTTCCTGGACGAGAGAAATCCTTTCAGGTCGTCCCGGTCTTTGGCTCGAATCACGTATTGATTATAGATGTGCCGCTGGAATACCACCGGTGGCGTCACGACGGTTCCGTCGTTCAGCCCCAGTTCGTCGAAGCGTGCGGTATAGTAGGCCGCGTTGGCCCGCCTCTTTTCAGACCACGAGTCCAGATACTTGAGCTTGACCCTGAGAACCGCGGCCTGAAGAGCGTCGAGACGGAAATTGCCTCCGACAACCTTGTGAAAGTACTTGGGCTTGGCGCCCTGATTCCTCATGACTCGCATGCTCTCAGCCAACTGCTCGTCGTTTGTGGTGACGATCCCCCCATCTCCGAAGGCCCCAAGGTTCTTGGAAGGGAAGAACGAGAAGCATCCCACCGTTCCCATACTCCCTGCCCGGCGACGCTTGTATTCCGATCCGATGGCCTGGGCCGCGTCTTCGATGACAAAGAGCCCGTGCTCTTGAGCCACGTCGAGAATGGGGTCCATGTCCGCAGCCTGTCCGAAGAGATGCACGGGCATGATGGCCCTGGTTTTCGACGTGATCGCTGCCTTGATCCGTTCCGGATCGATGTTGAACGTGTGCGGGTCGATGTCCGCGAAGATCGGCGTGGCTCCCATTCTGATGATGGATCCCACGGTGGCGAAAAATGTAAACGGCGTGGTAATGACCTCGTCACCGGGTCCGATTCCCAGAGCCATGAGGGAGACCAGCAAAGCGTCGGATCCCGATGTTACGCCCACCGCGTACCGACAGGAACAGTAATCCGCGATCTCCTTTTCCAGCGCTTCCACTTCAGGGCCGAGGATGAAGTGCTGGCTCTCGAGAACTCGATTCATTGCCCGGGCAACCTCGTCCTTGATGGTCCGGTATTGTGCCTTCAGGTCGAGGAGCGGAACCGAGTTGACTGCGGTCGGAGCCTCGATCGGTTGAATACCGGCGGCTGTCCTCTGGTACTGCTGTTTGCACGAGGCGCAGAGAAGTACGGAGCCGGGAGTGTCTTCGCCGTCGAGCCTGTTGCCGCAGCGGCACATCCACCCCGCTCTTCGGGCGGGATTACCCACGACGAGGGCGTGGTCCTCCACGTCTCGCTTCACCACCGCCCCCGCGCCGACGAACGCGTATTCTCCGATGGTATTTCCACAAACAATGGTGCAATTGGCGCCGAGGGTCGCGCCCTTTTTCACCAAAGTCGTCCTGATTTCGGTCATTCGGGGGATTTCACATCGCGGGTTGTACACGTTCGTGAAAACCATGGATGGTCCGCAGAATACGTAATCCTCGAGGGTCACTCCCTCGTAGACCGTCACGTTGTTCTGGATCTTGCACTTGTCGCCGATTTTCACGCCCTTTCCCACGAGACAGTTTTGGCCGATGTTGCAGTTCTCGCCGATTCGGGCATGGGGCATCACATGGGAGAAATGCCAGATCTTGGTTCCTTTGCCTATTTCCGCGGGTTCGTCGATGATTGCCGTTTCGTGGGCAAAGAATTCCCGCTCCTTCGGGACTTCGATCTGCGTAGGGCCTGATACGGCCCCGGTCTGCCGCTTCATGGATTGGTAGCATTGTTCGAGTACTTGCAGGGTGCGCAGGCCTTCCTCCCCGTCGGAGCGTGGCCGGTTGCGGGTGGCGATGCACTCGAGGAAATGGAGATCTTGCATCTTCAGTGGTTCCTGGTCGGCAATTGCGACCTCCTCCACATCGCCCTTGACCGGCACCGGTTGGCGCTGGAGCCATTGGAAACTGTGATGGTAAAACCTGAGCTTCCTGTTCGACTGGGAGTCCTCGAACACGGCCATTTTTCGGTCGCCGACCACAACGAGCCGCTGCTCCTTGAACGGATTCATCCACGACACGTAGATGTGTGCGCCTGCTCCGCTGGCAAAATCCAGAGTACTGACCGTCACGTCCTCGATGTCTTTCTGAAGGTGCGAGTACCCGACAGCCCTGACCTTTGCCGGCGCCTCTTCAAGCAAGTGGAGAATCACGGAAATATCGTGAGGAGCAAAACTCCAGAGTATGTTCTCCTCGTTTCGCACCTTCCCGAGGCTGAGTCGGTTGGAGGAGATGTACTGGATCTTCCCCAATTCTCCTGCGTCGACGATCTCTTTGAGTTTGATCACCGCGGGGTGATAGAGCAGAATGTGGCCCACCATGAGGATTGCGCCCTGCCGGGAGGCAACATCGACCAAATGCCGTCCTTCCTGCACATTGAGGGCGAGAGGCTTCTCCACGAGAACGTCCTTCCCCGCCTTGAGGGCCGCGAGGGCCAACTGAAAGTGGGTCACGGCTGGGGTGGCGAGGACTACTCCTTGAATATCGGGGCTCGAGAGGATGTCCTCGTAGCAATCGGTGCAGACGACCTGCGGGTAGGTCTGGCCGACGCGGCTCAGCGCTTCGCATTCGGCGTCGCAGACGTGGGTCAGGGCGCCCAGCTCGTTCATGACCCGCACGTGGTTTTTGCCCCAGTACCCGGAGCCCACGACCGCGACGCGTATGGAGGTTGCGTCGGGCCGGTCTTTGGTATCACCCATAATCATGATCTCCCAGGCAATCGTATTGTGCTCATTCGCGGCCACAAGAGGCCCAACTATCATCGGGGGCGATAGACGGCCGCGCGTGTGGCCTGCCTCGACCTCACGGTGGTGGAGGCAAACCAGTCGCACGAAAAAGCAAAGACCCCGGAACCGGGGTCCTCGTTTTCCGCTCTGGCAGACGAAACAAGAGAATCACCCCTGCTCGGGGCTGCATGTACTCCCCTGTCCTGACGCTTTCGCCCGTACTCCGTTTCCGGCAGGCGTGTGTGCGAGCACACCAGGATTCTCTCTCGCGAGACCAGGACAGGCAATGAGTCGGTCAGACCAGACCCGGTATTTTCACGCCGGTCTGAGAAGGACGGATCATGGTAAGAGCGTGTTTGTAGATGAGCCTGATCTCGTTGGCATCTTCGAGGATGATGCAAAAGCTGTCGAAGCTTCGAACGTACCCCTTGATCGAGGTCCCCGAAATAAGAAGCGCTTCAACCTCGATTCTGGCTTTTCGGACCTGATTCAGAAACTGGTCTTGAATATTGAAGTGTGTCTTCGGCATTTTAGCACCCCCGCGCATGTAAATCCCCGGTTGCTTGGGCCCAAGTATCGCAACGCCCACCTCATTCCGGGGGAAAATCCTCCATCGCCTTACCGGCGAGAGAGGAAATGATCAACCAAACATTCGATATTTTGCATATCGTCGGGACTCATCCACAGGACTCCGGGTTCAGATCGGAACCACGTCAGTTGCCTCTTGGCGTAACGCCGGGTGTCTCTTTTCATGAGCCGAATCGCTTCGCGGTGATCCAGATCTTCGGCCAAAATCAGTGCCGCATGACGATAACCCAATGATTGGAGTGGGTTGAGCTTAAGCGAGTAACCGCGTTGCACAAGGCGCGCCACCTCCTCCATCAATCCACCATTTATCATACAGTCAACCCGCATATCAATCCGTTCGTACAAAATCTTTCTTTCGAGCGAGAGGCAAATGAAAAGCGAACGGTATGGTCGGCTTCGGAAGCCATGCTCTTGCTGTAGATCACTGATCCGCTTCCCGGTGATACGAAATACCTCAAGTGTTCTGACAATCCGGAAGAGATTTTGACGCGGGGTCTTTCGGGCCGTCTCCGGATCGATTCCTTGCAGGAGCTCGTACAGGGTTCCAGGGCCGCCCTTCTGCTCTTCCTCGAGAAGGCTCCGACGGATATCCGGATCGCGAGGAGGCAGGTCCAGAATCCCCCCCAAGAGCGCCCGAATGTACAACCCGGTTCCGCCGACCACGATCGGAACCTTGCGACGCCGGAGAATCCCATCGATACAGGCCCTGGCCTCTCTCACGTATTCGCCTGCCGAGAAATCCTCATCGGGGCTTCGGATGTCGATCATGTGATGCGGGACCCGGGCTCGCTCTTCCATAGTGGGCTTTGCCGAGCCGATATCCATGAACCGGTAGATTTGAACGGAGTCCGCGGAGACAATCTCCCCGCCCGTCTTTTGGGCGAGCTCCATTCCCACGGCCGTCTTGCCCGATGCGGTCGGTCCTGCGATGACAACGAGGGGGGGGCGGTCGTCTTCCGGAAGGTCGCTGTTTTTATCCTCAAGTTGTTCTAAGATTTCGGGCACGGTCGTTCAGCGGTCCATCCGAAAAAAATCGGTCTTCCCGCCCGTACAGGCGCGGTGAGCACCACGGAATCAAGAATTATCACGGCCCAACCCTTTCGGGAAGGGGGCTTCGTTGGAAATGCTTCAGGGAGGGGTTTTTTGCAAAAAGTCCCTCAACGGACTTCACTTCAAGAACGGTAATGGCAACAAGCCACACCGAAGGATGAAAGGGCCGTGCGGGAGCGCTGCTTCCGGATTTCACCGAGACGGTCCAGCGGGCTCAATGGCGCCCGAAGGGGCAGCGCCTTTTTTCAAGAAGGTCTCCCCCGCAGGCCTCTTTTATGAGAGCTCCAAAGATATTGGCGGTTCCCGTCACTCGCACGCGGCCCCACGACCCACGAGATCGCATTCCTGTCCTGCCGCGTGAAAAAACATGCGGAATTCGGTAATATTGCCCCGTGCACGCTCAGCGGCTGAAAGAGACAACATTCTGATATTACCGTGAAAGAGGACCAAAGCAGCGCCCCCCTGGAGCGCAGGGGCAAAACCGCGGCGCCTTTGAGCCTGAGCTGCGCATCGCCTGCAATCGCGGAGAGGCGCGGGATGTCCACCCAAACGGGTAAGGATATCGGCCTCGAGGAAAAGAAAGATCGGAGGTAATCTCCTACATGGCCGAGCCCGAACAGAATCTCGACACACTATCGATCACGACGATTCGCATGCTTGCGGCTGACGCCGTCCAGCAAGCCAATTCAGGGCATCCGGGCCTGCCGCTGGGTGCGGCCGCCATGGCCTATGTCCTCTGGACGCGGTTCATGCGGTTTAATCCCCGGAACCCGCGCTGGCCCAACCGCGACCGGTTCATCCTCTCTGCAGGACACGGATCCGCGCTCCTGTACTCTCTGCTCCATTTGACGGGGTACGATTTGTCCCTGGATCAGTTGCGGCGATTTCGTCAGTGGGAAAGTGGGACGCCCGGCCATCCCGAATACGACCCGGCGCGGGGAGTTGAGGCCACGACCGGTCCGCTGGGGCAGGGATTCGGCATGGGAGTGGGCATGGCACTGGCCGAGCGATTCCTGGCCGCGCAATTCAACCGTCAGGGGAGCTCGGTCATTGACCACTTCACGTACGCCATTGTCTCCGACGGCGATCTCATGGAGGGGATAGCTTCGGAAGCGGCCTCGCTGGCAGGTCATCTGAAGCTCGGCAAGCTGGTCTACCTCTACGATGACAATCACATCTCCATTGAAGGCGACACGGCTCTGGCGTTCACGGAAGACGTGGGCGTGAGGTTCAACGCTTATGGATGGCACGTTCAGCGGGTTGCCGACGCCAACAATCTCGTCGAGATCGAAAGCGCCCTCGGTGAGGCCCGTGACGAGAAAGAGCGCCCTTCTTTGATCATGGTCCGAAGTCACATCGGGTACGGGAGCCCCAAACAGGACACCGCATCCGTTCACGGCGAACCTCTTGGGGAGGAAGCGCTCGCGGCGACCAAGGATTTCTTCGGATGGCCCAGGGAACCGCGATTCTACGTTCCGCCGGAGGTCTCCGCTCACCTGGGATCTGCAATCCGGCGGGGCGAGCAGTGGGAGAGCGAGTGGCAAACGAGCGTGGACCGTTACCGGCAGGATTTTCCCGAGGACGCACGGCAACTTGATCGGCAGTTCCGGAGTGAGCTCCCTGAAGGCTGGGACACCGACATCCCGCTCTTCGGACCGCAGGACGGCAAAGTCGCGACCCGAGCCGCGTCGGGAAAAATTCTCAACGCCATAGCGAAGCATGTTCCCAACCTGATGGGAGGCTCCGCTGATCTGGCGCCCTCCACCAAAACCCTCATTTCGGGGTCCGAATCACAGTCGTTCGATCACCCGGAGGGGCGGAACATTCACTTCGGCGTCCGGGAGCACGCCATGGCCGCGGTCGTCAATGGGATGGCCCTCCACGGCGGTGTCATACCCTATGGTGCGACGTTCCTCATATTTTCGGATTTCATGCGTCCCGCGCTGAGGCTTGCGGCGCTCATGGACGTTCATTCGATCTTTGTCTTCACGCACGACAGCATCGGCCTGGGAGAAGACGGCCCCACGCATCAACCGATCGAGCACCTTGCGTCCCTCAGAGCCATTCCGAACTTTGCCGTCATCAGGCCGGCCGATGCGAATGAAACGGCAGCGGCCTGGCGCGTAGCCGTCGGGCTCGGCCACCCGGTGGCTCTCATGTTGACCCGCCAAGGTCTGCCGACCCTGGACCAAGAGAAGTGCGGCAGCGCGGAGCAGCTCTCCAGAGGAGCGTACGTGCTTTCCGACGTGGAAGGGAAACCTGATCTCCTGATCCTGGCGACAGGCTCCGAGGTTCAGCTCGCGCTGCAAGCCCAGCAGATTCTCTCGGAGAAAGGAATCCGCGCTCGAGTGGTTTCCATGCCGTGCTGGGAGCTCTTCAAGGCTCAGCCACAGGAGTATCGCGATCAGGTTCTCCCGCCGGACGTCACGAAGCGTCTTTCCGTCGAGGCCGCCGCGTCCCTCGGGTGGGCCGAATGGGTCGGCTCCGAAGGTGTCTCCCTGGCGCTGGATCGATTCGGAGCTTCCGCGCCCGCCTCTGAGTTGATGAAACATTTCGGCTTCACCGTGGAAAACGTCGTGGCTCACGCGGAGGCGCTGGCGGGAAAGGGAAAGTGAAAATGCACCGGGGAGGTACTATTTGAAAAAAGGTCCTCCCCGGCCCCCTCTTCAAAAACTCTAAATATATTGGCAGCTCCCGCTGGTCACCGCTTGGTGATCGCCAACCCGGCCGCGGGTGCAATGGCAGCAATTTCATTGTTACCTGCGTCCAATACAGGCCTGAAGGACAAGAAATGGGATTCACAGCACGCTCCGTCTCGATGATGAGATACCGGATCAAAGGCCAAATCGAGGGCGCTTTCTGGGATGCCGTGGACGAGGGCATGCGGAAGGGCGCGTTTCGATCTTTGGAAGGCTCCGGCGAGCTCATCGGTATGGGATGGGCCTCTATCGACGATTTCGCGGATACTGAATTCAGAGGCTCTTCGTACGTGCGGGGCAATTACATCGGCATGGCGCTGCGTATCGATACGGTGCGAGTCCCTGCGCGGGTGCTCGAAATGACGCTGCGGCAGGAAGGCAAGAAGCTGATGGAAGAAACGGGGCGCCGCCGCCTGTCGAATGCACAGCGGCGAGAGCTCAAGGAGCGCATCGTCGAGACCCTCAAGAAGCAGGTGTTGCCGTCGATACAGGTTTTCGAGGTCATCTGGGACACGGCTCAGGCCGTCGTCTATTTCGCAAGCCTCTCGGTGAAGGCCCGCGAGCGGATGGAAGATCATTTCAAAAAGAGCTTCGGGCTGCCCCTCATTCCGCTCATACCGTATCTCAGAGCCGAGGAGCTGGTGGCGGGAAGTCTGCGGGTGGAGCTCCTGGAAAAGCTGAAACCGTCGTCTTTCATACCGTGATGAACCGTTTCCTGTGAATGATCCCCGAATTTCCAACGCGGGGCACGCTAAATAGGACTGCAAAGAAGAGATCATGGATTTCCTCGACATACTGCGCGAAAAGGCGTTCCTCGGCCGGGAGTTCCTTACCTGGCTCTGGTTCAAATGCGATCAGGCCGACGGCCGAATCGAGATGCCGGGCAACCGGGTGTACGAGGTGTTCTTCCTCGATCGGATGACGCTGGACATGTCTGATGTGGACACGCCCCAAACCGTCACGCTGAAGGGAGGACATTCCGAGCTCAGAGAAGGGCTGGCCGCGCTGAAGGAAGGCAAGAAGATCGAAGAAGCCCGCATTTCGGTCCGGGCCGGTGACAATGAGTTCACCATGGTTCTCAAGGGAACGTGGTTTTCCTTGGGTGCTTTCAGGACGCCTCCGATCCTGCCCGCCGCGGAAGCCGACCCCGAAGAAGGAATGGAGGCTACGTTCCTTGAGAAGATCGCTCTCATTGAAGAGGGAGTGGAGATCGTGGATAGGCTGTTCGAATTCTTCCTCAGCGTTCGGCTCTCGGATGAATGGGATGCGAGGGAACTGCCTGCGATGCGCCGCTGGATAGCTTCCGGCCTCGAATGAGACCAATGCGCGCTAAAAAGAGATACCGTGTGTGATTGCGGCCGTTGCGGGTCTCCGAAGCGGAGTCAGGCGGCGCCGTGCGTAGCGAAGGAGATCCGCAATGGCCGGGAATTCCGCCATGCGATCAGTATTACTGGAATGCCCCGGGAGTCAGAATTTCTTGATCATGATCACCCCCACGACGAGCAGCACGACCCCGACGAAGCGCCACACCGTGGTGGGATGTTCCGGAAATCCGATGAGCCCGTAATTGTCGAAGATCAGCGATGCAATCATCTGGCCCGCTACCATGACCCCGAGCATCGTGGCGGCTCCCATCCTCGGCGCAACAACAATGGATACGACGACGAGAAACGCCCCCAGGCACCCCCCGGTCCACATCCACCACGGAAGCTGCGTCATCGGTTTCAATTCCGGCCAGGGGACGCGCAGGAGCACGACGTAGGCAAAGAGCGATATCGTGCCGACTGCAAAGGAAATCAAGGCAGCCAATACAGGATCTCCCGCAACATGCCTCAGTTGGGAGTTGATTCCCGCCTGAGTGGGCGCGCAGACGCCGGCCGCCAGGGCAAGCAGCAGAAACAGCAAATCCATGATTACCTTTGCCTCTTGATTCGATTCGCTTTCGCAACATATCTAGAGAATGACAGACATGCACGATAGAACGGACCGGTAAGCTCGCGTTGGCATTCCCGGTCCCCACGACTCTGAGAACCGGTCATGCTGAAATTGAATGAGATCCTCGTCGCCTTTGTAGGCATTTACCTCCTCCAATTGGTCGTTTCAGTCTGGATGGAGAAGCTGAATACGAGGCACATCGAGGAGCAGGGAGCGAAGGTCCCGCACGTTCTCGACGGGTTCATGGACGAGGCCACCGTGAGCCGGGCCGTGGCGTATGCCGCGGATGGGAGCCGTCTGGCGGTGGTGAGGAAGATCTTCACGGAACTGGTGCTCCTCGGGTTGATTCTCTCAGGGTGTCCCGACCTCGTCGACCGGCTCTTTGCGGCCTGGTCTCCAGGGTTCGTATCATCCGGTCTCTGTTTCTTTGTCGCCCTTGGGGCTTTCCTCTTCGTGGTGGGACTCCCCTTTGACTATTACCACACCTTTGTCATCGAGGAGAAATACGGTTTCAACCGGACCACGCCGAGAACCTGGTGGCTCGATGGAGCGAAAGTCGGATCGATATCCCTCATCTTGGCAGTGGTTCTTCTCGCGCCGATCCTGTGGGCGATCGACTTCGTTCCCCGTTTTTGGTGGCTTCTTGCTTTTGTCACCGTCGGAGTGGTTGAATTTTCCATGGTTATCCTTTATCCATGGGTCATCGCACCTCTCTTTAATGAATTCAAGCCGTTGGAAGATGCGGCGTTGGCCACGGGGGTGGAATCGCTCCTGAAGAAGGTCGGGCTGAAGACCCAAGCCATTCTTCAGATGGACGCGGGGAAACGCACAAGCCATTCCAACGCCTACGTGACCGGATTCGGGAAAACGAGACGGATCGTGCTGTTCGATACTCTGCTATCGTCTCACCCCAGTGAGGAAATCCTTGGAGTGCTCGCTCACGAGCTCGGACACGCGAAGCTCAGGCACGTGGCAAAAGGATTTCTCCTGAGCCTCGGCGTCGCATTCGTCGGGTTCTACGCCACACACCTCATGATGAACTGGGAGCCGCTCTACGCAACCTTCGGGTTCAGCCGGTCCAGCTCGTACTTGGCGCTCTTTGTGATCGTGGTATTCTGGCAGCGGGCCGGTTATTTCTGGAGACCGCTTTCGATGGGTCTTTCCAGGAGATTCGAGCGCGAGGCCGATTCATACGCCGTCAGCGTTCAAGGAGATCCGATCCCCCTTGCCACGGCTCTCAAGCGGTTGGCCGCGAAGAATCTCGCGGGCTTGAATCCACACCCGTGGTACGTCTGGTTCAATTATTCCCATCCACCCGTGCTGGAGCGTATAGCGCGACTTGAAAGCGGCAACGGCCCACGGCCGGCCACACATGGACGGTCTTAACGGGAACTGATTTCACGGTGTTTCGTAATCTTCGAGAATGGTCCTGCTGATGTCCGAGACGATCCGGTCAACCCAATGGGGCGGAAACGTGGCGTGCAGATAACTGAGACTGTAGTGCTTCAGGCCCCATTTCCAGACCATTGCATCGGCCCGGCATTCCAGCATTTCCTTGTACAGGGCCCGTTCGGCCCGGGAGCTCGGCCACTCCTCTTCAGGAGGCCTCCCCCCGACGACGTGTCCCAGTTCCCGCAGGAAGGCCCCGAGGAAATGATTCTCCGCCCAACTCTGGTGTTCCTCGAACACCGTGACGGTATATCTGCGGCGGTCCGGAGGTCCCGCACTCCTGGTGCTCATCCCCATGGGAAGCCCGGGGTCGGGCACGACCAGCACGGTGAGCTGCCTCGCTCCGGATAGGAAAAGGTCCAGAACGTCCTCGGGGAGACATTCCAGAGCTTTCTGGAAGCGAGCCAGCGTGACGGATTTTAGTTTCCCGTTGTCCACGGGAACCTGAAATCGGACCACGAGTGACAGATAATCCGATATGCGACTCACGGTTGTCGTGACCATGCGAGGTTCACCTCGAAGGAGCCCGGAGATTTACCACAAATTCAGGAAAGGCAGTCTCTTTTCGGGGGTCTCGGTGCTCGCCGCCTGAGTCGACGAGCCTTCCCATTGACTCAGGAGCTGTAGGTACTCCTTGTTGGCCGGGTCTTGCGCCAATGCCTTGCGCAAGGTCCGTACCGCCTCCGGGGTCTGGTTCAGGGCGTGCAGGACTTCGGCAAGGGCCTGGAGCATGTCGGGACTGGTTCCGCTGGTGAGTGTCACGGCCTTCTCGGCCATTCGCCGGGCCTGAATGGGATCGTGATAGGGCGGCGAGGGCGCCAGGGCATAGAGGAGCCCAAGCGCTGCGTAAGCCGGCGCGAATTTCTTGTCGAGCTGAATCGCCTTCTCGAAATCCTTCACAGCGAGCTCGTACTCGCCGAGCTTCCGATACGCGGTCCCTCGATCCTTGTACAGGATCGGCGAAGACGGGTTCATTTCGATGACTTTGCTGAACTCCTCGATGGCCTTGTCGTGGCGGCCCTTCCCACTGTACGCCATCCCCCGGTTGTGGTAGGCCGAGGCGAACTGGGAGTTGAGCTTGATCGTTCTGTCGAAATCTTCGAGGGCTTTGTCGAATTCCCCGATCCGGAGATAGGCGACGCCCCGGTTATTGAACGCCATGACGTTCTTGGAATCGAGCTCGATGGCGCGGTCAAAATCCTCGATGGCACGAACATACTCATGTTTGCCGTTGAGAGCAAAGCCTCGGTTGTTGTAAAACCGGGCGTCCTTGGGGTTGAGCCGAATGGCGTTGTCGAAATCCAGAATCGCTTGATCGTATTCCTTCTTGCCGTTATACGCGAAACCTCTCGTGTTGTAGGCTTCGGCAGAGCCGGAAGACAGGCGTATGGATGCGTTGAGCATTTCGATGGCCCGGTCGTAGTCGTTGACCGAGTTGTATGCAAACCCCAGTCTGCTGTAAGCTTCATCGTACGCGGGGTCGAGCTTCAACGCCTGAAGCAGGTCCTTTATGGCCGCCTGAGAGTCCCCCTTTCGCAAATGGGTTTCCCCTCGTCTGGCCCACGCCCGAGCAGAATGCGGTTGCAACCGGATCGCTTCGGAGAATCGAGCGAGAGCCTCGTCCCAGTTTCCGGATTCCTCCGCGTCCAACCCTCGTCTGAGCTGTTCGATGAAATCGCTTGCGAAGCAGTGGGGCGCTCCCGCGACAAAGGCCATCAGCACGGTGAACGCGAAGATGAGAAAGAATGTTTTGGCATCGCGCATTGTGTCTCCTCGACGGTGGGCCCGGGGCTGATAATCTCCATGCTCGGCATTGGGCCCGACGAACAATAGAAGTCCTCGGCTTTGATGAGCACTCCGTGGCTTCGCCTCGGAGAGGGGGCAAGAGCGCGCTTACTGCGCCATAATTTGGAGGGGAGACTCATCTCCCCCCCCAAGCCTCCCCATACGCAGTCCCGGAGGCGGTCTGTCATACCGTGAACTTTCGTAGGAACTTCACGGCCTGATATCAGGCAGCACGAAGCAGGGAAGCTCTCGGCTTGGGTAAGCGCAACCGGGTGTCACCCCGGAGAGGGACAGAAGAGCGGTATGATCTCTGTCGACGATTCATGGTGCGGCCCACGACCGTTCGTTATATAACGGTTTTCCGGCCGGGTTGCAAGGCCGCGGTCGCGAACAGATCGGAGGTCCCCGATGGACGTGTTGGAAATCATTCGGCAGCGCAGGAGCGTGCGTGCGTTCCTGGACGAGCCGGTGCCCAGGAACGTTTTGGAGGCGGTCCTTGCGGACGCTTCCCAAGCCCCCTCAGCCATCAATATGCAGCCGTGGGAAGTTCACCTGGTGCTTGGTGAGGAACGCAAACGCCTGTCCCGCAGGTTGCTGCGCTCGTACCGGGAGCGGGCGGTCACATGTGCCCCGGCCGCGGTTCGGCCCATACCGGAGCGATTCATAGAGCGCGGACGGGTCTGCGCGAGCGTCATGACTCCGTTGGTCGAACGGATGGGGTTTGATTTCAAAACGTACATCAACGAGGGGAGCCTGGATTTTTACCATGCGCCCGTTGTTGCGCTCCTGTTCCTGGATGAGTCGTTTCCGAGCGAGCGCATGACCGACATCGGCTGCTTCGCAGCTTACCTCGTGCTGTCAGCCGCGGGGCATGGGCTGGCGTCGTGTCCTATCGGTCTCGTCACCGCCTACGAGGACGATATCAAGGATCACTTGAACGTGCCCGAGTCGAAAAGCCTCGTCCTTGCGGTTGCCCTCGGCCGGCCGGATCCCGACGCCCCGGTGAACCTCTTCAGGTCGCCACGGGCCGAGTTGAAGGAATTTGTCAGGTGGATAGATTGATGGGATGGGGGGCATAGGCGCTAACCTAAGCACTTCGCGGCGGAAACAAGGTTGCGTACGGAACGAACCCCAGCCACTCGGCCGGAAGACCAGAACAAAGCCGAGCTCTCCGTCATTCCGACGAAAGTCGGAATCCAGTCCCGGATGGCCGGGAGCAGTGGAGAGCGCTCCAATTCTCTCCAGCTTGACAGCACTGGACCCCGGCTTTCGCCGGGGTGACGAACCCGG
>Ga0172371_10007328_pt1 | contig 15760 bp, 18 predicted proteins | sample Lak12m_FD_114543 | JGI IMG/M metagenome (GOLD analysis project Ga0172371, IMG submission 114543) | Freshwater microbial communities from Kabuno Bay, South-Kivu, Congo - kab_022012_12m | ecosystem: Environmental > Aquatic > Freshwater > Lake | place: Democratic Republic of the Congo: South-Kivu... | reverse complement strand
GCAAAAGTTGAGGCGGTTTGGGCGCCATAAGCGGTGAACTTTCTTGATCCCACAATGGCAATCATTGGAGTCGAATTTAAATCAAAATCTCCTCTTATATATAGTATGTAAGGCGGATTAGAAATTTCTCTTAATAATCTAGGATATTCTTCATCTTTCCAAGTGATCATCCGAATATTTTCCTTTTCCATTTTTTCCCATTCTAAATCTGGATCAACGCCTTTTCTTTCCAAAATAATTTTTTCGGAAATTTTTTCTCCAATCCCGCTTTGGTTTAATTCTTCCTGCGAAGCGCTCCAGGCTTTTTCCGCTGAACCGAAAAATCCTAAAAGCATTTTCATCTTTTGCGGTCCCACGCCGTTGATTTTATTGAAAGCATTGAGATATTTCATTTTTGTTTTGATAACTGGATATATTATACCAGAAAACTTGACAAAAAAACTTTAATTCGCTAGATTATTCTATTCTTTAACAAACTAGTTTTTTGAATCTCGTTCGTAAGTTCGAGCCTAGATTACCTCCTTAGTCTGCGCTTGTTAAGTGCATTTTGATATATTTATTAAAAATGTCACTTGCGTACGGGATTCAGAAAATTTAAAAAAAAGCACCTATCAAAGGTGCTTTTTTTATATTTTATAGAAGCTTTTTTATTTCGTCTAAAATATTTTTTTCAATCGCTTGGATCTTTTTTGATTCTTCTTCCGAAAATTTTTGCAAAACAAAATCATGTGCATCTAGGTGGCAGGCGAGGACGCCATCTTGTTCTTGACCAACGCCAACGCGAATCCGAATGAATTTTTGCGTGCCCAGCTGATCGATAATATTTTGGACGCCATTATGGCCCGCGCTTCGCGAATCCGTGGCAATCTTATATTCTCCAACCTTAATATCCAAATCATCATGAATGATCAAGATATCTTCGGGAGATAATTTGTAAAAATCCAAAATCGCTTTGACAGCTTCGCCGGAGAGATTCATAAATGTTATTGGTTTCACTAAAATTATTTCTTTGTTCTTAGAAATTTCGGCTTTGAATTTGCTTTCCAAATTAAATTCTGGAAAATCCATTTCTTTTCTGAGCTTGTCTAAAAAAGCAAAACCAATATTGTGCCGAGTACCGACATACTTTTCTTCAGGATTTCCCAGTCCTATAATAATTTTCATAAAAATTATTTTAAAATTTTCAATAATCAATAATCAATTTTCATTCAATTTTCAATAATAAATGATCAATTTTGAAAATTTAATAATTGAACATTGAAAATTAATTGTAAATTGAAAATTGGTAATTGATTATTTTTTGATATAATTCACAAAATTCTGAGCATCTCTTTCATTATTCAAATCCTGGAGCGTATCTTCCTCCATATTATACTTGGAAACTAAATCTTTTCCAATTACGATGATTAAATCCGGTTTTTCAGCTGACGTTAGAGAGGTGGAAAATTTTTCATAGGAGACTTGAGCGGGGAGTTTTTTGGCGATTTCATCCAAGGTAAAAGGCTTAGCACTATCAGTGGCATCATAAACTAGGGTTTTTTCAGTGGAAGTTGTTTTTAATTCCTTTAAAATAGAAACATTTTTATAACCAAAATTTTCGTTCAAAAGTTTTTGAATTTTTCCTGCCACTTGAGTGTCGTCACTGCGATTCAAAATTCCCAGCGAAGCATTTTCATTAGCAATCTCCAATTTCCTTCTTTTGATTTTATTTAAATCAAAAATATTAGCGGAAAGTTCTTGAATTTCACTCCAATTGCCAACGCGCGGAACCAAAACAAAGGCACGGATATTGCCATAAAAAACATGAGAAACTTTCAAAAGACTTGTCTTATTCCAGGCATCAATGACAACATTGTTAATATTTTGCGTGTCTAATTTTTTGGTGAGATTATAAAAACTTTTTATTTCATCCGAACTAATATTAGTGATAATGTTTTCTCCCAAAGCGTTTAATAAGTCATTAATCGCGAAAACATTCAGCATTGTTTCTGGAGAAAATATTTTATTCTTAGTGGATTGCATCACTTGTTGTTGGCGTTTAGCACGACCAAAGTCACCTTCAGGGTCATCGTGACGCTCACGAACATATTTGAGAGCGGTGGCGCCGTCTAATCTATGAAAACCTTTTTTGAGTTCAAAAGTTTCATAGCTATAATTTGGTCCAGGGTAGCTGGCGTCATAAATATCCCGTTCATTCATAATATTAATTCCGCCTAAGCTATTAATGATCTTTTCAAAACCGGCGAAATTAAGGATGACGAAATAATGAATCGGTTGATCCAAAATTTCTTCCACGGTAGTGACAACTTCTTTGGCTCCTTCGCGCTGATCATTCCCATTTTCCCCAATCCCAATTTGGTAAACTGAATTTATTTTAGTTTGAATTTTTGATTTGGGAATTGTGACATGCAGATCGCGAGGGATAGAAGTGAGTGCCATTTGATTAGTTTTTAAATTAAGACTGGCTACCATAATGGTGTCAGTCAGATTGGTACCAGCACGACCTTTTCCGGCGATGCCTAAAAGTAAAATATTAATGCGCTCATTGGAGTTTTTAAGATTAATTTCATCTTTGGTAATAAGTGATTTGGCTGTATCCAAAAAAGATGGTTGATTTTCGGTGTTTTCAATATTAACTTTTTTACTCACGGAATAAACTTTATAAAACACAAAAGAGCCATAAGTCAGAGCGGCTAGCAAAATTGCTAACAACCAAAATAGCCAAAATCTCCTCCATCGAGACTTTTTCTTAGGTTCAATATTTTGGGCTTGATAGTAATTTTCCTCGTTCATCTCTTCTATAATACTGCAAATTTTGGCAAAATACCAATTATGGCTTGAAAAAGGCACAATTTGCCCTTGCCAAAGGCTATTTTTTCTGCTAGAATGAACTAGCTTAAGCCTTTAAATGCCTATTTTTGGCCTTTTTATAACATGGAAAACAACTTTGAAGGAGAGAATCAAGAGAGTGGTTATCAAGGAGTTGCCTCATTTATCTGGGAAATCGTCAAGATCTTCTTATTAGCCTTTATAATTATTGTGCCTATTCGGGTTTTTCTGTTCCAGCCATTTTTTGTCCAAGGGGATTCCATGAAACCCACCTTTGAAAACAGTGAATATTTAATTATAAACGAGTTGGGGTATAAAAGAACAGTGGTTGGCTTGGGAGAGAAAAAATTATTTACCGTTAATTATTCCAAAGAGCTAAAGCGTTTTGATGTGGTAGTCTTCCGCTATCCAAAAGATCCGGATAAATATTTTATTAAAAGAGTAATTGGTTTACCAGGAGAAAAAATTGAGGTTAAAAACTGGAAAGTGAAAATATATAATGCAGAAAATCCCAATGGTTTTACCCTGGATGAAAGTGCTTATCTCTCGGACAAGGTTTTCACAAGTAGCCCACAAGAAACTCCTTGGCAGCTTGGACCGGATGAATATTTTGTGATGGGTGATAACCGTTCCGGCAGTTCTGATTCGCGTTTGTGGGGCCCAGTGCCTAAATTTGATATTATTGGTAAAGCGATTTTTCGCGCCTGGCCTTTGAATCGAATAAATATCTTATAATAATTTTTTATGGCTAGACTCAAAAAAATGCAGAAAAAATCTAAAGTTGTCGCAAAGAAAAAGATTGTGAATGTGAAGAAGGTAAAAAATGCAAAAGAAATAAAGGTTTCTGAGCCTTTGATTTTGCAAACACTGCGTGGGATGAAAGATATTTTGCCAGAGGATCAATCCTACTGGGATCAAGTGCGCCGATGCTCTGAAAAATTAGCCAGAGATTATGGTTTTTCTCGAATTGATTTACCTATCGTGGAATATAGCAATCTCTATGTGAGAAGTGTGGGCGAAGGCACAGATATTGTGGACAAAGAAATGTATAATTTTGTGACGCGCGGTAATGATAAGGTGGCGCTCAGACCAGAAATGACAGCAGGAATTTGCCGTTCATATATTCAACATGGAATGAATGTGTTGCCCAAGCCAGTAAAGCTTTTTTCTTGCGGACCAGTTTATCGTTATGATAGGCCACAAGAAGGTCGCTACCGAGAACATCATCAAATAAATTATGATGCTTTTGGTGAGTTGGATCCGATTTTGGATGCGCAAGTAATTCAGATTGCAGCGCGCACCGTGCAAAGCTTGGGAATAAAATCAGTGCAAATTCAAGTCAATTCATTCTGTTGCGCGACTTGCCGCAAGGAATATCGAGATCTTTTGGTTAATTATCTTGAATCGAAAAAAAATAAACTCTGTATGGATTGCAAGCGAAGACTGGAAACAAACCCACTTCGTGTTTTGGATTGCAAAGAGGATAAATGTTTTCAAGTTTCCATTGGTGCTCCACAATCAATTGATCACCTATGTGACGAATGTCGTATTCATTTCAAAACTCTCTTGGAATATTTGGATGAACTTGATTTACCATATGTGATTAACCCGCAATTAGTGAGAGGATTGGATTATTACACGAAAACTGTTTTTGAAGTTTGGTCAGGGGATGAAGAGGGTCGCAGAATGGCCCTAGGTGGTGGTGGACGCTATGACGGACTCATTAAATCATTAGGTGGAGAAAATACACCGGCCATTGGTTTTGGTTTGGGAGTAGAAAGATTAATCGCCGAAATGAAGCGGGTGCAAGCCAAGCCCTACAAAGCTCCAAGACCAAAAGTTTTTATGGCGCAACTCGGGGATTTAGCCAAGAAAAAAAGTTTGAAACTTTTTTCCGAGATGGAAAAGAATGGAATTTTAGTAGCGGAAAGTTTTGGTCGTGGAAGTTTGAAATCACAACTCCGGGTGGCTGACAAACTGGAAGTAGAAATGACTTTGATTTTAGGTCAAAAGGAGGCACTCGACGGAACGGTAATTATTAAAAATATGGCTACTGGTGTGCAAGAAATCGTCAATATGACCAAATTAGTAGATATCATTAAAAGAAGATTGAAAGCGGATAACGTGGTGACTTATCATGAAAATCACAATCATAACCATAATCATCACAATAATTCGCACAGCTCTGAAAACGACAATAATGCCGAAAGCGCGAACTAGATTTGCCAAATTTTAGAAATTAAGATAAAATAGTTTTTACCCCTTTCAAAAGGGATAAAATAAATTTTAGGAATTAGGAAAGGAGGGTTTTTATGATCGAAGTAAAAAAGAAAGACCGAGAAACTTCGGAAAGTCTAATCCGAAGATTTAGCCGACGCGTTCAGCAAAGCGGTGTTTTGGTGCGTGCCCGAAAAACTCGATTTAGATTAGATGAAAAAAGTAAGCGCGAAATCAGAGAAGGCGCGATGTATAAAGCGAAAGTGAAAAAAGTGGTTGATCGTTTGAAAAAAATGGGAAAATTTGATGAAGAAAATTTCAAAAACGCCAAGAAGAAACTAGTGAAATAATCTACGAATTACGAATCTGTACGAATATACGAATAAATATTTTTTTTATCACATTAGTATATTAGTAATAAATTAGTAGTTCGTATAAATTTATGTTGAAACAACAAATAGTTGAAGATATGAAGCAGGCAATGAAGGCTGGGGATGCTTCAAAAAGAGATACTTTACGTATGCTGGATTCAATGATTAAAAACACAGAAATTGAAAAACTGAAAAAAGAAGAGGGTTTGAATGATGAAGAAGTGCAAACGGTGATTGCGAAAGCGATCAAGCAAAGAAAAGATAGTGTGGAGCAATATGAAGCTGGCGGTCGAGCAGACTTGGCGGACAAAGAAAAGAAAGAAATTGAAATCCTCTCCGCTTATATGCCAGAACAAATGAGCGAAGAAAAAGTTCGTGAAATTGTCAAAGCGACTTTGGCGGAAATTGGCGCCACCAGCAAAGCCGAAATGGGCAAAGCCATGGGACCGATTATGGGAAAACTAAAAGGTCAAGCGGATGGAAATCTGGTGCGCAAAATTGTCGAAGAAGAACTTCAATAAAAATTTTTAAAAAAACGTCCCGACTAATTAGGATGTTTTTTTATTTGCCTTTTTTATTTTTGGTTGCTAGAATAAAAAACTCGAAAGAGGAAAACAGAACATTAACAGCAAGATAAACCGATAAATTTTTTAATGAGAGGATGGTATGGAATGGCGAAAAAAATAGGCGACCAATATGCCCAGTTGGGCGTGGTTTCGGACAAAAGAAGTGTCATGAAGATTTTTGCAAAATCGAATAGGAAAAAAGTTTTCCCCCATGCTTTCTGCGTGATCCATTATGATAAAAGGCTGAAGATATATTATTCTATGCATATCGATGGCTCGGGATCAAAAAGCGTGGCGCGCCTTCTTTATTTTTTGGAAACAGGCGAAGCTGGGATTTTGGTCTATGATCTTTTCGATTCGGCTTCGATGAATACCAGTGATGTCGCGGCTTGCGGATTCACTGAGGTATTTATGCTTAATAATGTCAAAGCCATTAATAGTAAAAGTGTTGATAAGAATGCTTTACTCAAAGCGATTGCCATAGCCGAGCAGGAACTGGAAGAACTATATGCCCGTTTTGGCATGGACCTCAGGATCGAGGGCGGGGAAACGGCCGATCTTCCCAATCAGACCGAAAGTTATATCCTGGATGCCTCGGTCTTCACCTATCTTCAAAATCGCAGCCGGATAATCCAAGGCAATGTGCAACCGGGTGATGGAATTTGGGGATTGCGCAGTGATGGCCAGGGAATAGGGGAAAAAGAATATAATTTCGGGATCATGTCTAATGGATTGAGCTTTGCTGAGGATGTATTGCTCCATGCAGACTATAGTCGGATTTATAAATTTTTGACTCCGACTAATCCTTTCAAGGGAAAATATTGCATTGATGAGTTCATCCCTTCAGTCAATGCGACGCTTTCCAAAGCTTTACTTTCCCCGACCCGTCAATGGCCGATCCTCATCAAGATGCTTCTTGATGACTTGGAAAATTCCGGCAATCTCTACTTGCTACATGGAATCAGTATGAATACCGGTGGCGGCGCCACCAAGGTGCGCAATATCGGAACTGGCATTTGCTATCGCAAAAGGATGCCGGAACCGCCTCCAATTTTCCAGCTTCTCCAATTTGAAAGCCATGAACAATGGAAAAACATGTTCACGACTCTCAATTGCGGCATCGGATTGGATATTGTGGGCGATCCCAAAGGCGGAATTTTGGAAAAAGCTATCCGCAAGGTTTCGCAAAAAACCAACGTGGGTTGGATGTTTCTGGGTGATTGCACAAAAAGTGGATTATCAGGAAACACGGTCAAACTTTACACGCAGTATGGCGATTTTTTTTATCGCTAAAACTCCAAGTCATTTTTTCTGAAAGGCTACCAGCCACGACTGGCAGCCTTTTTTTATGTTATAATTAAACTATGAAGATAAACTTGGAAATTAATAATCTTTCTCAAAGCCCAATTAAAGACGCTTTCTTTTTAGCGGTGGCCAAAAAAACTTTTGCGGAAATTAATCTGGATTTTTTAAATAAAAAAAACATTACCATTAGCCTAGCAATTGTTTCGGAAAAAGAAATTCAAAAACTGAATAAAAAATGGAGGAAAATTAATAAACCAACGGATGTTCTATCATTTCCGGAATTTCCCAGTCTCAAAGAAATAAAAAAAAATACTGAACCAGAATTGTTTTTAGGGGAGATTATTTTGTGTTATGATGATATTAATAAGTATGCGAGTTTGGAGAAGTTAGAATTAAAAAAAGAAGTGGCCAAAGCTTTCGCGCACAGCATCTTGCATCTTTTGGGCTTGCAACATGGAAAAGTAATGTTTGTTGCGCAAGAAAAAATTGCTAAAAATTTTTAAAATTAACCCTATAGAGTAAAATTTTGTTTCACAAAATTTATTTTTCCACAGGAAAAATTACTCAATAGGGTAAAAATAATATGGAAAGAATAAGACAATTTAGTCATAGCATGAGGCATGCTTTGCGCGGACTTTGGTATGCTCTGCGCAATGAAAAGAATTTTCAAAATGAAATCATAATTGCTATTTTAGTAGTTATTGCCATGATATACTTCGAGCTTTCGCGCGAAGCAATGGTGGCTTTAATTTTCATGATTATGGTTGTTTTGATTATGGAACTCATCAATACTATTTTTGAGCGGGTGGTGGACATTTTGAAGCCTCGCATTCATCCGTATGCCAAGTTAATTAAGGATTTGATGGCGGCGACAGTGCTTATTACGGCTATTGTTTCGGTGATTGTGGGCGTGATTATCTTCTATCCATATATTGTGGAAAGATTTTTTTGATTTTCGTTGCGTCTAGAGAATTTTTATTGTATTATTAATAGGCAAATAAAAAGTTAAATTTTTTTCATGTCAAAAAGCGACATTATTGTTGGAATTGATGTTGGTTCATCGAATGTCAGGACGGTGATTGTGCAAAATTTTCCGGAAGAAGAAGTTCCGCGAATTATTGGTGTGGGAGTCGCTCCTTCACAAGGACTTAGGCGTGGTGTAATTGTGGATATTGATGAAGCGGTCCGTTCAATTGCTGAATCAATTCAGCAAGCAGAAATAACCTCGGGTGTGCGAGTAGATAGCGCGACGGTTAGTCTGGGGGGAAATCACATCACTTCACAAAACTCCAAGGGTGTAGTGGCGGTGGGTCGCGCGGATGGGGAGGTGGAAGAAGATGATATTGCGCGAGTGATTAATGCAGCGCAAGCCATTTCTGTTCCCGCTAATAAGGAAATCGTGCATATTATTCCCAAAACCTATTCTTTAGATGATCAAAAAGATATTAAAGATCCATTGGGGATGAATGGAGTTCGTTTGGAAGTGGACTCCTTAATTATTGAGGGCTCAACCCCATTTATTAAAAATTTAGTTAAATGTTTTGAGCAGGCCCGAATTGGCATTCAGGAACTGGTCCTTTCTCCCTTAGCGGCTGCTAAAGCAGTGCTTTCCAAAAGACAACGTGAATTAGGTGTGGTACTGGTTGATATCGGAGGAGGAACAACTTCAATAGCAGTTTATGAAGAAAATGAACTATTACACACTGCAGTTTTGCCGATTGGGGGTAGTCATATTACCAACGACATCGCGATTGGTCTGCGAACTTCTATTGATGTGGCGGAGAAAGTGAAGATTGAATTTGGTAGTGCGATGCCTTCTGAAATCAGCAAGAAAGATGAAATTAATTTGGCCCAAATTGATGCGAGCGAAGAAGGTTTTGTTTCTCGTTATCATGTGGCCGAAATTATTGAAGCACGGTTAGAGGAAATTTTTGTGATGCTTAATAAAGAACTAAAAGCGATTGGAAGAGAAAAACTTCTTCCCGGCGGAGTAGTATTAGTGGGGGGCGGCGCAAAAATTCCCGGAGCAGTTGATCTTGCCAAAAATATTTTAGGTCTTCCCGCCCAAACTGGCTTTCCAATTCCACTTGGAGGTTTGGTAGACAAGGTTGATGAGCCAGCTTTTGCAACGACAATAGGATTAATTTTATGGGAAGTGGAAAATGAAGAGAAATCTAAAAGTGGTGGAAGTATTTTTAAAAATAAAGCAAGTGGGATTGTTTCGAGTGGAGCGAATGGATTGGTCGCAAATTTCAAAAGATTATTTGACAAGTTTTTACCTTAGGGCGACAAAAAGCCTAAAATAAAGCCAAAAATAAAAAGTCCCAGCCTCTAAAAAGGCCAAAAACAAACATAAAAAGCGATATTTGACACATTGGATTATGATGTGCTAGATTTAGGTATTAAAGAAAGCGTAAAACAAGCCTTTATCTTTGTTAAAAATTGATTTTATTATAAAAATATATGGGAGAATTAAAACCACCAGTAGAAACTTTTGCAAGAATTAAAGTTGTTGGTGTTGGGGGGTCAGGCGGAAACGCGATTGGTCGGATGATTGATTCTAAACTCAAAGGAGTTGAGTTTGTGGGAATTAATACTGATGCGCAAGACTTGCATCATAACCGAGCAGCGGAAAAAGTGCATATTGGTAAAAATTTAACCAAAGGACTGGGAGCGGGGATGAATCCAGATGTTGGTCGTCAAGCAGCCGAAGAAAATCGTGATGAAATTCAAGAAGTTTTAAAAGGATCAGATATGGTTTTTGTGACTTGTGGATTGGGTGGAGGAACTGGATCAGGCGCCGCACCAATTGTCGCGGAAACCGCTAAAGAGCTTGGAGCCTTAACGGTGGCAGTAGTGACTCGACCATTTGCTTTTGAAGGAGCGCAGAGACGTGCTATTGCTGATGAGGCCTTAGAAAATTTGCGTGAGCGCGTGGATACTTTGATTACTATTCCGAATGATAAACTTTTACAAATCATTGATAAAAAAACTACCCTCATTAATTCCTTTAAAATTGTGGATGATGTGCTTCGCCAAGGAGTGCAAGGTATTTCCGATTTGATTACTAAACCTGGAATTGTTAACGTTGATTTTGCGGATGTGCGAGCGATTATGTCTAATAGTGGCTCGGCTTTAATGGGAATTGGAATTGGTACCGGTGAAAATCGGGCGGCAGAAGCGGCCAAGGCGGCGATCAACAGTCCACTCTTGGAACTTTCCATCGACGGAGCCAAAGGTGTGCTTTTTAACGTCAGCGGTTCTTCTGATTTGACAATGTTGGAAATTAACGAAGCGGCTAATATTATTACTGAATCAATTGATCCAAATGCCAAAGTAATTTTTGGAGCGGTAGTGGATGAAACCATCAAAAAAGGTGAAGTGCAAATTACGGTGGTCGCGACTGGTTTTGACGCTGAACGTGGTCAGGAATCATTAGTAGAAAAATTATCTCGTATTTCTTTAGAAGACTCAAGAAAAAAAGAAGAAGTGGTGATTAAGGAAGAAAAAGTTTCCAAGATGACTTTTCCATCTCAATCAAATATGATCATCGAAGAAAAAGTTCCACCGAAAGTTACTCGACCAACTTCCACTTTTGGACGAATTGAAAAATTAGATGAGGATGATGATGACGAATTGGAAATCCCAGCTTTCATTCGCCGAAAGATGGGAAAATAAACTGAATCTAGAAAGACGCTCGAAGGGAGCGTCTTTTTTTGACAGCATAACCTTTTGGAGTAAAATTAAAATATAAAGAAAGTGAGGGATCTTTTAAAAATAAATATTCTTAAAAATAAATTATTTATAAGGAGGGAAAAATGATTTTCAGAAGGGAGTTGTGTAATTTAAAAAATCCGGAAGAAGCGGAGTTGCTGGTTCGCATAGCCGGAATATGTTTCCGGCCGGACGGACCGCCAAAGCCATTAATAATAATAATTAGCGATGAAACTCCCGAAGGAAGAGATGAGATATTAAAAATCATAAAAAATGGCGGGAAGGTTTTATCAATTCGGGATTAAATAAGCAAAGCCAATTCTAAATTTATAAAAGGAGGAATTGCTATGCAGTTTATTTTGCTTATGATCTTGTTAACTGAAAAACTCAAAGCAGCCCTGATAAGATGGGGCAACGAAATGAATGAAAAATTTGATTATGATGGTGAATAAGCTTGCCGCTTTGGATCTATGGATCCAAAGCGGTTTTTTTCTTGACTTCTTTGGAAATTTTTGTTAAACTTAATTTTCAGTAAATTAATAAAAAAATATTAAAAACTATTATATAAAGGAGAGATTGATATGGGAACACAATGGTTTATATTCCCGATAGGGAAAAATCAGAAAATGCTCATCGATACAATTACGGATGAGCTGAATCGCATTTCTATGCCTGCGGAAGCACAAAATATTGATCTAGTAGCTGGTGGCGCAGTGTGGGCCTATGGGGTAACTTCGCAAATGGCGAATTACTTGAAAAAGGAGAAAGTGAATCGCGGATTTAACTTCCGCGTATATTGCTTGAATCCCGGTTCTCGCTTGGCAGTTGAAGACCGCTATATCTATGCTGGTCCAAACAAAAAAAAGCCTTCTAAGAAAGTTTTGCTGGCTAAAAAATTAGTCGATGATTTGAAGAAAAAAGGAGGCTAAGATGGGCCGATGGCTAAAAATAAAGCTGTTCTTGTGCGAGCTCTACGGCATTCCCATAAAAGCTAAGTGCGGACATTGGTCTTGGAGTGAAGCAACGCTCGTCGCGCCAAACGAAGAAATTGTCACGATTAAGCGCGATGATCTTTCGGCGGGGCGACCGGAATTTTGTCAGAAGTGCCTCGTAAAAATGTCTGTTGCCTGTATGTGCTGTGGTAACTTTATTTTACCAGGAGACTTTGTCTATTTTTCCCATTTAGGTTCATGTGGTTTGCGAATGATTTATTGTTTGGAACCAGAGTGTTGGCCAGAAACTGTACCAAATGGTCGAGGCATGTGGGTTGCACCAGGAGAAATAAAAGTTTTAGCGGATTATGACGAAATAATTTGTAAAGAAATATTAAAGTTACGCTAAACGAGAATCAAGGCGCTGAGGAAAATAATCCTCAGCGCTTTTTTTGTTGCTTGTAGCGTGATTCGCCGCGGATTTTACGCTGTGGATAACTTTTTGAAATAAACCCTTGCCAAGAATAGTAGTAGTGATATAATAACATCATAATAAAATAAAATTATCACTATGCCCAGCACTAATTTTCGACCAAGTCCAAAGGGGACTTTAAGATAGCTGGGTAAAAAATAAAAATTAATCATTAATTAAAAATTTTTCAGTCTATTTTATTTTTAGAAATAGCCTGTCGAAATTTAGTGCTGGGTATGGATTCATTAACTCCTAAACAAAATATGGTTTTGGAAACCATCCGCGAAATAATTTCGCAAACCAAAGAAAATCCAACGACTTACAAAGTCCACAAGGACTTGGAAGAAAAAGGGATTGAAGTGGGAAGTCTCAAAGGCACGGTGCAAGTGATCGAAGCCTTGGAAAGAAAAGATCTGATCAAAAGAGACCGCAGTAAAAAAATCTATATCGTGGAAAACGATAACTACGCCAATTTGAAAAATATTTTTTCCATTCCGATGTATGGCTTGGCCTCTTGCGGTGAAGCCTTGGCCTATGCTGACGGAAATGTTGATGGCTATTTGCAAATTTCGCGCAGTCTTTTTCGGAAAGAAGAGCCGGCCCAACTTTTCGCAGTGAAAACCTTGGGAGATTCAATGGACAAGGAAGATATCCATGATGGGGACTATGCCGTTTTTGAAAAATGCGATACGAATTGTGATTTTGAAGGAAAAATTGTGGTGGCGGTTATCAATGGAATGGCGACGATCAAAAGATATAAAAAACTGAAACACGGGATTATTGGACTTTTTCCGCATTCGACCAATAAAGTTCATCAACCGATCTATCTTGATGAATCTGACGCCATCCTAATCGCTGGAGTTTTCAAAAAAGTCCTGCCCGTGGCGTATGTGAGTTTATAATTATATGAATTACACTGGAGTAATAATTGAAGAGAGTTTGGAGCAAAAAGATATTTTGAAAGAGCTTGATATTGTGAAAACAAAAATAGAAATAGTGACAAAAAAGCATGACACTCCATGGATAAAACAATGGACGTTGCATACCGTTGAAGTGCCAGAAAATAGTGCGCAAGAAATTGCAGAAAAAATAGGCAGAGCCTTGGACTCAGAACATGCTTGGTATGCCGATTTTAAAAATGACAGCCATCATCTTGTTATTTTTAAAGATAAAGTATTTTTTATTAATAGATTTAGCAAAGAGCAATATGATGAAGCTAAAAAATATGGCATGTCATTGGGAATACCAGAATATCAAGTTGATTTTCATCCAGAAATAAAGGAATGGGATCGGTAACATGTTGGACTGTGGATAACTCCCATAGGATCATAAAAAACCTTAGTAAAAATAAGGTTTTTTAAAACCCTTGGCAGAAATATATCTAGTGGTATAATAGTATTACTATACACTACATATAGTATATAACAACTAGCAGTAGTATATAATTATAAATTTATGAACTGTCCTTTTTGTAATAATACCGATACGAAAGTAGTGGATTCACGGGAAACCAATGAAGGAAAAATTACGCGTCGTCGAAGAGAGTGTCCCAAGTGCGAAGCGCGCTTTTCAACTTATGAAGAAGTGGAGCTTCTGCGTCTAACGGTCGCGAAAAAAGATGGATCGAAAACGGAATATGATAAGAGTAAAATTGAAACTGGAATCAGGAAGGCCTTGGAGAAAAGACCAATTTCCGAAGAAAGAGTTTTCAAAACAATAGGAGACATTGAATACGAAATTCGAGCGCTAGAAAAGCCGGAAGTCACCACTCGCGAAATTGGAAAAATAGTTTTGAAAAAACTAAAAGAATTGGATGAAGTGGCTTATGTGAGATTCGCGAGCGTCTATAAATCTTTCGGAAGTATCGAAAGTTTCAAAAAAGAATTGGATATGTTGGAGAATGAATAAACAAGAAAATAAATTTTTTTAATAATCATAAATCAAAAACCAAAGATATGGCTAAAACAAAAAGAAAAAAAAGGGGGGAAAAAGTTGTAAAGAAAGTGATAGCTAAAAAAGCTGTTGCCAAAAAAGCTACCAAAATTGTAGCTAAAAAAATTGAAAAGAAAAAAGAAACTAAATTGGAAAGTAAGGTAAAAAAAGTTACCAAGCGCGGAGGAAATGTTGTTCCTTTTGTCCCAGAAAAAATTACTAAAGCGGTTTTCAAGGCTTTCCAAGTGACTGGAGAAGGTAGTTTAGATGATGCGAAAAGAGTGAGTCAGAAATGTGTTCAACTTTTAAATAAAAATTATAAAGAAGGGCATATTCCAGAAATTGAAGAGATCCAAGATTTAGTAGAAAGAGTTTTGATGATTTTGGATTTTGATGAAACGGCTAAAGCCTATATTCTTTATCGTGAGCAACATCGAAAAATTCGTGAGACTGAAGAATCACTGGACGAAGCGGTAAACTTGGTAGATAAATATATTCAAGAAATTGATTGGAAAGTGAAAGAAAATGCTAACATGGCGTATTCTTTGCAGGGATTGAATAATTATATTTCTTCGATTGTCAGTTCCAAATATTGGATGAATCGAGTGTATACTCCCGAAATTAAACTGGCCCATGAAGGCGGAGATTTTCACATTCATGATTTGCAATTATTAGCCGCTTATTGTTGTGGTTGGGATTTGCAAGATCTTTTGCGCCGTGGTTTTACCGGTGTTCCAGGCAAGGTGGCTTGCAAGCCAGCTAAACACTTGGGATCCGCTTTGGGACAAATGGTTAATTTCATCTACACTTTGCAAGGTGAAGTAGCGGGAGCACAAGCTTTCTCAAATTTTGATACTCTTTTAGCGCCACTTGTACGAGCGGATAAATTGACTTATGAAAAAGTAAAACAAGAAATTCAATCTTTTGTGTTTAATATGAATGTGGCCACGCGAGTTGGATTTCAAACACCTTTTTCTAATATCACTATGGACATTACTCCGCCAAAAAATTTAATGAATGAGGCGGTCTTGGTAGGTGGGGTTCCGCAAAAAGAAACCTACAGCGAATTTCAAGAAGAAATGAATATGATCAATCGCGCTTTTGCCGAGGTGATGACGGAGGGTGATGCTTCAGGTAGAATTTTCACTTTTCCTATCCCAACATATAATATTGGTAAGGACTTTAATTGGAAAGATAAACGTTTTGATGCGATTTGGGAAATGACTGCTAAATATGGGATTCCATATTTTGCTAATTTTGTGAATTCAGACATGGATCCTGATGATGCTCGAAGTATGTGTTGTCGACTCCGCCTCGACAATCGAGAATTGCATAAACGAGGTGGTGGACTTTTTGGAGCTAATCCATTAACTGGTTCAGTTGGAGTGGTAACAATTAATCTGCCAAGACTTGGATATGCTT
>Ga0172371_10007327_pt1 | contig 15761 bp, 16 predicted proteins | sample Lak12m_FD_114543 | JGI IMG/M metagenome (GOLD analysis project Ga0172371, IMG submission 114543) | Freshwater microbial communities from Kabuno Bay, South-Kivu, Congo - kab_022012_12m | ecosystem: Environmental > Aquatic > Freshwater > Lake | place: Democratic Republic of the Congo: South-Kivu... | reverse complement strand
ATTGACGGCCAGCCTCCTAAAGGGGTTGAAGGCGATGCGGATATCTCCTGGAGAAAGAATTTCTTGCGTAAAATAGGCTATAAGTTATAATTATTATTGTAAGTTTGAAATTGTTTTGTTATAATTCTTTTATAAATGGATTTTAAAAAGATAAGAAAGTCCTTTAGCCGGTTCTTAGGCTGGCTGGGGTTAAATATAAGTTCTTTGATAGTTAAAGTTATGCCGCCTGAGTTTCTATATGGGTTTGCCCATTTAGTGAGCTCATTAGCTTATATCTTTGCCAGAAAGCAGAAGCAGATTGCCTTTGATAGTTTAAGAATTGCTTTTGGGAAAGAAAAAAGCCCTCAAGAGATTGAGGGAATAGTCAAAGAATGCTTTGATTATATAGCTAAATCAGCAGTAGAGCTTATGTTCCTTATGGATAATCCTCAACTTTTAAAGAAGAGGGTGGATATCGCCGGCAAAGAAAATCTGGATAAAGCCTTATCTTCAGGCAAAGGGGTCATATTGGTTAGCGCCCACTTCGGCAATTTTCCACTTTTGCTCGGTACCCTCGCCCTAGAGGGTTACAAGTCTGCCGGGATTATGCGGCCCATGAGAGACTCAAGGGTAGAGAAACTCTTTCTTAAGAAGCGTGATAAGTTCGGGGTTAAGACTATATATAGCCAGCCGAGAAACACCTGTGTCAATAATACGATACAGTCATTGCGCAATAACGAAATAGTTTTTATACCTATAGACCAGAATTTTGGTACTGCCGGAGTTTTTGTAAACTTCTTTGGCAGAAAGGCAGCTACGGCAACCGGGCCTGTAATTTTTGCGCAGCGCACCGGAGCAGCGCTTATACCCTGTTTTATTTTAAGACAGAAAGATGACCGCCACAGGATAATTTTTGAGCCGGCCATGGATTTACAGGAAGGGTCAGCTACGGAAGAAACAATCCTGATTAATATACAAAGATTAACTGATATTATCGAGGCTTACATACGTAAATACCCTGCGGAATGGGGGTGGATCCACCGCAGATGGAAAAGTCAACCAAGCTAAAGAGGAGGTGTAATATGGCAGAAGAGGTTAAAAAAGAGGAAAAGTGCTGCTGCACTCAGGGTAAGAAGGTTCTTTCTACGGTCTTCAAAGTTGTTTTGGGCCTGGTTTTTTTAGGGTTAGGCGCTCTGGCAATTTTAAGATGGTGGAAACTGCTTCTAATGATCATCAAAGGTTGTATCGGTTTATTCTTGATTTTAGCAGGCGTAATAACCCTGGCTATCGCAAAAGAATAATATATTAACCTTTATAAAGAAAAGGGGGCAAGCTTATAATTATTGCCCCCTTTTTGTTTACTTTTCGAATTTTTTAAAGTATAATTATTCATTATTAACGGGTTATCGTAAGGAGATGGATATGGAGTCTATACTAACAAGAGAGTTGACGCTTGATAAATCTGTTTTAAGGGCTTTCGCAGCAATATTCTTTATAATTTCAATAACGCTGGCGGCATTTGTCCGTATCCCTTTGCCTTTCACGCCAGTTCCATTGACCCTGCAGACTTTTTTTGTTTTGCTTTCTGCCGCTATCCTCGGCATGAGGCTGGGGCTATTTACGCAGTTTGCTTATATATTCTTGGGATTTATCGGTTTCCCGGTTTTTACCGGTTTCTCCGCAGGGCTGCTCTATTTTCTCGGTCCTACAGCCGGGTATTTGCTCGGTTTTGTCATTGCTACAATTTTTATCGCTAGCGTTATAAACCGCTTAGGGGAAAATATAACTTTGGTCACATTGGTATTCTTTTTCGCCAGCGTATTGCTTTTATTATCCGGAGTCATCTGGCTTAAACTGTCTTTGCAATTATCTTGGTTAGAGTCTTTTATGGCAGGTTTTGTCCCCTTTCTCCCAGGCGACACGCTTAAGTCAATTCTAGCCGCGGTTTTATTTTGTAAGTTTAAACCACGGATAAAATCAGTCCTGTAGATAGCCTTAAAATTAAGGTGGAAATTTAATGAAAAGCATAATAGCAAAATTAGGATTTCTTTTATCAATCGCTTTTTCTTTATGGTTTTTCTCCAGCAAGATAGGGATGAACCAGCAGCAATCGTTATCTATAGCTATATTCTCCGTATCGGTGCTTGGGACTTTATTCTTCTGGGATTTTCGGCTTAGCTTCGCCTTCGTTGGCACTTCTGTGCTTTTAATAACCAAGACCATAGACATAGAACACCTTTTAGAGTTTTCTTCTCTGGACGTAATATTATTTCTTGTTGGTATGATGGTAATTATGGGGAGGCTTAAAGATTCGGGAGTCTTTGCCTGGATAGTTAGTGTTATTTTAAGGATTCCCCGCCTGACCGGTAAAAGATTTGTTCTTATTATTGCGGTATTGTCTGGTATATTCGCCGGAGCAGTTGATGAAGTTACTTCCATAATATTCATGGTAGCTGCGGTATTGGAGGTATGTGACTATTTTGAGGTTAATCCTACCCCTTTCGTCATTATTTCGGTTTTAAGCACTAATATCGGCTCAGCAGCAACTGTATTGGGCAATCCTATAGGAATACTTATTGCAAGCAAGTCAGGCCTTACTTTTGAGGACTTTATCATTAAGGCTATGCCCGTATCAGCGCTATGCCTTTTAGTTACAGCGGGCATGCTTATCTTATGGTATAAAAAGCCAATAGCATTATTAGATAAGAATATTAAAGAGCTCGGCGCAAATGAAATACTTACCAAGCTTATATCTGTGCCTGCGGATAGAAGGCTAAAAATCAATATGGCCATATTTTTTATAACTCTTATCTTTATTTCTTTGCATCACCGCTTAGAGCTTGCTTTGGGGTTAGCCCCTAACACCGTACTTTTGGCAGTCCCACTTATATCCAGCGGGTTGATTATGGTCTGGAAGAGGCATAAAGCAAGGAAATACATTGAAAAGGATGTAGAGTGGTGGACTTTGATATTTTTTCTTTTGTTGTTTGTCCAAGCCGGCACATTAAAGTATACAGGGACTACGGTTTTTATTGCCGATAAACTTATGAAATTAACCGGGGATAATTTGAACGTACTGACAAGCGTGATTCTTTGGATAAGCACGCTGGGCTCAAGTATGTTCGATAATGTGGTCTTGGTTGCTGCTTTTATTCCGGTCTTGCAGGGTTTTCAGGCGTTGAATATCACAACTCATTCTTTGTGGTGGGCGCTTCTTTTCGGGGGATGTTTAGGAGGAAATATTACTTTGATTGGGTCAACCGCAAATATCGTGGCCCTGGGGATATTGGAAAAAGAGAGAAATATCCGCATAACATTCTTTAATTGGTTTTGGGTAGGTTTAAGCGTAGGGTTGGTTACTACCTGTATTGTTTGGGTCTTACTTATGTTTATTCCTTTTTATAGATAAGGTATATTGTTTTTAAAAAGTAAAATGAAAATTAAGTGTGCATTATTTATTGCCTTAGGTATTTTGGTTGCAGGTTTGGCGGGCTGCGCTTTATTGAATAAGCCGATAGCGTTTGTAGACGATTTTATAAATACTGCATTTTTCCCTCCTTATTCCGGGCCCAAGGCAAAAATAACAGTTGCGGATTTTGAGGTTATGACGGCAAAAGCTACTACTGATATTAGCGCTGATTTGCGTGAGCTTTTGATAGCGGGGCTTTTGAAAAGCCAGCGTTTTGAATTAATCAGTTTGCCTAAGGATGGGGCTATAAAGCCTTCAGGATTGATTATTGCTACCAGGTTGTTAGACTTTGAACCCTATGGCTCAGGAGGAAAATCAGGAGTCGGAGGAGCAGGGAGCGCTTCGAGCGGTTCCTTATCCAGCCTTCTCGGTTCGAGTATAAATAGGTCATATATATCGTTGGATATACGTATAGTAGATGCGGAAACAGCAAAGGTTTTATTTTCAGAAAGGATAAATGCCCAAGCAGCAGGAGACTATAGCTCAGAAGAAGAGCATCGGCAGGAGAAGAAGATAGGGCCGGGCCTGGCTTTATACACGGGCACTTCTATGGAAGAGGCGATAAATAAATGCGTGCTGGAGGCGGTGGAATATATTATTCAAAAGATTCCGGCAGGGTATTATAAAGGAGGAAACGAAGATGGGAAAGCGCAAGCGCAGGGGAAAACTTAATTGGCGTTCTAAAAGGGCAAATAAAGGTAGGAAACCTAACCTCGGATAGTAAGATTATGAAACCCTATGAAAGCAATTGCCCTTATTTCCGGCGGGCTGGATAGCATCCTTGCTGCAAGAATAATTAAAGATCAGGGGATTAATATTATCCCCGTGAATTTCAATACCCCTTTCTATCAGGAAAATCAAAATAAACATAAAAGCAGGAATCTTTCTAACTTTGTTATGGCTTGTCTGGGAGAGAAGCTTAAGTTAATGGATATAAATGAAGAATACTTAAGTCTTATTTTAAACCCTGAGCATGGTTTTGGCGCGCATATGAATCCTTGTATAGATTGTAAGATACTTATGTTAATTAAAGCAAGGAAGTTAATGCCTGGCTTAGGGGCTCAATTTATTGTGACCGGAGAAGTTCTAGGCCAGAGGCCGATGTCGCAGCATAGGCGAGCACTTCTTGCTATTGAACAAAAGAGCGATCTCAAGGGGTTATTGCTCAGGCCCCTTTCCGCGGGTAATCTTATTCCCACTATACCCGAAAATAAGGGTTGGGTGGATCGGAAGGGGTTAATGAGTATTTCAGGCCGTTCCCGCAAGGCGCAGATTAACCTTGCCAAAGAGCTTGGTATAAAAGATTACCCTAATGCCTCCGGCGGGTGTTTATTGACCGACCGGCAGTTTTCCATAAGGCTCAAGGATCTTATGTCCCATCAAGAGTTAAACTTAAGAAATATAAAGTTATTAAAATCCGGCAGACATTTTAGGATTGACCGGGATACAAAATTAATTGTTGGACGCAGCGAAAAAGAGAATAAATATTTAGAGGAAGCTGCGCAGAACGATGACTACTTGTTTATGCCTGAAGAAAGAATAGCAGGTCCTACCTGTCTTGGGGTAGGTAAATTTAGCGCAAGCCAGATAGCTATCTCTGCTGCCATAGCCTGCCGTTATTTTGATCCCTGCCCGGAAGGCGCCAGGGTGGTTTACAGGCGCATCCCCGGAAAAGATAGCTCGTATTTGTATTCAATACCGGCTAAAGATACAGAATTAGAAGGGCTGCGTGTATAAATAGTTGCGGGCGAAGGCACATATTATGAGAGAAGCGCTTTTTTATGAGAAATTAGATGGCGGATTGGTTCAGTGCCATTTATGTAGTCATGAGTGTAAGATTAGGGCTGGGCAATTCGGAGTATGTGGCGTTAGGGGAAATTCATCCGGAACACTTTATACATATTCATACGGAAACGTGGTTGCGGCGGATATTGATCCTGTTGAGAAAAAGCCTCTTTATCATTTCCTCCCAGGCTCAAATAGCTTTTCTGTCGCTTGCGCAGGCTGTAATTTTAAATGCGGGTTTTGCCAGAATTGGGAGATTTCTCAAAGGCTAAACCCCATAGAAAATACTTTAGAAGAAGATGAATTCTCGCCGCAGGATTTGGTTGATGAGGCATTGAGGAATGCCTGCCAGAGCATATCCTATACTTATACTGAGCCGACTGTTTTCTTTGAGTACGCCTATGATACTGCAAAGATCGCTAAGGCCTCCGGATTACGGAATATCTTTGTAACAAACGGGTATATATCCGACGGCCCGCTTAAAGAGATCTCTTTATATCTGGATGCGGTAAATGTGGATTTAAAATTCTTTAAAGAAGATTCTTACCAAAAATTCTGCGGCGCTTCTTTGTCCAAGGTTTTACAATCCATAAAGTTGTTTAAGAGTTTAAACATTTGGGTTGAGATAACTACTTTAGTTATCCCGGGGGTCAATGATTCTGAAGAGGAGCTAACGGAGACAGCAGATTTTATATCCGGTGTTGATAATAATATCCCTTGGCATGTATCCCGTTTTTACCCTGCTTACAAGTTTGGGAATTATCCTATTACGCTTGAGGAAACGCTGAAAAAGGCGCAAAAGATCGGTAATGAATCCGGGCTTAAGTTTATTTATGCGGGAAATGTAAACGGATGGGGCAGCGATACTATTTGTCCTTTTTGCGGCAAACTATTAATTAAGCGTGATGGGTTTAAGATTAAGGAGTATAATATAGCTAATAATAGCTGTATCCGTTGCCAGAGCACTATCCCGGGGATTCTATCCTCTGACTAAGCAATCATGAATATAATAAACCCTCAAAAGTGCGTAGTATTTTTTGATTTTGACAATACCATTGCCACTTGCGATGTTTTTGACAGCATGCTGCCGGTATTTTCCCGGGATAATCTCTGGGTGAAACTGGAAAAAGATTGGGAGGATGGTAAGATAGGTTCGCACAAGTGCCTTAAAGACCAGATAAGAGGGCTCTCTATTACCAGGCCGGCACTGGATAATTATCTATCCGGGATAAGACTAGACCCGTATTTTAGCAAGCTCGTAAGTATATTGTCCGGAATGAAGATTAAAATCGTGGTGTTGAGCGATAATTTTGACTATATATTAAAACGTATCCTCCATAACCACGGGATAAGAAATCTAAATATTTATTCAAATAAATTGAATTTTAAAGGAGGACGGTTAACCCCGGTATTCCCTTACCGAAATAAAAAATGCAATATTTGCGCCCATTGCAAGTCAAAAAACCTCTTGGCAAATGTATCCCATGATTCTATAATTATATATATAGGTGACGGGCGTTCTGATATATGTCCCTCCAAATATGCTGATATTGTATTTGCCAAGGATAGCCTTTTAAGCTATTTTCAGGAGAAAAAACTCACCTGTTTTTCTTACAAATCATTGAAAGATGTCTATACTTCATTTAAAAGGAGCCTTGTATGACAGAAAAACTAACGGATAAAAAGACCAGGAATAATGGCACAATTTCTTCAGGTAGCCTTCTGGACATGGAGGCTAAGTATTGTTCCTGGGGGGACACCGTTCACTATGCAGAGAAATTAAACATATTTAAGTCTGCCAAAGGAAGTCTGCTTTACGATATCGATGGTGTTGAATACCTGGATTTACAGATGTGGTATTCTGCGGCAAATTTTGGTTACGGTAATAAGCGTTTAAATTCCGCGCTTAAAAAGCAAATAGATGCTCTTCCCCAGCTTGCCTGCCAGTATTTGCACGAAGAAAAGATAAGGCTGGCTGCTAAGATTGCTCAGAGGAATGAACTTGCTTTTGAAGAAAAGGGCAGGGTGCATTTTAATGTCGGTGGTTCTTCTGCGCTTGAAGATTCCCTTAAGTTGGTAAGAAACTACTCCGGGAGAAGCTTATGTTTTGCTTTTATGGGAGGTTACCATGGCAGGACATTGGCTGCCTCTGCGATCACTTCGAGTTTTCGTTACCGGGAGCGTTTCGGGCATTTTGGCGATAGGGCGCTTTTTGTGCCGTATCCGTATTGTTTCAGGTGCCCGTATGACAAGAAAAAAGAATTCTGTGATCTTTATTGCTTGAAGCAATTTGAGCGCCTTTTTGAGACCGAGTATTACTCAGTAGTTAATAACAAAACAAAAAAATGCGAATTCTCTGCTTTTTATGTTGAAGCAGTGCAGGGGACCGGCGGGTATGTCATTCCGCCACAGGACTATTTTGTAGGCTTAAAAGAGGTATTAGACCGATACGGGATAATTTTTGTGGATGATGAAATACAGATGGGGTTCTTCAGGACCGGTAAGTTCTGGGCAATAGAGCATTTCAATGTTACTCCGGATATCATTGTATTCGGCAAGGCTTTGACTAACGGATTAAATCCTATATCCGGCGTGTGGGCGAAAGAAAAGCTTATCTCCCCTGAGGTATTCCCTCCGGGTTCGACGCATTCTACCTTTTCTGCTAATCCCCTCGGGACCGCGGCTGGGCTCGAGGTGATGAAACTTATTGAAGATTCCAATTTCAAAGAAGACGTTCCGAAGAAAGGGCAATATTTAGTCAACCGTTTTAAGAAGCTTCAGAAAAAATACCCTCAAATCGGAGATGTAGACGGCCTTGGTCTTGCTATACGTGTTGAAATGTGCGGCAAAGACGGGTATTCCCCTGACAAGGAATTGACAGACAGGATAACTAATTTAGGCTTAAGCGGTAAACTTACGTCAGGCGGCAAAAGGCGCGGGTTGATACTGGATGTTGGCGGATACTATAAAAACGTATTTACCATGGCCCCATCTTTTTATATCACTCAAAAAGAGATGGATTTAGGCTGCGATCTTTTTGAGGAAGCGCTCCTTAAGGCCTTAAAGAAGAGTTAGGGTGAATATTCGTATACTGGATTTTGACGCAAGCCTTACTTGTCAAAAGAATCTCCTGACAGAATACCATCCTGAAATAATAGATTTTAAGGATTTATCTTGTTCCGCAAGGTTATGGATGGATAAAAGGACTTCAGAGGCTATCCGGTACCGTATCGGAGAATTAACCGGGGGAATTAGCCTCTTCGGCTCCGGAGACTTCCACCATATAAGTTCTCTGTTTACAGATAAAATTAATGACCCGGCAACGCTTATTGTTTTTGATCTTCACCCTGACTGGGATATACTCCCTCCTTATTTAGGATGCGGTTCGTGGGTCAGCCGAGCCTTAAGAAACAAAAATATCGTAAAATGTCTTTTAATAGGGCCATCTTCCTGCGATATTTATTTCCCTTGCATACAAAGCGGTAACCTCAAATCACTAGAAGATAACAGAGTAGAGATTTATCCGTATAAAAGTACTGCTTCTTTGGTTTTATTAAGAAAAGTCCCTTATAATAAATCAATAAGGTTAAAGAGAGGATTGTTAAGCGCTAAGATTTTCTGGCATGACCTTGAAAAAGAAAATTTAAGAAACTTCTTTTCCTCCGCAATTTCAGAATTACCTACGAAGAAGGTATATGTATCCATAGATAAAGACTGTCTTAAGAACGAATATGCATTGACTAACTGGGAAGAGGGAATGTTTTCTCTGGATCAACTTTTAATGATGCTTAAGCTGATAAAAGATAATTTAGATATTATTGGACTCGATATAACAGGAGAATATTCTAAGTGCGCGTATGTTCAAAGATGGAAAGGGGTGGTTTCAAGGTTGGACCATCCAAAGAATGTTAAAGCGGAAACCCTAGAAGAAAGCACGGTATCTTCGGTAAACGAAACCACTAACCTTAAGTTGCTCTCGGTTTTAAAGTCATAGCCTTTATTTGTGTTTCTGGAAGAATGAAATAGTCTCTTCTGCTGCTCTTTCCCTCTCTTGATCCGCGATAATAATATGGTAGGAATTTTTAAATAATACGACCCGTTTATCTTTAGACCCGATCCGATCGTATATAAAATAAGAATTTTTCGGGCTGGTTATATCATCTTCTTCCGCCTGCAATATCTGTATCGGTGTTTTAACTTCCGGCAGTATCTTTGAGATATATTTTGCTAACAGGCGGTTCTGGTGCATGCTTGATACTGGTATAACCGGGTAGCCATAAAGGTGCACCTTGCTGTAATCAAAAAGATCAGCCTTTTTATAGAAACCTTCTATCCTCTTACGCAACCTTTCATTTTTTATCCCGTAAGGGTATTCTTCTTTAAGGTATAAATAATATTTTAAAGGTGTGCCGCAGACTAAGGGCAACAGGATTTTTGATTTTGGGGTATTCCATCCGTCAAAAAACAGGGTGGGGGAGAAGCAGTTGATTGCTCGCACTTTTCTTGGGAATTCGTACGCTAATAGCATGCTAAGAAGCGCGCCAAATGATAGCCCGGCTAAGAATATATTATCATAGCTAGCTTCGTATTTAAGAAAGTCTTTTCTCAGGCCCGCGTAAAGCTCCTGCCAGCGCATCCTTTTTAATACAGATAATGACTGGTTGTGTCCCTTCATCATCGGGATAGCCACAGAGAAGCCCTGTTTATTAAGGCGCATACCTATGGAACTCATTTCTTTTGCTGTTCCGGTTAGTCCGTGGACTAGAAAACAAAGGTTTTTGTCCCCAGGTAAGAAAATTCTGCTATCAGGTATATTGGTGATTTTGCGCTTATCTTCTCTAAGAGAAAAAATTATCATATTTTTTCTAGATTTTCCTTTAAGGTGCCAGCTATTTTTTTTAAGTCAGAGTCTTTCAGGAAACTACTTGTGCTTAAGGTGATGCTTTGTTCTGCAATCCTTCGAGCTTGCCTGCAGTCTGCTTCAGGGATAATACTTTTTAAGTAATTATAATCTGTTATTGGCAGCAGGTATATTTGAGATATCCCCAACCCTGAATGCCTAAAAATATTTAAAATATAATTTCTTTTTTCTGGCGTATCAAAAAGAATAGTAAGATAAGGATAGCTTGCTTTTGATTGTCCAGATTCAGTTATAAATTTTATCCCCGGGAGGTTTCTCAGTTGCTTCAAATAAAAGTTCGCCTTTTCTCTTTGGCTAACTATTGCTTTGTTCAAGTATGGAAAATTTAGGTGTCCTATGTATTCTCTAAAGGCAGAAACTTTATGCATGGGGAAATCAAATTCGAAATATTCCCCCATTGCCCTTATGGGGTTATTGCGTATTTGCCAGAATATTTGCGGTAGTCTAAAAGCAAACCAAAAAAGATAAGGTTGGTAGAAAATACTGTAAGCGAACAGTTCAGCTACTTTTAGCGATTCGGAGAAAAGGTCAGGATGAATGAGTTTGCCTGCAGTTTCTACTAATATTTGCGAGTGTTGCGCCCGGTTAGCTACCGCTAATCCGCCTTCATAAATAGTTAGGCCTTTGCCGCGGCAAAGGCTGAAAAAAGAGAAATCTCCAATTGAACCTGTTTTGCTATTTTGATATTCCGCTCCTAAGCTTTGTGCGCAATCTTCAATAACGAAGACATTATTTTCTTTCGCTATCTTTTTGATGGTCTCTAATTCTGCGGGGATACCCGCTAAATGGACGGCGAGAATCGCTAGTATGTCTTGGTCTTCGGCGCAGATTTTTTCCAGTTTATTTATATCAAAATCAAAATTCCCCTTGTTTATATCACAGACTTTTATTTTTAAACCAGCCCTTTTTACCGCTAAGGGTACGAGCGGGCAAACAAAAGCAGGGATTATTACTGTTTTCTTTATGGAGAGTTTCTTTATGCTTTCCAGGATTAGGTAGAATGCGGTAGTCCCTGAATAAGTAAGTAAGACCGAAGGGGCGTTTAAATATTCTTTAAAGTCCTCTTCTAATCTTCCTTTAGGGACTTTTTTGAAAAGAGAAGGGATTAAGCTTGTTATTTTAATCGGCCAACCTGCGGTTGGCGGGATTTCTCTTAAAAGGTTCAAATTTTGTTTCCTTTTCTAGAACGCTTTTTCTTTTTACTTGTTTGTCTATTTTATGCTAAAATAGACAAAAATTCAAGATAACTCTTAGCTTAATAACTTTAAGTTGTACCATAAATTGTCGGCCTATGGCTAGTATTACTTACAGGGTATACGATAATATTGATAGCATTGACAAGAGGGATTGGGATGCTATTTTTGGCAAAATCCCGGAAAGTTACCAATTTTTTAGGGTATTTGGCAACTCCGGTTTAAACGGGGTATCTTTTTATTATCTAGTATTCTATTCAGATAATACAATAGTGTTTATTGCTCCGCTTTTTAGTAAAGATTTCAACCTGGATGTCGCGGTAGAAGGTTGGCCAGTAAGAGCAATAAATTTTATTCGTAGACTTTATCCGCGCTTTCTAATCTTTAGGACTTTATTTTGCGGTTCCCTCTGCGGTGAATACGGAATTCTAGGGTTTAGGGATGATTTTAAGAAAGACCCCCGCATGGTTTCTTTACTTAGTTTTAGGCTTAATGATTTAGCCCGTAAACTTAACTGCCCTTTAATAGTTTTTAAAGATTTTACGCAGCAATATGCATTGATTTTAGACGCTTTAATACCAGAAGGATTCTCTAAGTTAGAAAGTTTTCCTACCGTGTCAGTGGAGCTTAATTTCAATTCCTTTGAAGAATACTTAGCTAGCTTAGGTAAGTCTACTAGGAAGAATTTAACCAAGAAATTAAAGCAGGCTTACGCCAGGACTAGTCTTGAAGTTAAAATAGTAGATGATGTCAAAGAATGCATTGATCAGGTGGCCAAGCTTTATGAGAATACTTATCAGGATAGTACACTCAAGTTTGAACATTTAACGAAACAGTTTTTCTTACAGTTGTCGCTAGATTTGCGTGAACATACGCGTTTTTTTCTCTATTATTGCGACGGAAGGTTAGCGGCATTTAACCTTTGTTTTATTTATAATAATTTAATGATTGATAAATTTATTGGCTTCGACTATGATATATCCAACAAGTATAATTTGTATTTTGTCAGTTGGGCCCATAATATTAAATGGTGTATAAATAATAAGATATACTCTTATTTTCCGGGGCAGAGCAATTACGAGCCTAAGATTAGGCTGGGAGGAAAACTTATTACTCTCTTTGCATACCTTAAGCACCGGAATCCTTGCTTTAATCATTTACTTAAATTGCTAAAAATATTATTGAAGCCGGATAATTTCGACAAGAATATTAAAAGAAAAACTTATGATTAAGAATAAGGTTACCTTCAGTATACTTTTGTTGCTTATAGCCAGCGATATGCTTGAGACAACCCTGCACCTTTTTTTCAAGAAAAGCGCTTTATCCCAATCCGGGACTTCTGTGATAGACTTGGCAAGTGCAATTATTTTCTTTAAAGGAGCATTTCTTTCGCCCTATCTCTGGGCTGGTTTAGCAACCGTGGTTATGGTTTTTATCATTTGGTCTTCTGTTCTTTCAAAGATAGACTTAAGCGTTGCCGTGCCCGTTGCCAGTTTTAGCTACATTCTTGTTCCGATAGCATCCGCCATCTTTTTAAACGAGAAAATTACTCTTTTAAGATGGCTGAGTATTCTGTTTATTATCGCGGGGGTTATTTTAGTATCATTGAGTAGCAAAGAAAGGGAGTTAGCGAACAAATGAAAGAGGGGGTTTTGTTTGTTCTTTTTCTGGTTACCCTAACTAGTTTGTGCGATACTATAAATCAGTTATTTTTGAAGTCCGCAATAGATTCTTTAAACTTTTCTTTATCATTTAATTTTGTAAAGATTCTTAAGTTTATTTTTCAGCTGCTGCTTAAGCCCCGGCTTTGGCTGGGGTTTGCTTTTAGCGTAATATCCCTGTGCATTTGGTTGCTTGTGCTTTCAAAGGCAGACCTTAATTTTGCTTTCTCTGCTGATAGTATGCATTATATCTTCATTGCTTTAGCTTCCAGGTTTGTTTTAAAGGAAAAGGTTAATTCTTTGCGTTGGGTGGGCATAATCTTTATTATCATAGGCATAACAATAATAAGCTTTAGTTGATTCGGCCCCGGGAAGGTTTTTATAAAATTCTTTATGAAGCCAAATTATTTTATGTCTTTAGTTGTAATTATCATAAATCTCAAAGTAGCAAAATGTGGTAGCGAGGTGAAATTTGCCTAATAATATTATAGCACTAGCCGTTTTTATTCTTGCGTATATCTCTTTTGTCTTTTTCCCAAACAAAAGAGCAATCTTTGCGCTTTTAGGGGGAGCCTTATTGATTATTTTAAGGGTCGTTTCTCCTCGTGAAGCGTTTCTTTCGGTTAATTGGAATGTTATGGGGATATTCGTTGGAATGCTTGTAGTTGCAGATGTTTTTATGTTAAGTCGTGTTCCGGCCTACCTGGCCGAAATTATAGTAAACCGCGCTAAAAACACTTCTTGGGCGATACTGTTTATTTGCGTGCTGACAAGTCTCATATCTGCTTTTGTTGAGAATGTTGCTACAGTATTAATAATTGCTCCCGTAGCTATTTCTTTAGCTAAAAAGCTAAAGCTTAATCCTTTGAATATGATGATTGCTATCGCAATTTCTAGTAATCTTCAAGGGGCAGCTACTTTGATTGGCGATCCTCCGAGCATGCTTTTAGGAGGTTTTGCAAAGATGAATTTTTCAGATTTTTTCTTTTATAAAGGCAGGCCGAGCATATTTTTTGCAGTTCAGCTTGGTGCGCTAATTTCTTTTGTTGTTCTTTACTTTATTTTTAGAAAGAATAAAGAAACGATTAAGCTTGTGCAAGTTGAGAAGGTAAGATCATGGGTTCCTTCGGTTTTCTTAGTAGTGTTAATATTGGCTTTGGCAGTTTCTTCTTTTCTTGATTCTGGTGTTGCTTATACGGCAGGGAAGCTATGTGTTATTTTTGGAGTAATCTCGCTTATTTGGCAGAGGATAATGTACAATGATCCCATTTGCAAAGGGATAAAAGGTTTGGATTGGGAAACAACCTTTTTCTTAATTGGTATATTCATTATTGTGGGAGCGATTGCCATTACCGGATGGATTGGGCTTTTCGCGGATTTTCTTTCTGGGTTAATCGGGAATAGTATATTTTTAGGTTATACTACTATTGTTGTTATGTCTGTGTTTATCTCTGCCTTTGTGGATAACGTACCTTTTTTAGCAGCTATGCTTCCTGTAACAATCTCGATGTCTGCGAAATTAAATATAGATCCTACTCTTTTTCTTTTCGGACTGCTTATCGGAGCAAGCTTAGGAGGCAATATCACTCCTATTGGTGCTTCTGCTAATATTGTCGCTTGTGGCTTACTTAAGAAAGAGGGATATAAGGTAGGATTTAAGGATTTTATGAAGTTAGGGGTGCCTTTTACTTTGGCTGCAGTAGCCACAGCCTATCTATTTGTTTGGTTTATTTGGAGTAGATAATGCAGGAATGCTGCTCTGGTAATCCCAAGAAGAGCTTTATTAGTAACAAACTCTTTATCACCTTCTTTTCTATATGCCTATTGCTTCTTCTTTCGGTATTCTTTCCAATACTAAAACCATTTCAGGATAATTTCTTAACCTATGTAGGTAATATATGGTGGGCTGTAGCTTTAGGTTTACTCTTGGGGGGGATTATAGATTATTATATCCCTAGGGAGTATATCTCAAAGATTCTTTCACGTAAAAAGCCGGCTACAATATTTAATGCTGTTCTTTTAGGTTTCCTGATGAGTGCCTGTAGCCATGGGATACTGGCACTTTCTATACAACTGCATAAGAAGGGCGCATCAAATCCTGCGATAGTAAGTTTTTTGCTTGCAAGTCCCTGGGCTAATTTCACCTTAACAGTCATGCTTATAGGTTTCTTTGGTCTTAAAGGCCTTTTGATTATAGCCTCTGCAATGATAATTGCCATTAATACAGGTTTTATATTTATGTTTCTTGAAAAGATGAACCTGATTGAAATAAATAAAAATATCGTTGAGGTGGGAGAAAATTTCTCGATTACTAAAGATTGGCTGATAAGAGTTAAGGATTACAAATTATCGCTAAATAGTATAAAGAATGATTTTAAGGGCGTAGTAAAGGGAAGTATAGACCTTTCTAATATGGTTCTATGGTGGATTATGCTGGGAATATTTATTGCCTCCTTGGCAGGAGCTTATATACCAACACATTTTTTCCATAATTTTATGGGGCCAAGTTTACTTGGGCTTCTAGTAACCTTAGGTTTGGCTACTTTAATAGAAGTATGTTCTGAAGGCTCAAGCCCCTTAGCCTTTGAGATCTACCGTCAGACAAATGCGCTGGGAAATAGTTTTACATTTCTTATGGCTGGAGTTGTAACTGATTATACCGAAATCGGCCTTCTTTGGACAAACGTAGGGAAGCGTGTAGCCTTGTGGCTTCCGTTAGTTACTGTACCACAGGTCATAGCTCTAGGGTACAT
>Ga0172371_10007326_pt1 | contig 15761 bp, 17 predicted proteins | sample Lak12m_FD_114543 | JGI IMG/M metagenome (GOLD analysis project Ga0172371, IMG submission 114543) | Freshwater microbial communities from Kabuno Bay, South-Kivu, Congo - kab_022012_12m | ecosystem: Environmental > Aquatic > Freshwater > Lake | place: Democratic Republic of the Congo: South-Kivu... | reverse complement strand
TTTTTCGCAGTTATTAATATTTTTATTATTAATAGTTAAATCCTCATTTTGTGGTTGGGTTTTTATCTTATCTTCTTTTTTATTAGAATTATCAACGAAAATCATATTGCTTGTGGTTAAATCTCCGTGAATTATATTAGCATCATGAAGCCTGGCAATGTTATTTCCTATTTGTTTGCATATTTCTTTATAATCGAGGCTTTCAAGATTTTCTGAAAGCTTTTTTCCTTCAATAAAAGGCATTTTTATTTTATTAATTCCTTCTTGTTTGGGTTTTGGCGAGCCAATAAGCTTATGGGCTTTTTCTAAGATATTTGTTTCTTTTTTTGTTCTTTGTTTTATGAGTTTTTTATCAAGTTCAGGATGTCTATAGCCTTTGCTAACTCTGTCTTTTATAACTTCATCACCTATCCTAAATATTTTTGCCTCTGCTGCCTGAGCGATTAACTCTGGTTTTGATTGGTTTGTCATATATCTAATTATATACTAATATTTTTAAACCTTAAGAACTAATAGCTTACATGGGATCTGAAGAGGATTATGCAAGAGTAAGGCAATTAAGAGTTCAAGGTAATGTAGATGCAACTAATGTTGCTTTTCAAGATTTAGCACAAAGATATTTTGGTAAAACTGACCCAAAAACAGCAGAGTATAGACAACAACTTAGAGATTTAGGTTTTCGAATAATGTTTGACTTAACTCGGGCAGAGAGGCTAGCTCTTCTTAGACATCCGGCAACACAAAGAGCATTAGCATCTTGTTCTTAATAATTAAGATATTTTTTCAAGTTTTTTATATAGTTCTTCTAGAGTTGAAAATTCAATAATCTCACTAGCGTAATGTGAAATCCATCTAGTTTCTAAACCCCTTTGTATTGCAAGAACAACTCGTTTATTTTTCGCAATAGAGTAACCTATTTCAAAAATTTGTCCTTCACTTTTTTCTTTAGATTTAACAATGCATAAAACCAAATCAGATTTGTTGATATATTCAAGAGCTTTATCCATTATTTGTCTCATGGTGGCGTTGTTTTTTGCAAATTCCTCAACATGATAAAAGGTTGTAAGCATCTCATGATTAGCTTTTTTTAGAGAAGTTTCTATATTTGTTATTAGTTCTTTTAATTTGCTTTTATCTTCATCTGCAAACTTATAGGATATGAATACTTTCATGTTCTTAGTAGAATAATTTTATTTATAAAACTTCAGTTTGTTGCTATTTATCTTTATCTCTTAGAAACATCAGTTCTTAAATCAATAATTATTTTATATCCGGCTTTGTTTAAGCGAGAAAGTATTTCTTTAAGAGCACTAACTAGTTCTTCAGAAATTCCTTGTTTGTATATTTTTTCGAGGTCTAGGAATACCTCTTTTTCTATATTAACAAAGTCATTAATTAGATTAGAAATTACTCGTGTATCAAAATAGAGCGGGCTCGACATAATCTCAAATTTCATTCTTTCTTCTTTTATATTTCTTAAAATTTCTTTTATCTGCTTTTTATTTGGCGAGCTTTCAAGCCTTTTTAGTGCTTTTGTGTACATTTGAGTATTTTTTATTACAGTATCTACAATTTTCTCAAAATACTCAAGTCTTTTCTTGAATAAAGTATCTTTTTTAGAAGTTTGTCTTGCTATCTGATGATTAACATAGTTACTTATACTTGCTCCTATGACTACTCCTATAAGTCCTGTTATCGTGGTTATGAATGCTGAACTGAAATCTGTCATTTTTAATTTAATCTCCAAGCTATCTCATAAACTTGGGTTAAAAAGGTTTATTGTAGCAGAGAAATAGTTAGTTTATTATGTCAAAACGTTTAGCAAACAGGATAACTAATAGAAGGATTAAACCCCAAAGAAAAAAGAAACTTCCTATTAATGCGATAGCCGTATAACTATCATTAACCCAGTAGTAGATTTCAAATAAACTTGAGATTATCATAAAAATACTTAGTTCAATAAAGTCTTTTTTTAGCTCATTTGATGCTCTTGCAATCTGAAATGATACAAGACCAAATCCTGCAAGGGTTATTGATAGGCCAATTATGAATTCTATATAGTCTCTTGATATTTTTGCAGTAATGTCTTTTAAAAGAAAACTTAGAATAAGTGATATTATAAGAGATACAAACAAAAGAAAAATTATCTTATCTTCTCCTCTTTTTTTCATTATTTTAAGTGTACTCTTAAATTTATAAATGTTCTTTAAACTTTATTTTTCGTTTGATTTTAAAACTTCATCTTTTTACCAAACTTCTTGGCAAGTTTCATCATTTGTTTTTGTGAAAATCCTCCACTTTGCATATCTGCTTCTGAAACTCCGCCTTTTGTGAATTCTTTTAAGAGTTTATACTGTTTGATAAGTTGTCTAATATCGCTTGTTGTTGTTCCTGAGCCTTTTGCTATTCTTCCTAATCTTGAAGTTTGCTTTTCTATAATTTCCGGATTTTTTATTTCTTCTTCTGTCATAGAATTTATAGCATGTTGCCAATGTTTCATTTTTTCTTCTTGAACTCCAAGCATATTTTCAGGCATTTTTCCCTTTAATCCTGAAAAACCAGGAATCATATCTAAAATTTTATCCATGCTACCCATACTTGACATTGATTTTATCTGCTCTTGGAAATCTCGTAAGTCAAACTCACCTTTTTCTAATTTACCCTTAAGTTTTTTCTGAGATTCCTTATCACTAGCTGATTGTATTTTCTCTAACAAGCCTTCTAAATCACCCATACCAAGAATTCTTGAGATAAAAGATTGAGGATTAAAAGTTTCTAAATCACTAGATTTTTCACCTGTTCCAATAAAAAAAACAGGAGCTTTAGTTTCGTGACAGGCAGTTAAAGCTCCTCCTGCTTTTGCAGTTGAGTCCATTCTGGTAATTATAACTCCATTAATCTCAAGTGCTTTCTGAAATTCACTTGCTTGAGTTTTAGCAGCTTGTCCAATATCTGCTTGAATAACTAAAATCTTATAATCCGGTTTTATAGTTTTATTTACATCTTTTATTTCTTTTACTAAATCATTATCCAGGTTATGTCTACCAGCACTATCAACAATAAGCAAATCATAATCTTCTAGTTCTTTTTTGAATTTCTTATATATCTTTATAGGGTCTTTTTCAGTTTTATCAACAAAAACAGCAAGTTTATTCTGCTTAGCTATTTGCTCGAGCTGATCAGTAGCCGCAGGACGATGAACATCTAATCCAAGAAGAGCAACTTTCTTTCCTCTTTTACTATAATATAATCCAAGTTTTCCTGCTGTTGTTGTTTTTCCTGCTCCATATAAACCAATAAGAAGTATTATTGTTTGCTTTTTGCCTTCTATTACTAACTCGCGTTTCTCCTTGCCTATTATTTCAAGAATAGTATCATAAAGGAGTTTGATTACAATTTCTTTTTTTTCTATACCTTTAATTTTTTCATCACTTGCTTCTTTTTTTAACTTCTCTGTTATTTCTTTTACTAAGAATACATTTACATCAGCAGCTATTAGTGCTCGTTGAAGCTCTTTTGTTACTTCTTCTATAACTGCTCGGTCTACAAAGACTGCTTTTGATATCTTATCTGTTGCTTTTTTCAGTGCTTCTGATAGTTTTTCAAGCATATTTTTATTAATTTTTTAGGGTATTTAGTTCTATTGTTTTAGTACATACAATATTTAGAATCCTTTCTTATATAACTCGATTTAAGAGGTTTTAAGGGTTTCGGTTGAGATTAACTGCTATAACCCCAGCCTTTCTATGAACTTTCTTTTATTAAAAAGCTCGAGATCATTGTAGCCTTGACCCAGTCCAATGTAAAAAATTGGCTTCTTGGTTATGTGACTTACAGATAGTATTGTACCACCTTTTTCATCAACATCAACTTTGCTTAGAATTGAACCATCAATTCCAATCATTTCATTAAAGGCTCGTGCCTGTTCTGTCGCATCATTGCCTGAAACCGCTTCAGCAACGAAAACTTTTAGATTTGGTTTAGTTACTCTACATATTTTCTCCATTTCTTTTAAGAGATTATCTTTTGTATGCATTCTGCCTGCTGTATCAATTAAAACGACATCAATATTATTGTACTGTGCATATTTTATTGCGTCAAAGGCGACTGCGCTTGGGTCGGAACCATAGTCCTGCTTTATCATTTTTATGCCAAGTTTATCTGCATGAATTTGAAGCTGTTCTATTGAAGCTGCTCTAAATGTATCTGCTGCTGCTAAAACACAGGTGAGTTTGTGCTTTTGCAAAAGATTGCAAATTTTTGCTATGCTTGTTGTTTTTCCGGCCCCATTGATCCCAAAAAATAATATTTTATATGGCTCTTTTGAAGATTTTTTATGTTCCTTAATTTGTTCTATTAAATCTGTTGGTTCAATTAGAATTTCTTCAATAGCTTTTTTAAGACTCTCTTGTATTTCTGTTTGTATTTTCTCTTTTTTTAATTGTTTTCCTACTAATTCTTTTTTTAGTTTTTCTTTAAGAGTTTCTACTACTTCAATTGCAACATTGCTTTCTAATAATGATAGTTCTAATTCAGAAAAAATCCCTTCAAAGGCGCTTTCTGTAAGCGTATAGGAAAATACTTTTTTTAAGCGTTGGAAGAAACCCTTCTTTTCTTCTTTTTCCTCCTTTTTTTGTTCTTCTGCTTGTTCTTTTTCTAACTTTTCTTTTTCCTCTTTTAGTTTTTCCTGTTCTTCTAATTCCTTTCTTTCTTGTTCTTTCTTCTCTATCTCTGCTTCAAGCTTTTCTTCAGGAGTTTTAATCTCTATTTTTTCTTGTTTTATATCAGAAACAACTTTTTCAGAAACTTCGCGTTCTTGTTTTAGTTCCTCTTTTGTTCTTTTTCTCTTTTCTATTTTCTGCTCTGGTTTTTTCTCTTCTTTTTTCTTTGTTTTTTCGGGTTTTACAGCTAGCTCGCGCTTTTCAGCTTTTTTCTCTACTTCTTTCTTGCTCGAGCCTATCCAACTCTTTAGCTTTTCTTTTAAAAATCCAAACATAACTTTCTTAGTATCTCAATATTTATAAATTTAAACTTCTTCTATAATCCATGAAAAAGATATTGGTGCTTGTGGATGGCATGGCAGATTTGCCAAATGATAAGCTTAATGGTAAAACGCCCTTGGAATATGCCAATACGCCGAATCTTGATGAATTAGCAAGGAAAAGTTCACTTGGTTATATGTATCCCATTGATGAAAATTATGCTCCTGAATCAGATACTGCTGTTATTTCTATTCTGGGTAATAACTTTAATATTTCAGAAAGAGCAGAGTTTGAAGCACTTGGCGCAGATATAAAAGTTAAGAAAGGCGATTTAGTTATTAGGGCAAATTTTGGGACAGTTGAAAATCTGGACACAAGAAAAATGATTGATAGAAGGGCTGGAAGAACACTTACAACAAGAGAAGCAGCACAACTAGCAATTGCAATAAATAAAAATGTTAATCTTCCTGTTAAATTCAGATTTTTTCCAACTGTTCAGCATAGGGGTATTTTGGTTTTTTATGGCGGTTTCTCAGATAATGTTACTGATACTGACACGTATGTTCATGAAAATGGAAAAATAGAAATAAAGGCAAGTTTTGATTGGAGTAAACCTTTAGATGATGATGAAAATAGTGAGTTTTCAGCAAATCTTATTAATAGTTTTGTAGATCAATCTTATAAAATATTAAAAAACCATGAAATAAATAAAATTAGAGTTAAGAGGGGATTGCTTCCTGCAAATATTTTACTTTTAAGAGATCCTGGAGTAGAAATGCCTTCTATTGCTAAGTTCAAGAAAGCAATGGCTATTGTAAATATGCCTCTTGAAAAGGGTATTGCTCGTGCTGCAGGAATGGAAGTTTTTGGATTTAATTATCCTAATATGAAGAACTATGACGCATACGATAATCTTACAAAAGGGCTAAATGAAATGATTAAATTTTCTGTTAAAACTTTGAAAAGAAAAGGCAGTAAATATGATTTTGCTTATATTCATTTTAAAGAAACCGATGTTCCGGGGCACGATAATAAACCTCTTGAAAAAGTCAAATTTCTCGAAAAACTAGATAAGGAATTTTTTGGATTCTTGCATGAGTATGTAACCAAATTTAAAATAAGTTTGATTATTACTGCGGACCATTCAACACCTTGCAAATATAAAACACATACGTCGGATCCTGTTCCTGTGCTGTTTTACAACCCTACTAAAAAAGTTGTCGGTAGTTTATTCTTCGGCGAGACTCTGGCCAGTAAAGGAGCACTTGGCAAGGTTTACGGAAAAAATCTTCTTAAGAAGTGCGGCTTCACTTAATTTTTTTAGTTATACAACCATAACAATACTTTTAAACTGATTTTAGTTCAAATTTATATGATAGTTGTTGATATAGAAACTAGTGGTGGTGATTTTCAAAAATGCGGGTTATGGCAAATAGGTGCTCTGGAACTTGAAAATCCCGAGAATACTTTTTTAGAAGAAGCGAGATTAGATGATTCTGATGAGGTAATTAATTCTACTAATCTTAAGAATCCAAGGCCGGTTTTAGAGGTTATAGGCAAAACAGAAAAACAGTTGAGAGATAAAGGTAAACAAAGTGAAAAACAACTTTTAGCAAATTTTTTTAGTTGGTGCGCTAAAATAAATAATAGAGATTTAATCTGCCATAATCCCCAGTTTGATTACGGATTCATGTGGGTTAAAGCAAATAAGTACGGGCTGGCACCGCCTTTTTTTCATCGGTGTTTTGATTTACATAGTCTTGCTCAATTAAAATATATGCAATTAAAAGGAAATCTTTTGATTAAAGAAAATACAAGCGATATGGGTTTACTAAATCTATTAAAATTCGTCGGGATGATTGATAACAGAAAAGCACATAATGGATTAGAAGATGCAAAACTTGAGGCAGAAGCTTTTTTCAGGCTAGTTTATGGAAAAAAACTTCTTCCAGAATACTCAGAATTTGAAATCCCGAATTATTTAATACAAAACAAAAAGTAAAAATGATAACCTATAACGACATTTACGAAGCTCTAAGGAAAGAAAGATATAGCGAACAGCTACAGCCCCTAATAAAAGATTTCATAAAAGAATTTGCGAGTTATGTCTCAGAGAAAGAGGCTTTTTCCGGAAAAGAAAAAGGAATTTTTTCAGAGGATAATCAAAAAAATAAGAAGCAGTTAGAAAATGCTATTGCTTTATTTAAGGAATTAATATTGAGAAGAAAGAAAAAAATTTTGGATTTAGCATTTGTAAGTGCGGAAACCGGGATAAGCAAGAGAGATTTTGAGAACATGTTGGGTTTTGAGAAAGAAACCTTTGAAAAAATAATGAAGGCCCTAAACGAGGGCGATAAAAAAATGGAAAAAGCAATAAATGGTGAAGAAGAAACAGCAAATCAGAAAAATAAATTAGTTATGTTCAATCAGGATACAGAAGAATTCCTGGATTTGGAAGGAAACAAGCTCGGGCCCTTTAAAAAAGGAGATATCGTTAATCTTTCGCAAGAAATTGCAAATATACTTATAGTTGATAATAAAGCAGACCCTGTTGATGAAGAATAGACTTTTAAATCTCTTTTGGGTTAATTATCTATGGAAAAAGAAAACAGATTATTCTCGCCAAAAAAGAAATTTATAATCTTTGTAGGCTTATTTCTGCTTTTGTTTTTATTTTCAATCTATTGTTATTCTGCTGGAATAAAATTAAATGATATAAAAGATATACCACGAAGCAGAATCTTTCCCATTTTATTTATATTCTTTTATGCAACAATCTCTTTTTTACCTCTGCCCCTTACTCCAACTTCTTTTTTGGGCGGGATATTTTTTACATTTCAAGAGGCACTTTTGTATACTTTACTGGGTAGCCTTTTATTTGCTACACTTGTATTTTATATGACTAGATTTCTTGGCAGGGATTATATAAGATATCTGATGAATAGACATAAGAAGTTTAAAAAATTAGAATTAAAACTTGAAAAAGGGGCCTTTTTTGAAATATTTATGCTAAGAATGTTCTTTATAATTCCTTCTGAATTTATAGGTGTTGTTGCTGGCCTTTCTAATATGAAATATAAAGATTTTATTCTTGCTACTTTTATTGCGAATACTATTACTCTGATTTTTTCGGTTGGTCTTGTTAGAAGTCAGATAAAACATAATACTGTTCTCTTGATTGGTTCACTTTTGGGATTATTAATCTGCTTGATTATCCCTCTAATCTTCTTCACAAAACTCAAGAGCTTTGTGAATAATCGCCTAAATGGTAAAAATTAAGCCTGCAGAGGGATTTGAACCCCCGACCCCTAGTTATTTTGGGATTCTCTGATATTTTTCCAAAAAATCCGTACAAAACTAATGCTCTACCACTGAGCTATGCAGGCGTAATATAAAAATCTTAAATCGAAGCTATTTAAATATATTCCTTTTATAAGATATAAAACCGAAAATATAAATAGACCTATAACTTAGTATATTATAGGTATGGGAACACAAAAAAAGCAGCTCGCTAAAGAAGGCGAGTTAAGATTTGCAGCAGAATTTATAAGAAAAGGATGGAACATCTTTTTACCTTATGGCGATGATAGTTCTGTTGATCTCTTAATTGAAAAAGATGGAGAATATAGGAGAATTCAGGTAAAAACAACAAAACCCCTAGATGGAGTAATACACTGCAGATTAAAATCCTCCAATAATTGGCAAGTAAAAAAATACACAAAAAAAGAGATAGACTATTTTGGAATATATGACTATGAAAATAAAAAAGGCTATTTAATTCCAATAGAAAAGGTCATGGGTATGATAGACGTTTCTTTAAGAATAGCGAAGACAAAGAATAATCAAAAAGCAGGCGTTAGATCTCCAGAGGAATATATTTTTTTTAATTAATTATTTTCAAAATCAAGGTAAAGTAGGATAGTCTTTGGGCGAAGGGGGCATACCAAACATTTTTCTTATACTTCTTCGGTTGGGTTTTTTAGCATCAGCCTTTATTTTGGGTTTTTTTTCAGTAACATCTTTTTCTAAACCGCCGTAAATTGCGGCTGGAAAATGTTTAGCAGTTAATCTTTGGGGTTCATTTAGATAAGGATTTTCATGATACTCATTAGTTTCTCTGTCAATCCAACCATGGATATGTTGTCTTTGAATCCAAAAGCCACCATTAAAATAACTTACGTTTCTATCACCCTCATAACCCTCGTGCCTTTTACCCTTTAAACTTCCTGATGCAGGGTAATATCTTTCCACGATCTGTCTTGGAATCTTTATTACAACTACGGCATTGCTGCCTTTGTGGGTTTGCCTATAAAGACTCTCTGCTTTTTCTAAATCAACAGGTTGTAGTGAAGCTCTTGAACTTAAATTTGTGGCATAGTACAAGCCATTTTTTAGAATACTCTCAATATCTGATACGTGCGTCCTATGCAACCATACTTGATGTTCTGGCGTAGAAACAATGTGTCTTTGATATTCTTTTACCATAAAATAAAATCGTTTTGAAATTTATAAATCTAATCCCAGATTAAAATCTCTTTGGTTTGCCTAACTTTTTTTGTGGGATAAATTGTTTCTGCGAGTTCTTCAGGTGAGAACCATATTTGAATTTCCTTTTTTGCATTTTCCTCTGAATCAGAAGCATGAATAACATTTTCGTAAACTCCTGTTTTTGAGTTTATCCTTCCATATTTCCCGCGAATACTCGTTGGTTCTGCTTCTTCTGGATTAGTTGAACCTGCAATTGCTCTTATTTTTTCTATAGAATCCTCACCCTCATAGACTAAAGCTAGAACTCTATCAGTATGGTAGTGTCCTTGAATATACTTTAGAGTTCCTTCAAAGATTTTGGTGCCTTTCTCTTGCCCATGTTTCTTTATTTGCTTTTCTTTTAATTCAGAATAATGCATTTCGGCTAATTCTCGAGAAACTTTTACTATCTTGGCTCCGATTATCTTTAATTTTGTTTCAGAAAGAGCGGAAATAATGTTTCCTGTAAGAGACTTAACAATGCCGTCTGGTTTAATAAGAACAAGGCATTGTTGTTTTGTCATTTTTAACACCTATTTTGTGGTTTTTGCATCTGGTTCGTCTTTGATTTCAAAAACACGAATTTCACATATAGCCAGTGGATAAATCTTCTTCAGTCTTGTATTTAATGACCTTTGAAATTGATTTGAAAGTATCTCTGAAAAAATATCTCCAGAGGTTTTTGTTTTTAGTGTATCAATTATCCAGTTCTTTGCTGAATTTCTAAGGGCTTTTCTAACTTCCCTTGATACTTTTTTTCTTGTTATAAGAAACGGCTTTATTACTATTTTATTATCCCCTGTTTCTGCTTTAAAAGAGTCTTCAACATAGCTTATGCCTCCGTGCATCATGTGCTTTATGAAGAAAGGAAGCAAAATAATCTTCTTTGGATAGGCAACTAATTTGCCTTCTTCGACCTTTGTCTTTAAAACTAAATCAACGCCCTTGCCCTTTAATTTTCTTGTTAAGTCTATTTTGATTGTTTTATTATTTAACTCTTCTACTGATGTTGCTTGAGATTCGTACTGCTCATTAATAATTGGAATATCAATTTCAAAAAACTTTTTCTTTAATACTTTTGCCATTTTATTCAAATTGCAGCTTTCCAACTCTTCTTGAGTGTTTAGCTAAAGTTGATTTTTTACATTTTTGACAGGTATAAATCACTACTTTTCTCGTTGTTGTTTTAGATTTCATGGTTTGCTGCTTTGGTGGACGTCTACTGAAACGGCCTTTATTACCTGTTCCTGGTGGATGGCCGCGCATTTTTGCCCTTTCTTTTGAGCCATATTTTAAAGTTCCCCTTTTATGACCTGTTGAAACTAAATCGAGTTTTTGCTCTGTATGTTCTTTGCAATAAGGACAATAACGCCTTGTTTTTTTAGGTAATTTCATTTTAAGTACTAATTATTATAAATTATGTCAAGAAATAAGGTATTTAAAGATTATTGTTTATGCTTTTTTATCCGGGCCCATAGGCTAGTGGCAAACTGTATCCTTGACATGGATAATTCCCAAGTTCAATTCTTGGTGGGCCCATTTTTCAGAAAGTTTATATATGGGTTTTTCATCTATCTAATATGAAAAAAGAGAGAGGTTTAGCGACTTGTTTATTGATTAAATCGAAGCGTTCACAGCTTGCACTTTTTATTATAATAGCATTGATTGTTGTTGTTGCAATTGCTGCTTTCTTTATTTTTAGAGATAGACTCTTTCCACAAAATGTTTCTGAGTCAATTGCCCCTGTTTATAATTATTATACTTCTTGCATACAATCGTTGATTGAAGACGGTACAAAAATAGCAGGCACACACGCGGGCTACTTAGAAAATCCGGAGTTTAAAGCAGGAAGTACTTATGCTCCTTTTGGTTCTGAATTGGGTTTTCTTGGTCAGGGAATACCTTATTGGTATACTATCTCTGGAAATGGGGTTGCTTCTGAAAATATTCCTTCTATAAAAACAATTGAGAGCCAGTTTAATAATTATTTGGCTTCTCAAATAGGAAAATGCGGTTTGGAAAATTTTTCGGGTTCTAGTTATGAAATAAGCCTTGGAAAAGCAAGCTTCTCAACTTCAATTAGGGATAATAAAATAGCAGTAAAAGTCAATCAAAGAATAAACATAAAGCGGGGGGAAGAGCAATTTTCAATTGGAAATTTTGAAGTTGATTATGATAGCTCTTTTGGAAAGCTTTATGCAGCAGCAAAAAAACTCTACGATTATGAAAAAAAGAATATGTTCCTTGAAAATTATAGTGTTGATGTTCTTTATACTTATGCGCCTGTTTCTGGTGTAGAAAGAAATTGCTCGCCCATTATTTGGAATCCTCATGAGGTATTTAATAGATTAAGAGATGCACTTGAAGCCAATATACAGGCAATTACTTTTTCAGGAGATTATTATGAGAATACAAATCAATATTTTATTGCTGGGAAGGATTCGGATTTGCAAATCAAGGATATGCAAGCTAATTTTATTTATTCACGAGATTGGGCTTCGAGATTTGAGGTTTGGCCAACTAAGAATAATTTAATGGTGGCTAATCCTGTTGGAACGCAACAGGGCCTTGGTGCAATGGGCCTTTGCTATGTCTCTTATAAATTTGTCTATGACTTATATTTCCCCGTGCTAATACAATTATATGACAATAATGCAGAAGAGCTTTTCCAATTTCCATTCGCTGTTGTAATAAACAAGAATGTTCCTCGAGAAAGCATTGCAACAAATACCTATGAACAACAATCAAGCATTTGCGATAATGCTAATACAAATATAACAATTTCAACTTATAATATTAATCTCGAACCCATTGAAGCAAACTTGCAATTTAAATGTATTACTGACAGCTGTCCTCTCGGAAAATCTGTATTGAATAATGGTTCGAAAACAGCCTCACTAACTGCAATGGTTCCACAGTGTTACAATGGTATTTTGATTGCAGATGCTCCGGGCTACAAACAGAAAAAATATACTATTTCTACAAACGAAGAGACTTCAGCTGAGATAGTTCTTGATAAGGAATATAAATTGGGGCTTGAGATTTATGTTGATAATGTTCGGGTTTCGGATTTGGCAATACTAAATGTCGAAGAAAATGATAATTCAAGCTTGCCTGTAGTTACTGCAACCTCTCCTTTTAATAAGGACCTGGACTTGGCAGAAGGGGATTATATATTTGACTTAAAAGTTTTCAAATCAGGAGGCGTAACTATTCCTGCTACAACCACAAGACAATGTGTTGAAACAGCAAAAGAAGGGGTATTGGGCTTTTTTGGATTTACTGAAGATAGATGTACTGACATAACAATACCAAGCCAGCAGATTACAACAATACCTTATGCCGGTGGAAAAGTAAATAAGTATGTTACGCAAAGTGAATTAGATAAAGCAAGCATATTAAGAGTCTACGCGAAGAGTATAAAATTACCCTCAAATTCAGACGAAATACAAGAGAGCTATGATTTAATAGATGAAAATAGCTTGGATATACAGATTGTTTAATAATAAAAAATAAAAATGAAAATAAGAAAAACAAAAAAAGCGAAATTAGTTTTTGTTATAGTTTTACTAACAGTAGTTATATTTAGTTTTTTTAATCTCGGTTTTATTAATGCCTCAACAAGTACAGGAAGCTATAGTGAGGTTCAAACACAATATTTCTCTTCTTATACTCCAAGTTTTAGTCAGTTTGGTTCAAATAATCTTGGTTTTGGTGAGCTTGGCTCTTATACAGGAAGTTTGGGCGGTTATGAGGGCTATGATTCAGAAGGTTTCTTTGATATGCAAGTTATGATACCTCCTTTTGGATGTGAACCACTTGTTGTTACAAGTGATATACTTGAAGAAAGAGACGTTCCTGTATTTTGCAAACTTGTCCCTATAACAATAAATCCTTCTATAGATATAACAAGAATAGAAAGAATTTCAGTCACTAGAAAAGATAGCAATACTAATATTGCCGGAGTTGGTTTTCATCCCGCCCTTGCTGCAATAGGTGGTAATGGAAATTATTTTAATAATCCTACAACAGATAATCTTGGTTACGTCGTCGTTGTTTTAAAGAAACAACCTGATGAAAACAAAATGCCTGATAATGTAACTGCGGTTCTCTCAATGACTCTTGATTATGGGGCAAATTATGCTTATGGGTTTGGAGAAAACGAGTTCTATCTGCCGGTTATGACTGATTCAGAATTCAGTAATAACTTTAGAGAATATGGTTTTTTTAATGGAGTTGGTTACTTAAGGGCAGAAAATATTGATGAAACTGGTGCAACAATCTCAATTTACACAACAGATAATATTAGATTAGCAAGTCAGAGAATAGAAAAGGGAAAAACAGGTACTGATATTTTCCTTCCAACTGGAAAAGGCGGGCAAGGAATTAGAATTACTCTTAAAAACATTGTTCTTCCTGAAACAAAAGCAAAATTTACTGTAAATAATAGACAATACGATGTTTATGAAGGCGGCAAATTCTATGACGGAAAATGTACTCTATTAAAATTGGAGTCGCTTGGCTTTGGAACAGGAACAGCAAGAATAAATTGTGCTGGTGTGAATTATAATCTTGAAAAAAAATTAAATGAGGTTGAACTTTTTGTTCAGGGCTCTACTTCCCAAAAATTAAGTCTTGGTGGCAAGATAGATTATCCGGGTGATCCTAACAGCTATTACTTGGTTGCAGCAAAAAAATATCCTAATTCAGAAAAAACTTTTGTAATAATCGCAAATGTTTCAGATGGTGAAAATGTAGATACTATTAAGATTGGAATAAAAGATTTTGTTAAACAGATTGATAGGAGCATTAGTTTATTTACTGACCCTAATAAATTCCAGGAATCTCTTTCGGGTTATGTCAATGGATTTAAAAATTCAATAGGCAAAAGCAAAGTAAACCTTATTTTATTAAATCAAGGTCAACCCTTAGAAAATCCAAGCATAAAATACAATGGATTATTAAACTCGAATGTTATTTTGAGCGGAGATGCAGGAACTATTTTTAACAATGCAATTGATTCCTATGAACAAGCAAAATCTAATTTTGGAATACAATCAATACCTTATACTAATTTGAATTGGTATAAGTATAGCTATGGTGAAGCATCATTGTGGGCAGAATATCTGCTTGCAAAAGATTTAGGGCAACAGGAAAAAGTCCAGCAAATTCTGTCAAGAATAGTTAATGATTATCCAAGCTCTGTTTTTAATGGTTACAATGCGCAGGGTTTGCTGAATGATAAGGGCTTACTAAGTAATGAAGGTTCAACTGCTTATAATCAAAAAGAAGACATTTCAATTACTCTTGTATCAATAACAGAGCCACCAATAGAAGATGCAAGTGTGGGTTTAAGGTACGCTTTTTCTGGAAAGGGTTATATTGTTAAATCCAATCTAAGAAAAGGCGATAATATTTTGAATGAGAATGGAGTTAGTGCAAACTTAATATCATTCGACGAAAATAATATATTTGTTAATTACTCCTGTGTTATTAATAATAACCCTTATAGCAGTACTGCTCATGGAAATAAAGTCTTTGAGTTAACTGGTTGTGGTGTAAGTATTACTGTTGATAGCATTAATCAGAAGAAAATTGCACAAGTCCAATTAACTCCAACAGTAAGAGGAAGAACTAGGGAAAGTAATTTTACATTTTCTATTGGAATAGAGAAAAGACCTTCTGGTTTGAAATTGACTCCAGAAGAAGCAAGTGATGAAATTGAAAAATTGAACAAGCAGATTGCTGATTGGAAAAACATCACAGATACACTTGGCGAGATTGTCCGGGGTGGAAAAGCAGCATGTTTAGCTACCTCGGCTGTAATTAATCTTAAAAATTTGGCATTTGGTGCTGATGGAAAAGCAACAGCGAGAAATCAAGTTATGGCTTATTGGAATAAGCTTTGTCAAGATGCACAATATCAAAAGCAAATAGGCGTTACAACAGTGGACCAATGCATATCAAGAAGCAGTGGAACAATAGAATCACAGGTTAATGAAATGCAGAAAATACTTAAGGGTTTGAATAATGAGATAGCTGCTGCTGAAGGTTCTGGCTCAAAAACAGGAAATGATAATCAAGCACTCGAATCTCAAATTAGTAATTTTAGAAAAGATACTAGCTTGTCTGGCTTAAAATTTTTGGTTTAAAGCAAAAAAGAGGTTAGTTTTAAGCCTTTAATTAAAGGAAAGCAACTTTCTTCCATTTTAGTTATTTTGATTATTAAACAAAAAAGTTATCCTAAATTTT
>Ga0172371_10007325_pt1 | contig 15762 bp, 13 predicted proteins | sample Lak12m_FD_114543 | JGI IMG/M metagenome (GOLD analysis project Ga0172371, IMG submission 114543) | Freshwater microbial communities from Kabuno Bay, South-Kivu, Congo - kab_022012_12m | ecosystem: Environmental > Aquatic > Freshwater > Lake | place: Democratic Republic of the Congo: South-Kivu... | reverse complement strand
GGACCGTTACGGGGTCAGGCTGTGAATAACAAGTAAGGTGTTGACTGTATTGGCAGGATATGAGAATGAAATATTCATGCCAAGGCCGCCGAGAAAAGAATATGCGGGAGCGCTGTACCACGTGACCAGCCGGGGGAACGGACGGGCGCAGATATTCTTTGAGGATGATGACAGGAAACGCTTTCTGGCACAGTTGCAGAATTGCCTGGAACAATACGAAGTTATTCTCTATGCCTATGTGCTGATGGGTAATCATTACCATCTCCTGGTCCGGACACGCCATGCTAACCTTGGCAGATTCATGCAGCGACTGAATACCAGTTATGCGCTGTACTCGCGCTACAAACACAAGAAACCAGGACACAGACTGGAAGGCCGGTATAAAGCCAGGCTGGTGCAGGGTGATGAGTATATCCTGACGTTGACGAGATATATTCATCTGAATCCTGTGAAGGTCAGGGCTGTAAGAAGTCTTGGTCGAGAAGAGAGACGTCGATTTCTTGAGAAATACGAGTGGAGCAGTTGCAGGGGATATGTGGACCCGAGGCGGCGGGATGATTTTGTCTGTTACGATATTATGAGTCATTTCCGCGGTGGAGAAAGGCGCAGATGTCGCGAGTACAGGACGTATGTGTATGGCTTCCTGTTGGTAGACGATGACGAGGTTATGAAGGTAATGGAGCGAAGCGGGCATGGGATAGGGGATGAAGAGTTTGTTGAGGAGCTCGAGCGGGAATTGAGAAGCAGAAAGATCGGTGCCGATCTTGACCGGGATGTGAATTATCCCGGAGAACATATATCAGCAGACTGTATTGATGAGGTTGTGGCAAAGAAATACGGTATAAAATCTGAGATGTTGAAGGCCAACGGGCACACAGAAGGGTTGGGGCTGGCGAAAGCGGTAGCGATGGAGTTGGCGTGCAGACTGACGGGATTGCGGCAGAGGGCGATTGGCGCCAGATATGGAGGGGTCAGTTCGCAGGCTGTTAGCCATGCCCGTAAACGTGTTAAGGCGGCGGTATCATCAGATTGCCTGACGGAACTGGCATCCGTCATTCGTTCGATGTAACTTTCCCATTAACTTGTTATTCACAGTCTGACCCCGATGGCGTGGATGACCCCGATGGCGTGGAGGAACTCAAGGCGCGCCTGATCAAGTACCTGGAGAAGACGGGAGATCCGCGTTTTACAGGCAAGCCTGTCAGATTTGAGGAGTATCCTTACAGGTAGGTGGTCGATTCTGAACTATTGGTATTCAATCCTGAAACATCCGGCGCTTCCACCGCCAAACTGGATATTCTCATTGGCCTGCCATGCTTGCGCTCCATGGTCGTATCGTATCAGGGAACGGTAATCACGATTCATTGACCGGCAAGGTAAGTCAATTGGAGGACAAGAGCAACAATTCTAATCATGTATCACCGTAGCGATTCAACATGATCGCAGAGTAGCAGAAGCTGCGTGCGGATTTTTGCATCAAGTCCCTGTAGTTCATCGGACGGCAGATAGTCGGAAAGCTCCGCGGTTATGTCGCCCGGGGAGAGTGTCGCCAGACGGCCCCGGAGTTTTGCAAGTAATTGGTCCAGCGTCATACGCCTGGGGTTCCGGTTGCGCGGAGTCGATCCCACTTTCTGCAGACGCCTCTCCAGCGTGGCCATGTCAGGCCTTGCGTTAACCATTGCGTAAAGAAAGTAGAGATCGTAAAGGTCACGCATCAGGCCACGCTCGTTCCAGGCGGCAAGTTTATTAGCTATTGAGACATCGTAGCTCGATACCTGCACAACTCTCCCCAGCAAGCCCTGTTTGCGCGATAGCGTTGCTGTCGAGACAGAAACTGCCGGATACTCCTTTGCAACATTGACCTCAATTTGAGTGCTGAACTCATTATATCGAGCAAGGATTCGAAGACATTTGGAATTCATGCTGTATTGGTATGCCAGGCCCTTAATCTCATTCAGAACGGATGTCACGACTTTCACGACATCTTTCTTAGAATCGTATGGAACAAACACATAATCAATATCGTTAGTCAGTCGAGGGCAATCCAACAGCCTTAGGCACATCCCTCCCTTAAGGATGGCCGACTGTGGGAATTTCTCAGCGAAAGTATTGATCAGGAATAGCATCAGCCCTTCAACAGATGTGATATCAGGCATTGGTAAGCCTCCTTGCAAAATCGACAAACACAGGGCTCTTGTACACGAGGAGGTACTTGCGGACGAGTTCCGTGTCCAACTGGGTGTAATCAACATCAGTGTACACATCAAAACTAAAACGGACACCCTGGCGGTAAAAGTAAAGAGTATCCAGGACAGCCTTTTCCGGGCACGCCCACCGAACGCCGTTCACAACTTCGAATCCGAATACCAGGTCCCGTTGCAAGCTGAGATGCTCAATGCGATACTCCCCGCTTGTGTAGATGCGCTTTGGACCCGGTTTCACTGCTCTCAGGCGATAACGTGGGACCGATCCGATCAGCAGTTTCCTTGCCAAAGCGTTGCCGAAACTTATATAGGAGTCCGGGCATAACCTCTGACTTAGCGCCGATTTGTCAAACTCACTCGTCACATAGAACCCGCGGCAAAACCTGCTAACAATGCCGGCTGTCTCAAGGTTCCTAAGGCTGCGGTAGAGAACCCCGCGGTTACCGGCCTGCAACAAGTTCCGCAAGTCGCTCAAGGAAAAAACCCCGCTCATTTCCGCGCTGAACTTCTTGATCTTTTCGGCCATCTCGAGTCTGCTCAACATTTAACACTCCTGCGTATACATATAATTCCATAATGTGTAACTATCTGTTTGTACAGCTAGATTGAACGACATGCAACAGCAAACTCACCAGTATCAGTCAGTTTGATTACGGTACATCTCGTTTGGTTATATGCCTTGATTTGGGAGCAATAAGATCGCTGAAAAGGCCTGATTACTTCCCCGGCAAGACATGCAGCGAGTTTTACGAGTTCCTGAGAAACAAAGTCTCCGAGCTGACTGACGATCAGGTGCGAGACTAGCTTTCAGATTATCTGCGACCCGAGGAAACGGAAGGTCTTCTCCTTCTCTTTAAGGCTGCTACAGCGCGCCTTGTCTGAACCGGGGCTTTCGCCTTCGTCCGTCGGCTGACGGATTGAAAAAGTTAATGACTGCTCTTTACATTGCCCCGGCAGGGGAATTGGTGGATGCGGGTTGATTCCTGGATACCTCAAGAAGAGAGGCTGTTTCCACCAGTTTGTCGGCAAAGAGACGTATCGCAATCTCCTGCAATGAGGCTTTGCGGGCCTCCATTTCAAGTCTCCTGGCCTGGACCTTCTTGAAGTACTGTGAGATTGAAAATGACGACGAGCCGGCACAGGAACTGCTGCTGCCCGGACTTGAATGTTTGGACTTCTTCTTCGCATCTTCTTTTCCGGCATTGGCGATTTTCTCCCTGAGATCGAGTGTGGCCGTGGCCGAAGCTTCATTGGTGAATGTTTCGATGACGGTGACGCTTTTCTGGTGAATGGCGGACTTCGGGAAAGGTTCCGTGTTGCGTCCGGCCTCCCAGGTCTTCTGTGCTGCCGACATTGCCTTTCCCCACAGCCTGGCTTCGGTTCGTATTTCGTTAAGCAGGGTTTTGTGCTCGCTTGTACCCAGGACTTTCAGCGAGGCCTTGCCGGCGTGGTCTGAATACTCAACCAGCAGGTATTGTTCTGCCGGCTGGATTCCGCTCGTACCCGCAGGACTCATTTCAGCGGCAAGGCATATGGCCAGAATCAGGCTGATTGCTTTGATGTTCATGACAATATATGAAACTTACAACAAAACAGCTGCTTTTGTCTTGTCGGGGTGTTCCCTGATTTTTGTGTAGGGTTTTCCCTGACATGATGTCAGGGGGATGCCGGGGTCGGCTGGATTGGCCGGTAATAAACGGAAGCCGGCATTGCAAATGGACTTTCATGCTTTTGTTGATAGAATCGACAATATTTGCAGGGTTAGTGCCGTTATCTGGTAATAGGAGATTTGTATTGTTATGGCTGTAATAGGGCGACGTGAGTTTCTGAAGATGGCAGGCGCAGGAGTGGTTGGCCTGGGAGTTGCCAGGCGAAGTGTGGCGGAAAACGCCCAACACTCAACGTCCAACATTGAACATCGAACAAGTAAACCTAACATCATTCTTATCCTCGCCGATGACCAGCGGTTCAGCGCGATGCGGGCGGCTGGCTGCAATGAGATTGTAACTCCTGCAATGGACCGGCTGGTTTCTGAAGGCGTGTATTTTGCGCAGGCTACGTGCATGGGCGGTCAGCATGGCGCCATCTGCGTGCCGAGCCGGGCAACGCTCATGACCGGGTCATCCCTTTACAGGTGTGGTGGCGGAATTCCAGAGGATTTCGTAACGCTTCCCCAGTTTCTTCGGCAGAATGGTTATGCCACGTTTGCGACCGGCAAGTGGCATAATGACAGCGCGTCTCTGCTGCGGTCTTTTGAATTCGGCAGGGCCATATTCCATGGCGGCATGGGGAATCATTTCAAGACGCCGGTGGATGATATAGTTGAAGGGAAGTTTACAAACCAGCGCGAGGTTACAGAGTTCGACGCAGAGGTGTTTGCGAACGCCACGATAGATTTTCTAAAGAACAGGCCCAACGATAAACCCTTCTTCGCGTATCTTGCGTTCAAGACTCCGCATGATCCTCGTGTTGTCCCGGAGAAATTTCACAAGATGTATGACGCGCCGAAGATAACATTGCCGCCCAACTTCATGCCTCAGCATCCGTTTGACAACGGTGAAATGAGGGTTCGTGATGAAATGCTGGCCGGTTTTCCGCGTACGCCGGGGGAGGTCCGTGGACATATTGCGGCGTATTATGCTGCAACCACGGCAACCGACGATCAGATTGAAAGGGTCCTGAAAGCGCTGAACAAGCTTGGGCTTGCGGACAATACGGTGGTCGTGTTTGCGGGTGACAATGGCCTTGCGGTTGGCCAGCATGGCCTTATGGGCAAGCAGAACCTGTATGATCACAGCAGCCGCGTTCCGCTTGTCATGCGCGGTCCGGGTATCCCGAAAGGCAGGCGTTCCGAGGCGCTCTGCCAGCTCTATGATGTATGTCCCACTCTTCTGGGCATGGCAGGGCTCAAGCCGCCAGCGACAGTTGACGGCAGGGACCTTGGACCGGTGATCAGGGGCGAGAAACAGGATGTGCGTGATGCAACTCTCCATGCTTACAAGGATATTCAGCGCGCAGTCAGAACGCATGATGCGAAGCTGATTGAGTATCTCGTAAAAGGACAGAGGACAACGCAGTTGTTCGACCTGAAGAATGATCCATGGGAGATAAAAAACCTGGCTGATGATCCGGCGCATGCGGAGCAGCTGAAGTCATTGCGTGAACGGCTGGAACAGCTTTACAGGGAATATGACGCACTGCCGCTGGGCCAGAACATCGGCATGCAAGACGCCGGGGATAAGAAGAAGGCCGATAAAAAGAAAGGTAACGTAAAGAACCCTGAGGCAGGAGAATAATCCGGTTCGGGAAAAGTCAAAGAGATAGGGTAGGGAAGAATTACAAATTAAGAATTAAGAATTAAGAATGCGGAATGGGGAAGCGAAGATGGGGAACAAGAAATGAATAGACGTGATTTCCTGAAGATGGCGGGTGCGGGAGTGGTTGGCCTGGGAGTTGCCAGGCGAAGTGTGGCAGAAAACGCCGAACACTCAACGTCCAACATTGAACATCGAATGCCTGCCGGCCTCAAACCCTTCGACGGATTCGACAAGCTCACCGCAGGCAAGGCTCAGGGTAAACCCAATATCCTGTTTATAATGTCAGATGAACATAATGCTACTGTCCTTGGCTGTTATGGCAACAGGGTGATCAGGACAAAGACCCTTGATGAGTTGAGCGCCGGCGGAGTTACTTTTGATGCCTGTTACTGTAATTCGCCCCTGTGCGTTCCTTCGCGGGAATCGTTCATCTCCGGAAAATACATAAGCCGTTACGGGGTCTGGTCGAACGACTGCGAGCTTCCGAATGACAATGTGCCGTCGGTTCCGGGGTTGTTGAATAAGGCAGGTTATGAGTCGTTCCTTTGCGGCAAGATGCACCTGGCCTCGGGCCGCAGTTACGGATTTACCCAGATTGGAAAGTTTAACGAGGGTCGCAAAAACGGAAAAGGCGGCCGGGCTGACGCCGGCAATCTCAGCGCGACCGGCAAAGTGTCGGGCCGGTTTAATGATTTCCATGCCGGGGATAAATCGGGGATTCTCGATCACGATCGCAAGGTGACGGAAGGAAGCATTGAGTTCCTGAAGAAGCGAAAGGCCGGGGGCAGACCTTTCTTTCTTACGGTTGGTTACCTGGCGCCGCATTTTCCCCTGATAGTGCCGCAGAAATACTGGGATGAATACAAGGGGAAGGTTCCGATGCCGGATATTCCGGACGGTTATCTTGAAACGCTTCCGCTTAACTACAGGCAGTTGCGCAGGAATTTCCAGATGGAAAATGTCCCGGCTGATATCGTGAAGAAGGGGCGGGAACTTTATTACGGGTTGACGCAGTGGCTGGACGAGGAGATCGGGAAAGTTGTGGCTGCTCTCAGGGAATCCGGCCTGGCGGAAAACACCATCATAATCTACACGACCGATCATGGTGAGAACATGGGGGAGCATGGGCTGTGGTGGAAGAACTGCGTGTACGATACTGCCGCACGCGTGCCCCTGATTGTGAACTGGCCGAAACGGTGGAAAGGCGGCGCCCGCAGGACTGGCGTCTGTTCCCTTGTGGATGTGGCACGAACTATTGTAGATATGGGCGGAGGAAGGGCTCCATCCGACTGGGATGGGGCGTCAATGCTCGATTGGCTCGACAAGCCTGACGCACAATGGAAAGACATGGCTGTTTCAGAGTATTACGCCCACAACATTTCGTCGGGTTACGTGATGATCAGGAAGGGGAACTTCAAGTATGTTTATCATACCGCGCCCGACAAGGACCATCCGGCCGAACGGGAGCTTTATGACCTGGAAAAGGATCCGGGTGAATTGAAGAACCTGGCAAAAGACCAGGTGTTTGCTTCGAAGATGGCCGAAATGCATGATGCGCTTCTTAAGGAACTGCGGGAGAGTCCCGACGATACCGAGAAGAGATGCCGTGCAGATTATGCAAAAGGATATGATGAGCCTGCCGGGGGCGACAAAGCGAAGAAGGGAAAGGGCAGGAAGCGAAAGGCCGGTGAGTCGGCAGAAACTGAATGATAAAGAAAGGGATGCAGTCAATATGAATAGACGTGATTTCATGAAAACCATGGGTTTTGGCGCAGTTGCCTTAAGTCTGCCTGGCTGGTCGAGAGCAGCAGAAACCAAAGAAAAGCTTCCAAACATCATTTATATTCTCTGCGATGACCTGGGTTATGGCGATATCAAGTGTCTGAACCCGGAAGGCAAAATTGTCACTCCGAACGTGGACAAGCTTGCGTCTGGTGGAATGATCTTCACGGACGCGCACAGCGGATCGTCTGTCTGCACTCCCACGCGTTATGGGATCATGACCGGGAGATACAGCTGGCGGTCACGTCTTCAGTCCGGCGTGCTCGGCGGATATTCACCACGGCTGATAGCGCCGGGGCGGATGACTGTTGCCTCAATGTTGAAGCAGAACGGCTATTCAACTGCCTGTTTCGGCAAGTGGCACCTTGGTATGGACTGGACCCAGAGCGGCGGCGCGAAGCCTTCCGATGCCATAGCTAATGCGGAGAAAATTGACTTCACCAAGCCGGCGGTGGGCGGACCGGCGGATTGCGGGTTCGATTATTACTATGGAATTTCAGCTTCGCTGGATATGCCGCCTTATGTTTTTATAGAGAACAACAAGGCGGTAAGTGTTCCGACGGAAATGACAAATGAGGGAGGGCGCCGGGGGTTGACGGCAAAAGACTTCAAGGCCGTAGATGTCCTGCCGACTCTGGCAGGGAAGGCCGTGAAGTATATTGAAGAGAATGCAGGCAAGGCATCGCCGTTCTTTATCTATATGCCGTTGAACTCGCCGCACACACCGATTGTGCCGTCGAAGGAATGGATGGGGAAGAGCGGTCTTGGCAATTATGGCGATTTTGTGATGGAAACCGACTGGGCTGTTGGCGAGGTGATGAAAGCCCTGGAACGGAAAGGGATCGCGGATAACACTCTGTTGATATTTACCAGCGACAATGGCTGTTCGCCTGCGGCTGGTATTACGAAGCTTGAAGAACAAGGGCATCATCCGAACTACATTTTCCGCGGGCACAAGGCGGACATCTGGGATGGGGGCCATCGAATTCCTTTCATCTGCCGCTGGCCGGCAGGGATCAAGGCCGGTTCGAAGAGCGATCAGCTGACGTGCCTGGTGGATCTGATGGCGACGAGCGCGGAGATTGTGGGAGCGAAGCTTCCTGATAATGCGGGCGAGGACAGTGTAAGCATGCTGCCGGCTCTGAGGGGAACGGCGGACAAACCGTTGCGCGAGGCAGTGGTGCACCACTCGATAGCAGGCAAATTCTCCATACGGCAGGGAAACTGGAAGCTGGAGTTGTGTCCCGGTTCCGGCGGCTGGAGCAAGCCTGGAGATCCAGAAGCGCTGAGCCAGGGCCTGCCCGAATTTCAGCTCTACGACATGTCCGGCGATGTCTGCGAAAAGGTGAATGTACAGGACAAACATGCCGATGTGGTGGAGCGCCTTACCAAGCTCATTGAAAAGTATGTTGCCGACGGACGCAGTACGCCCGGAGCTCCGCAGAAGAATGATGTGCCGGTGGATATATGGAAGAAGGGCGGTAAATCGAAAGCAGAGAAGAAAAACAGGAAGTCGAAAGCTGTCAGCGAATAATTAGGTAGGGACAGCGCTCCGTCGCTGTCCGAATTGCGGCGGTCGGCGGAGCGACCGCCCTACCTCATGTATTAGGAATGGTAGGGACGCGACTCTGTTCGCGTCCGCATGAAAGAGCAGACGGCGCGCAGCGGAGTGCACGCCCTACCTTTAGGAAAAGAATATGACGACTGAATTGCCTGATCGAAAGAAGTTACCGCATGATGTTCCCTCGTGGGTCCAAAGTGGTTCGATCTGGTTTATAACCATTAATTTTTTGCCAAGAGGTGTTAATCGTCTTTGTCATTCTGATGTTTCAAGTGCAATCCGGAAATCTGTCTGTTTTAATGCTGAAAGAGGATTGTGGTGGCCGCACGTGATCATGTTAATGCCTGATCATTTGCATGGATTGTTTGGATTCAACCTGGAAGCTGGTTTTCGCAAGACGGTTTCCGATTGGAAGCATTATACTGCACATGAGATGGGTTTATGTTGGCAAAGAGATTTCTTTGATCATCGACTGAGAAAAGATGAGTCATTTGATGAAAAGGCGCATTATATTCGGCAGAATCCCGTGCGAAAGGGTTTAGTGAATAAAGCAGAGGAATGGCCTTATCTCTGGACTATGGTGAGGTAGGGACGCGACTCCGTTCGCGTCCGGTAGAGTTCTAAAAGACGGCGGTCGGCGGCTCGTGCTTCGTAGCGAAGGCTTACTTCGCAGAGTAGCAAGCGACCGCCCTACCATGGGTTGAAAAGGTCGGGACTGTCCTAATTGCGGCGCCCCGAATGTTCGAGGGCGCCCTACCATGGGAGAATGGATTGAGGTGAGAAATGATGATTAGATCTATTGTTGTTCTTCTTTTTCTCGCTGGAATTGCCGCCGCCGGAGAGAAAGATATTGCCGGCACGCCGCATGTTTACAAGAAAGCCGGAGACAGGGAGTTGAAACTGTACATTGTGAATCCGGCCGACTGGAAAGCAGCCGATAAACGGCCGGCGATTGTCTTTTACTTTGGAGGCGGTTTTGTAGGCGGAACACCGTCGCAGTTCAATGAGCAGGCCAAATACCTGGCGTCACGCGGAATAGTTGCGGTTCTTGTGAAATATCGTACTATTTCGAAGAAGAAGGCGCGCGAACTTCCGATTGTATGCATCCAGGATGCAAAGTCGGCGATGCGCTGGGTGCGTGGTCATGCGGCAGAGCTGGGAATAGACCCAAACCGGATCGCTTCAGGAGGAGGCTCGGCAGGAGGATATCTCGGGGCGTTTGTTGGCATGATCGACGGGATTGACGATCCGCAGGACGACGGCAAGATTTCTGCAAAGGCAAATGCCATGGTGCTGTTCAATCCCCTGATTGACACTGAATATGCGGCTCTTAAGTTTGAAACTGACACAGTAAAGAAAAAAGATTTGATACCCATGGATAACATAAGCGCTGACGACCCGCCTGCTATCCTGTTCTTCGGGTCCGAAGACAAGCTCGGCAGGAACGTCAAAGACTTCAAGGCCGGGCTGGAAAAAGCCGGTGTTCGGTGCGAGGTGAGGATGTATGAAGGGCAGGGGCACGGTTTCTTCAACTACGGGAGCGGTTCGAATAAATACTATTATGAAACCCTGCGGGAAGCAGATATGTTTCTCGTCTCGCTTGGCTGGCTGAAAGGCGAGCCAACACTCAAAGAACTAAAATGAAAGGATTGTAAATGAACCGATATAGATTCCTGAAGTTAACAGGGCTGTTGCTGATTTTTGTGGTATCCGCTCAATTTGTTCTAGCCGTTGAGGCCGGTTCAACTGTCGAAAAGAAGAAAACAGAACAATGGTCCTTTACGCCCGACACGAAACTGCCGAATGTGCTGATACTGGGTGATTCGATTTCGATCGGTTACACTCTTGAAGTGCGCAAGCTGCTGGCTGGCAAGGCCAATGTTTTCCGACCGCTTTCAAAGGACGGCAGGAGTGCTGAGAATTGTTCCGGCACGATTGCGGGGGTGGAGAAAATTGATGAGTGGCTTGGCAGCACTAAATGGGCGGTTATTCATTTCAACTGGGGTCTTCACGATCTGAAACACATTTCGAAGAACGGCGGGAAGCCATCCGCTGATCCGGCCGATCCTGTCCAGGCCACTGTTGAGCAATACAGCAAAAACCTGGAAGGGATCGTTAAGAAACTTAAGGCAACCGGGGCAAAACTGATTTTTGCAACCACCACACCGGTGGTGCCGGGAACATCAAATCCGCTGCGCGAGCCGGAAGCGCCGGGAAAGTACAATGAATCTGCCGTTAAGATAATGAAGGCCAACGGAGTAAAGATAGACGATCTTTATTCCTTTATTCTGCCGCAGTTGAGTAAGCTGCAATTGCCGAAGAACGTTCATTTCAATACTGAAGGTTCAAAAGCGCTGGCAGGGCAGGTTGTAAAGGCGATTGAAGCGGAGTTGGAAGGAAAGAAAGAGTAGAACACAGCGGCGGGAAGCAAAAGGTAGGGATGCGACTCTCCCGACCTCCCGGAGAGTCGGGACTGTCCGCATGAAAGAGCGTCGTATTGAAGGAGGAAGGAAATTAATAATGAATAGACGTAATTTTCTGAAGATGACTGGGGCCGGACTTGTTTTGACAGCAGTACCGGGATGGGTGAGGTCGGCGAATGCAGAAGAAAAGCTTCCAAACATTATCTTCATGCTTGCCGATGACATCGGCTATGGCGATTTTTCCTGCTATGGTGCGACAAAGGTCAAGACGCCGAATGTTGACCGGTTCGCTTCGCAGGGCCTGCGCTTCACAGATGCCCACTCCATGGCTTCAGTCTGTACGCCATCGCGATATGCTTTCATGACAGGCGAATACGCCTTCCGCAAGAAAGGCACCGGGATTGCCTCCGGGGTAGAAGGATTGCTCATTGAGCCTGGCCGCACTACGGTACCGTCCCTCCTGAAGCGGGCCGGATATACCACCGGCGTTGTAGGCAAGTGGCATCTTGGGCTGGGCACTACTCCCACCGACTACAACGGCGAGATCAAGCCCGGACCGCTTGAGGTCGGTTTCGATTACGCCTGGATCATGCCCGCCACAGGCGACCGCGTGCCCTGCGTCTGGGCGGAGAATCACCGCGTGGTCAATCTTGATCCGGCAGATCCGATCAAGCTGGACTACAGAGTGCAGCGTGGTGCGCCGGATTCATTCATCAACGGCGTTCCCCGCATCGGTAAACAGACCGGCGGCAAGGCTGCGCTGTGGAAGGACGAAGAGATGTCTACCGTGATCGCGCAGAAGGGCTGTGCCTTTATTGAAAAGAACAAAGACAAGCCGTTCTTTCTATATTTAGCAACGCATAACATTCATGTGCCGCGAGTGCCGAATCCTCAGTTCAAAGGCAAGAGCGACTGTGGTGTCCGCGGTGACACGATTGTCGAATTTGACTGGACGCTTGGCCAGGTGCTCGAGACGCTGGAGCGGCTGAAACTCTCCGAAAACACGCTTGTAATTGTAACCAGTGACAACGGCGGAATACTTGACAACAATGGACCGGACAAGGTTCATGGTGTCGGCGATCCGGACGCCAGCAACGGACACAGCTGTAACGGAGCCCTGCGCGGTACAAAAGGATCGTTCTACGAAGGCGGCACGCGTCTGCCTTTTGTGACGCGCTGGCCTGGACGCATAAAGCCGGGCGTATCCGATGCCATGATCTGCCATGTGGACATGCTGGCCTCATTTGCAGCCTTCACGGGGCGGAAGCTGGCAGAAGCCGATGGGCCGGACAGCTTCAATGTCCTGCCTGCACTGCTTGGTAAGAAAACTGACAAGCCCTGCCGGGAATATCTCGTGGGGCAGAACAACGGAGGAGAACCTCTCTCCCTGCGTAAAGGTCAATGGAAGTATGTGCCTGGCGGCCGCGGCAGCATTGCGCAGAAACGCAAGAAAGCCAAACCCGAAAGTGCCGGTGAAACCGTGGCGGACCGCGATCTGCCGCCGGCTACCGGTGAACTCTATAATCTCGCAGACGATCTCGGCGAGAAAAAGAACATTGCTGCCGAGCACCCTGACCTTGTTGCCGAGATGGCAGCCAAGGTCGAGCAGATCAGGAAGAACGGTCGAAGCCGTCCATGAGGTGGTATGCTTTCAGAGATGCGCTGGCTTTCCGGCACCGGCGGATCTGCCAGTGGCGAGAGACGGGCCGAGGCGAAGAAAAGCGGTCTCCAGCCTTAGCCAAGGCTGACCTGAAACAGGTAGGGACGCCTCTCCGAGGCGTCCGCGGACGGCTGGGACAGCCGTCCCTACCGAATGCGTCTGCATGTTTCTTGCTCTGAAAGATCTGGCTTCACGCCTGTGGCCGGACTACGGCTTGGCAGGCAAGCCGCCACAGTTGAAAAATTTGGAATGGTGATTTGGAATAGATCATGAGTACATTAATCGTAAAACATGAAGATGAATTCTCTCTCGATATAATTGCCGCCGTTCTTGCGAATTACCGTGTTCCTGCGGGCAAGCCCGGGACGGGTGGAAAGTGGAAGCGGGTATACTCGCATTATTCGATGGTAGATCCAAGGACGACAACGCCGGGCGGGTCGGTAACCCTTGCGCACAAGCCCGGTAACGTTTCTGAACTTGCTGTTGCCTATGAGCGAAAGCTTGCACAAGGTGCGCAGTACACGGAAACAACCGGCATACGATTCGAGTGGTCGGGCAAGCTTTGCATTCCAACGGCGTGGGAGATTGAATCTTCGGTCGTTTCGCATGGTAAAGCGCCTGATGGCATAAGCGGAAAGAAGTCGGCCAGGATTCGTGACAATACGTTAAGCATGAAGACACCGGATGGAGTCCACGACTATGCAGCTCCCGCGCCGTCCACAATCAACTGGCTGCTCTTTGATGCGGTGCCGCGGTTTGAAGGAAAGCGCATTGAGCCTGTACGGTTTACGCTTATCGATCATGGCGACAAGGTGAAACCGGGGATCACGCTTTCGTACAGAAAGAGCGTGAAGGTCCTGATTGGAAAAACGGAATTAGAGCTTCAAACATATGAAATGAAAGGGCGCGGTATACTCCCAACGGTATTCTGGATGGACGAGCGCGGTCTTCTGCTGTTTGTTGTTTCCGGCATGGAAGCGTACTGCCTCAAGGAAGTGTCATGATAACAATAAACCGGCGTAATTTTCTCAAGACTGGCGCCGCCGCTGTAGGACTGGCCGCGCTTTCCGGGGGAGGCAGGTTGTTTGCTGCTGAAACAAGACCCCTCAACATTCTCTTTATCATTTCAGATCAGTTGAGCATGGATGCTGTTTCAGCGCACGGCGGACGATATGCTGCCACGCCCAACATCGACCGGCTTGTTAAGGGTGGCATAACATTTGCGGAGTCTTACAGCGTCTGTCCCATCTGCTGTCCAGCAAGGGTGAGCATGCTTACCGGCCGTATGCCATCGGAGCACGGCGTTGTGAGTAATCAGGCAGTGGGCGTGCCCGGGCTGTCGACTGTCGGCGAAGAGCTGGCGAAAGCCGGATATGAGACTGTATACTTCGGCAAGACTCATGTGCCAGGATATGAGACCAGGGGGTGCGTCACGGGTTTCAGGAGTACCGTTAACAACAATGGCTTCGGGGTGATTGGAGATGATGTTACCTCGCGCATAACGGAAAACTTCATCCGCAGTTACAAATCGCAGAAACCCTTCTTCTGTGTTGCCAGTCTTGTTCATCCGCACGATATATGCTACTGGTATATTCACCGCAAGATGCTTGTACCGGAAGCAATGCCGTTCAACGATCTTACTGCCATGCTCCCGGAGATTCCGCCGTCCAGGAACTACGATTTTCCCGAACCGGAAGTGTTGGCGAAAACCCGCATAAATGATTTCTCCGACGACCAGTGGCGTTTTTACCTGTATAACTATTACCGTATGGTTGAGATGCTCGACGCCGAGGTTGGGCGTGTGCTGGATGCGCTGGAAGACAGCGGCCAGGCCGGCAACACGCTAGTGCTGCTGACGTCTGATCACGGCGATGGCGGGGCACGGCACAGTCGCGTTCAGAAGTGGTATCCCTACGAGGAGTCGGCCAAGGTCCCGCTCATTGCGCGGCTTCCAGGCGTCATTCCCGGCGGAGTGCGTGATGCGACGCACCTGGTGAGTACGGTTGATTTATTCCCAACGTTCTGTGATTTTGCTGGTGCTCCGGCGCCTGTGCTGCCGCAAGCGCGAAGCCTGAAGCCTCTCATGACGGGAGCAAACGTCAAGTGGCGTGATTCGCTTGCTATTGAAACCCATGTGACAGGACGCACTATCAGGAGTGCGCAGTACAAATACGTGAAATACCAGAATGATTCTGTCGAGATGCTGTTCGATATGAAGAGCGATCCCTGGGAAACGAAGAATCTCGCAACGGACAGTGCGCTGGCGCCCGTTCTTGCAGACCATCGTGCGATGCTTGATGCCTGGTATAAAGCTCCCGGGTACAGGCCTGCCACAATCACCGATGAGGCAGCTGCAGGCGGCGGAGGAAAAGGTAAGAAGAAAAGCAAGAAACAGACGAATGTCAGAAACACAAAGTAGCAGGATAAGACAGGTATTGCCGGGAATAAATCAATGAAAAGACGTGATTTCCTGAAGATGGCCGGTGCGGGAGCCGTGGCTGGCGTTCTTTGCACTAGCGAGGTTCGGGCGGCAGAGCGCTACTCTGAGCTTTGGGGTGAGAAGGGAGAGAAATGGTCATCGGAAAGCCGGTTGCCGGATTTTTCCTTCGCTGGATATCATTTTGGAGAAAAGCTCCTGCCGCAAGTTAAGGCGGCGGCCAGCGTGGAGCAGTTTGGCGCGAAGGGCGACGGCAAGACTGATTGTACCCAGGCATTTCTAAAGGCGATTAGTTCCGTCAATAATGGCGCCATAACCATCCCTCCTGGTCGTTACGTTATCAGTGATATTATCTGGATCAGGAAGCCGGGAATTGTC
>Ga0172371_10007324_pt1 | contig 15764 bp, 10 predicted proteins | sample Lak12m_FD_114543 | JGI IMG/M metagenome (GOLD analysis project Ga0172371, IMG submission 114543) | Freshwater microbial communities from Kabuno Bay, South-Kivu, Congo - kab_022012_12m | ecosystem: Environmental > Aquatic > Freshwater > Lake | place: Democratic Republic of the Congo: South-Kivu... | reverse complement strand
CCCTTCCTCACCCAGCGCGACAAGAACCTGGTGATGGTGCGACAGGCGAAAACGCTGACGAGCGATCCGCAGGTGCTGGACCGCCTGGCGCACCTGGAAGCGCTGCTGCTGATGCCCGACCGCATCACGAAATGGCCGGATGGGGCAGAGCCGGCGGAGGCGATCCAGGGGATCAACGTGGAACCGTAAGCTGCCGGAGCGCGGGCATCCTGCCCGCACGTATACGCTCGCGGGCAGGATGCAAGCGCTCCAATTAGTCCAGGCTTTGCAGGAATCCGGGCGGCACTTCCGCGGCGAAGACTTGCATCAGTCCGAAGGGCGAAGCATTATAAATCACATACCGGTTGTCCGCGGTAAAATACGGGTCGGGCTCGTAACGGGAGGAGCCGCCGATGCCGTAGTTCTGGCAGTCGCGGAGCAGCGCGCGGGATTTGCCGGTCTGCAGGTTGCCGACCACGATACGGATGGGGCCGGGCAGGCCGGAGACGAAGGCGTCCATGCGGAAGTCCATGAAATCGTCGCAGACGAAGTAGCGCCCCTCGCGGGAGACGGAGACGTGGTAAAAGCCGTATTGCGGAGCGGGGAAGACAGCCGGTTTCTCGTCGCCGGGGGCTGCGATGAGCAGGTTGCCCTCGGGATGGCGGTGATCATGCCGCTTCTCTTCCCGCAGCCAGTTGACGGCGACCGCCACTTTGCCCGTTTTGCCGACCCACGCCATGTGCCCGCTCGATTCCGCCGACCACGGATCGCCGATGGGGAGCTGCACCGATTCGCCGCCGTCCAGACCTTGCACGAACACCGGCACGCGGCCGCCGCGACGGCCGCCGCGGATCAACTGGAAGAGCCAGCGCCCGCCGGCCAGGTCGGCCTGCATGTGCGAGTTCAGGTTATCGTCACTATCGCGCAGAGTGCGGCGCTCGCCGGTCCGCGGGTTCAAGGCGAAGCTGTGGAAGCCGGGGTCGTCCCGCCCTTCGTCGCATAACAGCCAGCGGTCATCCGGCGTGATCGATTGCAGGTGCACCAACCGATCGGACGGGAAGGCGCCCGGCGGGCACACTTGCTGCCGCTGCAGCGAGAGCAGCGACACGCGCCGCAGCGAGCCGTCGCGCAGGAGGTAATACGCCCACTCGCTCCAGGAGGAATGGGCGACCATCTCGCTGGGCAGGTCCGGTTCAACCAGGGTAAGGCTCCGCGTGACCAGATCGCCAACCAGCAATTGCCGGCCGCCGAAGGGATCGTACCCGCGCCCGATGAGCAGGCGCCGCCCATCCGGCGAACAATAGGGTTGCTCGCAGTAAATGTTGTGGCTCCACCCCGCCGCGCTGGTCAGCCGCATGACGCGCGCCCCACTGTCCGGGTCCGCCCCCCAATCCGCCGCCTCGCCAGTTGTCGGCAGCGGCCCATCGATGATCGGATAATCCGCCATGCCGTCCTCCCTAGATTCATCCGTTAATATTCCAGCCGATCGAGTGATGACCTTCTATGAAGAGCATGCATCGTTCCTGACAAACCGGTAAGCACATAGGCAACTTACTACATACTGGCTTGCCGGTTTTTATTTCTCCGTCGGCAAAATTATCCCCCGCATAATCACCCGCTGGCAAGTGATGAACACGATCAGCGTGGGGATGGAGGCCAGCACGAAGGCGGCGAACTGCACGGGTTGGCTGGCCCAGGTCTCCATCTGCTGCAGGAACACCATCATAGTCCACATGTTCGGATTGGGACAGAGGATGAAGGCAAAGGCGAAGGCGGAGTAGGCGCCGATGAAGGAGCCGAGGGAGAGATAGGCGAGGAAGGGCTTGACCAGCGGCATAGTGACGCGCCAGAAGATGACGAACTCGCCGGCGCCATCCAGCTCGGCGGCTTCGTACAGGTCCTGCGGCAGGCCGTCGAACATGCCTTTCAGCAGGAAGATGCTGAAGCCGTTGGCCATGCCGGGCAGTACCAGCGCCCAGAAGGAATTCAGCAGCGACAGCTCCTTCAACAGCAGGAAGTTGGGGATCATGGATATCTCCGCCGGGAAGGCCATGGTCGCCAGCAGAATGAGCAGGATCTTGTTCGTCTCCGGCAGCTTGAAGCGGGAGAGGGCGTAGGCGGCCAGCGGATTGACGGTGAGGGTGAAGAGCAGCGCCAGACCTACGTAGACGATGGTGTTCAGGAAGGCGCGCCCCTGGGTGATCATGTAGGCGCCGGCGGTGCGGTAATTGCGCGTGACGAAGGCCCAGCGGACCGCCCGCGCGTTGGCCCGGCAATCAGCCGCCCAGACCTTCGCGGTGGGGGGCAGGATTTCGTCCCAGTTTCGATATGCCGTTCCGTAAGCGGCATTGACGGCCGCCACGCCGGCATATTTATCATGCAGGAATTTCCGATAACGGCTCTCCGGCGTGTCCAGGCGGAAGTATTGAATCGGGGCGGAACGGGCGATGAAGTCGTTCCACTCGCCCATACCGGCGATGTCGCGCGGGCAGTCGTCCGGCAGGGGAATATCCGCGAAACGGGCCAGTTTCGTCTCGTGCGCCTGGTTATACAGGCTGATGTCGCCGAGATAGCGCTTACGCAGGAAGCCCCGCCAGGCCGGCGCCGCCGCGGAATCCATGCGGATGTACCAGAGTCCCATGTCCGACCGCAGGCACTCCTCCCATGCCTTCGCCAGCGCCGGGTTGCCGGCGGGCAGGCGCGCCGGCAGCACGGCGGCGTAGACGGAGGCAAAATCCGTGCCCAGTTTCGCGTTTACCTTCTTTACGTCGCCGCCGATGCGCGAGTTCAGGTAGGCAACCCAGACTCCCTCCGCAGGCGCCGGATAGCGCAGGCTCAACGGCTGCCGCTGTTTGAATTCGAGGAATTCGGTGAAGCGCCGGTCGAACTCCGGTTGGAAGAGCCGGCCCCACCAGTTCTCGACAGGCGGCACCACATTGGTCAGTTGCGCGTCCGTAGTCCGGTAGGCGCGGTTCACCCCGTCCAGCGATCCGTGCTTCTCCAGGAGGAAGCGACGATACGCCTCGATGGACGGCACCAGGCCGTATTTCGGGCGCAGCGTGGCGGTAATCGGACCGGCGGAACCCAGCACCGTATAGGTGGGCGGCAGCCCGGCAAGGTATTCGCGGAACTCCGCAACCTCGCGCGGGGATGCTTCCGCCGGCGGGGTCATTTCCAGAAACGTTGCTTTTTCGTCGCGCGCGATGAGCTGGTAGGTGGCGTAATCGAAGTTTGCCTGCAGCTCGCAATACTTGCGCAACAGCATATCCTGCCGCCGCCAGTATGCCGGGATGAGCTGCAATTCTTTGCTGTCCACCTCCGACGTCATCGACGAAGACAGCCACATCATGAACGGCGCCACCATCGTCACCCCGCCCAGCGTGAGCAGCACATACATGCCCGTCAGCAACAACCGGGCATGCAGCGCCTTCCGACCTATCTTCGCCAGATGCGGCATCAAAATCCCTCTCGATCTATAGATATAGCGGAGTTCAAGAGAAAATGATTTAAAAGATTTTAAATCATTTAAAAGATTAGTTTAAATTATTTTTTTGCAAAAAATAATAAAATCATCATTTAAATCTTTTAATATCTTTTAAATCATTTTCTATTGAACTCCGTTATATGTTCTCAGTCGCTTTTCGCCAACCTGAACTGTACCTTTGACAAGTATCTTAACTGGAATATGGTGAAGCCGATGAGCAGGGAGGCGAGGAGCCAGCCCATAGCGGTGGCATAACCGTATTTCAGGTAAACGAAGGCGTTGCGCCAGACTTCCAAGCCGAGCACGCGGGTGGCGCCGGCGGGGCCGCCGTTGGTCATGATCCACACCGGCTCGAAGGCCTTGAAGGCGCCGATGCAGGCGCCCACGAAGTTGATGATGAGCAGCGGCCGCAGGAACGGTATGGTGATCAACCGGAACTTGGTGAAAAAGCCGGCGCCGTCTACGTCCGCCGCTTCGTAATATTCTTCCGGCACCTGCTTCATCGCCGCCAGGTAGATGATGCAGCCCGGGCCGACGTGGGCCCAGATGCCCGGCAGCAGTACCCAGAACAGCGCCATCTTCGGATCGTTCAGAAACTGCTGCTGCGGAATCTGCCAGGTGATGTTGCACTGCAGCATAAAATTATTCAGCCCGGTGATGGCCTGGTTGATTACCCCATACGGATTGGGATCGTAGAGCTGCTTCCAGAGCAGCAGGATGACGATGCCGGAGGTGACCGCCGGCAGGAAATAGACTACGCGGTAGAAGAGCGAACCGACCGGCACTTCGTGCAGCAGGAGGGCGAGGATCACCGGCAGGAAGAAACCGAGCCCCAGCGAGATGGCGGCGTATTCGACGCTGTGCAGGAGTCCGGTCCAGAAATATTCATTGAAGAGCACCTTGCCGAAATTGCTCACCCCGACGAAGGGATGGGGCCCGAGCAGCGAGTAATCCTGGAAGGCAATGACGCTGCCGCGCAGCAGCGGCACATACTGGAAGAGCAGCACGCCGAACAGCGCGGGCGCCAGGATAATGCCGGCGAGGAGAAGGCGGTGGCGGGCAACGCGCTTGCGTCGCGGCTCATCCTTCAGCGCGGCGCCGTAGGTGGCCATGGTATAGCGGACAAGCCCGACGAAGAGCACGCTGCTGAAGAGCACCACCATGAGGGCAACCTTGTTTCGGCGCGCTTCGACCTTATGCGGGATCCGGCCGATCAGCTTCTCGTTTGTCTGCGCGGCGTTGTCGCGCAGCATCTTCCGGATGACTTCCCGGTCCGGCCGGTCCATCAGCTTGATCTTATCCCAGGCGTTATCCATCTCCACGTAAATCTGCTGGGCGTTTTTGCCGTAGGGCTCCGGGTGGGCGGTAGCGAGGGCGGTTTCATAGGTTTCTTCCCAGCCCGGCGGCGACTCACGCAGGTAGGCGGTGTATCCGAAGCGCCGCAGCCAGAGCGGGTTGACATATTTCGCATACCCGCCATCCACCAGCACCTGTGTGGTGATGCGCCTGGCCTCTTCGGAAGTTGAAAAGCGGATGAAGGCCCACGCCGTCGCTATCTTCGCGGGGTCCTTGACGGTGCCGTTGATGGCGAGCATGTGGGCGTTAATCTCGCTTTTACGGATGCCAAGGGGGCTCCTGGGCACCGGGGCAAAGCCAATCAGGCTGGGGTCGATACTGCCGACCAGACTCATCTCCATTTCGCCGATGTAATACAAAAAGTAAGCCTGCTTGCCTTGCCCCCAGAAGTCGGTATTGGGGGCACAGACGCCGCGGAAGAACAGCTTTTTCTTCTCGAGCTGCGCCTTCGCCCAGGTATGGCCATGGGGGCAGGCGCCGGTAAGCTTGTCTGGATCCAGCTCGAAGTGACCGTCATCCAGCGGGCAGATTCCCCAGGGCTGTCGTTGAAGCTTCCATGCAAACAAGGTGGCTGTTAGAGAGCCTTCATCCGTATACGCGGCGTACCAGTCCTGCGTGCCCGGCTTGCACGCCATAACCTCGCCGTTCATCGAGCGGATGAACGCGGTGAGCGCCCACGAATGATCGAACCGGAACCCGTAAATGCCCTTGCGCGGATCGGAGACCCGCAGGCACTGGTCGAAGAACTCGTTCCAGGTCTCCGGCGGGTGATCGGGATCCAGGCCGGCATGGCGCAACACATCCTTGCGGAAGAGCAGGGCGCCCAGGTAGAGGGTCTGCGGGACGAACCAGGTGTGCGTCATGTTGTCCCGGCCCGGACGTTTAATAACATCCCACAATTCACGCGAGGGGATGAGTCGATCCATCTCCGTCTGACCGTCCGGGGCTTTGGCCCATTCCGCGAAGTACTTGTCCAGCGGCAGCAGGAAACCCTGGCTGATGAATGTTTCCGATTGGCGGAAATTGACGGTCAAGACATCGGGCGCCACCCCGCCGGCCATCGCCATCATCATGTCCGATTCCGCCGCGCCCAGTTCGGTGCCCGCCGGCGGCTTGAGGTAGGAGAAGGGTTCCAGGGTGACGTTCGGGTAGCGTTCCATGAAGGCGTGCGCCACCGCCACTTTCGCCTTCCCGCCGATATCCACCGCCCCACTGGCCGGCGGCAACTCCTGGATACGGATGGAAACCGGCTTTCCGCCGTTGATCTCCGCCGGCAAGCCGGGGATCGCCGTTTGTGCGGCGAGGATTCGCGCGAGACCAATGGTCAGCAGATAGAGCAATCCGATACGGATCATCGGGATACCCCTTCTCAATCGTAATCGAGGTTGCGATTTCCTGGAGGCCTGGTCACCCTATGATATGGGCTGAATCCTCGTGCGTCAACCATACCGCATAAAATCATGCTCATGCTCATACTTGATTCGACGAGAGTATAAGAATAAGAAGGAGCATGATTAACCTCGTGTTAACCCAAATTATTCATGAAGCGCTTGTAGCCGAATCCCTTTACGGGTGCGCGAGCGCCGGGTAAAGAAGGAAATATCAATCTTGTTGTGGAATACAACCGTTTGTGTGTTGAAAGTATTGTCGTCAGGGAGGCATGATGGAGAAACAGCTTCTCGATTGGCTGCTGGAAGAAGATAATCCCGGCGTGCGTTTGCGGGCGCTGACCGGGCTTTGTGGGCTGCCGGCTGACCACCCGCGGGTGCGTGAGGCACGGAACCTGGTGCTCGCTACCCTCGACGCGGCGCGCGATCTGTCCTGGATGGAGGGGAAAGGCCTGCTGCTGATTTACAACCTTACCGCGCTGGCGGAAGCGGGATTGACGCGCGGAGATATGGCTATCGATCCGGTGGTAGACCGCCTGCTGGACGGGCCGTATGACGCCAACTGCGCCGACATGATGCTGCTGCGCGCGCTGATAATGCTGGGGTATGTCGCCGACTCACGCGTGGCGCAGCGGCTGGCGCGGGTTTCTGCCACGCAACTGCCGGACGGCGGCTGGATGTGCCTGCACCGGCTGAATAAAATGATGCGGGCGCCGAAAAGCTGCATGAAGGCGGTCATGCACGGGCTGACCATGGCGGCGCAGATGCAGCGGCGCGGTCTACCCTTCGCTGGCCGGGATGCGCTGCTGGATTACTTTTTTAAGCGCCGGATCTTCTACCGTACGGACGACCCGGCGCGCTTCGTCCTTCACAGCCGGATCGGCGGGCGGATGATCGACGCCTTCTTCCCCGGCGAGCTCTCGCGCATCGGGCTGCCGGTGCTGCTCGATGCGTTTTCGGCGCTGGGTGCCGGACGTGAACCGGTGCTGCGGGAAGCGTGGGACCTGCTCGACGCCAAGCAGGACGCGCTGGGCCGCATCAAGCTGGAGGGCACGCTGCCGAAATCCTACCTGCCGCGCGAGCGGGTGGGAAAGCCCGGCAAATGGGTAACACTGTATGCCTGGCTGGCGTATCAGGGACGAGGTAACGGACAATGAAGTTGATCGATACCTGGGAAGAATGGTGCGCGGTCTATAACCAGCCGGACTTCTGGCGGGACGAGATACGCCTGATCTGCGCGGCGCACGGGGTAGAACTCCGGCAGGTGGAAGGCGTCTTCCCAGGCACCCATGTCGGCATCTTCATCAATGACGATACCGTGCTGAAGATCTTTTGCCCGGTACGTTTCAACACTTACTGGAAGGAACTGCGGTTGCACCGCGGTATACTGTCAGGCAATCCCATATATCCGCAGGTCCGCTTTCACGGCGTCTCCCCGAGCGGCTACCATTACATTGCCTTCAGCCGGCTGCATGGCACGCCCCTGCGCGAGGTTGAAGGTAAGTTGATGTCCGCGGAGGCAATCCGCAGCCTGGCGCATGCCCTCGCCGAGTTGCATAACGAGACGATGACCGAAGGCAAGGCCGGTCTGCGCTGCCTGGTGCATTACGACCTGGGCGACGATCACGTGTTTCTCGACGACAAGGGCCGGCTGGAAGGCATCATCGACTTCGGCGATGCCGTCCGGCGCCACCCATCGGCGGAATTTGCCATCCCATTCCTATTCTGCCTGGGGGGTGATGTTGAGCGCATCGCCATCTTTCATGAAGCTTACCATGCAAAGTCGGAGTATCGGATCAACGACAGGGAGGTGGCCGCCGCGCTGCGCCGGCACCCGTTCTACACCGACATAATCCCGTTCGTGCAGCGCCTTGATACGGAGTATGCGCGATTTTTACTCCGCTTGTTGCTCTCCGATTGTCGTTAGCGCACCCTTTAAGTACGGAGCCACCATGTGATGCCGTATTTATCCGTTACAAGCGCTCCCACCGGCGCCCACGGATATGAGCCTATCGAATAATCCCGCCCTTCCTCTGTTAAAATATCATACGCTTTGCGTAAATCATTTTCATTATCGTAGAGAAGTTCAGGAACCACATTATTTTCTTTATTAATGACTCCGCCGGGGCCCAACAGAATATAAAATCCGTTTATCTGCATCACGATATGAAGGTCGTCACCATCTGGCGGTTTTGACTCGGAAACTTTTATTGCACCAAAGGCTTTTTGATATAACTCAAAAGCCATTATTCTGTCTTCGTTATTACCGGCAATACTGAATGCCAGCGAGAATTTGGGGTAATCTGCCATAATTCGATCTCCTTTAGTGTACTGTGCCCGGTTGTTTGGACACCGGTTTAGGTCATGCCGCTGCCAGTCGTGATTGCTCCTCGTAGCGCTGCCGGGCTTCCCACGGCATCATGAAAGCCCGGCTTCTCTGTAGCGCGCGCCGGCCCTGGCGCGCTGTTTTCGTCTTTGGACCCGCTGCCGGGAAACGACCGATGGTGACCACGATTGCCGTTCCACCGCACGGTTCTGCAATCAGAAACAGCGCGCCAGGGCCGGCGCGCGCTACAAAAACTCAAAACTCAAGACTCAACACTTCCCTTCACCTGCACCCATTCGTCCACCTGCTTCCGCAACTCCCCCTCCACTGTCCGGTTGATCACGCAGGTGGCGCCGGCGCAGTTGGCGCAGGCGGAGCCGGGCAGGGTGTCCAGTTTATCGAGCGAGCGGCGGATATTCACGCGGAAGGAGGCCTCGCGGATGTTGCCGAGGGGCTCCGGGCGGCGGATTGCATGGGCGCCGCACCAGTGCTGCGAACCGTCCGGCAGCACGTAGCCCTGGCTGGGCGCCAGGTAGCAGCGATCCGACAGGGCGTCCTGCCAGTAAACCCCTTCCGCGGCCTTCGCGCAATACTCATCCAGTGAAATCCGGTGATCGACGCGCAGCCAGGGGTTGGCGTAGGGTAGATGGGCGGATAGCGCCTTGCGGTCATCCTCCGGCACGCCGATCTGCGCCAGGTACGTCCGCCAGACTTCCTCCGCCTCCTCCCAGGTCTCCGTGTAGAAGCGTTTCCACTCCTCCGCGCTCGGGCGCAGCGGGGTGTTGTCCGCGCCGCCGATGGGGATGAGGTGGAAGGGGAAGTCGCGGAACACCGGGTCGTCGGTGAGCTTCCCCTCCTCTGTCGAGCGCATCTGCCGCGTCTCCAGCAGCGCCCGCAGCAGCGCGGGAAACTGGAAAAGGTTGCGCTTGTTCAGCACGCAGTTGATATGGATCTGCGGGTGGACGGCGCCCAGCAGCGCCCGCGCGATCTGCACGTTATGGATGCCCTGCCATACCGCCTCCGCCCGCCCCGGCGCGCCGAACAGCGCGTCCTGCTCCCGCAGATCGGCGCAGTCCAGCGAGATATGCAGCTTCGCCGTGCCGATCTTCACCAGTTGCACTGCCACCCGCGGGGTGATGAGCGCGGCATTGGTATTGATGTTCACCGCGCAGCCCAGCCGCACGGCCTCCGCGATGATGCCGTCATCCCCCCACAGCGCCTCCCCCAGCAGCAGCGGCTCGCCGCCGGTCAGGTAGAGGTAGGGCGGGGTAGGGAGGGCAACTTCCGCCAGCAGCGCCTTCCACTCTTCCAACGTCACGGTAGCCGGCAGGTGCTGTTGGTTGCAATAAATGCAGCGGGGCGAAAACGAGCAGTCGAGGGTGAGCGCCAGCCCGAGGAAGAGAATGGGGAAGTCATCACCCCCCGCCAGCGCCGCCGGCCAATCCGCCAGCGCGCGCAGCAACGCCTCTTCATCATGTTCGCCTTCGCCAATCAGCGCCTGCACCCGTGCGCCGTTCCACTCCTTCAGAAACCGCGCCGCGGCGGACATCTGCGCCGGAATGGCCGGGGGAAGTTTGGCCTCCGTCAACGGATCTCCGCCCAGCGCCTCCCGCCATGCCGGCGAATCAAACAGTTCCTGCAGCCGCCCCTGCTGCGCGGGTTGATAATGTTTGAAAAGCGATATCATGCCTTTGAATCAAGCCTACTTCCCGGAAAGCATGGTGTCAAGCCTTACCCCTTGACATCGTACCTTAACTCTTCCAGACTGAGAACCGCCATCTCGCTCGAAACTCTTTACGGGATAATGCCTTATGTCACCATCAACCATCCCACAACTCGCCGACATCACCTTCGCCGGCGCCAACAATACCGTCACCCTCTCCCCGCGGCAGGGCGGCCGGGTGATCTCCTGGACCCACCGCGGGTCCGAAGAGCTGGTCTTTCCGCTGCAGAACCTGGAGGGCGGGGTGCTGCGGGTGATGTTCGCGGAGGAGCGGTATCCGGGAGCGAGTTATGTGACGCCTCATTTGGTGCTGGAACGCGAGCAGACCGAAGGCGGCTTCCGCGTGCGGCTGCGGCACTTCTGGAATACCACCAATGCGCTGCTGCGGCTGATGGGATGGCCGGAGAAGGTCAATCCGCTCTACCTCGACGGGCTGCTGCTGGACAAGACGCTGACCTTTGACGACGCGCGCTCGCTCTTCACCGTCGAGCTGGCCGTCACCAACCTTTCCGGGCAGCGGAAGATCTTCACTCCCTGGCTGCACAGCGCCTTCTCGGCATGGACGGATGACTGCTTCGTGGTGGAGGATGGCCGTAAGGCGAAGTATGAAAACCGGCATATTTACTGGGGTTCGCATACGCTGGACGGCGTCGGGCAGGCGCGGCTAGTGCAGACGGGCGACGGTTTGAGCCACATGCTGGGCGCCTCCGCCGACATGCTGGCCGGGCTGGCCTCTTACTGGCCGCCGGAGATAAACCAGGGCTGCACGGAATTGCGTTACGCCCAGGTGCGGCTGGGGCCTGGCGAGCGCTGGCGGGCGAATGCCTTCCTGGCGGTGGCCGAGGACTGGCAGGCGTGGGCGACGGACGCTCCCTGCCCGCTCTCCGCCGGCATCGAGCCGGCCGGAGAGACGGATTTCGACCCCGCCTCGCTGCTGCCGCTGCTGGCCGAGTGGGCGCTGCCGGAGGAGCGCGAGCGCGGGCTGATGGCCCTCTCCTTCCTCGACAAGGGGCCGTTCACCTCGCTCTCCCGCTTCACGGCGGCGAACATGATCGGCGGGTTTCATGCCGACGGCGACGGCGCCTCCGCCTCCGCCTCCGTCAAGCTCTTCGCCTTGCGCGACCTGAACCTTCATGCCGGGTTGACCGCCGGCGACGGCTGGAGCCTAACCTCGCATATGCCGAAGGCCGGCCTGCTTGGCGACGTCACGCTGCACGCCCCGGCGGATCTTGCCGGAAAAGCGGGGATCTGCGTTGATCTGCGGGAATCCGGGGAGACGTTGGCCACCCTCACCGTGCCTGACGATGCCGCCGTGGAGCCGGCCTATCCCTACGCGGTGAAGCAGTATTCCACCTATCTGGAAGAGCGCTTTTGGGACCTGCACGGCCCCTTTACCGGAACGACGAAGGAAGAGCTGGATGTCTGGATCGCGCGGCTGCGCGAGCGGCACTGGAAATGGCTGCGCGACAACATCAGCGGCGAGTGCGAGATCGAGCCGCGGCTGGTGGAGCGGCAGACCGGCGACACCTGCGTGCGCGACAAGGTGCTGGTGCAGACCGAGCCCGGGCTGTGGATGCCGGCGTATGTGATTTACCCGAAGCGGAAGCCGGCAAGGATGCCCGCCATCATCTTCACCCCCGGCAGCGGCCCCGGCAAGATGGACATGGCGCCCGATGACCGGGTAGCCGATTACCAGGTGGCCGCCGACCCCGTCGCCGGCATGGAGTACGCCTACCTGGCCTACCGGCTGGCGGTGGAGATGCAGTGCCTCCTCTTCGTGCCGGACCAGCGCGGCTGGGGCGAGCAGGCGGAGACCAACCTGCCGCAGATGCGGACCCGCTGCAGCCTGCTCGGTGTCAATTATCATGCCCAGCGCATGTGGGACCACATCCGCTACGTAGATTACCTGTGCTCCCGCCCGGACGTCGATACCGCGCGCATCGGCTGCTTCGGCGGCAGCGGCGGCGGGCTGGCCACCCTGTACGCCGCCGGCATCGACCCGCGCATCGCCGCCGCCATCGTCAGCAGCAGCCCGCAGCACCTGCCCGAAGTGCCGGAGGATTTCTGCTACAACATGTGGGCAGACGGATCGGCGCACGTGCATCCCAACACCGAGTTGCCGGCGCCCTCCGCCTTCACCTGCGCCATCACCATCCCGCGCCCGCTGTGGATCATCGACGGCGTGCGCGACGAATGCGTCGCCGACCCTCGCAACCCCCGCGCGCCGGAGATGTGGGCCGCCTGGCGCGAGCAGGCCGACCTCGCCCGCGCCGAGATCGCCCGCCTGTATGCCATCGCCGGCGTCCCCGAGCGCTTCGCAGCCACCTGGTTCGACGGAACCCACTGCGCCGGCATGAATTTCGGCAACGTCACCACGTGGTTCCGCCGCTGGCTTAATATCGACACTCACTGACAACAGCATGTAGTCGTGGATTTATTATCTCTACCGTATTGATGTCTGGACTCATGCTCGTGCTCATGCTCGAAAAAGTCTTATTATGCCAGGTGAGCTTTTTCAAGCTCGAGCACGAGCATGCAATCATTTAATCATGGCCCGTAAAACCCATATACTATTTTCATCTTCCATCTCGTCCGGGATGGCCGACCAACTGTTCGGCACTCGGTCGTACATGTAAAGCAGCGTGTGCTCGTCAAGGGCGACGATCTCCGTGTAGGCGGTGGTGGTGGCCGGCGTTATCTGCTCCCCCGGCCGGCAGGCGTTGTGGTGGGCCATGATGTCGATCGATTGCCATGACGATCCGTCGCCGGATTGGTTCAGCCACAGGAACAGGCCGGGACGCCCGCCGGAGAGCGCCAGCGTGCCCCCACCCAGCATGGCCAGGCTCGGCTGCACGGAGAAAGGACAGCTCATCTGCGCCAGCGCCGTCCACGTCCGCCCTTCGTCGCTGCTCCAGCACTGCGCGTAGTGTTCGTTGGAACCCAGCCGGAAGACGCAGAGGATGCGCCCGTCCGCCTGGCGGATCAGCGCCGCCTCGCTGGGGCCGTCGCCGCCGGGGAAGGGGCAGGTTTCATCGGCGATGGTCGCGCGAATCTTCCAGTTCACCGCATCCACGGACTCCGCGCAGACCAGCGCCAGGCGGCCGGCGCCTTCGAAATAACCGTAGAGCGTCATCAGCCAGCCGCCGTGGGAAAGCGTCACCGGCTGGCCGTTGAAGACGAAGCCGCTGGTGCCCAGCTCCGGCGCGAAGCTCCTGTCGGGCCGCGGCCACCCCGTCACCGTCACGCCCGAGGGCACGTATTCCAGCATGCCGGTCTCCGCCGACAGTCGATTATAAGGCGAGCGCATTCCCTCCGGGCAGGGGCGGAGGTAATACGGCAGCAGCAGCAGGTCGCCGTTTTCCATCATCACGCCGTCGAACCCGCCGTCCACGCTCACCACCGGCTCGGTCCACGTCAGCCCCCCGTCCTTCGAGCGGGTGACCAGCACCGCGGAGGAGGTGACGTGGATGTCCCCGTAACAGGAGATCATCGCCGCCAGCTTATCTTTCCCATAACGGAACAGCGAGGGAAACCAGCGGAAACCCCGCGACCGCGTCACCAGCCGCGGCTCCGACAGCGTCACCGTCAGCTTATTCAACCGTGCTCTGGCGGCATCCCGCCACATTGCCCGTGTCGTCATCGTAAAGACTCCTCTTCTTCTTCGAACGGATCTTCGCTTTTTAAAATGATTGGAAAGATGATATATGATTGAAAAGATACAATTTATCATTCCAATCTTTCATCATTATTTCAATCGTTTTTAAAAGCGAGTCCCGTTTTATTCTCCAACTCAATACTCAAAACTCAAAACTGACTCCGCGGGTCGCTCACATCGTACCCCAGGTAATAGCCCAGCGCTTCGCGCAAGGCAGGGGCGTATTCGCCGGGGGTCAGGCTGACGTGGTGGCGGTAGCCGTGGCGGCCTATGTGCAGCAGCACGTCCTGCAGGTTGTCGATCTTCGCCACGCCGGCACAGCCGAAGAACTCCTGCGGAATCGTGTCTCTGGTGATCTCCCCTTCGCCCACATAGCAGCGCACGCGGCCGCTGTCGGTGATGAGGCTGCTGTAGGTGAAGTCGCCGGGGGCGATTCGCCCCACGTTGCACCCGAAGCTGCAGCCGGGACCCAGCGCGGTCGCCAGGATCGGGTTTTCGATGATGCGGCCCTTGCCCGCCATCAGGCTGGCCGGCACCGGCCCGCAGTGGAAGAGGATGCATTTGTCTTCGTCGTCCTTGTAATTATTGTTCCAATCCAGGCAGGCGGCGGGCCGGCCGGAAACGAGATGCAGCGCGCGCATAACCACCGCGTTGCAGACGTCCACCTCGCACGCTGCCGCGATGCCGCGGTCGTTCAGCTCGCCCATCACCACGCACGGGCAGATGCCCAGTTGCTGTTGTATCTCGGTCCAGCAGCGGAACGCCACCGCGTCGAGCTGCATTTCGTCGATGATCTCGTCCAGCACCACGCCCAGCTTAACCTCGTTAACGAAAGCCTCGTCCGGCACGCCTTCCCAACTCGCGCAGGACTTCAGCACGGCGGCCTTTTGCTGGTAGGCGTCGCCCTTCGGCTGCACGCCGCGCACGCGCGCCAGCACGTCGGAGAAGTCCAGCGATTCGGTGGTCACCCCGACGCGCTGCAGGGCAACTTCGTCGAAGCGCACGGTCTTGAACGGGGTGGTGCGCGCGCCAAGGGCGCCCACGTTCATGCGCCGCATTCCCTTTACAACACGGCAGACCCGGTCGAAGGTATCGACGTTGGCTGCAAACGGCTTGCCGCCCGGCGCGGCGACGTGCGGCTTGTAGACCGAGAATTTCATGCCGCACTGGTAAAAAACGTCCATGATGGAGAGCTTGCCGCAGAAGGAGTCACGGCGCTGTGCCGGCCCCATCTTGTCCATCTCGTCGGGATAGGCCTGGATGTAGATGGGCACGCCGGCGTCCTGCAGCGCGGCGACCGCGCCATTCTCATCGCCGAAGTTGGGCAGCGAGAGGACTACGCCGTCGAACCGGCCGTGATGCCGCCGCAGGAATTCCGCGTAGAGCTGTCCCTCGCGCGGCGTCTCCACCGCGCCGAAACGGGTGGTATTATCGTCCATCATCAGCACGTCATGTCCCAGCGCGCGCAGCGCCCTGGGCAGCTCCTCCCGTGCCTCCGCCATCAGCGAAGCCGGAAAGAATCCGCGGTTACCGAAGAAGAGAGCGAACGTCGATTTATCAGCCATAAGGAATCCCTTTCATAAGTCAAAACGTTTGGTATCAATTCGGCGCCGCTATTGTAATCCCTTCTCCGGACAGCCCCCTGGCTGACAACAAAAGGCAGGAAAATGGCGTGGGGTGTAGAATAAAATAATCGGCAAATCCATAATCCGTAGAATGAAAGGAAATATGATCAGGACTTTCGCTTCATCACTTTATAACCAACTAGTTATGTTTGGTATATTTGGTGAGTGGGCATCCTATTGGTATCACAATACCAGAGGCAGCCATGTTCACCAAACGCCAATACGTTG
>Ga0172371_10007322_pt1 | contig 15765 bp, 14 predicted proteins | sample Lak12m_FD_114543 | JGI IMG/M metagenome (GOLD analysis project Ga0172371, IMG submission 114543) | Freshwater microbial communities from Kabuno Bay, South-Kivu, Congo - kab_022012_12m | ecosystem: Environmental > Aquatic > Freshwater > Lake | place: Democratic Republic of the Congo: South-Kivu... | reverse complement strand
TCGCTGATGTTTTGGGTTTAGTCGGTGGCGTTGGCGTACAGGAAGCTGACCTCTTGCGGATCAGCCACAAAGGGACCTTCGTAATAACTGTATTTGTCAATCGAAAAGTCGACCACTTTACAAACGAAAAACCAACCATTTTGGCAAAATAAAGAATAAAAAATACAATCAAAAAATTGACCACTTTACAATCGAAAAATCGACCGCTAAGGATGAACCTCGATGTGATAGAATTTTAACACCCAATCGGAGGATAGGGCAACGCTGAGGAGCGAGCAAATCCGTTTATCACGGAAAGAGCAAACGAAGCGCTTGCATTTTTTGGGTGTTGAAGACTTCTTCTCTATTCATTGATAGCGAAGTTGATTCTAAAATACTTTCAGCAAAAAATACCAAAAACCAACCCCATCTAGAGAAAACCATTGAGATTGCAGCGCTGGTAAAATTGCCAAGTGGTATACAACAAGGCAGCCAAGTCATTGTCAAGGAAAATAAAGATGTATATCCGAGTGGAAGAGCGAATGCTTGCAAAAGAATTCGGAACAAAGTGGGAAGAGTGTAAACGCAGCACAAGGAAGTGGTTGTGAGGTTTTGTAGGCAATGGGTGATTTATATTTACTTGGATAACCATAAGTGGGATTGATGCGAGATATCCTATTTGGGGAGCAGAATTTTGTCTAATCCAAATTGAAGGGGTTTATGTAACGCACAGGGGATACGCGATGCTATTTATCAAAATTGAAAATGTTATATCAGTACCTTGGCTTATTGAAGCTTTGGACCGGTAAATCGATTGTTTTTTAATCTTGTAAATCATTTGTTCCTGATTTGTACAAATACTTGCACATAATGAATTTTTCATTTATACTTTATCAGAGTTTGTACTTTGATGGAGGCAAGTATGCGTATTGTTTCGTTTAGCGAAGCTAGAAATAACCTGAAAACTGTTTTGGATCAAGTATCAGCCGATGCAGATTACACGGTTATTAGACGGCGCGGTTCTGAAGATGCAGTCATCATGTCTTGGGATACTTTTAGTGGTTATCTAGAAACTTTTTATCTTATGAAGTCTCCAGCTAATGCAGCGCATCTTGCGGAATCGATTCAGCAATATCAAGCTGGAGAAGTACACCAGCATGAGTTAATGGATGAGTAGGAAATTAGCATGGACTGATGAGGCTTGGGCAGATTATGTATCTTGGCAGACGCAAGACCGAAAAGCACTTCGAAGAATCAATCGATTGATTGAAGATATTATGCGTAACCCTTTTGAAGGGATTGGGAAACCCGAGGCATTACGAGAGAATTTATCGGGATTCTGGTCACGCAGAATAGATCAAGCTAACCGAATCGTATACACGTGTGACGAAGAAATAATAACCATTATTTCATGTCGCTATCATTATTAAACGTTTGACAGATAGGTAATTCAAATCATTAATTCATAGACCTGCCAGCGCTTATATTCGACGGCGCCCATGCGCGTAGCCAGTTGAACCGTGTCGGGGTTGTCCTCGGAGGTGATCGAGAGATCTGCCCATTGATAGCCTTTGGCGCGGGCGTGCTGCGCCATCTCATCGAATAGCAAGACAGCAGCGCCGCGTTTTTGATATTCGGGTAAAACCAACACGCTCTTCACGGTCAAGCTTTTGAAGGGACGGCGCATATACCAGAGCAACTGCAGGTAATTCCAAGGGTAACGCAAACCGTTGACATGGATGAAAGCTTCATTCAGGTTGGGGATGCCGGGCAGCCAGCCAACCGTTTGCCCGTCCTGCTCAGCGAAAAGAACCAATTCTGGATCCGCGATTTGTCGGAAGGGTTCCAGCATTTCTGCGAGCGCATCCCTCCGCCAGGGGATAGGATTATCAGCCCATAGCAATGCTTCTTGCAAGAGAACGAAGACGCGGTCAAGTTCGTCATCCCAATGATCCATATCCACAGAGCGGATGTGGATCTTGTCTCGTTCACGTAAACGCTCGGCGATACGATGCACGCGCTGAGTTTCTGGCGTTTCGATCAGGTCGATCGCGAAAGCCAGGTTTGCGTCGCGCGCGGGTTGGAAGCCGTAGCGCTGCATGAATTCTTGATAGTAAGGAGGGGAGTGCCCGCACATCAGAGCCGGCGGTCGCTCTTGTCCCCGAATAAGTACGCCATAGCTGTCTTCATAATCGAGATGGAAGGGTCCCTCGAGCTTATCCAAGCCGTGCTGGCGCGCCCAGTTGATCACGGTTTGCAGCAGCGCCTGGAAGACTTGGTAATCTTGGATGTATTCAAAAAAGCCAAACATACAGATCTTCTTATTACGCCATTGATTGGTGGGTTTATCTTCCGCTGCGCAAATTGTGCCAACGATCTTTCCGTTTCTACGAGAGATGTAAAAATCCGCTTCGCCACGCTCGAAGAATACACCCTTTTTCGGATCGATGATTTTCATACGTTCAGGCAGCAGAGGCGGCGCCCAGAGCGGATCGTCACGATAGAGACTCCAAGGGAAGGTCAGGAAGCGACGACGTTGACGGGGGTTGTTTACTTTAATGATTTGAATATCGCTCATCAGATCTCCTTTGATCAAGTAGTTTAAGAGGATGAAAGACCGGACCGGCGTAGTTCTAATTCACGAGTTAAGGAAGCGTAATTAGCGCGGTTGAGAGGATATTTATACGCCAAGAAGAGTCCCGTGACAAGAAGCAAAGCAGGGATGGGACCGACCGCGATACGGATACCCCATTGCGCGCTGATCGGTTGGATGGCGGCATTGGGGACATATCCGCTCCATTCCAGCGTCAGCAAGATCAACGGGATGGCAAGCGAACTGGCGAATTTGTGTGAAAGGGTGATCAAGCTGTAAAAGAGACCTTCATGACGTTGACCGGTCTGCAGCTCTCCCCATTCGATAGCATCCGGGACGATCGCCCAGGGTAAGACATGCGCAGCCGCGACGCCGATGCCAGCTAGAAAGCAGAGCGTCAATAGAAAAGGCAGCGGCGTAGTGGAATTGACGCTGATCAACACAATCTGCACGACTGCCCAAAAGCTGATCCCGCTGATATAGGCAAGACGCTTGTCCCAGCGTTGAGCGACATAATTCCAAAAAGGTAAAGCAATGATGGCGGTCACAAAGATGGTTGCCATGATCAGATCGGAGTACGCCTCGCGCATGGCGACATATTTGACATAGAAGAGTAAGACTGCTTGCACAATCTGAACGGGTATCCAGGTGGCAAGATAGATTCCAAGACTGAATAGGAAGGGGCGATTTTTTGCAGCTACTTTGATCGATTCTTTCAGGCTGTGACGTTCTTGCTGCATATATTCTTGACGTTCGCGGGTTCCAAAGAAAACCAGCAGGAGCGGGACTGCGGAGAGTACACCAAAAAGGATGCCCATCTGGAAGACTTTATGCGCGTTTTGGGGGCTGAACGATCCAACGATCATGATTGGGATGGTGAAAGCCAGCAGGCTGCCCAGGATGGAAAAGAACATACGGTAGGAAGTCAGGGAGGTGCGTTGATCATAATCGCTGGTCAATTCGGGAGTCAGCGCGAAATAAGGCATATAGACCAGTGTGGCAGCCGCTTCGTAGAGGATATAGACGATAGAATAATAACTTGTCAGAGCGAAGACATTATTAAAGGAAGGGTGTGTCCAAAGCAGCGTGAAGGCGAACGCGAAGGGGATGGCGCCGAAGAGCAGGTAAGGGCGTCGTCGACCCCAACGAGTGCGAGTGCGATCGGAGAGATATCCGAAAAGCGGGTCGTTGATATAGTCCCAAGTGCCGCCGATGAAGATGGCAATCGCCGCGATACCAGGGGGAAGTCCAACGACATCAACGAGGAATATGGCGAAATAGGCGCCCAGGATGGTGGAGGTCAAACTGAAACCGGTGTCGCCGATACCGTAAAAGAATTTCTGACGAGAGGTGAGGGTTTCTGCAGCCATAGTTGCTCCCTTGTAAAACGAGATTGATTTTCATTGAATATAACACAATATTTGGTTGGATAGATATGATATTTTTTGGTTAAGTTGAATTTGAAATGTAAAATGAGGCAAGATTTAGTGATATTTTATGGAACTTCACCAGTAGGTATTTCGTCTATGGTTAAAAGGTATAATTTAATGAGGGTTAATTGACCTCAAACGAAAGGAGTTTCCAATGAAGGAGAATGGAATAAGAGGTTATTCGTGGACATTGAAAGGATTCATTTTGATCTGGGTCATGAGTATGCTGGTCAGTGGGTGTAATTTCCCAGTACTGGCGCCTGAAGGGACCGAAATAGAAGGCGCTGTGCCACTGGAAACGGTGGATGGAGAAGTCCCACCCGAGCTGACACAAGATGTGAACCCAGAGGAAAGCGAGATCGTGGAGGAGACGGTTATGCCTGAAGAGACAAAAGTCAGCGGGACGGGGGTGTTGGAATCGCAGGTGCAGCGAGAACTTGATCCGCAAGTGTCGGATATCGATTTAGCGGATGTGGTGGCTGGTAATAATGCCTTTGCAATCGATTTTTATCGGCAGGCAAGTCAGGAAGATGGCAATTTATTCTTTTCGCCATACAGCTTGTCGATCGCCTTGGCGATGACGTATGCCGGGGCGCGTGGCGAGACTGAACAGCAGATGGTGCAGGCGCTGCATTTTAGTCTACCTCAGGAGACTATACACCAGGCGTTCAATGCGCTTGATCTAGATTTGAGCAGCCGCGCGAGCGATGTGGAGGATATGGCGGATGCGCAAGCTTTTCAGTTGAATATCGCCAATGCTTTGTGGGGACAGAGCGGATATCCTTTCTTGGGATCATTTGTCGATCAACTGGCATTGAATTACGGCGCTGGACTGCGCTTGGTGGATTTTGCACAGGCGGCTGAGGAAGCGCGTCTGGAGATCAATCAGTGGGTTGAAGATCAAACACAAGGCAAGATCAAGGATCTGATCCCAGAGGGCATACCGCTGGAAATGACGCGCTTGGTTCTGACGAATGCGATCTATTTTAAAGCCGATTGGCAGTTCCCGTTCATGAAAGAAGCCACCTCAGAGCAGCCATTCTATTTATTAGATGGAGAGCAGACGCAGGTGGAGATGATGGCGCAATCCGATCCGAAGCCGTTGCCGTATTTGGCGGGTGATGGTTTTCAAGCGTTGGAATTTCCATATGTGGGTGATGAAGTCGCCATGCTGCTGCTGGTACCGGATGCGGGTCAGTTTGTTGAATTTGAGAAGAGCTTTGACTCAGAGAGGCTGGATGAGATTGTTGGACAATTAAAGGAAGAACGAGTGTCTCTGTATATGCCCAAATTCTCGTTTACCAAGGAGATCACAGCGAATGATGTGTTAGACGCGCTAGGGATGAAAGATGCGTTTCAGCCTGGGACAGCCGATTTTTCAGGTATGGATGGCGCCCGCGATTTGTTCATTCAGTATGTTTTGCACAAGGCGTTTGTGGCAGTCGATGAAAAGGGCACCGAGGCTGCCGCGGCTACGGCAGTTATTGTAGGCAAGACTGCTATCATGGAACCGGATGTGCGCTTGGTGATCGACCGACCGTTCATCTTCCTTATTCGTGATAAGGTCAATGGATCGATTTTGTTTGTGGGCAGGTATGAGGGAGTGAAATAAGCAGAAATAGAAGAGCAGTGTTGGGGGAATTTGATGGTTTGTTTATCCGCAGAAGACGCAGATAGGCGCAGATTTTTTTTATTAATTGATCGACCAAATACAAGAGGTTAGGGTGATTTGGCGCAGCGGAAGCCGCCGCCGCCGTGATAGGTTTCGACTGGGCTGAGGGCGCCACGACTAGAGACTCGTAGGAAGTAGGGCGCGAAAAACCATGAACCGCCGCGCAGGACAAGAAGGTTTTGTGTGTACAGATTGTTGTCTGCTCCACCAGGATAAGCTTGATAAGTATCGGCTGTCCATTCCCAGACATTGCCAGCCATGTCATAGATGCCGTAGCCGTTCGGTGCAAAACTGCCGACCGGGATGGTTTTGCCTCCACACTGGCTGGAAAGAGCGCCGTTGAGGGCTCCTTTTTCACAGGTTGGGTTTGCATCTCCCCAAGGGTAATGCTTGCCTTCCAAGCCGCCGCGGGCGGCTTTCTCCCACTCGGCTTCAGTTGGCAGCCTGGCGCCGCGCCATTCACAAAAGGCATTGGCGCCATACCAGTTCACTTTCATGACCGGGTGGTCTTCAAAACCAGGGTCTGGCTGCCACTTATCCTCAATCTGATGGATAAGGGCATCTTTGTAATCTTGATCGTACCAGGTGTGGCCATTTTCTGTCTGGTTTCCTTTTTCATTGAGAAATTTTGCAAACTGCTGATTGGTGATCTGATATTTGTCAATCGCATAACGATCTAAATAGACTTCATGCACAGGAGATTCGACTTCAAACCAAGCTGCGTCACATTCATCCGTGTACTGCAGGCAAATTCGATATCCGACATTTCCGTCTTCGCCCATCATGAACGCGCCAGCCGGGATCCAGATCATGGCTGCGCCGGATGAGTCGATGAATTCGCTGGAGGAAGGTTTGGGGGTGCAGGATGTGAGGAGGTTCAGGAGAAGGATGAATGAGTAAAAGCTGGTTGTTATTAGATGGCGCATGGTTCCTCGTTGATTATTGGATGCTGGATTTTTTTTTTATTCGATGGGTGAAGTAGATTTAGTTTCTGGCGTTTATGTTTGGTCAGGTTTCTTGATAAATATCAGCTTGTTGTAAGGAGTTGATTGGTTATATCAATCAAGGGAGAAGTATAACATGTGAAGGGAAAATGGGAGGAAATAGGAATGTTAAGATTATCCATTTTCCTATTCGTTGATCCATACATCGTCTGAACCTTGATTAGTGGGATTTATAGGATTGGCTTAATGATGAATCAACTAATAGGGTTGGTAATTTTATTGTCATAGCAACTGAATTTACCCTTGCGTAGGTGGTGTAATATCGCCACGGAAGGACACCGAATATCACGGAAAAGTAAGTTAGGGTACCATCCTGAGCATGCTGTCGGGTTGACAACCCAACAACCTTACCCATACAAAAAAAATAAATCCGGTCAATCCTTTGAATTCGTTGTTCTCGATCCCCACCCTCGCCCCATGATCAATCAAGTAACTATCCAACGACACATCTTAAATTCGTTGGTTTCTCTTCATTCGTTGTACTTCGCCTACATGCACCTTGGCTCCTTTGCATTGCAATGCCTTATAAAGTATTGAATCTAAATTTCAAAGCTTATATGTTTCTGGAAATTCAAGAGAATTGATAGGCAGATGTAAAGGGAAGGTTCTTTGAAGTTGTAGCTTATCTGGTTAACGAAGATGCATTAGTTATATTTGAAAAAAAATTTCCTGATAAAGAAAAGAAAAACTGGGATTTGATATTTGCCAATAACGATAATTTTCTTAGGGTTTAATCTCGATAAAAAGTGAAATAAATGTATAGATTTCTTTCATGGTATAGATGGGGTTCAAAATGATAATTTCATTTTTTGTGTACGCTTTTTCCTGCAATTTCCACTAACATCCGTAAAACATTATTTACTGACTCTGAATCGGGAAAAAACTCAGCAATATCCGGCGCTAAAACTACTACATTACTACCCTTAGCGAAACGCTCTACATATTTTCCACGTATCCCCTTACTGAAATCATAATCATCCAGTAATTCATCACTATTATCTATCTCAATATCCATCTTCATAGGTTTTCCTTTCATGATTATTAGCTAATCGGGCGCTGATAATGCGAATTCTATCATCGTGATCTGTATGATTTACAACTAATAATCTCCTTTTGATAGACATACCAAGAATTATAAATCTCTCTTCTTGGTATGAGTGTAGTGGGTCAGAGATAGTAAATGAAAGGGGATCATTGAATACAGTTGCTGCTTCCTTAAACGTAACGCTGTGCTTGCGTTGGTTAATATTGGCTTTGGTCTGATCCCATTCTACAATAATTTTCACGATCACCCACTTTATTCACACAGAAAAGTAGCATAATCAATCCATAGAATTTTTATTCCTAAAACAATTATATCAGATTTGAATATGATATTGGTCAAATTCGTTGGTTTCTCTTCATTCGTTGTACTCTGCCACCCTTACATCGTGTCTTCTTTGCATTGAATTTCCTTATGAAGTACGTCTTGCCCCATAAATGTGGATGGGGATCATCGTCTCGCGTTCTCCCCTCTCCCACTTTGGTGTATAGACTGGATACATAGGTAACAGTCGTTCGGAGACATGGGTAACACATTGATTACACTAGAGGCAAATTTGGAAAGAGGAAGGAAGCCAAAGATGCTCTGGAAGGATAGAAGGGAAAACAGATGATATAATTGAATTGTTGGATGAAGGTTTATTTGGACATATGAAAATTTCGGTTCTTATTGTTGGGAGAAGCCATTGAAGAAAGAAAGATCGATTGCTATGGTTTATTCGAAAATGAAATTCAATGAGCAGGGGACGGATTTAGCGTACTGGCAGAGTCAATCTCCGACGAAGCGGTTGGAAGCGTTGGAACAAATCCGATCTGAATATATTGCGTGGAAATATGATCCTGAACCCAGATTTCAAAGAGTTCTTTCAATTATTAAACAAGAAAGAAGTTAGCTATCTGATTATTGGGGGATTTGCTGTTGCATATCATGGATATCCTCGTTATACGAAGGATGTTGATATTTGGATCATGATTGATCCCGATAACGCTGCGAAAATGGCGGCGGTTTTAAAGGATTTTGGATTTGAATCCTTGGGGTTAGAGGAGAAAGACTTCCTTGAGCAAGACACAATTATCCAATTGGGATATGCTCCAAATCGAATTGATCTAATTATGGGAATACCGGAAGTTAATTTTGAAGATGCTTATAAAAGAAGAGAAGAAGAAGAAATTGATGGCGTGCAACTTTCTTTTATCGGATTGGAAGATTTAAGGGCGATTAAAAAAGCTAGTGGTAGAATGCAAGATTTAGCCGATCTAGAAAATTTAGTATAAGATTTTATGTCGCTTATTTGATGAAGGATGGGATCATTGGATCAGAGCGCTCCTCAACATGACCGGGATGGGGTGCAATTTGAATATAGATTGAGATAATAGAGAGAACGCAATGCGTGTAGCTGTTTTGTGAGTGTTATTGTTTAAGCAGCAATTAGTTGGGATTGAATTGCGATGTGCTATCTCGGTACTATAATAATATTATTTCCTTATTTTCTGTTAGATTATAGTAAAATTATTAAGAACATGTAATTTAAAGTTCTAATATAGGTTTGTGTATATGAAATCGAGGATTTGTTTTCCTAAGAATAAAATAGAACTTTTTTGTCGTGAGCAGGGTATTAGGAAATTATCCATCTATGATTCTGCTTTGCGCAACGACTTTGGACCAGATAGCGATGTCGATATTTTGGTTGAATTTGAGCAAGATAGAATTCCAAGTCTTTTAGGCATGGCGCGTATGGAAATGGAATTATCAGAGATGATCGATGGAAGAAAAGTAGATTTACGGACACCTGAGGATCTAAGTCGCTATTTCCGTCATCAAGTACTTGAAGAAGCAGAAGTGCAATATGTTGTCGGATGATCTTGTTCGGTTTAGGCACATGTTAGACGCAGCAAATGCAGCACAGAGTTTCATAAAGAATCGATTTTGGAAAATTATTGTTCTAATTAATATCTGGTTATCAGCCTGGAGAGAATGTTTATGCTGCAGGTGGTCAGACTGATGCAGGACGGTATCTGATCATCTTTTTTATATATAAAAATAGTAAGGAAGCATTGATACTTAGCGCGAGAGATATGGATCGTAAGGAAAGAAAACGTTATGAGTAAGAAAGAGGAAGTGAAAACATCTTCGATTTCCGAAGCAGATAATGTAAGAGATATTTCAACATTTTGGGATGAACACAGCCTTGATGATTTTTGGAATAAGACGCGTGAGGTCGAATTTAACGTAAATATTGATCTGAAAAGGCGGGTAAGGATTGACGCAGAAGTTTATCGACAAATTGAAGCTCAAGCGCATGAACGCGGGGTTTCAACAGAAACGCTGGTGAATATCTGGTTGGTTGAAAAGCTGCGCGCTGAGTGATATTTCTATGGGTGAAGGGGGGTTATCACTGTTTCAGAATCCTTATAGCAGAATGGAAAGATCAGATAGGTTAAGAATGTTGCCGTAATGTGGGTGGTGGCGGTGATGGTGTGGGTGATTCATCGCTAACATCCAAACCAGCGCTGTCAATTTTGGCGCTCTTCGAGGCGAATGGTTTTATACTGGATTGGGTACATCTCTTCGTAGACGATAACGATATAATTTTCATATAAGCGCTTTTTTATTGTATGACAATTATTACGTTAATAAGTGATATACATTCAGTATTTCATTTGATATACTTAGTAAACCGAATAATATTGATTAAAAAAATGGACAATCATTCTTATTCATTCATTTAAGAAAGTAAGGTGTTTATATGACAAAAGAGAGCACAAACGATTCGGTACTGGCGGTGTATGGTAAACAAATTGATGAGGCAATCGAACAGGGGCAATTTGATACGGTCAATCAACTTTATCTAGAGATGGGTCAGAAATACCTCGATCTAGAGCAGGTTGAGAAAGGGCTGGCTTGTTATGATCAAGCGCTTGAAATCGCTAGACAACAAAAAGATCCATTATTGGAGGCAATAAATTTAAGTTTGAAAGGCATTGCCATATCCGATATTGATTCGAAAGTAAAAGCTTTACCTTATTTTGAACGAGAATTGCTGATCGCTCGTGAGATCAGAAATGCAGAATTGGAAAGTGATGCGTTGCTAAACATTGGGTTAGTATTGATGGAGAAAAAGGATTACTTTTCCGCCATTCAAAAGTTCATAAAAGCTCGAAAAATGGCTTGTCTAATCCAAGACCAATATCAAGAAATGATTATCTGTAGGTTTATGGCAATAGCATATGTCCGTAAATATGATTTTGATAGTGCGATTCCTAATTTTCTGAAAGCGATCAGCTTAGCACGTACAACCGAAAATAGAGAATTTGAATATGAGTATTTATTTGAGTTGGGTTTGATCTATACCGGCTTAGAAGATTATGTAAATGCGATTTCAACATTAGAGCAAGCACGCTGCCTAGCTCAAGAGGCGGAAGATGTGGAAGATGAGAAAAATACATTACGCGCTTTATCAATCGCTTATGACCAAGTTGGTGATGATGAACAATTTATCAGCGTTTCACAAAGTTTATTGGATTATGCAATTCAAGATGATGAATATGAGGAGCAAAAATTACTTGAAGGTATTTTGATAAAAAGATATATTCAAATAAAGCGGTTTAAGAAAGCAATAAATCTCAGCTTAAACGGAATAGAAACTGCACGGGAAAAAGGAGACAAAAAGCGTGAGTTAATTTTTCTGATCTCATCTGGCTTAGCTTATTATATAGGGTTAGATGATATTCAATCAGCGTTCGATAGTTTTGAAGAAGCTTTCCAGTTGGCTGATCTCTTAGAAGATAAGCCGAAAAAAGTTTTTTTGCTTACAAGACTTGCCACAGTAATAGCAGATATGGGTGATATAAAGAAATCTAACGAATATTGCCAAGAGGGTATTATGTTGGCTGAAGAAATTGGAGACCCCGATCTTTTTGGTCAACTGTACGCCATCTTAGCAGATAATATGTTTAAATCAGGGGATGAAAAACAAGCGATCGAACTATCCCAAAAAGCGATAGACCTCCTTTCTGAATCTGACCATCCAGAAATGGTAGAAAGAATTAAAAATATAATTGTAGATTGTCAAGAAAACGAGAAGGGTGAAGCAGAATAAAGCGCAATTTTGTATAAGCGTTTTCCTGAATAGCTATGGTTGAGTCATTTTGTGTTGGGGTTCTTAATCTTTTTCTCATATTGAGACCGGTTCATTATTGTATAATCCTGAGAACCTTATTGAAAATCATTTTCAATTACTAACATTGGAGGCAAAATGAACCGGACGATAATTTTTAGATATTTATTTCTTATAAGTTTATTCTTTTTTACAAGTGGTTGTGTTGGTTCTGATGAGTTGACAAGTGAGAACCCGGGATCTGATGAAAAGCTACAAGTGGTGGCGACGACGACGATCGTGGCGGATGTAGTCAAACAAGTTGGTGGGGACCTAATCGAATTGAGCGCCTTGATCCCGCCAGGCAGCGATCCGCATAGCTTTGAACCCACACCGCAGGATATCGCTAAAGTCGCGGATGCGGATGTAATATTTGCGAACGGCGCTGGATTAGAAGAGTTTCTGGATGTCTTGATCGAAAGCGCTGGCGCCACAGAGCGGGTTGTGCATGTATCGGAGGGGGTCGATTTCATCCATAAAGAGGGAGCAAATGCAGAAGAAGAGCATGAGGATGAAGGAGATGAAGGGGAGGAACATGTCCATGAAGGGATCGATCCGCACACTTGGACGGATCCGAATAATGTCATCATCTGGACTGATAATATCCAAAAGACGATGAGTGAATTGGATAGCGTACATGCGGCTGTGTACCAAGAAAATGCTAAAAAGTATCAGCAAGAACTTAAGGATTTGGATGCCTGGATCAAAGAGCAGGTTAAGACAGCGCCGGTAGAAGATCGTTTGATCGTGACCGACCATAAGCTGTTCAGCTATTTCGCACGCCAGTATGATTTCACGCAAGTCGGGGCGATCTTCCCCGGTTACAGCACCTTATCATCCCCATCGGCGAAAGAATTGGCGGAATTGGAAGATGCTATTCGGCAGTATGATGTCAAGGCGGTATTGGTTGGAAATACGGTAAACCCGGACTTGGCGGAGCGGGTGGCGGAAGATACCGGTACTAAGTTGGTTTTCATCTTTACTGGTTCATTAAGTGATGAAAACAGCAATGAAGTGAGCAGTTATGTGGATTATATGCGCTATAATGTGGGAGCGATCTTGGAAGGATTGAAGTAACGATTATTGGAGCGAAGATATGGCTTTTTTTGAAGAGCTGCGTAAGACGAATTATCTGATCCGGCACAGTCATCCCCATCAACCAGGAAAGCCGATCATGGTCATGGATAAATTGAGTGTGCGCTATGAAAGCGGCGCAGCGCTGGATAATATCTCCTTTGAATTAAAGACTGGCGAAAGGCTGTCTGTTGTGGGTCCGAATGGCGCTGGAAAGAGCACGCTCTTCAAAGTAATTGCAGGTGTACTAAAACCAACTTCGGGGACAGTACATGTTTTTGGGCATACACCCGATGGGCATATTTGTATCGCGTATGTCGCGCAGCGTAGTCAGGTGGATTGGAATTTTCCAGTGCGGGTGTTGGATGTTGTTTTGATGGGACGCGTCGGGAAGTTGGGTTTGCTCCGCTTCCCGACGAAATACGATTATGATCTGAGCTGGGAAGCGCTCGAGACGGTAGATTTGCAGGACCTTGGAAAGCGACAGATCAGTCAGTTATCTGGAGGGCAGCAGCAGCGAATGTTCATTGCGCGTGCTTTGGCTCAGGAAGCGGAGTTGATGCTAATGGATGAACCGCTGACTGGTCTGGATGTGAATTCACAGGAAGATCTTTTTGAGATCATGGATCGGCTGAAGGAACGCGGTGTGACGGTGTTGGTGGCGATGCATGACTTGAATCTGGCGGCAGAAAAGTTCGATCGTGTGATGCTTTTGAATCGTAAGCTGATCGATATTGGTACTGCGGATAAAGTTTTTTCAGCGGAAAATCTGATGGAGGCGTTTGGGGCGCATCTACATCTGGTGCATACAGATGAGGGAGTGCTTGCATTAGGCGATACTTGCTGCGATGAAGGACAACTTTATAATGATTGATATGATCTTAGCTCCCTTGGGACATGAATTTATGCTGCGTGGTTTTTTAGCAGCTGTGATGGTTGGTACGGTCTGCGCGGTCTTGGGTACTTATGTGGTGCTGCGCGGGATGGCGTTCTTTGGAGATGCTCTGGCGCATGCGATCTTGCCGGGAGTAGCGATTGGTTATCTGGTGGGCGGCGGGGAGCGTGGACCGCTTTTTTGGTGGGCGCTGGTGACGGCGGTCTTCTCGGCGCTGGGGATTGGCGCGATCAGTCGAGCCACGAAAGTCAAAGAAGATACCGCCATTGGGATTGTCTTCGCGGGAATGTTCGCCTTGGGGGTAGCGCTGATCTCGACGGTGCGCAGTTATACAGCCGACCTGGCGCATTTCCTATTTGGCGATGTGCTGGGTGTGCGCACGGAGGATATCTGGCTGATCGCCATCTTTGGCGGGCTGATCTTGGCGTTGATCATCGCTTTCTATAAGGAGTTCTTGGTGCTTTCTTTTGATCCGCTGCTGGCGGAGACGCTGCGTTTACCGGCGCGTTTGTTGGATTATCTGCTGATCATTTTGATAGCGATAGCAATCGTGGTCTCGCTACAGACGGTCGGGATCGCGCTGATGGTGGCGATGTTGGTGACGCCCGCGGCGACGGCCTCGCTGATGACGAAGCGCTTGCCGGTTATGATGGCGCTGGCAGCTTTGATCGCTTCGTTTTCGGGGGTAGTGGGTTTGTATCTGTCGTATTATATGAATATCGCTTCTGGCGCAGCGGTGGTGTTGGTGTGTACGGCGTTGTTTGGGGTGGTGTGGAGTGTGCAGGGGTGGCAACAAATGGGGCAACAAATGAGTCAGCGAATGGGGGAACGAATAAACGAATAGGGGTCAACGAATGAGGCAACGGATAAACGAATTGGAGATATCGCTCGATTTGAGATCGCCTGCAAGCTTTGGTGGATGCTAACCGCGATCTGATTGAGGTGTTTGAGGGGAAGGTTGAGCGGAAGTTATGGGGGAAGTCTTAACCCTTTCGAAGGTTTAAATGTCAGCTGTGGGGCAGCAGCTTCAGATACGGTAAATTCCCAAGGGTTGAACGCTGCGTGGGAACCTTCGCAAGGATCAATTAGAGGTGTGATGGGAATGCTAACTTATTGATACATAGTTCTTCAACGCAAAGCAGCCAAGCCGCGTGGGGCGCAAGGGGAACAGAGTACAACGAATAAGGAGAAATAAACGAATTTTATTCGTGGTTATTCGTGTCCATTCGTGGTTAATTCACCATCAAGCTAATCAGATTACTATTCACATATTCCAACTCACATTAACCATTAATCATTAAATCTGCCCCCTCACCCCTAGCCCCTCTCCCACAAGGGGAGAGGGGAACGCGCTGCTTGACCTTGCGAAGCCCGCATTGCTCAAGGTTGCAGACCGCAAGCGCTAAATATCTCTTGTCATTGCGAGACCGGTATACTCTTCGCCTCCAACCTTTGTCATTGCGAAGCCCGTGTGCTCTCGACGGGCTGAAGCAATCTCTTAGGACTCACACACCTTACCACAACCGAGATTGCTTCGTCGCTTTCACTCATAGTAAATCAAGGCGATAGATGAAGCCGCTCCTCGCAATGACACAATGCTTTGATATTTATATAACCATCACGGACTCTGCCTACAACCTTTGTCATTGCGAAGCCCGTGTGCTCTCGACGGGCTAAAGCAATCTCTTAAGACTCTCACACACCACAACCGAGATTGCTTCGTCGCTTTCTTTGATAATCGATCATGCTTCTAGACCGAGCCGCTCCTCGCAATGACACAATGCTTTGATATATATATAACCATCACGGACTCTGCCTACAACCTTTGTCATTGCGAAGCCCGTGTGCTCTCGACGGGCTGAAGCAATCTCTTAGGACTCACACACATACCACAACCGAGATTGCTTCGTCGCTTTCTTT
>Ga0172371_10007321_pt1 | contig 15767 bp, 18 predicted proteins | sample Lak12m_FD_114543 | JGI IMG/M metagenome (GOLD analysis project Ga0172371, IMG submission 114543) | Freshwater microbial communities from Kabuno Bay, South-Kivu, Congo - kab_022012_12m | ecosystem: Environmental > Aquatic > Freshwater > Lake | place: Democratic Republic of the Congo: South-Kivu... | reverse complement strand
GCGACAGCGTGACCTGATTCGGGTTGCTCGGGTTCAAGATCCTGGTGCCACAGATTTGTCGCGGCCTAATAACATCTTGAAACCTCATAACTTTTCGCGATGCACTGTAGAAGATGAGTCAAGTACAATGAGCTTTGATGAAAGCGCCTTAATTGTATACAGCTTCGATGAAGTCTGTAAAATGCTGAGAGTAAATGCCTTGACGGCGAAGCGACTCATCATCTACCACAGGATCCCTGTGGAAATCCATGACTTGGATTTTGAGCACGTCGAAAACGGTATTCTGGATCAATGGCCACAGACGGAAGCGTCCCACACGATAATGATCAAGAAACCCGATTTCGAGACGCTGAAGTCGTTATTGGAAGCTCATGATGCGACCTTGACTCCGGTCATACCGGTCGCGCCCCCGGTCATGCAACATCCTGGGGGCACCATCTCGTCCTCCGAGGTATCACGCCGAGGCCGTGGCCGCGATCCATCATACGACGAAGCGAAGAAGATCTGCATGCGCCTCTTGAGGGATGACTACAAGCGGGACAAACAATTCCGATCCGCAGCGAAACTCCGTGAGCGCGTTGTGAAGAAGCTCGGGGGTGGTGCACCGAGCGAGCGGTCGATCTCTCGGTGGATGAAAGAGTGGATACAAGAGATTAAGAAAGGCTAATGAAACCGATTGGATACTCCTTGTATTTGTCATGCAAATGGCACTACCATCCGCTCACTTCCGTTCGTCTCCTATATTTTCAACGCTGTGCCTGCCATATGCTCGCCATATGCCCGCCGAATGATGGCCTTGCCCTCTTTGTACGCTACTTAGGATCAGGTCTTCCTGTCGAGGTTACCTGACGCATTTCCTGACAAATACCACCAGAAACCATTTGTCAATCGACAACTAACTAGCCGGAAGATATAGTGATTATCATCACGGGCGGCGATGTTATCGTTGACTCGTGACCCCGCTCATCCATAATGGTGCGGGGTAATTCAGGCCCGACGCCGCACCGTCAAGAGCATGCGTCGGGCCACACGCGAGGTGTGTCATGACTATATCTGAAAACATCCAAGGCTTCAATCCTGAATCTGCTGAGGAGGTGAGCCTCAACCCCTCTGCACAGGAGCAGGTAACTGATGACGACCTTATGGTCGCGTCGTCATCGTGCCTGGAATCGCTGGATCTGACGGACGAGGACATTGACGAAATCCTCGTCCCCGGCGACTTTACTGGTATGATTACGGTCGCAACCGAAACCGACTCCGTCGAAATCAGGAAACCGCTGAACACGGAGTTCAATCGCACCAACGAAAAATTGGAGCCCGTCAAGCTCTTCCTCGTCAAGGGTAAGATGGGTCGGTTTTTCGTTTTGCACCCCAAGTTGTATCGCAAATACAGCAGAGAGGCGCGGGAGTACCTCCTCTATCCCGCGATCGACCTCACAGGCACGGTTTTCTTGTGGCCGATCCGTCGCCCAGGCGCTGGCGAAAAATTGGACGAATGGAACAAAAAGGCTCACAAGGCCGCCGAAGTCGCAAAAGAGCGCCCGGTGAGAGTCATCGCCAACGCAGCTCTAACGACCTATGATATCGAATTCCCTGAGGATAAGCTGCCCGAGCCGGCATGGCCCAAAGACATCAAATCGACCCGAGATCTGCTTAAGGTAGCGCTCAAGGACATCGTGATAAAAAGCGAGGACCACCCGGTGTTGCAGAGAATCAGGGGCAAAATCATATAGTTTTGTGATGATACCCTAAATACTTCACTCTAACCCACACCAAAAAGCCTCGGCGGTTTGCTCACAAACTCCGGGGCTTTTTTCTTAGGAGACCTACCATGACCCTTGAAGCACTTTTGAACCTATTGCCGTTCACTTACATTTTCTTGTTGGACACCGAATTTTTCAGTCTTGTCGCCGGCAACTTGCCCACAATCGTTTGCTTGGTCATCAAGGAACTGCGGAGCGGGAAGATTTACAGATTCTGGATGGACGAACTGTCCAGGATGGCGACTCCACCGTTCCCCATTGGCCGCGATGCCGTGTTCATCGCGTATTACTCCTCTGCAGAATGGCTAAGCTTCCTGGCCTTGGGCTGGCCGCTCCCCCGCAATGTCATCGATTTTTACACAGAATATAGATGGATTACAAACGGACTGGTTTGGTACGCCAAGAGCAGCTTGGTGGATGCACTTGACCGCTTCGATATACCAAGCATTGGACACGATGAGAAGGATGAGATGAGAGCCTTGATCATGGGCGGCGGCCCCTGGGATGCTTCGGAAAAGCTTGCTATCGTCGACTATTGCGAATCCGATGTTGTCGCTCTGGAGAAGCTTTTTCCATATATCGTACCCCGCCTCGACCTGAAGCGCGCACTCTTCCGTGGACGCTACATGATCGCGACGGCTCGCATGGAGTTTCTCGGAATTCCTATTGATGTGCCCCGTTACAACCAATTGCTGAGCCATTGGGATTGCATACAGGAACAACTCATCGACCGAATCAATCTGGATTATTATTGCGTCTTCGATGGAAAGAGATTCAAATCCAAGGTCTGGAGCTGGTTTCTGTACCACAACGGAATCCCTTGGCCGCGTACAGCGACCGGGAGGCTCGATTTGCGAGCTGAGACGTTCGAGACCATGTTGCGACTTTACCCATGGATAGAGGCTATATATAATGTTCGCAGGACCATCGGAAAAATGCGACTTCGCAATATTTCTGTTGGCTCTGACGGCCGAAACCGCTGTCTACTCTCACCATTCCGTTCCAGAACCGGTCGGAATCAGCCCTCTTCGGCACGGTTCATTCTCGGCACCGCTGCCTGGATGCGGAGTCTCGTACGGCCAGAACCTGGTCAGGGATTGGCCTACATCGACTTTTGTAGGCAGGAATTCGGTATCGCAGCAGCACTGAGTCGTGACCCCGCTATGATATCGGCGTACGTGTCCGGTGATCCCTACATGAGGTTGGCCAGAGCAGCAGGCTATGTCCCTGCCGATGCCACCAAAGAGAGTCACCCACAACAACGTGCTATCTTTAAAGAATTGGCACTGGCCATCCAGTACGGGCTCGGAGTCAGGGCCTTGGCAGCCAAGCTCGGAACGACCACGAGCCGAGCGCAAGCGTTGCTCGATGCCTTCAAGCGCACGTTCCCTCAGTTTTGGGGCTGGTCGAATGATGTTGTCCGCTACGCCATCTTGAAAAGGAAGCTGACGTCCGCACTTGGATGGCAGCGGCAATACCCGATAATCATGACACAATCTGTCAGAAACTTCCTCATGCAGGCTGGTGGTGCCGATATCTTGAGACTGTCGATCATATTCGCTCAGCAAGCGGGTGTGCGGGTCCTGGCACCGTTGCATGATGCTGTCCTGATTGAATTCGACATCGATGACGCGGAGGAGTCAGTGGCGGCCATGCAGGCAGCAATGCATCGCGCTTCCGAAAAGGTCTTAGGTGGTTTCCCCTTGGAGTCAGAGGCGCGAGTTATCGTCTACCCCGACCGCTATATGGAAGATCGGGGTCGAGCGACTTGGGACTTGGTCTGGACCATCGTGGACAAGATTGAACGAGGGTTGATTCAGGAGGACGGTGACGGGGATGACGATCTTGACTGATGCTGATCTCGCGGAGTTGTTGTGTGACGACAACATGATTAGAGGAATACCGCGTCGTTACGACCACATCTGGGGCCCGATCCCTCTGCACTGGATTGGATGTGCAGCGTGCTTGCCGGGAAGAGCTTTGCACGTGGCACTGGCCCTGTGGCACATCTCCACGCTGTCGAAGAGCCGAACGCTGAAAATGCAACAAAAGGTCAGGGAGCAACTCGGGGTGTCTCGTAAGGTGTATAGCCGAGGATTGCTCACACTAGAAGAGGCAGGCCTGATCTCCGTAGAACGGAAAGCCGGTGCAACGCCGGTCGTAACCCTCTTGAACCTTAACGAAGACCTGGACCATATCTCGTAAGCAGGGGTAGATGGTCGCGGGCGCGGCCATCTACCTGTCTCTCTTGCCCCGATCCTCCTGCAGGACTCCGTCCGCACTGATCAACCCCAACCCCAGAACCGATAAGAGCCCACGGCATTCGGGGGCTGACTCCTGAGGGCGGCAGTATAACGTGCTCTTCTCTGTGGCCCCGGTGAGCGCATCGGTGACCGTCACCGTGGCCGGACAAACGGTGCGGTGGTGATGAGCTCCGCACCGTCGTCGAGACTGTGCCTTCCATATGTAAAACGCAAGAGTAGTGATGGTGACTGGCTTACTCCATCGCTATACCCAGATGAGCCCGTGACCGTCGCCGAGGTTACCGTGACGGTGGACGGGGCAATGTTTACACACTCCGGCGTCATGTTCGGTACCCCTCTGTCGGAGAATGACACGTGTAGGGGTTTAGGGAGTGTTCGAGCGGGTTCTGCCGGGAAACCCTCTCCCGTGTTTCCATCACGACGGTCGCAGCCCATTGATAGATGGTGCTCAAGGCGAGCATGAGCTCGTGCTCAAGCGACCAATCACAAAGGGTTCCCGCATGAACGTTGTCGTCACGCGTCGCCCACCGATGATCATGAGCTTGCCTGACATGGCGCCGGTATCCCTCAAGGAGGTGGGGTCATAGGACTGTAAGACGGTACCGTGCAGGGAGTTCTTCGGCTGTGGGATCTTCACCGTCCCACCATGACTCCCACCGTGGCATGCTCCGGACGTACGGCAGTACGGGGCAGTCGTGTGGTTGACCTGGGTGATCGGGAGTAGAATCCGGCATTTTACGGCTTCTACCGGAAATTCGACCTCGCCAGAAGCCCGTAGACGCACGATCTTGGCCTCGGCAAGGGTAAGCAAGGGTCCGTCGGAGCCCTCTCAGATCTGCTCTCAGGAGCTTGAGGGTTTCAGGCATTCCTGGAGCGGCCTTGATCAAGTCACCAGAGGGGCATTTCCCCCGAGGGTCAGAGTCCTGGTCGAAGGCCGCCGCGATCACCTGTCGATGATCACTGCTGATTGGGGATCACCGCGTCGGGATCACCGGTACATACGCAGCGGGCCATCCGCTATGATCTCACTTCCCCGTTGGTTTCACGGTAGGCCCCGGTTCGATCTCGTTGTGGGGGTGTTGCTGTCTTCCTGGCGGATGTCTGAGGGCTTCGATCTCTACCAGGACTTCGTTGACCGCCTCCAGAACCTCCTCGACAAACGCGACCATGTGCCCCAGTGTCAGAGGGGTCTCTCGCACTTTTGACGGCAATCTCATAAACCGCGCCCTAACACGATGGAGATCCAGCCTGGCTCGATGTCTCGACGTGAGCGATTCCAATAGAAACTGATCCGCCCTGCTATCAGCTCTCTTTCGATTTATCGGGATTACTGTGGATTTCATGAATTACTTCCTTGTGATTGGATCTCTCTTCTTGGTTGTATGGGCACCGCCGTCGTGTCTCTGGTTCCCGCAGGCTTTCATAAGTGATCAGGTTCATGATCCAAAATCCGTCACGGGGAATAGGCGCTTCTGAGCCGAATTGCAGCCTTCAGCGATTCTCCCCGAGAACGGGGCCGGTATGTGACGAACCAGCCCGTTATCGTTGTCCTCCACGTTCTCCACGTGGGCTTGACCGAAGTGCGGTCCGGGTTCGTGGATAATATTTTGGATTCACGAAGATTGCGGTACCTGAGCGTCTGTCAACGGTGATGTTGCCACTCATAAGGACTTCTCTCTGGTTCATTGCGTCCGTGCAGGGCTTTATGATTCATTTCCTGAAAAGAAAAACAGCCCTACACTTCGTGCATCAGTTCCGCTTTCTCCCGTTTCTGTTCAAGGGCTTCATTGACCAAGTCCCGGAGCAGAACCGCCACGGCTATCTGAGTCTCTTCGGACAAGGACTTGAGAGTGTGGAACAGCTCTGGACCTGCCCGAAATTTCAACTCGTGGACCCTATCCCCGGTATAACCACATCTCTTCATGCGTGCCTCCAGCGTCTGGTGTTGTTTTCCTCAGAACGTTCTGTCTCATATCAAATTTCCCTCGGTGCTTGGTCCCGAGCTCAAGTGCGGTAGGTTCGATTCCTCGTTGTGTCCAAAGCTACTCTGCCTCCTGATGTTCCTTTTCGGGTTCCCGGAATGTTTCCCTGAACCACAACAGACCTTTCTGCACATCAAGGGGCGTCTGGACCGTTTCTCGGAATGTGAGGGTCAGATTTTCGAGGAATTCGACGCAGTCATCATGCCAATCGGCGAATGCTCGATAGCCTTCGAACAGCCCCTTCACCTCAAGTTGTTCCGCTCGCTTGATCAATGACGGTAATGTGGGCCTCATCTTGTCTCCTCCTTCCGTGTCGGATCGCAGGTGGATCGGATGTTCCAATCCTATCCTTGTAAGAAAGACACTTTTCAGGCGCTAAATAGATCACGTCCGTCGCGTTTTCGATAGCCCTGCAATTTCCAGCCCGATTTCACTAATTCAAGACTGTCTTACCTCAGGGCAAGTTTCACTTGCTTATAGACTCGTTCTTGAGTCCGGCGTGGTGACCAGGTTCGCGACCTGTGAGGTATTCCGTCCTTCCTCTCCGTCACCACGCTTCTTTCTCGAAATAGGGCGGAGAATCAAAGGATAAAGGACGGACAAAATGAGCTTCAAAGATGTGAAGTCGGTGGAGACTTGGAGGAAGGAACTGGATCAGGACTGTGATGGTAAGCGGGGAAGCTTCAGAATACTGCCCAGGGAGCTGTTCAACTCCAAGGCGTTTGCAGCCTTGGGAGGAGCTGCCACCATTGTGGTTCTAGCCATATTGAATAAGTTGCAATATGAAAAGTCGGGCAAGAAGGATCGGAAGGGTGTGAAGTCGGGAATACCTGTGCTACGTAACAACGGAGAGTTCTGTCTCACCATCAATGAGTTGGTAGCAAGGGGACTCTCACGTTCCACTGCTACGAGGGCAAGAAAACTCGCTTGGGAGCTTGGCTTCTTCGATGTGGTCGAGTCGGGAACCGTTCATCATGCTGGTAGATACCGGTATTCCGAGCGATGGAGATGTCACCCTGACGGTGATTATCATCCAGTCGGGCAGGTTCCTCCGGGCCGTAATGTATATCCTGATAGCGGATTCAAGAAGGTTGAGGATGAGGGCCAAGTTAGTGATCGCGGTAGAATCGTTATCTTTCCCGTTCCCTGACTGTCGGTCTGATGGAAATTTACTAAAGTACACGCCAATTTTAGCCGAAGCAAATTCAATAACTCATGGCGGTGACGCGCCAATTTGACGTGTATCAGGAATAATCGCCTTACGCCTCAATTTGACGCGTCACCGCTACACGCCAATTTGACGCCGAGAAAAATACCAAGAGGATTTCTGTGCTGATGGACTCTCAGTGGAGCCTGGATACTGGACCTGCGTTATCGGTTCGGTCACTGGACGTCCTTGCGACCGTTAGAAGGAAATTCTGGTCTGTCTGGCCCCCTGTCCCCCTCTGTTAGTGAATCGGCGTTGACGGACTCGTTACGGGCCAAATCCACTGTCCGTTGCGGGAATTGGAAGGCCGTGGCAAGAAGATAGACCCGTGGGGCCAGAATCATGACTCATAACATTCTAGAATGACCCGTGAAGCTGACTTCTGATACGTACCAGGAGTTGCTTGCCCCCTAGGATTTCCCAGACTTCTCTTCCAATTCTATTTCATCGAGATCTCTCTTGATCCCTTCGTAAAGCGCCACCCACTTCTTAGCCTTCTCAATCGCCAGATCCATCTTGTTCAAAAGACCTTGTCTCGTCTTGCTCTTGAGACGTCTTAGATACTCCTCCCGTTTCATGCCATTATTGAACAGGCTTTCTTGCGGATCATCTCCAAACAGCTTCTCAGGTGCATACAGAATCTTTAGCATGTGCGACCCGAGCAACCCCCGTTCGGGGTCAGTCTTCTTACGGACTTTCCGCAATTGTTCGCCCAATTCTCTCACAGGTGGTAATGCCTTCAGGAGTCCTTTGACGAGCTTGATCTTGTCAGAATCATTATCGAGTTTGACGAGTTCAGCTTTGTGTGAATAAGTCAGACTGTCCACCTTCAACTTGTGGTCAGCAAAAAACTTCTCTTGGGCAGCTACCCGCACCATCACGCCCAGACCTTCCGGTTTTACCAGTAGATCCGGACGGCTACAGAGCTTTTGGTAGCTGATGGGCTTCTTGGGGTTCCTGGAAGAAGCCAACTCAGCGTCATCGCCGTAAAAGTGCTTCAGGACATAGGCCCCTATCTCTATTGCACCGACATAGAGCGTTTCGTTCGCCTTCTCATTTATGAATCGGACTGCTTGCTCGACGAGATCATCTCCGGCGAGAGCTATCGCCTCTTGTTGTGCCACTTCCGAGACAACTGAATCCCCGTGTGCCAGACGATCTGGCAGGTTGTCATGACCTGAAGTCTCAGGCGAGACGCTTTCGGTAGCGACCTTGTTCTTTGTACGTGCCTTTAGCTTCTTCGGTTCTTTCTTTGGCATCTTCTTCTCAGGGACTCTTCCTTCGGGTGACATGGGGACTCCCTTAGTTATTGATAGCCGCGAGCAGAGTCGGAGCTATCCTCCTCCGTGCAGGTTAATGATGGAGAAGTCATTATATCATGACATGTCCACAAAAAAACAGTGGAAAAGAGATGTCGACTTGAGAGCGGGATAGTATCGAGAATCTCAGGACATTTCCTTTTTCAAGAGCGGGCAGGATCTGGTAGATTCTGCCTTGTGGGTCAAATGATGAGGATCCCCAGCCTGCGGTGTGCTAAACATCGGTTTTTCCACGCCTGATGTACTATGTCGCTGTATCTGTACAAAGGTCATGTCGTTGGGGCCGGGTATGCTGGATTTCAGACCAAAATATCGATTTTCACTCATCCAAATCCTATCGTCTGTCATCGATTAGGGATCGCTCTGACGACATTGAGTATTTGACATTCATTAAGTTTTTAGGCAAAATTATTTCGAGGTCTGGGAGTGAAGATTGTTCGGCATTCACTTCCCGGTCAGGCTCAGAGTTTAAGGCAATGCCGAAACGCCATAAACGGGAAGCGGCCGGAGTCGTTGATGTGGACAATGTTCCTTGACTCGAAAGCGCGTCACTTCAGCCTTTTCCAGATGCCGTGACAAGGAGTTGAGGCGCAGAGTGTCACTCATTGTGGTAGCGGGATCTGAATGGAGGTGCAATCCGGGATAGTATGTCTAATCAGGTTTTTCAAAGACTGGTTCCAAGAGAATTCTTAGAAGGAGATACGGCTCTTGATAGAAAAGAACTCGTGCTCAAAGAAACGGGCACCTCGCAACAGGACCATCGTACTGTCGGAGCAGGATCGCACCAGGTTGCGGACACGACTCGCTGCGGACCAAGATGCTTCAAAATTAAAAGAGATAGAACACCTCGTCCTGCAAGGAGATTTCAGAGATTGGTTGACAAAGCTGCCCAACAAATTTGTTGACCTGTTGTTTCTGGATCCTCCATACAATTTGGATAAGGCATTCAATGGTCTTCATTTCTCAAAAAGAACCGAAGATGAGTATTCTCGCTGGTTGGACGACATTCTGGAATGCCTTAAGCCAGCTCTGAAGCCGACTGCCACCATATATATCTGTGGGGATTGGCGAACGTCGCACTCCATATTTGAGTGTGCATCGAGACACTTTGTGGTCCGAAACCGTATCACGTGGGAACGAGAAAAGGGACGGGGAGCCAAGCATAACTGGAAAGTTGCCAGTGAAGACATTTGGTTTTGCACCGTTTCGGATAAATATTGCTTCAACGTAGACGCTGTAAAGCTGCGACGCCGGGTAGTAGCTCCGTATACCAGCTCTGATGGTACACCAAAAGATTGGAAGAGAACCCCCATGGGGGATTTTCGCGATACCCACCCCTCAAATCTGTGGACTGACATTTCCATACCATTTTGGTCCATGCCAGAGAACACGGATCATCCAACTCAGAAGAGTGAAAAGCTTCTGGCCAAACTACTGCTGGCGAGCACGAATGCCGGCGATTTAGTTTTTGATCCTTTCCTAGGCAGTGGTACGACGATTGTGGTCGCGAAGAAACTCGGCAGAAGGGGGCTCGGAATTGAGATCGATGAAGAATACTGCCTCCTGACTTTGAAGAGATTAGATATGGCTGATCAAGACCCTTCCATTCAGGGATACTCAGATGGTATATTTTGGGAGCGGAATACATTGGCTCTGCAAGAAAGGAATCTCAAGATCCGAGACGACCCTAAGGAGAAAACCAATTCGAACCAAACTCGGCTTTTCGACTGAATCATTCAGAGATCGAGGAGCCCTAGCAAGAACTGTTGTGCCGCACCTATATCGATCTGTTCCCTAAACGTCCTGTCAAACAGAAAAGAGAGGTCTCCAGTAAGCTGGGTCACACCTCTCGAATTGCGCCCAGCCCAGTGAAACTGTACACGCGTAGCCCCTAACACCAAGCTATCAAAGATGGAAACAAGCGAAGTTTGGACAGCGCCTCTCGACAGATCGACCCCTACGAAGAAGAAAGTTATTAACGTCTTGGGACGAGCCAACGTCTGAAGTGCTTTGTCAATATTATAAGCTTTTGGGCTAGATGCCCGGTCCAACAGTTTTGTCTTGATCTCTACATCGAGGGTTACCCCCCCCTCTACCATCCGAACCATGTCGGCAAGATTGTGCTCGTTGATTCCGCCTGTAATAGTCTGCTCAATCAGATTACCGCGCTGATTGACATTGTCTATTCTGCCATATTCGAGGATTTGTCCTGACCGTTCCTGTACTATCTGGTCCAACTCTCGCTTGACCGCCACGTAGCTAGGCAGGCAAATCACATGTTCCGCCAGGCAAGGCGCATCAAGAATCACTTCACGCTCAAGATCTGTCGGCTCATAACGACTTCCAACCCCTACTATAGCATTCGTGGTTTCTACTAGTCGTTCGAGATTTTCGGACCACGAAAATTCTTGATGGCGTGCGAAAAGCTCTTGAAAATTATCAGGCACATTTCTAATACCATCGTATTCACGCACGATATCGTGCCCGAGAAAACTTCCCCGGACATTGTTCACTCTTAATTCATGAGAACTATGACTAATCTTGTTCAAGAAAGTGGTGTTTGCCAAAAGGAACTCAGCACTATCGGGCCGCAGTACGACCACAATGAAGGGCAAGCTGTCAAACTTTTGAAGTGCTGAGAGCGAAAGGACGACATTGGAAAAAGATGTTCCGGTGGCTATTGACAATCTTAACGCATAGTGGCCACAAGCATATACTGATCGGCACCGTGTCAGTCCCAGTTGATCCATCACAAATCGTGCTACTTGCTCTTTAGACGAGTGGGGATTATTCGCTCTGAATTGTTCAATTGCTCTAATGGCACTATTTACTTCTTGATTCATGGTTCAATCTCCTGAAGGAAAGTTGCCAATGTCCCGGTAAGCACTTATGGTCAGCTTGTCGAGATGCAACGATGGTTCTTGGAAGTCACATGTTCTTGTCAAGCGGACTGGCCCCCGTGACGGTGGTAATGATAGGGATTATCGTGGATCGTCTGGCAGCCGACTCAGGAGCTGACGTGATAATAGGATCAAAGGGGCATTATAATCAAGTAATTTCCTCGGCAGTATCTGACCGCAGGGCAAAGAGGCCAGCAAATCATGTGAGACTTGCCACCAGTATTCTTATACGCAGAGGGGATTGGCAGCAATTGCAAGGAGTATCAGGTCTCACTGCATAACTGTGAGACTCCGTTACCGTATCGGAGGGTCAGGGATTAGTCCCGCTCTCAATCATTGCCCATGATCTGCAACGGGCCCTACATTTACCAGCCGTTCGCGATGTTGGAGGGATCGCTGCACCGGATTCTTCTTAGCGTCTTTAACAGCAGCGACTACAATTCTCCCGTCTGCCTCTTTCCACCTCCTGGGCGAAGTCTGGAAGTGGACAGCCCATGCGCTGCGGTTCTTGAGATTTTGAAAAATTGAAAGTCCAGAACTCAAGGAGATCACTGGAACGGCTGTTTCGGGATCGAGTCGCACCACGTCTCTTGTCATTACTCGGAAGGGAAATTCGTCATCCTCCCAGATCGGGCTATTATCTACAAAAACTTCGCTTTCCACTTCCTGGACAGCGATAAAACGAGAAACGCCAATCAAGTAGCAAAGAAGAAAGTCGCCAACAGCGATTTTCCAGAGACTTCCTCTGCTCCGGGCACGAAAGCCCACGACATTTCCGCCAGCGGCCTGTGCTTCTGCCCAGGTCTTCAATGTAAACGTCACCGCCCAGTAAGTCTTCTGACAAGCCATTGCACTACTCCTACAGTGTGAACCGCCTACCTGAAAATCACTTTCGGCGAGGCCAGTTTTCTTAATCTCCGGAGACGCACCCCGGAAAACCGGAAACACCAGCACGACCCAAAATACTAAAATATCACGCAGGCACCTTCAGGGGCAAATGCTTTCCCGACACAGCGAGAACTTTGTCCCATCAGACTCTCAGGGCATCCTTGATCCGGGCCTTCGTCGATCGTCGTGGTAGTTTGGCACCTCCTTGGTTGCTGTCCTTTGTTTTCAGACGCTTCTCGCTCCGGTCCAGTAGATACAAAGACTTATTAATCAAGGATTCTGCGGTATTCGTGTTTTCGGCAGACTGACCCCAGGGCCAAAAGGGAAACGAAACAGCACCCGGCGGGTTTCGCAGGGCTACCTGGCTATCCTTTTTGTGAGATCTGTCCATTTCAGCCTTAGGCGTGGGCGAGATGTGAGGGTATAGTGTAAAGCTGAGTAATCGCTGAGACCGGCTCAAAGACGGGCATATGCATGGAAAAAGGCTACAGCTCGGAGCACCTAGGGTTTCCGGTGGGGTTTAGGGGGACGGGAATTAACAAGCATTTCAAATAGATGGCCACGCTTCACTCCCGGCAACCTCCTCTATCTCTGTAACCAACCCTGTAACGTGCAGGAACCCGAAGCTTGGGGTTCCCCATAGCGCACTCGGCCACCGGCCCCCTCAGAGGATACCACAGCGTAACGAACGCTTGAGGGCGTGAATCCACGTGATGGTCGGGAAGTCCTTGACTCCACGGGGTAACCACGTCTCCTTCCCCCCTGCGTTTCTTCTCTATCTGTTACTCGACCCCGACGCGCTCTCTTCCTTCCGAGATGACAAAGGCCCCCCCCCTGATCTGCAGAAGCCCAACCCTGAAGTGTAGATTCATATGTAGGTTTGGTGACTGTTAACGCGCTGTGACGCGCTCCCTCGCCTATATGACTATTGGTTCATTGGAGTTATGCGGATTACATACGGCTTGATCTACCTTTTTGCCATTTACGGCCCGAAAGTCTTTGCGATCCTTACTGTTTCGCGGCAGATTGAAAAAAGGCCCGAAAATCAACTAGATGGTGAGATGGAAATGGCAGAGTGGAAGCCGAGAAGAGTTGACGATCTTCAAGGAGGGAGAGGAGAAATGGTCAGAGCGGTCGGTTACATCAGGGTTTCAACTGAAGAGCAAGCCCGACACGGCATCAGCCTGGACATGCAACGGGCCAAGATAGAGGCCTACGCAGCCTTGGAAGGCATGCAGCTCTTGGGGATAGTGGCAGATGAAGGCCTCTCCGGATGCAGCATCAAGGGTCGCCCTGGAGTTCAAGAGGTCCTGAGATTGGTCAGGGAGAAACGCGTGGACGCGGTGGTCATCTTCAAGCTGGACAGACTGGCCCGTAACACTGTCGAGGCCCTCGGCATAGCCCAGCTCATGGAAAGGAAAGACGTCGGCCTGCATTCGATTTCCGAGAAACTCGATACCCAGAGCGCCATGGGGAAATTCTTTTTCACCCTGATGGCGAGCCTCGCGGAGATGGAGAGGGGGATCATCTCCGAAAGAATCCGGGCAGCCATGGACCGAAAACGACAAAGGGGCGAGGCTTGTAGCGGCAACGCGCCGTACGGATTCTACATAGAGGGAGGCATGCTGGTCCCCGACACATACGAGGAGAGTGTCATCAAACGTATTCGCAGTCTTCGAAGTGAAAAGCGCACCGTCCACCAGATCATGGACATCCTGAAAGGGGAAGGTCTCCACAACCGAGAAGGTCGTCCATTCGGGAAGTCACAGCTCCACGTCATCATCCAACGGCACGCTGCTTGAGAAGCTCGGGAGGTGCACGGTGAGTCGAGGGAAACTGATCCTCATGAAAACGAAGAAACCACCTACGTGGCAAGAGTGGCAAGAGGAGATGAAGAGCCAGAAAGAGGCCATAAGAGCGAGTATTTCCATGATTCAAGCGGAAGCGCGATCAATTCTGGAAGCCGTTACCGATGCCGAAACTACCGAACAAGCCTGTGAAATCCTCAAGACACGGCTACCGGACAGACGACACGTTACCTACTGGCTTGGTCAAATCGGCCGGAGGGGGCACGTAAGGTTGGGACAGGGGAAGGATTTCCTCGCGTACATCACCGCAGTAGTGGAGAGAATCCGCTCCCGGATAGAAACCCATGTGGACAAGGAGGGAAAAACGATGAGCAAGAGAGAAGGCAAACCCATAGTCGTCATCAAGAAGGGCAAGCCCCATGCCACCGCTAACGAGTCTGAGGGTCCCTGCGAAGTAATCAGCGCAGTGCTGGCCGAGGTTGCCCCCGCTCCCACAGACAACCACCTGAAGGATTCGACCGTGATCGTCGCGGAGAACGTCCAGGAGCCCGAGACCACAGACCACCCTCGTGAAAACACGTTTCCGGAGCAAGAAGCCCCTATAAGCCGCGTCCAGGAGTACGCCCTTCGGAACCTCCGAGTCTTCGCCGACTGTGCGGTCCAGAAGGATGAGGAAGGCATCTTTCACGTGCTTGGGAGGAACTTTGAGGACAAGCCAATGCTGCACTTCTGGCTCTGGAAGGTGGGTTACGGGCACCTGAGCAGGTTCATTCGGAACAAAGACCTGCTCGATTCTCTCAGAATTCTCAGCCGAGAGATCTACCGGGACATGAAAGAGACGGTCGGCAAACCAATTCCCAGGTGGTAGGGGGTCGTCATGCAATACGACACGGAGGAACTGCGAAAGCTTGCTCTGGGCTTACTCCCCAGGGCACAGAAGAACCTGAGAAAGCACGGAAGCTTGCAACCCATAGGACTCGCGTACCGACCAGGCGGGGACATTCAAACTTTCGTATTCCATTGGCAGACCTTGGAGGAGAAACGGAATCTTCAACGCGAATTCCAGATGAAGCTTCTCAGCATGGACGCCGTAGCTGCTGTGATCATCTCAGAGACCTGGGCCAAGTTCGCGGACGACGGACCTCTCGACGTCAACGATCCTCGTTCAGTAAGAGACATGCCGGGACGACGAGACGCGATTCTCATCGAGGCTGGGTCGCCCCTCGGAAGGATTGTCCTCGTCCAGACCTTCACCAAAAACAGGCCCCGAAAGTTCATTTTCGACAAGCCCAGGGAATTCACCACTGCACTGGGCGATTTCAGCAGTGAGTTTATGGACCTGATCTGGCCTGTTCCTCGGGACAGCGGGAAGACTTGGCACTGACGTCTTCTCTGGACTCAACTTCAAATGATCACGAGAGGGAAATGAAGAAAGCGAATGCCATGGGGACGTGTCGAGGTTTGCCCGCGACACGTCCCCACGATCCTCGATGCGTGAACTTCGCGACACTAAAAGAGCCGGATGAGAGCAATCAGAAGCAGTGCGGGCTGCTGGATTAACGAGGGCGGCTTGCGGGAAAGGAGCCCCTGCAAGGCTCCTAAGAACTCCGTCAAGCTGCGATCAACTTTCGGGCGG
>Ga0172371_10007320_pt1 | contig 15767 bp, 12 predicted proteins | sample Lak12m_FD_114543 | JGI IMG/M metagenome (GOLD analysis project Ga0172371, IMG submission 114543) | Freshwater microbial communities from Kabuno Bay, South-Kivu, Congo - kab_022012_12m | ecosystem: Environmental > Aquatic > Freshwater > Lake | place: Democratic Republic of the Congo: South-Kivu... | reverse complement strand
CAGCGCAGGCCTGCGCCGTGGATGCCGCTCCGCAAGAGGTTGTTTTCAGCGCATCGGACAGCCAGGAATTAAGCGGGTATTTCTACCCAGCCTGCGCGGCAGGCGCGCCAGTAGTGGTGTTGATGCACTGGGCAGGTGGAAATATGTCGGACTGGTATGAGATCGCCGCCTGGCTGCAAAACCGCGGTTTGGATAATCCTTTTGAAAATCCAGGGGAATATGACTGGTGGGATCCCACCTGGTTCCCGGCAATCGACCCGGCCATTTCGTATAACGTTTTCATCTTCTCGTTCCGCGGCTGCGAACCTTTCGAAAGCGGCTGCAAGACATTCGAACGCGATGGTTGGTTATTGGACGCTCAGGCCGCCATGCAAAAAGCAGGCGAGCTGGAAGGGGTTGACGCGACCCGCATCGCTGCCATCGGTTCGAGCATCGGCGCGGATGGATCGGTGGATGGATGCTTGTGGCTGAACCAACAGACGCCCGGCGCGTGCAAAGGCGCGCTGTCATTTTCTCCAGGTGATTATTTGAATGTGCCTTACGCGGAAGCCGTGAAAAAATTGGGTGAAATGAATCCCGCTGTACCCACCTGGTGCCTGGCGGATGAAAATGAAATCACAGTATGCAACGCCGCCGCCGCGGGCAACCAGAATTTCCAGAGCATTTTAGTACCGAATGGGCAGCACGGCAATATGCTCATGAGGTCCGGCCTGGTTCCACTGCCCATGCAGGTCATTTTGGATTTCCTGGATACCACCGTCGATTAGTAATCGCATTCGTCTGAATTGAACTCGGAAAAACTGCCCATCCTTTAAAAGGGTTGATTAGTGATATATTCATAGGCAAAGAATCGCTGTCATCATGGCGGTAAAAAGAGTATGCAAGCGCATTCATCCAACTTGACCGATTGGGCAGCCGAACGGCAATTTCTGGGCAGGTTTTATCAGTCACAGGGCTTGCGTGATTCCGCGCGCGTCACCAACGACTGTGGCCCGACCAGCCTGGCGGTAGTTTTAAATATTCTGTCCTTTCAAGCCAACCTGAATGTGCCGCAAATGGATAAAAAACTCCTGCTTGGCGAGGCTGGTTTGCGCTTCTGGCAGCGCCTGCCGGATTGGGTGCCGTCGGTGGGTGGCGCGACCGCTCCATGGGGCATGGCGGCGGCATTCAACCGTTGGGCGGAAAAGATAAAGCTGGAGTGGCGTGCTGAGCGCCACAGCCACGCACGCCGCGCACACGTGATCGAACACCTGATGAATGGCAGGCCGGTGACGGCGCTGAAAATCTGGAAAAACGGCGGGGCGCATTGGGTCAACCTGGTGCGTTATTCCACTGAAAAAGACCGCCTGTACTTCCTCGATCCCAATCCCTGGCTGGAGAATTTACCCCCGGAGAAAAGATTGCAGTCTCAAATTTGGGCGGATTTTGAAACCGAATGGAGCCGCCGCTGCTGGTGGTCGCACCTGCTGGGCATCCACAACGAAATCATCGTTTATTCCAGGTTTATATAATCAAGCAAGCTGGATATACGCGCGGTTGAGATAAACCAGCGGTTTGCGCTGGTCATCCACCCGGCCGGCGATCACTTCGCCGATGATGATAGCCGATTTGGGCAGGCAGTCAATTTGATAGACCTTGCAGTCCAGCCAGGCCAGCCCGCCTGCCAGCAGCGGCACGGGGCTTTTCAGCGTGAATGTTTCCAGGTCTTTGAAACGGTCGCGCATGCGTTTTCCATATCCCGCGAAACGGTCGGAAATATCGGCTTGCCCGCTGGAGAGCACCGAAATACCAAAGACACCGCTCTGGGCGATCATGGTCTGCACCGGATTTTCCAACGCCAGGTTCAATAACACCAACGGCGGATCCAGCGAGAGTGAAGTGAACGAACTGATGGTTGTCCCGGCTTGGGTTCCCAGGCATTCGCTGGTCACCACAGCCACGCCTGATGCCCAGTTGCGCATGGCTTGTTTTAGAATTTCTCCATAATCAGCCATTGGAATATTTCCTTGTTTGTGAAATATATTCCAGTAATGCGGCAGCAATTATTTGACTTGTATTAATGAAAGTGAAAACGCATCAACGAGGTTGGTATAATTTCTCAATTCAATGCAATTATCGATGGGAGCATTTATGCAAGATGAGTTGAATTTCCAAAACATCATGATGACCCTGCAGCAGTTCTGGGGCAGTCATGGCTGCCTGATTTGGCAGCCTTATTACACCCAGGTCGGCGCGGGTACCATGAATCCCGCCACCGTGCTGCGCGTGCTGGGGCCGGAACCCTGGAACGTTGCCTATGTTGAGCCTTCCATCCGCCCGGATGACGGCCGCTATGGCGATAATCCCTACCGCATGCAGCAGCATTATCAATTCCAGGTCATCCTGAAACCGGATCCGGGCAACCCGCAGGAACTCTACCTGCAATCGCTGCAAGCCCTGGGCATCGATCCGCACGAGCATGATATCCGCTTTGTGGAAGATAACTGGGAATCGCCGGCACTGGGCGCCTGGGGGTTGGGCTGGGAAGTTTGGCTGGATGGGCAGGAAATCACGCAATTCACCTATTTTCAACAGGCCGGCGGCGTCAACCTTGACCCGGTATCGGTGGAAATTACCTACGGACTCGAGCGCATCGCCATGGCCTTGCAGGGCAGCTATAACTTCAGAAAAATCCAGTGGAGCCCCAACTTCACCTACGGAGACGTTAATTACCAGGCGGAATACGAGCACAGCCGCTACTACTTCGAGGTTGCCGACATCGAGCGCTTGTATGAAATGTACGATCTGTACGAAAAAGAAGCCAACCTGGCGCTGGCGCAGGGATTGGTGTTGCCGGCGCACGATTACATCCTGAAATGTTCGCACACTTTCAATATCCTGGACACGCGCGGCGCGGTGGGCGTGACCGAACGGCAGGCGCTGTTCGGGCGCATGCGCGAACTCTCCCGGCGCACAGCCGAAGCATACATCGCTCAGCGCGAAGCGCTGGGTTTTCCGTGGCTGGAAAAACCGTCCGCGAACGCCAAAGCCGCTCCCCAACCGGAACTGCCGGCTGGGGAGAAATCCGGCGAGCCTGCTGATTTTTTGCTGGAGATCGGAACGGAAGAGCTGCCTGCCGCCGATTTGGAAAGCGCCTGGCAGCAGCTTCAAAACCTGATGCCGGAGGTGCTGGCCGGCCTGCGCCTGGAATACCAGGACCTCAAAGTTTATGCCACTCCCAGGCGTTTGGTGGCGCACATCTCTCAATTGGCCGGTAAACAGACCGAGGTCACTCAGGAAGTCAAAGGCCCTCCAGCCGACCGCGCTTATGACAAAGACGGCAAGCTCACCCCCGCCGCGCTGGGATTTGCGCGCAGTAAGGGTGTGGAGGCCAAAGACCTGGTTGTCAAGGAAATGGACGGCGGTAAGTATCTGACCGCCATTGTGCACCAGCCCGGCCTGCAAACGCTGGATATCCTGCCGGAAAAATTGGCGGAATTGATCGGGCGCATCCGTTTCGAGAAATCAATGCGCTGGAATGCCAGCGGGGTGAGTTTCTCGCGTCCTATCCGCTGGCTGGCCGCCTTGTTCGGAACAGCCGTGCTGCCTTTCCAGTATGCCGGATTGACCGCCGGTCGCGTTACACGCGGGCTGCGCTTCAACGACCCCGAAGAATATGCTTTTAAAGATATTCCCGACTACTTCACATTCCTAAAACGACAGGGCATTCTGATCGAACCGCTGGAACGTAAAAGCGAAATTGAGAAACAGGTTAAAAACCTGTATGCCACCATCCAGGCCGCCGATCGAATCGACAGCGGCTTGCTGGACGAAGTAACCAACCTGGTGGAAGCTCCCACCGCCTTATTGGGTAATTTCAGCCCGGATCACCTGAAGCTGCCCGCGGAGGTGTTGGTGGGCGTGATGAAGAAACACCAGCGTTACTTTCCGGTGGCGCAAGCATCCGGCCAACTAATGCCGCATTTCATCACCATCCGTAACGGCGGCCGGGACAGCCTGGATGTCGTGGCGCATGGCAACGAAGAGGTCATCCAGGCGCGCTTCGCTGACGCAGCTTTTTTCATCAACGAAGACAACAAACACAGCCTGGACGATTTTGTCACCCATGAAGACACGCTCACTTTCCACCCCAAACTGGGTTCCATGCTGGACAAGACCAGGCGCATCGTGAAGCTGACCGAGAAGCTGAGCGCGGATCTCGCTTTGACAGGCACGCAAAAAGATACCGCGCTGGAAGCCGCGCAGCTGTGCAAAGCTGACCTGGTCACAAAAATGGTGATCGAGATGACTTCCCTGCAGGGAACCATCGGCAAGTATTACGCCCTGCAACGCGGCAAGAATGCTACAGTGGCGCAAGCCATCGAGGAGCATTACCGTCCGCGTTACGCCGGCGACAAATCGCCTGCCTCGCAGGCTGGGTTGGTGGTCGGCCTGGCTGACCGCCTGGATTCTCTGATCGGTTTATTCACCGCCGGCATGGCCCCCAGCGGCACCAGGGATCCCTTTGGGTTGCGCCGTGCGGCGATTGGATTGGTGCAAAACCTGATCCAGGCCGATATTTCACTGGACCTGAAAAAAGCGATCTTCGCGGCAGCTGCCCTGCTGCCCCTGGAAGCCAGCCCCAAGGACTGCCAGGACTGCCTGGATTTCATCATCGGTCGTTTGGAACAAATGCTGCTGGAAGAAGGTTACGCCCATGACGTCGTAAAAGCCCTGCTGACCGCGCAAGGCGCCAACCCGGCCCGGGCTATGGCAGGCATCCGCGAACTGAGCCAGTGGGTCAAACGCGAGGATTGGCGCAGCATCCTGCCGGCTTACGCGCGCTGCGTGCGCATCACCCGCAGCGAGAAACAGGTTTACAATGTCCAGGCAGAAAATTTCCGCGAAAACCAGGAAAAAACGCTCTACGAAGCGGTGCAGCAATCCCAAAAAGCAATCAACGCTGATGCAAGCGTAAATGGATTGCTCGGCAGCCTGCTGCCGGTTATCCCCGCCATTAACGCGTTTTTCGATACGGTGCTGGTGATGGATGAAAACCAGGCTGTCCGCGAGAACCGCCTGGGTCTGCTGCAGGTAATTTCCAACCTGGCAGCTGGCATTGTGGATCTTTCAAAACTGGAAGGTTTTTAGACTACTCAATAGAGGTGAAGAATGGCATCCGTGCAAGTAAAAACAAAATATGAAGGCAAATCCGACAGCGTGATTTATGAAGCTGCCCTCAAGGCAATCCCCAACGCCGGCTTGACCGTTTGGAAAAAACGCGAACTGGCGCGGCTGGTGCTGGGCACGGGAACGGTTGAGGGGCAGGAAGTGCGCTGCAACATCGTGGTCAGCATGGTGGACGGCAGCGTTACCGTCAGCGCCGAGGCCGATGACCTGGGTGAGGATAAGCTGACCCAGACCACCAACCGATTGGTAGCTGAATTGGACAAATTATTGGCTTAATGCCACATCCGGCTTGCAATTGCCGGGGTTTTCAATTAAAGTAAAGCCATCCTCGGATGGTTTTATTTTTTATAATGAACCCATGAATACGATTGATGAGATCAAAAGCCGGCTGGATATTGTAGATATCGTGTCCGAAAGCGTCAAACTGAAACGGAGCGGCAAGAACTATACTGGTTTCTGCCCTTTCCATGCCAACACGCGCACGCCGGCTTTTGTGGTTTTTCCGGATTCCGGCACCTGGCGCTGCTTCGGCGAATGCAATGAAGGCGGCGATATCTTCCGCTTCGTGATGAAAAAAGAAGGCTGGGATTTCAAGGAAGCATTGGAGCACCTGGCCGAACGCGCGGGCGTCAAGCTGGTTCCACTCACGCCCCAGCGCGCGGAGGAAAACGAGCGCGACGCCCAGCTGCGCAAGCTGCTGGAGGAAGCGGTCGTGTTTTATCGCCATCAACTGACCCAGACCACCGAAGGGCAGGAAGGCATGGTTTTCCTCGCCAAACGCGGCATCAAACCGGAAACCGCCGAGGCCTGGGGTTTAGGCTACGCGCCAAACACCTGGGATGCGCTCCTGAATTACTTTCTCAATAAAGGCTATCCGCAAAAGGAAATCCTGGATGCCGGGCTGCTGAGCGAAAAAGATGACGGTCATGCCTATGACCGCTTCCGCCGCCGCTTGATGTTCCCCATCCGCGACGCTTCCGGCAACATGACCGGGTTCGGCGGACGGGTGCTCGACCCTGATGACGTACCCAAATTCATGAATTCTCCCCAGACCGCGCTGTTCGATAAAAGCAGCCTGTTGTACGGCCTGGATATGGCCCGCAAAGCCATCCGCAGTGCGGATCAGGCCGTGATCGTGGAGGGCTACCTGGACGTGATCGTGGTGCACCAGGAAGGATTCCAAAACGTGGTTTCGCCGATGGGAACCGCGTTGACCGAAATCCAGATGCGCCAGCTCAAGCGCTACACGCGCCGTTTCGTGCTGGCGCTCGACCCGGATGCCGCCGGTATTAAGGCCACAATGCGCGGGCTGGAAGTGGCGCGCGAAGCGCTGGACCATAGCAGCGACCTGGTTTTTGACGCGCGCGGGCTGCTGCACAACGAAGCGCGTCTGCAAGCTGACCTGCGCGTCAGCGGCATGCCGGACGGGCTCGACCCGGACGAGATCGTGCTGCGCAGCCACGATGAGTGGCAAAACCTGATCGTCGAGGCCAAACCGATCATCACGCATGTGCTGGATACGTTAACCGCTGAGGCGAATCTTAATGATCCAAAAACCAAGAGCGAAATTGCCGGGCGCATCCTGCCATTAATCAATGATGTGCCCAACCCGGTGGAACGCGACGCTTACCGCCAGCAGGTGGCGCGCGTGCTACAGGTGGATGAACAAGCCCTTTTGATGCTCACCGGGCAGAAGCGCCGCAGCCGCCGGGCAGCTGCTTCGCAGGATGGATCTGATAAGTCAACCAGGGCTGTGCTGAATTCAGACCTGGGCAGTCAGGCCAACTTGCGTGCCATGGAACAGCATATCATTTTTTATTTGCTCCGAAACCCGGAACAAATTTATCGTATCAATCGCTACATGCAGAATCAAAAAATGGAACGCCTGAGCGGGGAGGATTTGCATTACAGCGAACACCAGCAAGCACTGGCGGTTGTTTATGAAGCGGTCAAACAGAATGATCAGGATCCTGATTCCTTTTTGCAAGAATCTCTGGCTGAGGGCATACTGGCGGCTCTAAACCTGAACATCGCCGCGCAGCAGCCGGAGGAAAAGAAAGTCGATGAAAAACGCGAGTTGGAAGATATCCTGCGCACCATCATGCTCATCCGCCAGAACGCAGTGAACGCGCGCATCCAGGAATACCGCTTCTTGCAGGATAATCAAGAAGCTCCCGCGGAGGAAGGGGAACAGCAGTCTTTTCAATCCAACCTGATAAAACTTATCCGGCTGCGCGGTATTTTGGATAAAGCATTGGCTGCCCCATTGCAATTTGACTAGACCACTCCTCATGTATAATTAAACCCATGACCCAAAAGGTTAAACCATCTCAATCGCCGTCGCCGCGGACGAACAAAAGTAAAAAAACTCCCCCAAAGAAACAAGTTGAAGTAAATGATTCTCAGGGCGATATGGATTCACTGGCTTCCGAACCGGAAGAGCTGGATGCCAGCCTGCTGCAGGAAGAGATTGAACAGGAGCCGTTCACGCCCGATGAAGGCGACCTGCTGGATTCCGAGACAGAAATCGAGGAAGGCGCTGACGAAAGCGGTGAATTTCTGGTTTCTCCCCCGCTTGCGATAGAGCTTTCGGAAGATCCTGTCAGGTTGTATCTGAAAGAAATCGGCCAGATCGAATTGCTGACCGCTGAATCCGAGTTCCGCCTGGCTACTCGCAACGAAGCCAAAAAACGACTGGATTGGCTGATGGAGCGAGAAAGCGATTCCCTAAAAGCTGATAATCGCATCCAGGCGCTTTTCAACCAGATCATGAAAGATCTGCTGGAATCCTTCAAGAATTTACAGGTGTTCTGCCAGTCCAACCCGCTGGTCGAATTGCCTGATTTTGCACTGGTGCTGGCGGAAGCGCAGGCGCTGCGCCAGAAGTGGGAAAGCGACGAGCCATCCTATACGCGCGATTACCTGAACGCATTCTGGAAAGAAAATGAACATGTCTCGGATCCCATCCGTCTGGAACTGCTGGCCGGGTTGATACAGGAGGTTTATGCTTTCTTCCTGGCTGCCTACCTGCTGCCGGAATCCACAGCTTTGTATTTTCTCGATAACTTGACCAACAAGGGCAAGTTCCCCAGCGAGAAAACCTGCCTCAGCCATCTGTCAGCACTGTCAGACCTGAAGAAAAACATGCGCCTGATCGATGAATTGTCCGAAGAAGCCACCCAGAACCTGATCAAAGCCAACCTGCGCCTGGTGGTGAGTGTGGCCAAACGCTACCTGGGGCGCGGCATCTCGTTGCTCGATCTGATCCAGGAAGGCAACCTGGGGTTGCTGCGGGCGGTCAACAAGTTCGACCCCGCACGCGGATTCAAATTCAGCACCTATGCCACCTGGTGGATCAGGCAATCCATCAGCCGCCATATCGCCGAACAAGCCCGCACCATCCGCATACCCGTGCATCTGTTTGAATCCATCTCCAAGCTGCTGCGCATCCAGCGCTCGCTGGTGCAAAAGCTGGGCCGTGATCCCAATCCGGAGGATCTGGCGCTGGAATCCGATTTTCTCTCCGAGGATGACCGCAACCGCATCAAGAAAGCCTTGAAGAATGAACAGCCGCTGACGAGCGACCTGCAAACGCGTTGGGATGCGGCATCCGTAAAAATTCAGCGCATCATGAAATCCGCCGAGGAACCGGTCTCGCTGGAACGCCCAATCGGCGATGAGGATAGCAGCCAACTGGGTGATTTCATCGAGGATGATGAAGCCATCGAACCGATGGACGCAGCGGCGCGTGAAATGCTGCGCGAACAGGTGCAGAGCGCCCTGGGTGCCCTGAGCGAACGTGAACGCCAGGTGCTGGAATTGCGCTTCGGCTTGATCGACGGGAAAGACCACACGTTGGAAGAGGTCAGCAACTATTTCAATGTAACGCGTGAACGCATCCGCCAAATCGAAGCCAAAGCGCTGCGCAAACTGCGCCACCCCACCCGCAGCCGGCATTTGCGTGAATATTTCGGATAACGGGTGGCAAGTTACTTGTCTTGCAGGGAATTTTTATGCATGTTATAATGCCCGCGCAATCAGAAATACAATTCTCACAGCAACAATTTGGCTTTTTTTACCTGGCAATGGTAACAGGCCTGGAATGATTCCCTAAAAGGACTTTTTGTCAATCGTTATCAACTTCTTTACAGTTCATTGTTAGTACATGCCCCAAATTTTGATTCAATCTATTTAACAACAGGTAGGTATCATGGAGATTTCTGAGTTACAAAGTAAACCTTTACACGAACTTCGCAAGATGGGCGAAGAATTGGGCGTTCCCAACGCACGCATGCGCAAGAAAGAATTCCTGATGATCGCCATCAACTCCCGCACCAGCGTCGAGGAGGGCGTCGAGAAAGGAGGCGGAATTCTGGAGATCATGCCGGAGGGAATCGGCTTCCTGCGAGAAAACTACCAGATGAGTAAGAACGATATCTACGTCTCCCAGGCCCAATTGCGGCGCTTCGACCTGCGCAACGGCGATATGGTTTTTGGGCAAATCCGCCCGCCGCGCGAATCCGAGCGCCATTATGGCTTGATCAAGGTGGAATCGGTGAATGGCATGATTCCGGAAGAAAATCATGAACGTGTCAAGTTCGAGAGCCTGACCCCCATCTTCCCTGACCAGCGCATCGACCTGGAAACCAAGCACAACGTCCTTTCCAACCGCCTGATCAACCTGATCGCGCCCATCGGGCGCGGGCAGCGCGCCATGATCGTCTCTCCGCCCAAAGCCGGTAAAACCACCATTTTAAAAGTCATTGCCAATGCCATCTCGGAGAATTATCCCGAGATCGACCTGATGATCAGCCTGATCGGTGAGCGCCCCGAGGAGGTTACCGATATGGACCGCTCGGTGGAAGGCGAAGTGGTCGCGTCCACCTTCGATGAACCGGTTACCTCGCACGTGCGCACCGCCGAGATCACGCTCAACCGCGCCAAACGCTTGGTTGAGATCGGGCACGACGTGGTTATCCTGATGGACAGCCTCACCCGCCTGGCGCGCGCCTATAACCTGGTGGTCAATCCCTCCGGCCGCACCTTGTCTGGCGGTATGGATCCTTCAGCGCTCTACCCTCCCAAGAGATTTTATGGCGCAGCCCGCAAGATCGAAGGCGGCGGTTCGTTGACCATTGTCGCCACCGCCCTGATCGATACCGGCTCACGGCTGGATGATGTCGTTTATGAAGAGTTCAAAGGCACCGGCAACATGGAATTGCATCTCTCCCGCCGGCTGCAGGAAAGACGTATCTTCCCGGCCATCGATATTGAACGCTCCTCCACCCGCCGCGAGGAACTGCTGCTCTCGCCTGAAATCCTGCAGCGTGTATGGCTGATGCGCAGAATGTACCTGCAAATGATCGGCCAGGCGCCGCAAGGCGCGGGCATGGATCCGGCGGTGGCCACCGAAGCCATTCTGAACAAGATGAACCAAACCAAGACCAACAACGAGTTTTTGGAAGCACTCTCAGCGGAGTCATAGCATTGTCCATTTTCTCAAAAGAAGGCCAGCCGCAGGAAAAACCACAGGCAGCCACCGGCGAGAAGAAGAACTATCCCGCCTGGCTGGTGATTGCCACCTGGGTGATCGCAGTTTTGATGATCGCCCTGACCGGCTATTCCCTTTACCAATATTTCAGCGGAAAATCCCTGTTTGCTTTTCTGAATACAACCTCTTTCCGCCCTTCATCCGATTCGCCATCCGTTTCCAGTCTGCCGGTTTATTCACCTGACAAGACCTACGAAGCAGTGGAACGCTCAGCCAATCCGGATACCGTCCTGCCCACCGGCTCGCGTTCAGGTGTGGTGGAATACCAGGTTTCCGAGGGTGATTCCCTGTTTATGATCGCGAACGAGTATGAAGTCGATCCCGAAACCATCCTGTGGGCGAATTTTGATATCCTCAATGATGACCCACACCTGATTTCGGTCGGGGATAAGCTGAAGATCCCCCCGGTGGATGGCATCCTGTACGAATGGCAAACCTATGACACATTGGAACAGGTAGCCGCGAAATATCACGCGACTGTGGATGATATCCTCCTGTACCCCGGCAACGACCTCGATATCACCAACCCGGTCATCGAACCGGGAACGTATATTATGATCCCCAACGGTTACCGCGAAACCCAGGCCACCTGGGTGGTGGCGGTCACCACCGGCACCAACTCCGGCGTCACCGCGCAAATCGCCGGCCCCGGATCCTGCACGCCCACCGGCGGTTATGTGGGTTCTTATTCCTTTGTATGGCCGGGCCCATATTACGGCCAGATATCCGGCAATGATTATTGGAGTGGACATCAAGCCATCGACGCCATGTGCTATGAAGGCGATTCCATCTTCGCCTCCGATTCGGGAGTGGTCATCTATGCCGGCGCGATCAGCGGCGGTTACGGAAACCTGGTGGCGATTGACCATCAAAACGGTTACCTGACGATCTACGCCCACTTGAGCGGATTCGCGGTTTCCTGCGGCCAAAGCGTAACCCAAGGTCAGGTGATCGGTTACTGCGGCTCGACCGGTAATTCCACCGGCCCGCACCTGCACTTCGAGGTGCGGCAGAACGGCGGCATGATCAATCCCTGGCACGTGCTGCAGTAATTGGACTTTGCTTTTGAAAAATGAAAGCTCTCCGAGATGGAGAGCTTTTTTGTAATCAGAACCAGCGGAACATTATTTACGATGCATTTCTCATTGATATTGCGCCAGGTAATCACGCGCAGCCTGATAGCGGGTTTCAATTGTTTCAATCAAGGTTTGCACGCTGGTCTCGAAAGCGGACGTGTCGGAGAGGGTGGTATGATTTTCGATTTCTGCTTCCACATAAGGCGCGATCAATTTATGCAGCCGGTTGATCTCTGCTTCCAGATTATCCGGGTTAAATGCCTCCGCGAGCACTTCTTCCACAGCTTGAAAATACTCTTGCTGGTAGTTCTCATCCGCCAGCAGGTAAGCAATCAACGGCCAGTTTTCACCTGTGTTCTCGTTGCCAATGGATGAGCTGGTTTGACCCATTGGGCTGCGCCCGCCCGCGCCATTCCCGCGTCCGCCAATGGATTGGTTGTTATCCCAGGGAATCCATACCAGCTGGCCGCTATCCGGATCGTTATACAAGTAGAAGTTGTGCCCCATGCTCCCGTAGGTGTCCCAGTTCGACATGATCGAATTGGCAGCCAGCCAGCGCAGGAAAACATCCACATCGAAAACAGCTTCCAACTGCGCGCGCCATTCGCTGGCATCCGTCAGACGCACATCCGAATTAAGGACTTCCATCAAGGCTTTCACATCGCTGTAATCGCTTTCCTCTTCATTGGTCTGCTTGTCATATTGGCTTTCATTATAGGTACCAGCCGCGAAGGTGGCGGCGGAGCCGCTTGGTTTATACACGTTTCCACTGTCATCTTCAAATTGCGTCTGGATCAGGGTATCGTCCACCACCTCGACTGCGGTGTACAAGCCGAAGTAAAGCGGGCCTTCGCCGTAATCCACGTAAACTGCGTAAAATGCTGTTTGCGCTGCGGGTACGCCGGCCGCGCGGAAGATATCCGCGGCCAAGGTTTCGCGCAGGTATGAGGAATCCGAGAAATTACTTGAAAACGTCAACTGCTTGAAACCATAAAAACGCTGGTTCTCAGTTTCGGGGTAATCATCTTCGAACTGGTCGAAATCCAGCTTAAAAGGCAGTTTGTAGTTGCCCGATCCCCATGAACTGCGCAGGGAGGAATTGCCCTTCAGGCGGAATCCGACGTGATCCCAAATTTCGTCATTAAAAGTGATGGAGGCATCCACCCAGATGGGATTTTCATCATCATCGCCATCCATCATCATCCCGCCCATACCCTGTCCGCGGCCGCCGCCTGGACCGCCCTCTGGCAGTCGGTTTTGCCCTTCATTGGGTTGAGGCGCAGCTTGTTCTCCGCGTTGGTTTTCGAAATTGGGCATTTCAGCCGGCGCAGTTGCATCCCATTGAGGCGCATCCATTTCCGGATTCGCGCCTTGCGCCTGGGCATCCGGCTGGCCGCGCTGCGGGACCTGCCCGCCTCTTCCGCCAGGACCTGCGCCCATGCCCTGGCTGCTGCCGAACTCGCCATATTTTTCAGTCATGTCAGCCAGTACAGCCTGCCAATTTTCCGGACTGAGAGTGAGGGTGATCTCGTTCACCTGATCGTCCGGAAGCACAATCGCGTAATCGGGGTCGGTATCTTCAGCGTGCGAGTAATCTGCCTGCACTGTTTGAGAGGCGGCTGGCGTGTTTGATACCACGTCATCAGCCGTGTTGGCACAACCGATGAGCAGAGATGAAATGATTAAGCCCGCAAGGATGGTATTAATTTTTTTATTCATTTTTCCCTATTTAACTTCCTGTAAGTCCTCGTTGTCGCCATTGCTTCCTTCATAGGAGATCTTGATCTCGGCAGTATCCTGCATGAAATTGATCTTGCTGATTTCCACGTCGCTGATGACCAGGCCGGTGCGTTCCTGCAGGTCGCGGATCAGCGAATCGCGGTTTTCGGGTTTGATCAATTCGATCTTTTCATAAAGGACTGATTTGGTCTCGTGGTACCTAAAGCCCCAACCCTTCTCAAGGATCATTAAAAGCGCGAAAATGAATGCGTATGAAATCGCCAGCGCTGAATATTTCTCGTTATCCAGCAGGGCAAAATTGATCATCGGCAGCGCCAGCAAGACGAACAGATAGCTCATTTCACGCGAGGGGATAGCGTCTGTGCGGAACCTCAGCACGGAAAAGATGGCAAACAAGCCAAAACCCACACCAAAACTCAATTCGATGTTGCCCAAGAAATTAAAGATCAGGAACAGCACTGAGTTCAACGCCAGGAACATAAAAATATTCTTTTTGGATTGTTTTTGCGTGTAATAAATAAAACGCACAATCAGAAAGGCGGTCAAAAAATTGATCAAAATATTAATCGCCAATTGCAAATCATCAGGCATAATTCATGCTCCTTTGGAGAGACATCTTGATCGTCTCGATATTTGGCTTGAATCTGTTCGCTTTCAGTTGGGGTGTCAATAGCGCCATACTGACGCAATACTTGCTGAAATTAACCGGATTGACCGAGCGGTTTTTCAGAGACCGGTAGAAAGCCGTGTGCAGTGAGCGGCTGTTACTTTTAATCTCCACGATTGCAAACTGATTCCAGGAAATCAAACCATTCTGGTTGTACGCATTGAAATTGAAATCCACCGTCACCCTTTCCAGTGAATTCTTGTTCACCAGGGTCAGGCGGTTAAAGCGGTTCCAGATAACTGGTTTGAGCGGCACCAGTCCAAGCGCATAAACCTCGCTGATGAACTGGTAATGTTCTGGTGATAGCCGGTTAACGATGTCATGGACCGGCATGCGCGTCTTAATGGTGCGGTTTTTATTATCTTTTTCCTTGATTTCAAGGAATGCTGCGCCGCTGTTCATATATTTACGCATGCGGATCTTATGGCGCGGCCGTTTGCCGTTGTGATGGGCGAAATAATTATCATAAGACTCGGTATCGAAATACAGGGTCAGGTAGGGTTGCATGAAAGCGTTATTGATATTCAATATGGTGTAACTGGATCGCACCTCTGCCAGGATTTCCGGTAAAAAAGATGCGTCCAGCAGGAATTTGGTATCCACGCGATCCTGCAAACTTTGTTTATCCAGCTCATCCAGCCGGATCGGATCAAAAGTAGAAACGAGGCTATTCAGTATAAAGCGATCGCCGGAGCGCAGCGCCGCTGGTGGTCTTTCTTGTGTTTGAGTATTATTGAATGTCTTCATTGGATTACCTTGCCCCAACTATAAAAGGGAAGTCGGTTCCTGCCATCCAGCATCGGAATGAAAAAAACTCCGCCTTAAGGCGGATTTAACCAATTGTTAATTTTTCGATAACATAGGCAGGTTTGTCCTCCGCATCAGCGGAAACAAGTGATATTTTCTTTATTCAGGCTGGGGTAGTTTGCTGCCAGCTGGATGTCTGCGTCGCGTAAACAGGCCCGCGATGGTTTTAATAATCCATTTGACGTTCAATAATAGATGAAGCGCCAACATGGCAACGGCGGCGTTAGTTGCCATCGCATGGAACAGTTTCAGGCTGTGCGAACGCATGGCAGAAAAACCCAGCGTCGGAAGAAAGCTTTTAGAGATCAGGATGCCGCTGATCATGATGGCCAGGAAAGCGATCAGCCCAAGGATATCTACAACTAACCTGGCATACTGCTTCAGGCTGCGTACTTTGAAGAATTTATGGAATATATTGACCACCCAGCGCCAATGCAGACCCGCGTGCCACAACAGAAATAGAAAGAACAGGATACCGAACCATTCATGGATCAAGATACCGGTCAAACGCGGCTGATTCAGCAGCCAGAAGCCGGCCAGTAAAAATGCATCCAACAAAAGAAAAGACAGATTCTTATGACTCTCATTTTTTAATTCACGCATTATTGCCTCATCATCCTCGTTGATTCCGTTGAACCCAGATTCCACGTCTGATATATTTTGCCAACAAATTCACCCCAGAAGGGTGATGGTTGTGGCTGAACACACTTAAGTTTAGCATAATTACCTCCATTGTACAGCGGTTTTAGCGATACAT
>Ga0172371_10007319_pt1 | contig 15768 bp, 11 predicted proteins | sample Lak12m_FD_114543 | JGI IMG/M metagenome (GOLD analysis project Ga0172371, IMG submission 114543) | Freshwater microbial communities from Kabuno Bay, South-Kivu, Congo - kab_022012_12m | ecosystem: Environmental > Aquatic > Freshwater > Lake | place: Democratic Republic of the Congo: South-Kivu... | reverse complement strand
GGCTATCAGGGCAAGGTGATGCAGTATGGGGAAACGATCGCAATATAATTAAGAATTAAGAATTAAGAATTAAGAATTAAGAATTAAGAATTAAGAATTAAGAATTCAGGGGGGTTAGAGAGAGGTTTCCGGACATCTGACTACCCTGAAACCAAGGTAAGGGGATTTTTGGAAGGGCTTGGCAAAATTGCGGTTGGTTACCCGCATTTCGCTTTCAGCATGATACCAGGAACCGCCTCTGATCACTTTGTCCGTGCCGCTTTCCGGACCCCTGAACTGGTCACTGAAGCGATAACTGTAGGGTGCATACCAGTTCCACACCCATTCGTATAGATTGCCGCTAAGATCATAGATTCCCAATTGATTGGCTTTCTTGGAGGCAACCGGATGGCTCTTGGCGTCGCTATTCACATTGAACCAGCCAACTTCGTCGGCTTGGTTGCTGCCGCTGTAAGTCAGGAAATCCCGTCTTTTGCCCGCTTTGGCGGCAAATTCCCACTCCGCTTCGGTGGGCAAGCGATAACCGTCGGCATCGAAATTGCAGATCACCTCGGTGTCCACATACTCATAGCAAGGCGTATAACCGTCTTTCAGGCTCTTGGCGTTGCAAAACTCGATTGCGTCGTAAAAACTGACGTTCTCCACCGGAAGTTTATTATCCCGGTTGAAAGCGGGATTGTTCTCAAAAACCATCAGCCATTGCTGCTGCGTGATCTCGGTTTTACTGATGTAAAAAGTTGGAACGCTAACGGTTAACAAGGGAAATTCGTCATCCTCCGCCTGAGGATCGATGCTGCCCATCACCAGAGTATCCCCAGGCACCTTGATCAGGCTCAGCGGCTGATTTTCCTCGGTGGGATGCTGCTCCGGCAAAGCAAGATCGAGACTGTCGGACTGATTGCCGAAATGCGGATGGGGATTGAAGGCGATATACTTCACCAGCACGAACAGCACGATCGCCAAAGATGCCCACAGCAACAGCTTAAAGGTCTTTTTCAGCTTGCCGGCTTCTTTTTCCGCTGGGGGAACCGGCTTCCAGGTAGCGTAGCCGCTGCTTTGAGGCTTGGGTTTAGGCGGTTCGGAATTGGTTGCGGCAGGTGGGGGAGTAGCTGCAACTGCCTGAACTGGAGTTGTTTGGATCGGTTCAGCTTGAACTATCGGGGGTTCTGGCTCCGGAGTTGGAGGCGTTGGTTCAGGCTCGATCACCGGCTCAGGAGTTGGTTCCACGCTGATCGCAGGCTCGCTGGGGAACAGGTAATCTGGTTCCGGCAAAGAAACCACTTCAAGTTCCGGCAAGTCCGGCTCCTCCATAAGGGCGAGCAGACTGTCCTCAGGGGTTTCTACTGGAAGTTCGGGGATAGGGTCGGGGATAACTGGTTCGGGTTCAGGTGTTTCCGGCTCTGTCTCCATGGTTTCATCTATTACAGCAGTTTCCTTCGGCGTATCAGGTTCAGGGCTAAGCTCGACCTCGGTTTCAGATGGCGGCAGACTTTGCAGATCGAACTGTGCCTCAAGCTCGCCGGCATTGGCATAGCGCAATTGGGGATCGAGCTTCAGGCATTGCAGCAGCATGGCAAACAGCCAGTCCGGAACCTCTTTTTTGAGGATTTCCGGCATGATCACTGCCCGGCACAGGCTTTGCTGTTTTTGTTGCTCTGAGGTCAGCAGCAGGTCTATCCGCCAGGGCAGGACACCGCAGAACAGCTGGTAAACAATTACCGCCCAGGAATATATGTCGCTGGCTGCCAGTGCTGCTCCTGCCTGAAACAGCTCCGGGGCAATGTATAGCAGGGGATGATAGGTTCCGCTTCCTTCCTCGCCATTCAGCCAGGCAGTTTTGTTCTTGCCAAAGCCAATGACCCGCAGCTGTCCGCTGTTATCCACGATGAGGTTGTAGGGATTCAGGTTCAGATGCACCACATTTTGCGACTGTGCGTAAGCCATAGCAGCCAGTAATTCTCTGCTCCATAGCAGGTTACGCTGTGTGTCCTTAGTGCTGTCGTTCAGGGTAAGGTATTTTGCCAGCGACATACCAGCGAGGTATTCGCCCAGAAAATAGGTGATTCCATTGTCCTCTCTGGCTTCATAACCGGCTCTGATCCCGGGATGGGAAAGCCTGATATGTGTTTCCGCTTCTTTTAGCAGAGTGTTTGCCAGGTCGCTGTCTTTCAGACGCAGAGCATCAGGCGTTTTGATCAGCACCTCTTTGCCGGTTTCGATGCTGTTAGCGTGATACAAACTGAAGCGCCGTGAACGGTGGATACTGGCGATCACGTTGTAGCTGTTCAGCGGAGAATTATCCATAGTTTCAGGCTTGATAAACCGTTTTACCGTGCTTGATCACCCGGCTGAGCCATGACGAACCGAAGTGGTAGGGGATAAAGTTCAGACCGGGAATGTCCCACAGAGTAATGTCTGCCTGTTTTCCCGGTTCCAGCGAGCCAATTGAGTCGCCACGTCCAATGGCAAAGGCGGCGTTGAGAGTGGCGGCATTGATCGCCGCAGCGGGGCTAAGCCCCATCTGCAAACACGCCAGAGAGATGGTGAAAGGCAGGGAATCGCAATTGCAGCTGCCGGGATTGAAGTCCGTGGCAATGGCGATCGGCAAACCCAATTCCTGCATCTGCAGGGCGTCGGCGTAAGTTTTACTACGCAGGGAAAACAGCGTGGCGGGCAGCAAGACAGGGATCACCCCGGCTTTTTGCAGGGCGATGATGCCTTTGGTGCCGGTTTTTCCCAGATGGTCGGCAGAAACGCAGCCCAGTTCAGCAGCCAGTTCCGCTCCACCCATCGGTTCGATCTCGTCGGCATGCATTTTCAGCTTTAAACCGTGCTTTTTAGCACAACCCAGCACCTGGCGGGTTTCCTCCAGATCGTAAACGTGCGCTTCGGTAAAGATATCGCAAAATTCCGCGATGCCTTGTTCTGCCACTGCCGGGATCATTTCCTGGCAGAGGATATCTATATATGCGGCATGGTCGTTCTTATAGGCGGCGGGAAATTCGTGTGCGCCCATAAAGGTGGGGACAATGTCGATGGGCAGTTCGTCGTTCAGCCGTTTGATCACCCGCAGTTGTTTCAGTTCGCTTGCTGTATCCAGTCCGTAGCCGCTTTTGGCTTCCAGGGTGGTGGTTCCCAAGGCGATCATCTTCAGGATGCGCTGTCTGGCAAGCTGGAACAGCAGGTCTTCGTCGGCATCGCGGGTGCTTTGGATGGTGCTGCGAATCCCGCCTCCAGCTTTGGCGATCTCCACATAGCTTTTTCCGGCAAGGCGCAGGGCAAATTCATCCTCACGGGTATGCACGAAAATAGGATGTGTGTGGCAATCCACAAAACCGGGCAAAGCCAGCTTGCCTTTGGTGTCTATGCACTCATCCCAGCTATATTTGCGCTCGATTTCGCGGCTGTCGCCAAGTTCGCTGATCCTGCCGTCGCTGATTGCCAGTCCGGCATTGGTTAGCAAGCCGGTGGTTTCCAGTTCCTTTCCAGAGCGGGGCAAACCACCATTGCTAAGGCTGTGCAGCTGACCGATATTGATGATGATGGTATCTGCGTGCATCGGGTTTTGTCTCCTGTTTTTGCTAAAACAGCATTTTCCTTTGGGGTAGTTTTCCGTCAAGCAAATTTCCTGTCCGGGGATAAAAAAACCCCTGCCATTTATGGTGGCAGGGGAATATCGTGATGATAATTCTATTATTCGGTTTCCAAGGGGTCTTCCAGGGAACTGGAGAAAAGCTCATCGAATTTATCGGCAACCAGATTATATTCCGCATCATCCTCGATAATGCTAAGCTCCATGTTATCATCTACTTCCACAAAGCGCAGGATGTCATATTCTTCGCTGTTTTCTTCCGCCAGGGCTACGTAGTGATTGCCATTGTGTTCCAAAACGTCCAGAACCACAAAGTCCTTGGAAGTTCCGTCTTCCATTTCCAGGGTAATTAAGTTGTTCTCATGCTCGCAATTGCAGTCGTCCCCGCAATCGTGATCGTGGTGTTCTCCGCAGTCGCAGTCGTGTTTTTCTTTATCGGTCATGTTAATCTCCCCAATGATTTTAACCAGTTTTTTGAGGGGGGCTTATTCTGGCAAGGGAAATCTTAATCTCGTTTAGCAGAGCTTTTTTTCCTGTGGGAAATACGCTATCAATACGGAGTCATTGCGCACAAAGTCCGTATTGATAGCGTAATGATAGCGCAATGCCTGCCAGGAGGAATTGGGAAACTAATGTTCTTCCTGGTTGATCCGGTCTTGAAGCAAACGCAGGATGGGATTGAAACGGATGATATACTGCTTGGCAAGTTTGAGGCTGGCACGGGCACCCGGTAGATCGCCAGTTTGCAGCTGGATACGGATCAGCTCCTCGTAGATGCTGCTGATATATGGGTTTATCGTCCTGGCTTGGTTCAGCAGGGCGATCGCCCGCTCGGACAGCCCGATCTTGTAGGCTGCCGAAGCGAAGGAAACCAGATGCTCGGGATTGTTGATCGGAGCCAGGGCTTCGTATTCCACAAAGCAGTGATAGGCTTTCAGCCAGATGCTTTTCTTGCTGTAAACCAGCGCGGATAACAGCAATAGTTGCCGGTGTTTGCCGAATTTCTGTTCGGCGGAATAGATGGTTTCGTGCGCCTGATCATAGTTATGCACCCGGATGTATTGCTCGATCAGCAAAAAATAGATGAAGGGATTGTCGCTCATCACCTTCAGGATCTGCAGAATGATGTCGATGCTTTCCTTGTGCAAGCCCAGAAAGGCATAGCTAAGCGCTTTGTTGTAAAGCACTTCCGGTGGTGGATCGCTGATCCGGTTAAAATAGCTGTTGGCGATGCGATATTCACCCAGCGAAAAATAGCAAGTGCCTATCAGATATAGCAATTGCGGGCTTTCCGGATGAAGCGCGCTGGCTTTTTGATAGTAGCCCAGGGCTTTTTCAAACAGCTGCCGTTCCATGAAGATATCCCCCAGGCTAAGCAGGATCCGCACGTTGTCAGGATATTGGTCGCTGGCTTGCTCCAAAAGGTAAACCGCATGCAGCCAATTAGTTTTCAGCAGGGCATTTGCCCGCAGGATCAGATTGTTCAGTTCGGAGGTTTCCATCGCTATTTCAGTTGTTTTAGCAATTCCTGCACAGCACGTTCCAACTGCGGATCGCGTTCGGCGATGGTGTCCTCAGGCAGGTTTTCCACAATGATATCCGGCTTGGCGCCGCTGCCTTCCATATTGGTGCCGTCCAGCTTATACCATCCCGTACCCGGCATGCGGATCAGGGAGCCGTCCAGCAGATAAAACTCCCAGGTGCCGATCACCGCTCCGCTGGAAGGGGTTCCCACCACTTTTCCCAGTTTCAGTTCCTGGTAGATGGTGGGGAATATCTCGCCGTCGCTGAAGCTTTCTTCGTTCACCAGCACGATGGTCGGTTTGTCCCAGGCACGGCGGGGCTCCAAACGCTGCATCCGGCTTAATCCGCGGCTGCGGGAATAGGCATAGCGCTTTTTCTCCAGCAAAGAGATTATCTGATCGTGAATGTGCCCGCCGGTATTGCCGCGGACGTCGATCACCAAAGCCTCTTTGTCATAATTGTCCCGGAACAGCTCGGTGTAGAACTGCGACCAATCGCTGTCACCCATGGAGGGGATGTGCACATAGCCCAGCCTGCCCTGGGAAAGGGAATCCACCAGCTTGCGGCTGCGCTCCGTTGCATAGGCATATTGCAGATCATCAGCTTGATTCCAGGTCAAACCGGTGATCACGGCGGACAGAGTTTTTCCGTCCTGCTCGAACCGCAGCTTTAACTGTTTGCCGGCTTTTCCGGCTAACAGGGAGTCCAGCGGGGTTTTGCGGGTGATCGCCACGCCGTCGATCTCGGTCAGCAGTGCCCCCTGTTTCAGCTTGTAGAAAGCTCCCAGGCGCGAAGTGGGATAAACCCGGCTGACCCAGATCCCGCTGTCCGGCTGCTGTGCATAGTTCAATTCCACGCCCAGATAGCAGGCAGGATTGTAGTATTGCTTTTCGTCCTGACGCGGATAGAATCCTGTGTGAGAGGCATTTACGTCCCCGATCATTTCGGAGATGATCAGTGAAACATCGCTGATGGAGCGGGCTTTATCCACATAAGGACGGTAAAATTCGTAAAGCTGCTTCCAGTTTTTGCCATGCATGTCGGGATCGTAGAAATTTTGCCCGAAAGCACCCCAGGCTTGCTCAAACACCCGCCGGTTCAGCAGGGCTTTGTCATACTGATAGTCGAATTCGCCGGTAATCTCTTTGCGGGAGGAAGTAGCTGTATTATAGGACTTTAGCTGACCTGAATCCAGATAGTATATTGTCTTGCCGACCAGCGACCAGGCTGTGGCATCTTTGCCGAAACTGAATTCCTCTTTCACGTTCCTGCCGTAGATATTGGCTTTTTTGAGGGTGGAATTCTTGTCGCTGAAAGAGGCGTCCTCAATGTAGTAAAAAGTGCTGTCGCTCAGCACGGAGAGCACAAAAAGCGATTGAAAGGCGGTGTCCACCACAGGAAAGAAGCGTTTGTCGATGCCTTCCCAAACAACCTCCAGCTCTTTGGCGGGGGGCTTGGTGTCCGTTTTTACACTGTCGGCAGCGGGTTTGGTAGGAGACAAGATCTCCTGCCAGTTGTCTTTGTCGAACTCAAATTCGTCTCTGGGAACCAGATCCAGCCTGTAGATGGAGCGATTGCGGGACATCAGGACAGACCGGTTGTCTGGCGTCCAGTGCAAGGAGCCCAGCCAGGCGTCGTCGGCGAGAATGCGTTTGTTTTCACCTGTGGTCAGATCGTATAAATACAGCTCACGGATGTAGTTGTCGTCCCGGATGGAACCGTAGATGGCGTGCGTGCCGCTGTTGTTTACCGCAAAGTTTGTCGTTACCGCCCAAGGGGTTTCGATGGGACGGATATTTACCATTCCGGTATCGGCGATGGCGATTTTATTGTGCCGGAAATGATCCGCATACTGGATCGTCCAACGTCCGTTATCGTCCTTGTAGAAATCTTCCACATCCAGAGTGTCAGCTCCGAACCAGGACACCTGGCTTAGCTTGATCAGCGAATCCGCAGTGGCAATAAACAGCTTGTTGATGCCGCTATCCAGCTTGCTAAGCACCAGTTTGCGGTTATCCAGAAACTGCATGGTGTTGATCCCGGAGTGGTCGAAGGTGATCTGTTTTACCTCACCACCTTTGCGGGGCATGAAAAAGCTGTCGTATTTGTAGTTAAAGCCGATAAGCAGTTCTTCCGGCGACACGGTATAGTTGTCAAAGCTGTTTTTCATCTTGCTGCGCTCTTTGGTGGACTGCCAGTCGTCCTCAGCCAGATCGATCTCCAGCTTGCTGATCTTGTCGCCAAACAGCTTGCCTGGATCGTAGCGGTAGATGCAGTCAAACAGCTCAAACACCATGCGGTCGTTGTCTCTGGCGATATTGATGTCGCGGGGACTGAAACGGTCGAATTCGCTCAGCTTGGTGGGTTTGTCAAAATTCAGGTTCTGCACCCGGTAAAGCTGCAGGTTATTGCCGTCGGAAGCGCTGTAATAGAGGTTTCCGCTTTGGGAAAAGCGGGGATACAGCTCGGAAAGCTCAGTATTGGTAAGCCGGGTGTATTTGTGAGTGGAAAGCTCAAGTTTCCACAATTCGCCGTTGGCGCTGCCTTTATAGGCTTCGCGGCGGGGATAGCCTCCCTGCTGAAACACTATGAACTGGTTGTCCGGCGACAGAGTGGCATAGCGGGCAGCTACCTCAGCCAGCAGAACCGGACGCGTGCCGTCCAGCGAAACCTTGTAAAAGGACAGTCCCCACTGCGTGGTGTATTTGGTGCAAAGCAGATGCTGGGAATCGTTGAACCATTCCGTAAGCCCCATGCCTTCTCTGATCACCACTTTGGCTTCGCCGCCGGTGGAAGGCATCAGATAAACGTAGTTCTGCCCGTCGCGATTGGAGGAAAAGGCGATGAATCTGCCATCGGGACTCCACTGCGGATTCCATTCCAGACTGGGCGTGCGGGTTAAACGGCGGGGAACGCCACCCTTGAAAGGGATCAGCCATAGGTCATTATCGAATACGAAGCACACCTCATCCCCCGAGGGTGAAATAGCCGGATCGCCGGCAAAAGGGGCTTCCAGGGCATAGCCAGGGGTCAGCAGTCCCGAAAGGAACGCCAGGGCAAAGAGGAACAGGAGGACAGGGATTCTACTCATGCTTTTCGATCAGCTCCAGATTCTGTTCTTGGTTCTTTTGATAATAAGACTGTTTTAAAACCCGGTAAAGCACAGGCGGACGTGATTCTCCGGCTACCTTGATGCTTTTCCGGTCTTCGGGCGGACGCTTCAGAAACAGGTTCAGTTGGTCGTCCAGCTCGCTTTCGCATTTCTGGATGCGGAACTGCAAGTCATGGATTGCCACGGCATTGCCTTCGGGATCCTCTTTCAGCAGCACCAGTTCCTTGGTCATCTGCATCAGCAGGCTGCGCTGATAGGGGCTGATGGCGATCTCGATCTCGGTCTTGATGCCTTCGGGAGACCCGGCTGCGGCGATGGAGATGGATGCGCCAGACTGAGCTAAACCTCCAGAGATAATGCTGTTATCAGCATCGCCAATAATCTCGCCTTCACAGGCAAGGGTGGAATTCTCGATGCAACCGGCAAAACGCAGATCGCCTTTACAGAGCAGCCGCGAATTGGCGATCCTGCGGCAATGGACGTCCCCCAGCACGTGTATGCCACTACCCTGGCAGGACACGATCTCACCTTCCACAAAAAGATCTTTGCGGCAAAAAAGGGTGCAGGAATGCAGATCGCCTTGGATGCGCAAAGTGCTATCGCAGCAAAGATCAGCATAAGCCAGATTGCCCATCACAACGCTATCCACGGGTAAAATGAGTTTCTTGGCGCCGGGGATGTCCTCAGCCTGCAACACCAGCACATCCAGCAGACAGATCCTGCCCTGTATATCGAGATAGGGATAGCCGGATTTCTGTGCCCGGTAATCCAGATTTTGGGCGTCAAAACCGATGTTCTCGCCAGCCAGGGACTCAGCCTGTTCCATGTCCACATTGCCGGGATGGATCAATTCGCCGAAAATATCATAGATGCTGCCACCTTGCTCAAATACGTTGCTGCTATATTCCGCAACGGGTTCTCCGGCATTCACAAAAACCAGGCTTTCCAGCCAGCGGTGATCCAAAGCACTCCCCGGTTCCAGCTGCAGATCGGGATTGAACCGGTAGTGCAGGGTGCTGCTGCTTTCGGTTTTGTTGCAGATGGCGATGGGGAAGGGCACGTCGAATTCCTTTTCCAGCGAGTGCTCTCTGACATATTCCAGGGCTTCGGCGTAGCCGGTTTTGATTCCCGCTTCCTCGATGAGTTGCAAAATGTCCTGTTCGTCTATCAGTTTTCCGGTCTGTTTCAGGGTCAGCCAGGCGGACATAGTGTCCTGTCTTAGTTCCAGGATCACGTTTCCGGACTTGTTGGTTAGAATTTTATTCATCGATAATTCCCACCAGATTTATTTGTCGGTTGTTTGTCCCTTCACGCCGGAAGGAGTGATATTCGGGGTTTTCAAAGGTGCAGTCAGTAATGTTGTCGATATTACGGAAGGGGATTCCCGCTTGCAGTAACTGCTCAAAGATCCCTTTGCGGATATTTACATGCCCCGGCAGGCTGGTATCGGGGTTTAACCCCATCTGCCGGTGTGAATTAACGAACTCACTGTAGATATCATCGTTTACCCGATAGTGTGGGTGGCAGATTCCCGCGCCGATCCAGGCACAGATATCCTGGGGGCGGCAGCCAAAATTGTCCACCAGGGTTTTTACCCCCGCCAGAGCGATGTTTTTGCGGGTGCCTTCCCTGCCGCTATGCAGGGCGGCGACCGCCAGCTTTACCTTGTCCATCAGAATAATCGGCGTGCAGTCCGCAGTGCGGATCAGCAAAAACAGGTTCGGGACATCGGTAGCCAAGCCGTCCACAAGCGGAATCTGGGGATGCGAACCAAATCCCGCTCCTCCGTCCGTTTCGCTGCACACATGCACCAGAGCGGAGTGGGTTTGATCGGCTACCACCAGCCTGGAGACAGGGATCACCTTGCCATTCAGTTCAAAATCACGCTGTTCACGCACCAGAGTCCGGTAATCCGGCTGGCGTTTTCCCAGAAAGAAGAATAGCTTTTTCATCCGCCCAAACCCGTTTCCAGGGTTTTCACCCTGTAGATTTCGGTGTTTTTGTTTCTCACCAGCATCCGCATGATCCCTTTGATGAAACCGGGGATCAGCCGCAAGCCATTCAGCGACCACAGCATAAAGAACACCGAGGTGATCAGCAGAGTGCGGGGTGCGCCGAATTTGCTGGACAGGCTGCCCATCATCAAACTGCCGAAGGGAGCCATACTGTTGAAAGACATGGTATAAAGGCTTATCACTCTGCCCCGCATTTTATCATCCACCACGCTCTGGATCAGGGTATTCGTGCTTGCCATGATCTGCATGCCAAAAAAGCCCAGAACCACCATCAGAGCCAGGCTGAGGGTGACGACACCGGAAAAGGAAAAGGCGATCAGCGTTATAGCAAAGGCGATGCTGGAATAGACCAGACGCTTTGGCATGCTGCGGATATTGCTCAGCGAAGCCATGATCACCGAGCCGATCAGAGCTCCGATCCCGGAGGTGGACATCAGTAAGCCTTGAGTTCCGCTGGTGCCCTTCAGAACGTCCTTGGCGAAGATCGGCAGAAGGGTGGTATAGGACATGGCAAAAATGGTATATATAGCCAGATTGACGATCAAAAAGCGGATCGGGATTTTATGCCAGGTGTATTTAAAGCCCTCGCCGATCTTTTTTAAGGTGCTCTCGCTGTCCGGCAACTGAGGCGGATAGGTTATTTTAATGAAAAACAGAGACACGATCACCGGCAGATAGGAAATGGCATTGATGGCAAAGCACACCCCTTCGCTGAACAGAATGATCAGCAGACCGCCCACGGCTGGACCCACCAGCCTGGCGCCATTGAACATGGCGGAATTAGTGGCGATGGCATTGGGCAGCAGGCTGCGTTTTTGCACCAGATCGATCACGAAGCTCTGCCGGAAAGGGGCGTCCACGGCTTCAATAACCCCTTGTAAAAGCGACAGGATCAAGAGCGGATACTGCACATGGGAATTGATCACCCCGGAAAGCACCAGGATTGCCAGCACCGAGGTCTGCAGGAAAAAGGCGATCTGGGTGGCGATCATCATGTGAAGCCGATTCCATTTGTCCGCCCAGGCTCCGGCAAAGGGACTTACGAATACTGAGGGGATCATGGACAGAAAACTTACCAAACCTAAGAGAAATGCCGACCCCGTGATGCGGTAAACGAACCAGCCCATGGTTGTCCTCTGAATCCAGGTGCCGATCAGCGAAACTCCCTGACCCATGAAAAACAGCCGGTAGTTGCGGATGGTGAGCGATGAATAGAGAGTTTTCAGCTTGTCAAACATGCTTGGGTTCCTGGTTCATCCTTGCTTTCCCCCTGTGCTCCACCCAGGTGCCTCCCGATCAGCACCCGGATGCCTCCCAAACCCGGTTCGGGAGGAAGACGGGAGACTTTCCGGAGGGGTTCAGGTAAGAAGCAAGGAAGGACGAAGGAGAGGTCATCATGGAAAAAGAATCACAGGATGAAACGTGAAAGGTCTTCGCTTTCGATCACCGGCGCCAGCCTTTCGCTAACCATTTTTTTGGTTATTTTCACGGTTTTAAGCTGAGTGGAGGGCATGGTGAACAGGTATTCGTCCAGGAGGGTGTTCATTATGGTATGCAAACGGCGGGCTCCAATATCCTCCATTTTTTCGTTTGCCAGAGCGGCGAAACGGGCAATTTCGCGGATGGCGTCCGAGGCGAAGTTCAAGCCCACTCCTTCGCTGCGGAAAATGGCTTTATACTGCTTGGTAAGGGAATTTTCCGGCTCGGTGAGGATCTGCTCAAAATCATCCTGGGTAAGGCTGTTCAGCTCCACCCGAATGGGGAAACGTCCCTGCAGTTCGGGGATCAGGTCGCTGGGTTTGGCGGTGTGAAAGGCTCCGGCGGCGACGAACAAAATGTGCGAGGTGTCCACCATGCCATATTTGGTGGGCACTTTACTGCCTTCCACGATGGGCAGCAGGTCGCGCTGAACCCCGCTGCGCGAAACGTCTATCCCGCTTTGGCGGTCGGTGGTGGCGATCTTGTCGATCTCGTCGATGAAGATGATCCCGTTTTCCTCCACGGCTTTGCGGGCAGTTTCGGTAAGCTTGTCCTTGCTGATCATGCCGTTGATCTCGATCTCGGTAAAGCGTTTCAAAGCCAGTTCTACGGTGGTTTTGTGTTTGCGTGAACCGCTTTTTCCGGGCAGCAGATTGGCAAGCATTTCGCTGAAGTCAAAATCCAGCATTTCCATTCCCGGACCAGGAATGATCTCAAAATTGGGCATACCCTCGCGTTCCGGCTCGATCTCGATCTCTTTCTCATCCAGAGTGCCGGTGAGCAGTTTTTCCCGCATTTTGTGCCGGCTGCGGTTATAGCGCTCCAGTTCGGGCGAACCCGGGGTCTGATTTTGCTTTGCCTTGCGCGAACGCGGCAGCAGAATGTCCAAAACCATTTCCTGGGCAGCGATCTCAGCCAGGGGACGCACTTCCTCCACCATTCGTTCCCGCACCTGGCTAACCGAGTAGCTCATCAGTTCGCGCACCATCGATTCCACGTCTCTGCCCACATAGCCCACCTCGGTGAATTTGGAGGCTTCCACCTTGATGAAAGGGGCATCCGTAAGGCGTGAAATGCGTCTGGCGATCTCGGTTTTGCCGATGCCGGTGGGTCCGATCAGAATGATGTTGTTGGGCATGATCTCGCCCTGCATGTCTTCCGAGACCTGCAATCTGCGCCAACGGTTTCGCAGGGCGATGGCAACGCAGCGCTTGGCGTTTTTCTGCCCGATAATGTATTTATCCAGCTCTTCCACAATGCGTTGTGGAGTTAGTTCTTCGTGTTTAATCAAGTTCAAATTTCCTCTATGATGGCTTGGTCGTTGGTGTAAACGCATATCCCGGAAGCGATTTTGATGGCTTCTGCGGCTATCTCCCTGGCGCTCAGTTTGGTATGATTCACCAAAGCCCTGGCAGCCGACAGGGCGTAATTGCCGCCACTGCCGATGGCGATGATATTGTCATCCGGTTCTAGCACGTCGCCCACGCCGCTGATCAGCAGGACGCCATCTTTGTCCCCTGCGATCAGCATGGCTTCCAGGCGACGCAGATACTTGTCCTGACGCCATTCCCGTGCCAGTTCGATGGCGGCTTTGCGCAGATTGCCTTTATTGGTTTTCAGTTTTTCTTCAAATTTTTCCAGCAGACTGAAGGCATCAGCGGTTGCACCGGCAAAACCCACGATCACCTTGCCGTCAAAGATCTTGCGGATCTTCTGCGCCTTGCCCTTGAGGATGGCGTCGCCCAGGGTTACCTGTCCATCACCGCAAAGCGCGGTTTTTCCATGGCGATGGATGCCGATAATGGTGGTTCCATGCATGTCCATCAGCTTTCCTCCTCGGGTTTGGGGGTTTCCGCAGCTGCGGTTTCACTGTGCTCGAACCGCAGTTCCAACGCCTTTTTATATTTGGATGTCACCAGTTCGTGCTCGCTGGGATCGGTGTTTGCCAGGATCAGGTCAAAGATCTCGTCGGTGCCCAGGGTTTCCTTTTCCTGCAGTTCCTTTGCCATCAGTTCCATCAGGGGTTGGTGGGCTTCCAGAATGGCATTGGCTTGCAGATGGGCTTCCATGATGGTTTCCCTGATCTCCCTGTCCACCAGTTGCGAAGTTTCGTCGCTGTAGATGTCGCGGGAGACAAGTTCTTTGCCCAGAAACACTTCACCCTGCTCTTTGCCGATGGTCATGGGACCAATCTTGTCGCTCATGCCCCAGGAGCAAACCATCTTTTTGGCGATGTCGGTGCAGCGTTCGAGGTCGTTGCCGGCGCCGGTGGTCAGCTCGCCAAACACGATCTCCTCAGCCGCTCTGCCGCCCAACAGGGTAACCAGCATCTGTTTCAGATAACTGCGGGAATAGCCTGTGCGGTCGCTGAGCAAATAATGCGTAGCGCCGCCGGTAAAGCCGCGTGGGATAATGGAGACCTTATGCACCGGCTCAGTTTTGTCCTGAAATACCGAGGTGATCACATGCCCGATCTCGTGAAAAGCCGTTATGCGTTTGTCCTCTTCGGGGATCACCCGGCTTTTTTTCTCTTTGCCCAGGGTCAGTTTGTCCTTGGCTTCCTCAAAATCCTGCATTTCCAGCTGGGATTTGTTCTTGCTGGCTGCGATCAGGGCTGCTTCATTCACCAGATTGGCAAGGTCGGCGCCGCTGAACCCCGGAGTTCCGCGTGCGATCAGCTCCAGATGGACATTTTCGTCCAATGGAACCTTGGCGGAATGCACCCTTAAAATCTCGGTTCTGCCCTTGATATCGGGCAGATCCACAGTTACCTGACGATCGAACCGCCCCGGACGCAACAATGCCGGATCGAGGATGTCGGGACGGTTCGTGGCGGCGATGATGATCACCGCTTCATTGGGTTCAAAGCCGTCCATTTCCACCAACAGCTGGTTCAGGGTTTGCTCGCGTTCGTCATGCCCGCCGCCCAGACCAGTCCCTCTGTGGCGTCCCACCGCATCAATTTCGTCGATGAAGGTGATGCAGGGTGAATTTTTCTTGGCTTGTTCAAAAAGGTCGCGCACTCTGGCTGCTCCCACACCCACAAACATTTCCACAAAGTCCGAACCGCTGATGGAGAAAAAGGGGACTCCCGCTTCGCCGGAGACGGCTTTGGCTAACAAGGTTTTGCCGGTTCCGGGTCTGCCAACCAGCAGCACACCCCGGGGTATCCTGCCGCCTAAACGCTGGAATTTATGCGGGTCTTTGAGGAAATCAACGATCTCCTGCAGTTCCTCTTTGGCTTCGTCCACTCCCGCCACGTCCTTGAAGGTAATGCCGGATTTGCTTGCCTCATGCAGCCGGGCTTTGCTTTTGCCAAAACTGAAGGCTTTGGAATTCTGGGCGTTCATGCCGCGGAAGAAAAAGAAATAGAAGATGGCGATCAGCAGAAAGGGAATGAGGTAGGAAATGATCCCAGCCCAGCGCGAAGGACGTGTGGCGCTAACCTTCACACCTCTGGCGATCAGCGAATCCACCAGTTGCGCATTGTCAAAGGGCATGGTGGTTAAGTATTTTTTATTTGCCAGATCGGCGTAGTAGATGTCTTTTTCGGCAAACTGCACCTGCGTGATCTGCAGATTGTTCACTCTGGTCATGAAGTTGCTGAAGCTTTCCTTGGTGATCTGTTCGTTTGCCCGGGCATAGGTTTGGTAAATAATGATGCTGATGATGATCAGCAGGATGATCAAGGGCAGGGAAACAGTTTGTTTGCGGGGCTTGGGCAGATTCAGATCACTGCCTTGGGGAGCGTGGGTTTCCGGTTTGTCCTGCTTTTTACCCATCCGCTTGCGCATCAGGATGGCTCTGACGATGCTGATCAGGGAGATCGCCAGCAGGGCATAGATGAACCAATTCATCAGTGTGCCCAGCTGGGTGAAAACGTTTCCCGCTTCGGGCAGCACCGCTTTCCCATGGGCAAGGCTGTCCGCAGAGCTGCCTCTGAGCCAGTTTATCCCCACTGCGCCCATCAACGATAACATTTGTTTTATCATCTATACATCTCTTCTTTCAAAATTCCGATGTAGGGTAGGTTGCGGTATTTTTCG
>Ga0172371_10007317_pt1 | contig 15770 bp, 15 predicted proteins | sample Lak12m_FD_114543 | JGI IMG/M metagenome (GOLD analysis project Ga0172371, IMG submission 114543) | Freshwater microbial communities from Kabuno Bay, South-Kivu, Congo - kab_022012_12m | ecosystem: Environmental > Aquatic > Freshwater > Lake | place: Democratic Republic of the Congo: South-Kivu... | reverse complement strand
GACCTCCGTCAGTGCTGCCCAGATGCAGAGCCTGGACCTGCTCAAGCACTCCGTGCTGCCCGAATGGAATTACACCCTCTTTCCCAGGCTGAACCGGAATTAATTCTTGCACGGGCGCTTAGTTCAGTGGTCTGCCAATTGGAAATGACATGCAAGATCAGGGTTTTCCCCGGATAGCCAGACGCAGAGGCCGACCGACGATGGCAGAAAATGGGCTTGGGGTTTGGCATGTCGTATGGTCAGTGGGTCTTCTTCGCACCCAAGAGTGTCAACCGGGACGGCATGGCCTGGGTGGACCCCGGTTGGGCGGTTTCCTCATGGGCGCCGGCTACTCCGAGGAGGTCTATCTGGCGGAGTGGGGCAAGCACAAGGTGCCCACTCTGCGCAACGCGGATCAGCGGCCCTATCCCGAGTTTGTGAAAGCCTATGGGCACAACGGCTTCTTCAAGAGCCTCGAGGAAATCACTCACTTCTACAATATCCGCGACGTCGAACCGTGGTCCGCGCCGGAAGTCTCCGAGAATGTCAACACCGACGAACTGGGCAACCTCGGTCTTACCCCCGACGAGGAAGCCGCCATCGTCGCGTTCATGAAGACACTGACCGACGGCTACACCACCCCGCCAGCACCTTAAGCCCGGATCAGTGAGTCTCTGAGGCGGCATCCGGACATCGGGATGCCGCTTTTGTTAGGGCAGGCGACTGCCTCTCCGACCGTCCCGAGCGGGACGGTTCAGGCCATTGATTCAGAGGCGACCGGGGCTTCTTCCCGGTAGAACACCAACCCTGGCAGCCCCCCCTCGAACCTTGCGTCGGGAGAGGTCTCTTCGACTTCCTCCACGGAGAGTATGGCCTGATCGGTCCGGGAATTGTGCGCTGTTCGCATCATCGTCACATACTTCTGGCTCCAACGAAACGCATCCAGCGCCGTCCGGACCGCGTGCACCGGGTCCGGACCATCGGCATAGCGCGGGGTGTGGAAGCCTACCTTCTGGTATCGGCCGTCAATGTTCAGATGGAAATTGCGGCCGTGAATAATCATGCGATACCGCGGCATACGTTTAAGCCTTTCGTTACAATCCAGTCTTGCCGAGCGCTACAACCCAAGACATTCACCTTGGCGCCCAGTATGAGGCCCATTCGTTGCTTGTCAATGCCGGATCAACCTGCCAAACGGCGCGCTTCGCCGGGATGACACACGAAATCACTCCCTATTCCGGGTAACCAGTTTGTGGGGCGGGTGGCCAAGTATGGGGGAACCTGAGCCCAATCCCGATCCCGGTCCCGACTTGACTCCGGCCGATTTCACTGCAGGCTGTCCGGCAGAATCAGGCTCGGAAGGCGATTCCTCCGCGCCGCGTCTCGCAGCCAAATTACAGCACTTGAAAAGAGCACTCATCACCGGAATCACGGGCCAGGACGGGTCTTACCTCGCAGAGTTCCTGCTGGCCAAGGACTACGAGGTCCACGGCATCATTCGGCGCGCCTCGACCTTCAACACCGGCCGGCTGGACCACATCTACAAAGATCCCCACGTTCATGACGCCCGATTGCGCCTCCACTACGGCGACATCGCGGACTCCTCCTGCCTGGTCAAGCTGCTTTACCAGATTCAACCCGATGAGGTTTACCACCTGGGCGCCCAGAGCCACGTGCGGGTCAGCTTTGACATCCCCGAGTACACGGGCGACGTGACCGGCCTGGCCACAGTGCGCATTCTCGAAGCCATGCGCGAGACGAAGCTGAACGCGCGGTTCTATCAGGCCTCCAGCAGCGAGATGTACGGCAAAGTGCAGGAAGTGCCGCAGACAGAGAAGACCCCGTTTTATCCGCGATCGCCCTACGGCGCCGCGAAGGTGTACGCCTACTGGATCACCGTGAACTACCGCGAGAGCTACGGCATGCACGCCAGCAACGGCATCCTCTTCAACCACGAGTCGCCCCGCCGCGGGGAAACCTTCGTCACGCGCAAGATCACCCGCGCCGTGGCCCGCATCAAAGCCGGCCTCCAGCACAAGCTGTTCCTTGGCAATCTGGATGCCAAACGCGATTGGGGTTACGCGAAGGAATACGTCGAAGCCATGTGGCTCATGCTGCAGCAGGACAATCCCGACGATTACGTGGTCGCCACCGGCGAGACGCACTCCGTCCGCGAGTTTCTCGAAGCCGCCTTCGGCCACGTCGGACTCGACTATCGGGATCACGTCGAGGTTGACGAGCGTTACTTCCGGCCGGCCGAGGTTGATCTCCTCATTGGCGACGCCTCGAAGGCCAGGACACGGCTGGGCTGGAAGCCCCGGACCACCTTTGCCGAGCTGGCGCGGCTGATGGTGGACGCCGACATCGAGGCGGTGGCTGCAAAACCTGGTGACCGTGGTGATCAGCCATGACCAGCCTGCGCGACCAGAAGATCATCGTCACCGGCGGAGGCGGCTTCCTGGGCTCGTTTGTAATGGCCGGCCTCGCCAAACGCGGCTGCGTGGATAATGTCTATGTGCCCCGGCGGGCCCAGTGGGACCTCCGGGACCGTGACCAGATTGTCCGGCTGATGCGCGAGCAGAAGCCCGACCTCATCCTCCACCTGGCGGCGGTGGTGGGCGGCATCGGCGCGAATCGCGCCAACCCCGGCAAGTATTTCTACGACAATGCCATCATGGGAATCCAACTCATGGAGCACGCGCGCCGGCACGGGGTCGGCAAGTTCGTCGCCCTGGGCACCATTTGCGCCTATCCCAAGTTCACCCCCGTGCCATTCGCCGAAGCGGACCTCTGGAGCGGTTACCCGGAGGAAACCAACGCTCCGTACGGCTTGGCGAAGAAGATGATGCTCGTGCAGGCGCAGGCCTATCGCGAGCAATATGGCTACAACGCCATCTTCCTGCTGCCCGTGAACCTGTACGGCCCGCGCGACAATTTCGAGCCCGAGTCCTCCCATGTCATCCCGGCGCTCATCCGCAAATGCATCGAAGCCAGGGACGCGGGCCGCCCCGAGATCACCGTATGGGGTGATGGCACGCCGACCCGCGAGTTCCTCTATGCGGCCGACGCCGCCGAGGGCATCCTGCTCGCCACCGAGAGATATGACGGCCCCGAGCCGGTGAACCTCGGCACCAGCCGCGAGATCACCATCCGCGACCTTGCTGCGCTGATCGCCCGCGAAACACGTTTCACCGGCCGAATCGTATGGGACACCACCAAGCCCAACGGCCAGCCGCGGCGTTGTCTCGACACACGACGGGCGAAGGAGTTGTTCGGATTCGAGGCCCGCACCAGCTTCGAGGAGGGCCTGCGCGAGACGATCGCCTGGTACGAGCAGCACCGTAAGCAGGCTTGCCACTGAGCCTGCTGCTCCGCAGGCCCGGGCTTGTTCCTTGACGGCGCAGCCCCATTGCCTCGCCTCCGGCGCCTCCCGGAGAGAGATGAAGCGCGGAAGCCGGTGAGGCTACTTGCTTTCGACCGTCAGGTCGGCTCTTCTCACCTTGATAATGTCAAAGTAAATTGCTTCAAAATTGTCAGGGCGGAGGACGGTCTGTTTGTGAAAAGGCAAGGCCGGGAAACCGGTGCCCCGGCTGTGCCGATTTATCGGTGTAAGTCATTCCGCCGGAGCAGTTTGGTGCCACGGTAAGGGAAGCGAGGGATGTGAGGTGCGTTTCTCGTTGGATTAAGGCTAAGTCCTTGCAGGGCAGCGATTTGCGTCAAGCGGGGTCCAAATGTTATCTACGGTGTGTGTCAGGTGCGCATCCGGTGAGTATCCGCTGTGTCTCGCATGCTGGCCACGGGTGGTTCCGTCCCCGGTCGCGTCAATCTAAATCGCTTCGTGCCCGGCATCCGAGGCGATTCCCGCCACCAAACCTGCGGGGCCGGTGTCGGGAGGGAAGAACGCTCTGCTTTGTTCACGCCTGCGAGGCGGGCGGAAATGTGTTGTATGCTCTTCCCCGTCCCCGCAGAATTGAACCGTGACTTGCCTCGACGAAGCCCCACCGGTCGGTAAAAGGTCTGGAGATGAGAACTGTGTTGATTTGCCGGCGGAGCCCTGCGCACCGGGCAGGAGTGTAGGCTGCCGCCCGTTAGCCAACCGTTGCAAGCGGATTGGCACGTTCCTGCTGGCGGCGTTGTTGGCGGCGCCCAGCTTTATGTATGGAGCGCAGGCAGGCAAAGGAAAGAAAGGAGGCGCCGACGCCGCCAAAGCGGAGCAACGCCGTGCGGAGGCACTCAAAGAGGTTTGTTCGGCGCTGGGGATTGGCCCGGGCGACGCGGTCGCTGACATCGGCTGTGGCGGGGGCGCAGACACGGTGACCTTCGCATCAGTAGTTGGCCCGTCGGGGAAGGTCTATGCCGAGGAAATTGTTCCTGGCGTTTTGACCAATATGATCGAGAAGGTGCGCGCCCTGAACCTGGAGCAAGTGGTTCCGATCCTGGGCCAAAGCACCAATCCCTGTCTGCCGGCGGAAGCGCTGGACCTGGAATACATGCATTCCGTATTCCACCACTTCGCGTATCCGCGCGAGATGCTCCGCCACCTCTGGCTGGGGTTGAAGCCCGGCGGGCTGCTGGTGATTATTGACCGCGAGAAAGGCCCGCTGAAGCTCTGGGTGGACGATGAGACGCGGGAGAAGAAGCACACCTGGACCGGCGAGACGGCCGTGGTTCGCCTCGCCCGCGAGTCCGGTTTTCTCTTCGAGACGGCGCTGGAGAACCTGTGGCATGAGAAAGAGCCGTTCGTGCTGGTGTTTCGCAAGCCGACCAAACCGATGCCGGCACTGCTCGACCCCGACCCGGCGCTGCCTTTCAGGGCTGGCACGGTGGTCAAGGCGCTGGCGCTTTCCAAACAGAGGCCTGGGAGCGTGGCTTTCTTTGGCCTGGACCAGAGCCGGAGCCTGTTGCCAGGCATGCAACGCAAACTCAGCCGTGGGGCGGCCATTTACGATATCGTGCTCGAGGAATGGGCGACGACCACCAACGAAGTCCCCACCACGCCCGGGGGCGTCAAGACTCAGGTGTTGCGGACCAGCCGGGGCCAGCTCCCGCCCTCGGCCGACCCATTGACCTTCGGCGCGGTGGTTTTTGCCGACGCCTATCATCGCCTTTGGGAACCGGCGAGGCTGCTGAATCAGCTCCGCGAGCGGCTGCCGCAGGATGGCTGGGTGGCCGTTCTGGATCGCAAGGGCCCGGCGGGTGAGGCGCGGCGGATGGCCGGGCACCATCGGCGCATTGATCCGGCGTTGGTGCGCGAAGACTTCGCGCAAGCCGGCTTCGAACTCGTCGGCGAGCTGAAGCCGCCCGCGCGGGATCGGTTTCTACTCCGCTTCCGGGTGCGTGGCGGATAATCCTCAGCCATGCCTGGTCCCCCTGCTTCCGCCTCCGGCACCCGCAGCCTCGGCCTGGTCAGCGCCACGGCCCTGGTGGTGGCGAACATGATCGGCACGGGGGTTTTCACCACCAGCGGCTTTTTGCTGGGTGACCTCAAGTCGCCCTGGCCGGTGCTGGGGGTGTGGCTGGCCGGTGGGGTCCTCGCCGCTTTGGGCGCGCTCAGTTATGGGGCGCTGGCCCGGCGCCTGCCAGAATCCGGCGGCGAGTATCTCTTCCTCTCCCGCACGCTGCATCCCTCGTTGGGATATGTGGCGGGCTGGATCTCGCTGTTGGTGGGGTTCTCCGCTCCGCTGGCTGCCGCGGCGATGGCGTTCGGAAGCTACGCCGGCCCCTGGTTCCCGCAAGTGCCGCCGCAAGTCCTGGGGACGGTGCTGATCCTTGCGTTCTCGGTGCTCCACGCGGCGAACGTCCGGGCGGGTGCCTGGACGCAGAACGCTGCAGTGCTTCTGAAAGTCCTACTGATCCTCGGCTTTGTCAGCCTCGCCGCCGGCCGGCTCGGCTCGGCGCATGTTCCGCCGCTGCAATCGGCGCCCCTGGCCCTGATGGGTGTGTCGCTGGTCTGGGTTTCGTTCAGCTATTCGGGCTGGAACGCCGCCATCTACATCGGCGGCGAAGTCACTGATCCCGAGCGGAACCTGCCGCGCTCGCTGCTGTTGGGCACGGGCATGGTGACGTTGATCTACCTGGCCTTGAATGCGGTGTTCGTCTTCTCCGCCCCGATTGACCAACTGGCCGGCAAGCTCGAGGTGGGGCGCGTCGCCGCCACGGCTTTGGGCGGGCCTGCGTGGGGCAATGGAGTTTCAGCCGTGGTCGCCTTGGTCTTGGTCAGTTCGATCTCCTCGCTGATCATGGCCGGGCCGCGGGTTTACGCGCGCATGGCGGAGGACGGGTACCTGCCCGCCTGGCTGGCCGCGCGAAAGGGGCCGCCGGTCAATGCGATTCTCCTGCAAGGCGTGCTGGCCCTGGGCTTGTTGTGGTCGTCCACCTTCGACCAATTGCTGACCTACATCGGCTTCACCCTGGGCCTCAGCACCGCCGCCACGGTGACCGGGCTCATGGGGATTCGTTTGCGCGAGGGTTCGCAGGTGCGCGTGCCGGGCTGGCCTTGGGTGCCCGGCTCGTTTCTGCTGGTGACCCTGGCGATAACCGTGTTTGCCCTCGCTCAGCGCCCCAAGGAGAGCCTGGCGGGGTTTGCCACCATCCTCCTCGGTTTGCTGGCCTGGGCCATTACCGAGTCCCGGCGCAACCAACGCGGCGCGCAACCTCGCTGACCGAGCGTGGCCTCGTCCTGGCTTTGGTCACCGCAGCCCTGAGCGGAGCGGCGCAGCGCCCTGGCAACGCGGCTAATCTTTCTTCCCGGAGCCGCTCTGCGCTTGCAGGGCTTTCTGCGCGCTGCCATAGGACCCAAGGTTGAGCACGTTGCGATAACCCAGCTTCTTAAGCGCGCTGACGCCCCGGCCGCTGCGTGCTCCGCTCCGGCAGTGGAGCAGGAGCGGTTTCTCCTTGTCGGGAGCGTACTTGCCGATTTCCTCGCGGAGCCGGTCGAGGGGGATGTTGATCGTGCCCGGGAGATGTTGGTCGCGATACTCGGCTTCGGTGCGCACATCAATCACGGGCGCGCCCTTCTTCAGCCATTCGCCCGCCTCCGCCGGGCTTGCCTGCGTGAGGCTCTTGATGACCAGGAAGGCTACGACGATGGCCGCAATAACGACCCAGGTAATGCTGTTCATAATAGGGGTCTTGGAACGGTTCAATGACCTCGAATCAGTGTCTTCCATAAAGCCTTTCGAAGGGCCAGGCCGTGACGCCGCCATCCATAACCCGGACATTCGGGAAACCCGCGCCCTGGAGTATCCTTGCCGCTTCGTAACCTCGCAGGGAAACCTTGCAGAAGGCCACGATCTCCTTGTCCCGGGGCAACTCCCCCAGCCGCGAGCGCAACACGCCCAACGGGATGAGCGTCGAGCCGGGCAACCGTTCCTGCTCATGCTCGGCGGGGCTCCGCACATCGAGGAGGATGAAGGGCTCCTTGGCGTCGAGGCGCTGCTTGACCTCGCTCGACGTAATACCGGTCATCTGGCCGTCGAGCTTGTTACGGGCGACGTTCGCCGCCGTGATCAGGTTGTCCAGCGCGGGCGCATAGGGCGGCGCGTAGCAAAGGTCCACCTTCGACAATTGGTCCACCGTCATGCCGGCGGTGATCGCCATAGCGGCCACGTCCATCCGCTTGTCGCCCGCGCCCGGCCCCACGGCCTGGGCGCCCAGCAGCTTGCGCGTGCTCGTGTCAACCACCAGCTTGATGATCAGGGGCTTTGCCGCGGGCATGTAGTGAGGCCGATCGGCGTCGGGCACGATCACGCAGGTCGTATCATAACCTTGCTGCCGGCCCGCAGTCTCAGTCAAACCCGTCCGGGCCACGCAGAAGTCGAACACCCGGCAGACGCTGCTTCCGACTACGCCGGGAAACTGATCCTGGCCGCCGCAAATGTTGATGGCGGCCACGCGCCCCTGCTTGTTGGCCGTGGAACCCATCGGCAGGTAACACGGCTTGCCGGTGACGAGGTCGGTGTTTTCAGCGCAGTCGCCGACGGCATACACGTCCGGGTTGGAGGTGCGCATACTGGAATCCACCTGGACGGCGCCGGTCCGGCCGATTTGCAGACCCGCGCGACGGGCCAGCTCGACGTTCGGTTTCACGCCGATGCCCAGCACCACCAGGTCGGCGGGCAGGCGTCCCCGGTTGGTCAAGACTCCTGTGACGTGCGTTTCACCCTCGAAAGCGGTGACCTGGGTGTCGGTCATGACCTTGACGCCGTGGGCCTCCATGTGGCGTTCGACCAGTCGCGCCATCTCCCAATCCAACATGCGCAGGATCTGCGGCAGCATCTCCGCCACGGTCACCCGGCAGCCGCAGTGCACCAGGGCTTCGACAGTCTCCACGCCGATCAACCCGCCACCCACCATGACCACCTCACGGCCTTTAGCCTGTGTTAGGAGGGTCTTGATAGCTTCAGCATCCGGCACATTGTGCAGCGTCGTGATGTTCGCCAGGGCCGCCTTGGGAACGGGCGGAATGACCGGGCTGGCCCCCGTAGCGAGCACGAGCTTGTCGTAATCGAGCCACACTTCCCCCGCCTCCCCAGTTCGGCGGGCGCGCACGCGTTTGCGCGCGCAGTCTATTTCCAGGGCCTCGGTTTCCGTCCGCACCTTGAAGTTCTTAACCTTCTGGAAGAAGCCCGGATCGCGCACCACGCCGATTGGTGTGCTCATCAGGTCCTTCTGTTCCTTGACCACGCCGGACACGTAATAGGGCAAACCGCAGCCGGCATAGGAAATGAACTTCCCCCGTTCCAGCAAGGTGACTTCGGCCTGAGGGTCCAGGCGCATGATCTTGGCCGCCGTTTTGGGACCGGCGGCGACACCGCCGATGACAACTACTCTTAAGGGCATACGGGTAAGAATTCGTTGGAGGTTGCGAGACCTAACGCTTTGGGCAGTGGGTCTCGTTCCAGCGCTGCTTGAGCGCGGCGTGGAGCTGCTGGTGGAACTTGACGGGCAAAGTGCGGGGCTTCCCGTCTTTGTAAAGCGTGATGGTCTGGCGGATGTTATCAACCACCACTTGGCAGGGATTGCACCCCGTCATGTGCTTCTCAAACTCCTCGCAAATGGCCGGGTCAACCGTGCCGTCCACGTATTCATTCAAGGCCGCAAGCAATTCCGCGCACTTCATATCGTTCTCACGCTACTAAACTGAGCCGCCACCGGGCAAAAGGTTACAAGGGTACAGTGTTACCCCGGTGCATGAGTGCAGCCGTGGGCGGGCTGCCTTGGATGGTGTTGGCGGTCAATGGTCGTGGTGGGATCGCACCACGCGCCGCGCAGGATCGCCGAGCGACTGTGTCAGTTCCTCACGGAGCTGCAAGCGGGCGCGGAGCAGTCGCACCTTGGTGTTGGCTTCGCTGAGCCGTAGCGCCTCGGCGGTTTCCTTGACGGACAAGCCCTCGACATCACGCAGCAGGAACACCAGCCGGTGTTTCTCGTCCAGCTTGGCCAGCGCCTCATCCAGCAGGCGGCGGATTTCATTCTTGTGGACCAGTTGCTCCGGTGACTGCCGCCAGTCGGCGATGTACTCGGGATGGGGAATGCTATCGTAGTCTTCACCCGGTTCCGTTGCTTCCTCCAGCGAGACCGTGTCCAGACCCTTGCGTTTGCGGATGACCTTGAGTGCGGCGTGCGTCGCGATGCGCAGGAGCCAGGTGGCAAACGAGGCGTCGCCGCGAAAGCCGCCGAGGTTCTCGAGCGCGCTCAGAAATGCCTGCTGCGTCACATCCTCCGCGTCGTGCTCGTGGCGGAGCATGCGCAGCGCCAGCGAATAGACCCGCTGCTCGTAGCGATTGGTCAGGGCCTCGAACGCATCCAACTCACCTCCCTGGGCACGCCGGACCAATTCCGCGTCGGGCAGTTCAGGGGTGATTGAGCCTTTCATGTTCGTTGTGTGTTCGCGGAATCGTGACAGCGGTAGCAGACCGGGCAAGGCGGCGTCAATCACGTTTCTTGGCCGCCGCCATTTAACGATTGGCCCTGCGGGGCGGGGTAAATATATTCGCAGCGTGATTGACACGGAACAACGGCTGGCGGCGTATCTGCCAGTCCTGCGCGCGGCCACCTGGGTGGCGGTGGATACCGAGGCGGACAGCTTGCATGCTTACCCGGAGAAGGTCTGCCTGATTCAGATCAGCACCGCCTCGTGCGACCGGCTCATTGACCCGCTGGCGCGCCTGAACCTCGACCCGCTCCTGGAGGCGCTATCCGGCCAGGAACTCATTATGCACGGCGCGGATTACGACCTGCGGCTATTGCGCAAGCATCATGAGTTTGTCCCAGGCGCGATTTTCGACACGATGCTGGCCGCGCGGCTGTTGGGGGCGCGGCAGTTCGGGCTGAGCTCCCTCGTCGAGCACTATCTCAAGGTCAAGCTGGAGAAGGGGCCGCAGAAGGCTAATTGGGCCCTGCGACCGCTGACGCCGCGCATGGAACTCTACGCCCGAAACGATACCCGGCATCTCAAACCGTTGGCGGATTTCCTGAGATCACAACTGGCCGCCTGCGGCCGGCTGGCCTGGCACCAGGAGTCCTGTGCCCGGCTCATCGCCGACTCGACCCGGCAGGAGCCCACGGACTTTGATTCCCAATGGCGGGTCAAAGGCAGTCACCTGCTGGACCGTCCGGCCCTGGCGGTCTTGCGCGAGCTGTGGAAGTGGCGCGAGGCCGAGGCGCTCGCCGCCAACAAACCTCCCTTCTTTGTACTGAGCCACCAAGCGCTGGTCGGGATTGCCGGCGCGGCTGTGGCGGCGCAGCCAATAGACCGCTTCCTGCCCCGGCATTTCTCCGAGCGGCGGCGCGACGGGCTGGCCCGAGCCATCGCTCGCGGCCTGGCGCTTCCCCCCGAGCGCCACCCAAAAGTCCTGCGCAATTTCAGCCGGCGAACCAGCGACGGCGAACGGCGGCGTTTCCTCGAACTGCAGAAGCGCCGCGACGCGCATGCAGCCCGTTTGGGAATTGACCCAACCCTCATCGCCAGCCGCGGTACGGTGTCCGACCTCGCCCACGATTGGGAGAAACACCAGGGCGAACTAATGAGCTGGCAGCGGGCGTTGTTGGTGCCTTAGCGCACCACTTCAAAGGCGAATCCCTTCAGGTACTCCGTTTCGGGTATCATGGGGATGATCGGATGGTCGGGGGACTGCGAATAGGTAGCAACCCGCCGCAGGACCCGCCGGGCATCGAACGCGGCAGAAAGGAGCGTGTCCTGGAACAATCCTGCGTTCACGTGGTGCGAGCAACAGAAGGTCGCCAGCGTCCCGCCGGTCTTGAGCAACTTCAGCGCGCGCAGATGGATTTCCTTGTAGCCGCGCAAGGCGTCGGGCACCGAGGCGCGGTTGCGAGTGAACGAGGGCGGGTCCAGCACGATCAAGTCCCAGCGGGGAACGATCTTCTCATGCGGCTGGGTTACGGTGTGGGTCTTGAGCCAGTCGAACACATTCACCGCTTCCGATGAGCATTGCGCCGCCAGACCGTTCGCGGCGGCATTGCGCATGGCGGCGGCCACCGCGTCGGCGCTCTGGTCGAGCAGATGCACCTGCGCCGCGCCGGCGCGGGCCGCATGCAGGCCGAACCCGCCAAGGAAGCTGAAGCAATCCAATACTTGCCCGCCCCGGGCCAGGTCGGCCACGCGCTGGTAGTTCACCTGTTGGTCGAGGTACAAGCCGGTTTTGTGGCCCCCCAGCACGTCCACTTCAAAGCGCAGACCATTGAGGGTGATTGCCACCGGCCTCTCCAGGCCGCCCGCCAGGATGCCGTTCGCGTCTGGCAGCCCTTCGAACTTCCGGGAGGCAGCTTCGTTGCGCTCCACAATCGCCCGGGGAGAGAAGAGCCCCTGTAAAGCTGCCAGGATAATGGGCTTCCGCTGGTCCATACCCAGCGAGGAAGTCTGCACCACTAGCACGTCTTCGTACTTGTCAACAATCAGGCCGCTCAGCGCATCACTCTCCGCGTTTACGACGCGGAAGGAAGTGGCGTTCGGCAAATGCCGTTGCCGAACTGCCAAGGCGGCCCCTATGCGCTCCTCAAAGAACGCCTGGTCCACGGTCACGCGCTCGGGCGAGAGCACACGCACGTTGATTTTGGATTTGGAGTTGTAGAAGCCCACGCCGAGGAAGCGCTGGCGATGATCTTTGATCTGAACCAGCTCCCCGTCGGCCGCCGGCTGAGTGAGCCTCAGGACCGACCCGTGGTAGATCCAGGGATGCCCCGCCAGGATGCGGTCGGCCTCGCCCGGTTTCAATAAGACAGTAGATAGCGATTGCATAGTTTGCAGACGGTTGTCACCGGGCTACCCGGTTCGTCGGAGAGTAAAGGCGCAGCCAGCCCATTAGAAGCTGCAAATGCTCCGGGTCTGGTGTCGGCTCGCGGCCCATACACAAGGACCAGACAGAGCCTCACGAAGGACTAACGGATGCTCGAATTCGCCGGCCGTTCGACCAGGTGCAACAGATTGCCCTCGGGATCCTGAAAGAACAGAACACTGCCGCCACCAGCGGCGGGCTTGATCGAATCCGGGAATTTCAGGCCCCGGCCCTCAAGTTCAGCCTTGGCCGCGGCCACCGAGGCTACCCGCAAGGCCACATGCCGCCAGCCGTTTAGTTTGTTGTTGCTGGTCTGCGGCAGCGCCAGGTCCCCACTGTAAATCTCGATCATGACCCCGCCGGGCAGCGCCAGGAGACAGGCCGCATTCTTTTCCTGATTGCTGAACACAGGCTTCGCGTCGAGCACACGCATATACCAATCTTTCAGTGTCCCGGGATCGCGTGCCGGCAGCCCCAGGTGTTCCACGCTCAAGTTCACGGCTCAGTTTTAGCGTGTTCACGCCGCCCGCGCACGCTCATTCTTGCGTCCGCGAGCCGGGGGCACTCCGGACGCGGCCGGGTTCGTTTCCTCGATTCCCCTGATCAAGCGTGACAAGCGGCGGCCAACCGGTTAGAAGAGAGCCAGTGCAATGACCTTAACCGGCATTCAATGAAACCGACTTTTGCCCTCCTCACGCTCTTGATGACCATGCTGACTCCTGTTGCCCAAGCCAAAGAAGTATCTCTCGCTCCCGATCTGATCATCGTCAACGCCGCCGTCCACACCTTGGACCCAGCCTGCCCCACGGCCGCTGCGGTCGCGATCCAGGGCAACCGCATCACGGCGGTCGGTTCCACGGCGGAAATCCGCCCGCTGGCCGGGAGCGTGACCCGGATCATTGATGCGGACAACAAGCTGATGCTCCCTGGCTTTAACGATGCCCACGTGCATTTTCTGATGGGCGGATTTTCGCTGGCGAACGTTGACCTGCGCGGCGCGCAATCGCCCCAGGAAATGGCCCGACGACTGGGTGAGTATGCCCGAAAGCTCCCCAAGGGCCGTTGGATTCTGGGCGGCGATTGGGACCACGAAAGTTGGCCGGACGCGCCGTTGCCGACGAAGGAGATGATTGACGCCGCCACACCCGACAACCCGGTGTGGGTAAACCGCCTCGATGGCCACATGGGGCTGGCCAATAGCCTGGCCCTGAAACTCGCCGGCATCACCAAAGAGACCAAGGACCCGCCTGGCGGCCTGGTCGTCCGTGACGCCAGGACCGGGGAGCCGACCGGTGTGCTCAAAGACGCCGCTCAAGACCTGGTGGAACGCGCGGTTCCGGAGAAGACGTTTGACGAGAAGCACGCCGCCGCCCGCGCCGCCACCGAATTCGCTGCCCGGGTTGGCGTTACCAGTCTCACCGTCATGTCGGCCGGGGACGACGTGGGCCTTTACCAGTACATGCTGGACCGCGGCGAGTTGAAGACGCGCATATACGCCATCCGCTCGATTGTCTCCTGGGAACCGATGGGCCAGATCGGCGTTCGGGCCGCGTTCGGCAGCGATATGCTGCGCATCGGGGGGCTGAAGGGTTTTGCCGACGGCAGCCTCGGGTCGTCCACTGCGCTGTTCTTCCAGCCTTACAACGACAGCCCGGATACGCGCGGGCTGCTGTTCGACCAAATGCTGCCCGAAGGCATTATGCTGAAACGCGTCGCAGCCGCGGACCGAATCGGCTTGCAAGTTATGATCCACGCCATTGGGGACGAGGCGAATAAGCGCATCCTCGACATTTACCAGCAAGCCGCCGACAAGAACGGGCCGCGCGACCGCCGGTTCCGCATCGAGCACGCGCAGCATTTGCGAGCGGCCGACATCCCGCGGTTCGGCAGGCAGAAAGTGATCGCTTCGATGCAGCCTTATCACGCCGCCGACGACGGGCGCTGGTGCGATAAGCGCATTGGCCCCGAACGCTCGAAGGGTACCTACGCCTTCCGTTCGCTGCTCGAGACCGGTGGGGTGCTGGCGTTCGGCTCGGACTGGACCGTCGCGCCGCTCAACCCGCTGGAGGGCCTGAAGGCGGCGGTGACGCGCCAGACGCTGGATGGCAAACATCCCAATGGCTGGAACCCCGAGCAGAAGCTCACGCTCGACGAGGCCATTCGCGCCTTCACCGCCGGCTCGGCCTACGCCGAGTTTGCGGAGAATGTGAAAGGGACAATCACCCCCGGCAAATTGGCCGACCTCGTGATGCTCGACCGCGATCTTTATCGGATTCCCCCGGCCGAGATAGACAAAGCCCGCGTCCTGCTGACCATCGTGGATGGCCGGGCGGTGTGGGAAGCGCGATAGCGGCGGAGCCAGGCTGCCCCCCCGACGCCTCTGGGGTGAACACCCCATTGTTGCTCGGGCGGCCCGGTTTAGCTTCGGCTGAGATTACTTGAATAAATGTGTTGATAGATGCGATCAGACGCTCCTAGACTCGCGAGAATAAGGTAGCGCAACCATATCACAAACTCGGGCGTTGGCTTCCGCCGCGGGGAACATTGTCCGCGTGTAACGGACAGGAGTGTTGGCATTCGAGGCAAGGTTATGAATAGGTTTGGGGTTGTAGAGCGGCTCTGCCGTTTGTGGGGGGGAGTCTCTCGCGAATATGTGGGCCGGGGTGGCGAGCGCAAGCGCGTCGCGCGTGCCGTGGCGTGTGTCGTGTCCTGTGGGGCATTCCTGGTAGCTTCCTGCGCGATGCCCACGTTCGCGCCCGAAGGTCCGCCCTTTAGCGGCGGAGCAAACGCCGACTTGATCGTGAGGTACTACTCCCCCCAAGTCAGCCACGTGCTGAAGCCTTTAACAAAAGAGGGCCCTTTTTTCGTTGCCTGTGAGCGGCCTGCCGTCCTGACCATGGCTGCCCAGCAACCCAGGCGTGAACTTGCTGTGGTCGTGCTGATTTCGTATTTCAGCTCGACTGAAGAAGACCGGGTCAAAGCCGCTTGGATGGGGGATCTCAAGCGGCTGGGCTACCGCGAAATCGTCTTCCTCCGGGCTGGACGCGGCATGCAGGTTGACGGTTTACGCATTGTCAAGGGCCCCCAGGAACCTGCGAACGTGGCACGGCAGTAGGGCTTGGGATCTTTCTGCGGCCGAAGGAGGCGGTACATAGCAACCGGCCACGGGTTTCGCCGAGTGGCATTTACAGGTTGCGTGAAGAACACACCGCATCAGCGCAGTGAATTTCTGGTCTGGGTGCTCTGGACCCTGTGCCGTCAAACGCCGGGTCGTGATCATCGGGTCGTTGCTCACCTGGGCAGCGCCCACCGGGAGAGAAGCCCGCTGCTTTGAGGTTTGCACATTCCCGTGATCTGGCTAGGCTGCGGACTAACAACGCAACGAAACCGCCAATGCAGGGGTTGTCTTAGGGTTCGTGCATAAATAACTTCGTCATTGCTGGCGTAAATCTCACAATTTCCTGAACCCTTGCTCTGGGCTCCCGGAGGGGGGGG
>Ga0172371_10007315_pt1 | contig 15774 bp, 14 predicted proteins | sample Lak12m_FD_114543 | JGI IMG/M metagenome (GOLD analysis project Ga0172371, IMG submission 114543) | Freshwater microbial communities from Kabuno Bay, South-Kivu, Congo - kab_022012_12m | ecosystem: Environmental > Aquatic > Freshwater > Lake | place: Democratic Republic of the Congo: South-Kivu... | reverse complement strand
AAGCTGCTGTGCAACACTGGAATTGCATGAGACGAGCATCAGGGGCGGCGGAGAAAAAGGTCTAAACTGTCATTGCAAGGTCGCTTCGACCGTGGCGATCTTATCGACAAAGGCGAGATTGCTTCGTTTCACTCGCATGTATGACAGTTCTTGTCGTCGAAATTGGGTTATAATAATTAAAAATGACAAGGCTTGAGCAGGAACTCGAAAAGGCAGAAAGAAGGGCAAGGTCCAGAAAGATAATTATAAGTTTCATCATCTTTTCTGCAGTTATAGGTGTCTTCGGAGGCTTTACATACTGGACCATTTCTGACTTACCAAATATAAAACTTCTTGAAGAATACACTCCGTTGGAATCATCAAGTGTATACTCGAGTGATGGAAAAATAATTGCAGAGCTTTATCTTGAACGCAGGACATTTGTGCCTCATTATCAGATTCCAGACTATGTGAAAAAGGCGTTCATCTCTGTTGAAGATATCAGGTTTTACACTCATCCCGGTGTTGACCTCATAGGAATATTAAGGGCAATGTGGCATGACATTAAGGCAAGAGAAATCGTTGAAGGGGGAAGCACCATTACACAGCAACTTGCAAGGATGCTATTTTTGAAACCCGACAAGAGTATTAAAAGAAAAATAAAAGAAGCAGCCATTTCTATACAGATAGAAAAACGTTATACAAAAGATGAGATACTCGGCATGTACATGAATCAGGCTTATTTCGGGACAAGGGCATACGGTATTGAAGCAGCAGCACAGACATATTTTAGCAAATCAACAAGGGATCTCAACATAGCCGAGGCCGCTCTCCTTGCGTCACTGCCAAAGGCGCCCTCAATATATTCTCCTTTTAAAAATCCCCAAAAAGCAAAAGAAAGAAGGACGGTCGTTTTAAAACAGATGCTGGATCATAAATTTATAACACGGGCTCAATATGAAGAGGCTGAAAAGGTACTCCTTCCGTTATCCCCTCATTTCAGAAAGTACGATGCGCCCTATTTTATAGAAACCCTTAGACAGAATCTATACGCAAAATATGGTAATGAACTGTATACTTCAGGGTATAAAATATACTCCACATTAGATTTTAAAATGCAGCAGATTGCTGAAGAATCAGTCAAGACAGGTATTTCCTCTATAGAGAAAAGAGCAAGACCGGGTGTAGAAGCAGCCCTGATAGCTATAGATATACGGTCAGGACATATAAAGGCAATGGTAGGTGGATCTAATTTCTGGAAGAACCAGTTTAACAGGGCAACACAGGCATTAAGACAGCCCGGTTCTGCGTTCAAACCCTTTGTATATATTACTGCGATTGAAAGCGGAATGACATCAGAGGAAAAAATAAATGATTCGCCCATCTCATTTAAAGGTTCAAGGCCAGGCCTCAGGTGGTGTCCTCAAAACTATGGTGGCAAATACTATGGAAGCGTTACACTGAAGACTGCGCTCGCAAAATCCCTGAATGCTGCAACTGTGAGATTAGCAGCCAAATCAGGAATAATCAATATTATAGAAATTGCAAAAAGGCTTGGAATAAAAAGTGATCTTCAACCTTATTTGCCCCTTGCAATTGGAGCATCTGATGTTACCCTGATAGATATAGTTTCAGCTTATTCAACATTTACTTCAGGATACAGGGCAAAACCGATATTGTGCGAAAGAATACTTAACAGAGATGGCATAGTTATTGAGGAGACAAAACCAGTTTTAGAAGATTTACTATCTAAAGAAGATGTGGATGAGCTGAAGATTCTTCTGCAGGCTGTTGTTGAAGAGGGAACTGCACAGAGTGCAAAAGAGCTAAAAAGACCTGTTTATGGAAAGACGGGCACAACTAATGATTACACAGATGCCTGGTTTATAGGATTTGATGACAGGCTTGTTGTAGGTGTCTGGGTTGGAAGGGATGACCATACACCGATTGGCTTAAAAGAGACAGGTGCAAGGGCAGCCCTTCCGATATGGGTCGAATTTATGAAAAAAGTGCCTCTACAAACTCTTTCGGATCAAAATCTCTGAGGTCATCGATTCCCTCACCAACTCCTATAAGCCTAATAGGAATACCAAGTCCTTTCTTTATTGCTAAAATAATCCCGCCTTTTGCTGTACCGTCAAGTTTTGTCAGGGCAATACCAGTTACACCAATCGCCTCATTGAAAAGGTCTGCCTGCCTTAATGCATTCTGGCCGGTAGTTGCATCAACGACAAGAAGAATCTCTTGAGGTGCATCGGGCATTGCCTTTTCAATAATCCTCCTCACTTTTTTTAGTTCTTCCATAAGATTGCTTTTTGTATGCAGCCTTCCAGCGGTATCTACTATAACAATGTCTATGCCTCTATTCTTCGCTGCTTTTATAGCATCAAAGGCAACCGCAGCCGGATCCGAACCATGCTGGTGTTTAACAAGTTGAGCATCAGCCCTTTTTGCCCATATCTCAAGCTGTTCAATTCCAGCAGCCCTGAATGTATCACCTGCAGCAAGCAAAACAGAAAATCCCTGGGCGTAAAACCTGCTTGCAAGCTTTCCGATCGTTGTTGTCTTGCCAACGCCATTTACTCCAACAGCAAGGATCACAAATGGCCTATTTCCGTAGACCACAATAGGCTGCGAATGCCCAAGACTAGCTAACATCTCTTTTTTCAATAGTTCTTTTACAGAATCTGCATCTCTAACTTCTCCCTTATCTACTTTTTTCCGTATCACTGCCATTATATCTTCGGCAGCCTTTGTTCCGATATCAGATGTAATCAATATCTCTTCGAGTTCTTCCAAGGTTTCTTCGTCAATCTTACGGCCTGTAAATATAGATTCGACTTTTTCTATAAAGCCTTTTCTCGTCTTTGTTAGACCATCTTTAAGCCTTTCAAAAAAACCCATTAATCCTCCTTTTTGTAAATAAATAGTGGAATGAGTGGCACACGTGGATTAAAAGGCCTCGATCCTCTTTAATGCGTTGAGAAAATTATCAATGAGCAGAGGATTAAAGTCCCTTCCTGCTGACTCTTTCATAAGTCCGATTATAGTTTGTATATCAAGTGCCTTTCTATAAGGCCTTTCAGTCCTCATGGCATCAAAGAAGTCTGATATAGCAACCAGTTGGCTTATCAGGTGTTGTTTTCTTCCACGTCTCTTTGTGTCCGGATAGCCACTGCCGTCAAACTTCATGTGATGCTCAAATACAGCGATTATGGCAAGTTTAGGTGCGTCCTGTAATGTACTAAGATATACTGCTCCGTGGATTGGATGTTTCTTCATCTCATTCCATTCCGACCCGTCGAGTGTTGTCCGTTTTTCAAGCACTTCCTTCGAAACAAACATCTTTCCAACATCATGCAGCAACCCTGCAAGCCCTGCATCATAAAGATGTTCGCCCCTTAAGCCAAGGGTTTCTGCCTGAAAAAGTGTCAGGGTTGAAACGTTTGCGGTGTGCACATATGTATATTCACTATAAGACTTTAGAGGACTCACAATGCGAAGTACATTTGATTCTCTTTTTAGAGCTACAATAAAGCCTATGACTGCCTCTTCCAAACTACGGATGTCCAGGCTCTTAAATCTTGAAAGTCCTTGATAGGTATCCTTAATCAGGGATATATTTTTATCTATTAGGGCTGAAGTTTCTGTTTCTATAGACTTGAACATCACTTCAACTGTTCCTGCCAATATGTGGTCGCTACAACTTGGAGTCTCCTCTTTTAAGACCAGCTCTGATATGAATTTCTGAAGCTCCTCAGTGGTGACCCCCTTTTTGATTATAATCTTCTCAACCCCATTTGCTCTAAGTCTTTTTTTGAGGCTTTCTATATGAATGCCTTTTTCAGTAATAGGGGTCTCATTGAATATGAGATTCTTCCCGATGTAAGTGATACTGAATGTGTCGTCAATAAAGAGGTTATCTAAGATGTTAATGGCTTTATCTGAAAGCTCAATGACAGCTTGGTGCTCTTTTGAGTACAGTGCAACGTTAGACATTGCAGTTACTATGCAAGATATGAACTCTGAAAGCTTATCTAACACTTCCTTCATGCTTCGTTATATTCCATGGGAATGTTATCCCTCAGGAGATTTTCGCTAATAGACCTTATCTCTTTGTTTCTGGAGTTAGCGCCAAGTTCAAGAAGGGGTCTTATAGCTTCGCGCGGATAGCTTTGAATGGTTCTGAAGATTTCGACCTTCAACTCATCAAATATCCCTCTATAAAACAGGGCCTTTGAATTATATACTTTCTTAAGCGGATCTATTGCCCTCGGATCACCTATCTCTGCGAGAGCCTTTACAATCGAGACCTTATAACGGGATTCAGTGCCGAACATATCTTTCTTTACAAGTAGCTCAATAAGATATGGCACTACATCTTTGACCTTATAAGCGCCTGCAAGCAGTACAGCCTGTTGTCTTAGCTCAAAGTTCTTACTTCTCAGGTAGTGCTTCAGGTAGGATGGAGCTATACGGGCGTCGAACTCCAACAATGTTTTTAACGCCTCAATACATATTTTATTGTTTTTATATTTGGCCAATCTTTTTATGTGATTTAAGCATTGCTTCAGGTATTTTCCCCCGCCGCATTCCCTGAGAAGATATATCATATTTCTTACAACATACCACCGCTCGTCATTTAGCCTTCTTACAGCCTCAGGGATTACATCGCTTCCAAAAGTTGAAAGCACATACAGCAGGAATTTTCTTACAGAGGGGTCACTCTCTGTTGAAAGGGCATCAAGCAAAGGGCTTAAGAGGTATTGTTTCAAAACCCTTGCGAGTCTTACCGCACCTTCTCTGTCATATCTGCCCCAAAATTTAAGTGCTTCTACGAGCCTCGAAATAAATTGGTCCGAGCGATAAAAGTAATCAAGCATACTTGAAGCCTCAACTTTAAACCTCCCGCTTAGTGAGTGCGAATAGATGGCATTATAGATATCGCAGAGTTCCTGAAACCTGCCAGTCTCCAAAAAAGCATTTGCAAGTTCTGAAAGCTTTGTGAGCAGATTTAAACAATCCGTATTGTTTATGGAATCCGACTCAAGAAGCTCAAGCATCGTTTCAGATATGTTTAAGTCTATTACCTTTTCTCCACATTCCTGTCTGAATGTTTCTGACAAAGGGCCTTCTTCTGCTTCAAAACCTCTAAGCATCATCTCGAGGTCCCTCTTGTACTGCTCACTGACAAAGAGATACGACCTCTCTTGTAAAAGCTCGGCTATGTTTCCATCTATCTCTATATCATCTACTATAGTCTTCCCCCTGCCTAAATCTGATAAGAATTTACCTTCGGATTTTGCTGTTGTGAGCTTAGTAAGGACATTCATTAGACTTTCTGGTATTTCTAAAGATTCTTTGTTAAAGACTTCGAGTACCCTCTGTATGTCTTTCTCTGTCATCTCTGCCAGAGCTTCAATTTCTGCAGTTTCTGAAAGGGAGCTGCGGAATGCCCTTTTGAGGAACTGGGATTTGAGTTCCGGACTAAGATTGTATATGAATGATAAAAATCTATCAAATGTTTCCTTGTTTAATCTGAGATGTCCTTTTCTTCTTAGATATGTGGAGATAACCCTGTCATATGTTTCATCAGGTGTATCCTCTGATATGTGGCTGTTTATAAATACAGCGATCTGCTCGGGAGGAATAGTAAGGATTATACCCTCGGCTTCATTTTCTGCAAGTTTTCCTTTAAGCAGACCGTATACATAATCCTCCCAGAGCTTTGATTCTAAAGCGCCAGGTTTGAAGGCCCCCTGCATAAAATCGAATTTGGAAAAGTCTATCAAGCCTATCTGTATGTGTCTGATACCCCTTTTTTCTGCGTTTTCAAGTAATGCCTTTCCAATAGGTCCTTCACGCATTGTTATAAGCTCGTGCAGGGAGACAAGTTCCTCAACTTCAAGTCCATTATAGAATGTAATGGCTGCCAAACCTTTGTCATGAAGGCTAAGGGCAAACTCTGAAAAGACAGGGTTTTTTTTATCAAGGGTATATTCATCGATAACCAAAGTGTTTTTGGCGATACCCAGAGTTATACTGCTTCTTATCTCGAAGAGATTTTTAAGAAGATCAAAAGCTCTATTAATGGACTCCTTTGCAATAGGATGATCTGGCGGATATAGCCCTATGCTTCTTCTTGATATATTAAGCTCTATAACCGCCTCTGAAAGGAGTCTGGCGTCAATCGGAAGTTTTTTCTGTTTTTTTTCTTCTTCCATGGCGGAGCTTCTGTGCTGTATATATCTTACTTTATATTTTTTTGATTTGGAAGGGAGATGTCATTTTTTCTCTTTTGACAGTTAATTACTTCCTTTTATATACTTTCAATAAATAGTCAATAAGGAGGAAGCTAATTATGGATTTTGGAATGAAAAACAGGCTGTCACGTATTATTAAACCAAAAACAGGAAAAACTGTCATGCTCGCAGTTGATCATGGTTACTTTCAGGGACCTACAACGGGTTTGAGAGATTTTAAAAAAGGCGTTACACCCTTGATTCCCCATGCAGACTGCCTATTCATAACAAGAGGTATGCTCAGAACCAGTGTTGACCCCGGAAGCGATGTTTCAATATGCCTCAGGGTCTCTGGCGGCCCAAGTATTCTTAGAGAGTTATCCAATGAAGATATTACTACATCTATGGAAGAGGCTATAAGGCTTAATGCCTTCGGTGTTGGTATGTCTATCTATGTTGGTGCAAGCAATGAAGATAGAACTATATCAAATCTTGGCAGATTGGTTAACGAGGCAGAGAGGTACGGAATGCCTGTGCTGGCTGTAACAGCAGTAGGCAAGGAAATGGGAAGAGATGTACGATATCTCGGACTTGCGTGCAGGATGGCAGCGGAGATTGGAGCCCATTTCGTTAAAACATATTATTGTGAAGATTTTTACAAGGTTGTTGAAGGGTGTCCAGTTCCTATTGTTATGGCTGGAGGCAAAAAGATACCTGAAAGGGATGCATTGCAGATGACAGCAAACGCTGTCAAAGAGGGAGCTTCAGGGGTTGATATGGGCAGAAATATTTTCCAGAGTGACAATCCTGTTGGTATGATCAAGGCAGTAAGAGCTATCGTTCATAAAGGCGCATCTGTAGATGAGGCATTCGAGATTTACTCAAAGAAATAGACTTTTTTCTTTGTTGTAATCTAAAGAGATATTCATACAAACAAATTGAAGCAAAGGAATATTGAACTATCAATTTTAAAAACCTACATAGTTAAATGTCATTCCAGCTTGTCTGGAATCTTTCTTAACAACAACCCCTGTCCCCTTTACTAATTTACTAAAGAGGATAAGAATGATTCTGGACAAGCCAGAATGACAGAATGGAAAAATGAAAGTAGCCGTTTATTATAGCAATGATGATATAAGGATTGAGGAACGCCCAAAGCCTCATATATCCAGTGGTGAAATTTTGGTAAAAATGAAGGCTTCGGGAATCTGCGGAACCGATGTTATGCAATGGTACAGGATAAAGAAGTCGCCCTGTATTCTGGGTCACGAGATGGCAGGCGAAATTGTAACTACTGGAAAGGGAGTAAAGGGGTTTAAAAAGGGTGATAGGGTATTTGTATCTCACCATGTCCCATGTTACAAATGCCGTTACTGTGTTCAAGGCAATCATACCGCCTGTGAATCGCTTCACATCGGCAATTATGACCCGGGAGGATTTTCGGAATTCATAAGGGTTCCTGAAGAGAATGTCAGATTCGGAACATTTCTTCTTCCTGAGGGAGTGACTTTCGAGGATGCTACACTGATTGAACCTCTGGGATGCGTAGTCGCTGGACAGAATCAATTAGGATTGAAGGAAGGTCAATCTGCCTTGATAATAGGCTCTGGTGTTTCAGGAATTTTACATATTCAATTGGCAAAGATGAAAAAAGTAAAGGTTATAGCTATAGATATCAATGAATATAGACTGAATAAAGCCCTGGAATTTGGTGCTGATTATGTAATTAATGCAAGTAAGTATTCTGTGGATGAACTGAGAAGTATTAACAATGATACGCTGGCAGACATTGTTATTGTCTGTGCAGCTGCAAAACAGGCAGCAGATAATGCCATATCCTCCGTTGATAGTAAGGGAAAGATTCTCTTTTTTGCTGTACCAGATGCTGATATTGTCATTCCATCACTTAGATTCTGGAGAGATGAGATAACTTTAACATTTTCATATGGTGCAGCCCCTGATGACCTTAAGGAGGCGATAGGATTGATTGACAGCGGCAGGATTAACGTAAGAAAGATGATAACACACAGAATTCCACTTTCTGCTATTGGACAAGGTTTTAAATTAGCCTCAGAGGCAAAAACCTCTTTGAAGGTTATCGTGGTTGCTTTGAAAAAATGCTCAGAAAGTGTTAAATTATTGTCAATATAAGGAGGCAATCAATCTAATGAAAAGAATACCTATAACGCCTGGGGGCTATCAAAAGCTTCAGGAAGATCTTAAAAGACTTCTGAAGGTTGACAGACCCAAAAATATAAGAGACATTGCAGAAGCAAGGGCTCACGGTGACCTTTCTGAGAACGCAGAATATCATGCTGCCAAGGAAAGACAGTCTTTTATAGAGGGAAAGATACAAGAACTAAAAACTAAACTTGCGCTTGCAGATGTTATAGATCCGGCAAAGATTTCCCAGGGGAGTGTTGGATTCGGTGCAAAGGTTAAGGTAGTTGACCTTTCCACTGAGGAAGAAAAGACATTTATGCTCGTTGGCCCTGACGAGGCAGATGCAAAAAATGGCAGGATATCTATAAGCTCTCCTGTGGGAAGAGCTTTACTTAAAAAGGAAGTTGGTGATGTAGTAAATATTAAGGCGCCTGCGAGAACCATAGAGTACGAGATATTAGAGATCAACTTTGAGTAGGTATTTCAAGGCAAAAATAATAAATAACCTTCCCTTGAATAATAAAAATAGCCTTCTTTCTATAGAGCCTTTGGAATCAATAATTAACCCGGATCCAGGACAGTTCTATATGCTAGAAGTTGGCAATTCATATGATCCCTTGCTGAAAAGACCCTTCAGCTACTTCAGAAAAACATCAGATGGCATTCAGTTCTTATATGCTGTAAGAGGCAAAGGGACTTCATTAATGAAAGATTGCAAGCCGGGGAGAATCATAAATATAATAGGACCTCTCGGCATTGGATACCCAAAACCCCAAAAGGGATTTACACCGTTACTTGTTGCTGGCGGAACTGGCATCGCATCCATTTTCCCTTTTGCTGAAAAACTTGGGGAAAAAGCATATGTGTTCTACGGTGCAAGATGTAAAGATGAACTTTTAATGCTGAATGAAATAAAAAGTTTGGAGAACAAACTTTTTATTTATACAGATGACGGCTCAGATGGAAGAAAAGGCACCATCACATATGCCTTAAATGAATTTTTAATTCATAATTCGTTACCCACTTATCATTATTTATTATATGCCTGTGGCCCTAGGCCAATGCTTGAAGCTTTATTACAGATTGCTAACGATAATTGCATAAAGGGATTTGTTTCACTGGAAGAAAATATGGCCTGCGGACTTGGCGCATGCATGGGATGTGCAGTTAAAGTCAGAATTCAAAATTCAAATCCCTCCTTACCCCCCTTTTCTAAAGGAGGGCGTGGGGGGATTACCAAATCCGGATTTGTTTACAAAAGGGTCTGTAAGGAAGGGCCAGTATTTCCGATAGAGGAGATTGTATGGATTTGAGTGTTCACATAGGTCATCTTAAACTAAAAAACCCTGTTATGACCGCCTCGGGGACATTTGGCTACGGTGAAGAATATTCTGAGTTTGTTGACCTGAACATGCTCGGCGCTGTTGTTGTCAAAGGAATATCATTAGAGCCGATGGAGGGAAATGCTTCTCCAAGGATATGTGAAACGCCATGCGGCATGCTTAATGCAATTGGCCTTCAGAATATCGGGTTGAAAAGATTTCTAAAAGAGAAGCTGCCTTATCTGAGAAAATTTGATACAAGAGTTATAGTCAACATACTCGGAGAAACACCCCATGAATATGTGAAGCTATCTAAGGCCATTGATGATGCAGGTGCAGATGGGATAGAACTGAATGTATCATGTCCAAATGTAAAAAAGGGAGGGATTATCTTTGGAACTGATAAGAAGGCACTCGCAAGGCTTATATCAAAGGTGCGACGATCTGTAAAGAAAGCAATTCTAATCACAAAGTTATCTCCAGGCATATCGAATATTCAGGAATTCTCTAAGATAGCAGAAGATGCAGGCAGTGATGCTATATCACTTATAAACACCGTACAGGGGATGGCTATTGATACTGAGACATGGAAACCAAAACTTGCAAATATCACAGGCGGTCTATCAGGTCCTGCTATCAAACCGATCGCTGTAAAAATGGTCTGGGAGGCAGCCAAAGCGGTCAAGATTCCAGTTATCGGTATTGGCGGTATAATGAATGCGGAAGATGCGATAGAGTTTATTCTTGCAGGCGCTACAGCTGTAGAAGTAGGCACTGCTAATTTTGTGAATCCGCGGGCAACCACTGATATTATTAGCGGAATAGAAGCATATTTAAAGAAAAAGGCAATTCATGATATAAGAAAAGTTATCAGTGGCCTGAATGGAACCTAGTCCCATAATAACCTTAACAACTGATTTTGGCTATAAAGACCCCTTCGTTGGGATTATGAAAGGGGTAATACTTAATATAAATCCTTTTGCCAATATAATTGATATCACCCATGGTATAAGCCCGCAGAACATTATGGAAGCAGCCTTTACGATCGAAACGAGCTTTGCATCCTTTCCTTCTAAAACAATACATGTCGTTGTTGTTGACCCGGGTGTGGGTTCTGTTCGTAGACCCATCCTTGTAATAACATACAACTATTATTTCGTAGGCCCTGATAATGGTATTTTTTCTCAGATTTATAACTTAAATGAAAGCCTTAATGTTATACATCTTACAGCAGAACATTATTTTATGCCACGGATAAGCTCAACCTTCCATGGCAGGGACATATTTGCCCCTGCATCTGCATGGCTATCAAAGGGTATAAATGTTTCAAACTTCGGCGACCCTATCGATGACTATGTGAACATACCGATACCTGTTCCGGTAATGCCAACGAAAAATATAATCGAAGGAGAAGTAATCTATATAGATCGTTTTGGGAATGTGATGACAAATATAAAAACACAGAAAATCGACGAACTTCTTGGCAGCAAACCAGAAGGAAAATTTAGAGTTATAGTTAGAGGCAGCGAGGCACCTTTAAAGAACTATTATTCAGAGGCTGCAGACAATAGGCTTTATTCGTTAATAAATAGTTTTGGTTATATCGAGCTTTTTGTAAAGAAAGGTAATGCATCATCAGATTTTGGTATAGCGGTCGGCGAAAAGGTTGGAGTTATATTGACTTAAAACTATATAGTATACTTCTGATGAGATGAAAATAATAAAATGAATGAAATTATGCCTTTAAAATAGCCTTATCCCGTATTTTCTAGTAATATGGACAAAAAACGGGCACTGTCTGAATCACAAAAATAGAAATTGCAATTCATCAGAATTGTTTAAGATGTTTTACCCCAATAACAGGAGGTTAGCATGGGAAGGTCAAAGGACAGCGCGGTAGTTTTTGCGCTAAATGCAAAAGAACTAAAGTTAAAGACCGTATGGGAGAGGTTTGAGGCGCAGCTTCCTCAGTGTGGTTTTGGAGAGACAGGCCTTTGCTGCAGACACTGTATGCAGGGGCCTTGCAGGATCGATCCGTTTGGCGAAGGTCCTCAAGTGGGTATATGTGGCGCAAACGCAGGCGTTATGGCTGCGCGAGGAATTTCGAGGGCGGTTGCTGCAGGCGCCGCATCACACAGCGGTCATGCAAAGCACATAGCCCATACGCTTCTTAAGTCAGCGACGGGCGAGGCGCCTGATTATCCTATTAAGGATGTGGCAAAGCTAAAGGCTGTAGCTATGAGAATTGGAGTGAGTGTGGATAACAGAGATATAAAGGAGATAGCAGGCGATGTAGCAAGGAAGGCCTTAGAGGAATTTTCAGAAAAGGAATCACCACTCACATGGGCTGCTACCACTGTGACAAAAGGACGCATCGACACCTTTCTTAAATATGGTGTTGTTCCCACAGGAATAGATAGCGCAGTATCTGAAGTAATGCACAGGACAACGTATGGTGTTGATGCAGACCCCGTAAATATCCTTCTCGGCGCTGTAAAATGTGCCATTGCTGATTATACTGGCTGCCACATAGCCACAGACCTTTCAGATATCCTCTTCGGCACGCCCAACCCAGTAATAACAAAGGCAAACCTTGGAGTTCTAAACAAAAACGCCGTCAACATAGCCCTTCATGGACATAATCCTCTTTTAAGTGACATAATAGTTCAAGTTTCTTCCGAAAGAGAACTCACTGAAAAAGCAAAGTCAGCAGGCGCTTCTGAAGGCATCAACCTGGTCGGTATCTGTTGCACAGGCAATGAGGTGATGATGCGGCATAAGATTCCACTTGCAACGAGTTCTGTCTCACAAGAAACAGCTATCTTGACCGGAGCGGTGGATGCGATGGTCGTGGATTATCAATGCATAATGCCTTCTATACAAAGCATTGCAGAATGTTATCACACGAAGGTTATCACCACCATGCCGATCTCCAGGATATCCAATGCAATGCATATAGAGTTTGAGGAATCAAACGCAAAGGAAAGCGCCAGAAAGATAATAGAAACTGCAATCGAAGCATTTAAGAAAAGAGACTCCAACAAGGTAAATATACCTAACATATCGAGTACAGCATTTGCAGGCTTTTCTCAGGATGCGATCATCAAAGCGCTCTCTCTGGTAAATAGCGAAGACCCTTTGAAACCTCTTATAGACAACATCATTGCAGGCAATATCTATGGCGTTTGTCTTTTTGCCGGCTGCAACACGGTAAAGGTTACACAGGATGCCAATTATATTGCAATGATAAAGGAGCTCGCAAAGAACAACGTGCTCATACTGGCAACAGGCTGCGCATCAGGATCATTTGCAAGGCACGGGTTTATGACGCCCGAGGCTACAGAAGAATATGCCGGAGATGGGCTTAAAGCTGTGCTAAGGGCAGTAGGTAAAGCAGCAGGCATTGGAGGGCCGCTGCCCCTTGTTCTTCATATGGGTTCATGCGTTGATAACTCAAGGGCTGCAGATGTCGCAGTTGCTGTTGCAAATAAGCTCGGCGTTGATATAGATATGCTTCCGATTGTCGCCTCTGCCGCCGAGCCAGTGACAGAGAAGGCTGTTGCGATAGGAACATGGGCTGTGGCTGCAGGTCTGCCAACGCATCTGGGCATCATGCCGCCTGTTGTAGGCAGTTCAACAGTTACCAATATACTTACCGCTGGTGTGAAGGATATGTTTGGTGGGTATTTCATAGTTGAACCGGATCCGATAAAGGCCTCTGAAACCCTTATTGGTGTCATGAAACAAAGGCGTAAGGCCCTTGGTCTTTCAGCCTAGGGGGGCAACATGAACCAGATATTTGTTAGACCTGAAAGGTGTATGGGATGCAAGAGTTGTGAAATTGCATGTGCAGTGCAACATTCAAAGGGGAAGACCTTGCTTTCGGCAATCTTGGAAAGTCCTCCTCCGATGAAGAGGCTCTTTGTTGAGTCTACCGAACAAATCAGGATGCCGGTTATGTGCAGACACTGCGAGGACGCGCCATGTCTGAATGCATGCATAACAGGTTGTCTTTACAGGGATGACAAAGGCTTTGTAAGGAGAAAGAAAGAACGGTGCATTGGCTGCTGGACGTGCATAATGGTTTGTCCCTTTGGCGTTATATCAAGGGACAAAAACAAGCACATCGCTGTCAAATGTGATAGATGCCATAAACTCGATGTGCCAGCTTGTGTATCTGCATGCCCAACTAAGGCTCTCGTCCTTGTGGATATCGATACCTTGACGAAAGAAAGAAGAATGCAGGTAATTTCAAAAGAAATAGAGGCGGGATAAACAGATGTCTATGCTCATCATAGGAAGCGGCGCCGCTGCGCTCTCAGCAATAAAGGCTATAAGGTCCAATGAACCGGAGGTGAAAATCAGACTTATCACTAATGAAGACCCGCCTTTTTACTATAGGCCCATGATTCCATTAATTATTGATGGTTCAAGGACTACGGAGGACATAAAGCTGACCTTTGATCCTGTGGAGAGATTCGATGTAGAACTGGTACATGGAACCGTTGTCACTATAAATAGTGACTCAAGAACAGTAAGTCTCTCTGATAGCAGAACCCTGAGCTATGAAAAACTACTCATAGCATCCGGAAGCAGTCCCGTGATGCCCGAGATAGAAGGCATTAAGGGTGAAGGGGTTTTTACACTCAGGACGATAGAGGATGCCCTCAAGATTCGGGCCTATTGTGAAAATTCCCCAAAAGTGGCTGTTGTTGGCGGAGGTTTTGTTGGAATCAAGGTATCGGCGGCGCTTATACAGAAAGGCATTAAAGTAACGATAATAGAGCAACTCCCTTTCATACTCTATCCATGTGCAGACAGGATTTCTGCAGAGATCCTGTCTGCACGGCTTAAAAAGGCGGGCATAGAGATAATCACAGGTGAAAGGGTAACCGCGATATGCAGAGACAAAGGTAGAGTAAAGGGTTTAAGGCTTAGCTCTAAAAAGGTTGATGCAGACATGGTGATCGTCGCTGCTGGCGTAAAACCTAACGCGGAATTCTTAGATGGAAGCAGTGTTCGATTCGATAGAGGCATACTCGTAGATGAATACCTACAGACGTCGGTGGCTGATGTTTATGCAGCAGGAGACGTGGTGCAATACAAGGAACTGATAACCGGGGCTACGGCAGTAGGCGCACTCTGGTGTAATGCTCCTGAGATGGGAAAGGTAGCAGGTTCAAACATGTCAGGTAGCAAGGTTCTCTATGAAGGGCTACTTCCGGCAATGCATGCATCAGATATAGAAGGCATCGCATTTATATCTGTTGGTATCATCGATGATGAATCAGGTGAATACGAGGTTTACTCATACAGAGATGGAGAAAACTATAGGAAGATCCTCTTTGGCGGTGAAAGGATTGTTGGATTCCTGCTAACAGGAGACATAAGCAGGGCAGGCATATTCACAAATTTGCTCAAAAATCGGATACCTATTGGTGGTAAACTTAAGGATGAAGCCATTAATAAAACACTTCATTATATACGGTTTCATAAGTGATCGGATAAAAAAGCTTATCAAGTATCAGGTAACATTATAACTCTTTCCAAAGATATTGGTCGATGTTTTCTATTTGGGCAAACAAGAAGATGAGAAAGGATTTTCAGTTTTAGGAACATGGATTTATAGGAGATATTTTTAGAAATAATACATTGAGCCGAATTATGGGTGGTAGTCCGGTTTAACTGTAAGGTTTCTCAGTCTTAAAACTCAAGCCCTGATACTGCATAGTTATGTGACGACCGCACTTATGTTGCTGGACGATTAGTTTATTCGGGCAGCAAATTATCTTTCTGTTTTCCAGTTGCATACGAACCAAAAAGCACCACCGATACAAGATTCTTCCCAAACAGTGCTTTTATATCTTTTGTTATCCTGTCGATCACTTTTACCTCTTTTACAAATTTTACCATGTAAAGCTGCTGTCGTATTTAATTTAAATCTTTGAGGCTCTTGCAAAAGTCCCAAAACAGGACAATTTGTCATTTCGAGTGAAACGAGAAATCTTTTATAATCAATGGGGTATAAGATTCCTCACCTTCGTTCGGAATGACAATCTGTGACTTTT
>Ga0172371_10007314_pt1 | contig 15776 bp, 13 predicted proteins | sample Lak12m_FD_114543 | JGI IMG/M metagenome (GOLD analysis project Ga0172371, IMG submission 114543) | Freshwater microbial communities from Kabuno Bay, South-Kivu, Congo - kab_022012_12m | ecosystem: Environmental > Aquatic > Freshwater > Lake | place: Democratic Republic of the Congo: South-Kivu... | reverse complement strand
GTTGCCGCTACTTTACCAAAAACGGGGATACCGGATGCCTCCGGCGCATTAAAGGGCGGGGATTATTGGAAGGCGGATGAGCAGTTAAGCCGAAGCGAGATAAAAGTTGAAAACCAAATAACCGGATATTTAAAACAACAAACAGCTCTTTTAAAAGATGAAAATATAAGCCCTGAAGATTTTGCCAGCGGGATGCAGGCTTTGGATACGAAACTGGCAATAGCTCATCAGGAAATGATAAACCTGGAAAATAAGGCTCCTTTTAATCAGGAAGGAGCTGTGCAAGCCGATATCGCGCGCGAAAATAAGCTGGTAAATGATTATAAAGCCCTGGCTCAGGGGTGGGCAGATGGCGGAGCAGTAAGAGTCGCCGGAGATGATGCGGAAGGTTTTACGGGCAGGAGAAGTTCGGTAGCGCCGCCAGGTGGAAGCGGGAATGTAACTGTACCGCAATCCACAGCTCCGAAGGCAGATATTAATGCTGCGCAGGGAGGTATATGGGAGGATCCTGCAACAGCTGCTTATTATCCAAAACCGCCAAAATTGACCTATCCTTCACAGCAGCCTGCACCCGCAGCGCCTGCGTTAGAAGGAACATCAGAAACAATTAGGCAGTTTGTGGACCCGACTAATTCTCTGCAACAGCAGCCTGTACCCGCAGCGCCTAATCCAGAATCATCAACATTAAACAAAGTTGGAAATGCTGTAAGTTGGCCTTTTGAAGGAACCTGGGCGAGCTGGCCTTTTGGCAGCAAAGAGACAGCGGTAGAACAGCAATCTGGGCCAGTGATCCCCACAATTAGTAATTATGCCCCGAAGGAAACAGCGGGAAGCATAAGGGAAGATCATGGCGCAGTAGAAGTGTATAAGGGTATGAATTTCGCACCGTAAAAGGCATTAAGACCGTTTCTATTTGGTTCTTTAACCGGCACTTTTGGGAAGTGCCGGTTTCTTTTTATCCTTGACCCTCCCCCGCACATATTATATAATAATTTCTCCTGCCTAAATATGCGCCGCTTTACAGAGGCGAAAGACTATGGATGCCAGGAATAAAAGAAATTTTATTTTATTAGGCCATGCCCAGTCCGGAAAAACTACGCTCGCCGAAAGCCTGCTTTATTTCTGTAAGGCCACCAACCGCAAGGGCAGGGTGGAGAATGGTTCAACCGTAAGCGATTACGGCTTTGATGAGATAGAGAGAAAAAACTCCATCAATTCAAGCTTCCTGTTCTGCGACTATCAAGGTTTCCGCATTCAGATCATTGATGCCCCGGGTTATGCCGATTTCTTCGGCGAGGTTATCTCCGGTTTACGTGCCGTAGATGCCGCGGTCATCGTGGTTGACGCCTCAAGCGGTGTCCAGGTCGGCACTGAGCGGGCCTGGGAGGCCCTGGAAGAGGTAGGATTACCCTGTATGATCTTTATCAATAAAATGGATAAGGAGGGTGCAGAGGTTAACAAGGTTCTTGCCGACATAAAGAGCAGGCTATCCAAGAACTGCGTGATAATCGAATCATTGGAGGATCCGCTATTAATGGAGGCCATTGCCGAAAGCGATGATAAGCTTCTTGAGAAATACCTTTCGGTGCTGCGGCTTTCAATAGACGAGATAAAGAGCGGCTTGGCCGAAGCAGTGCATAAGCGCAAGCTTTTCCCGGTAGTCGCCGGCTCCGGCCTTACGGATAAGGGGATAAAAGACCTGTTGGATGACATCATGCAATATCTGCCTAACCCACTGGAGAGGGTTCCTGTGCTTGCGGCTGATCCCTCTAAGCCGGAAGAGAAAAAGGAGATAATTCTTAGTCCCGAAGCGCCATTCTCCGCTTTCGTCTTCAAGAACATTTCTGATCCTTACGTAGGGCAGCTTAGCTTGTTGCGGGTTTTCTCCGGAAAGCTTGCCTCAAATACCGGTTTTTATAATGTAACTAAGAGGGCCAAGGAGAGGATCGGGCAAATTTATATGCTGCAGGGTAAAGAGCAGCGGCAGCAGGAGGAGGCATCTTGTGGGGATATCGTGGCTATCGCTAAATTAAAGGAGACCGGGGTTAGCGATTCCTTAAGCTCGGATAAGCAGCAATTCTTATTTGAGGGGATGGTTTTTCCCGAACCGGCAATATCATCCTCGGTAAAACCCAAATCCCGCGAAGATGAAGAAAAGATCTCAAGCGCCCTGCATAAACTTTGCGCCGAGGACCCCACATTTAAAGTAACCCATGACCCCCAGACCAAAGAGTTGATCGTCTCCGGTCTTGGCGACCTGCATCTTGATGTTATGGTAGGCCGGATGAAAAAAAGATTTAATGTGGCGGTGGATTTAGGCACTCCCAAAGTTTCCTACAAAGAAACCATTTCAAAGAGCGCTAAGGTCCAGGGAAAATTCAAGCGGCAATCCGGAGGCCGCGGCCAGTATGGTGACTGCTGGATCACCGTTGAGCCATTAGAGAGGGGCAAGGGCCTGGAATTTGTGGATAAAATATTCGGAGGGGCGATCCCCAGGAATTTTATCCCTTCAGTTGAAAAAGGAGTGCGCCAGGCAGCCGCAGAAGGCGCGGTAGCAGGTTACCCTATCGAGGATATCCGGGTTACCCTGGTTGACGGCTCCTATCATGAGGTAGATTCCTCGGATATGGCCTTTCAGATCGCAGGCGCCATGGGCTTGCGAAAAGCGGTAAGTGAAGCAGGTCCGGTATTATTAGAGCCGATCATGGATGTGGAGGTGAGTATACCGGAAGAATCCCTGGGAGGGATCTCGGGGGATATCAACTCCCGGCGCGGAAGGATCATTGGAATGGAGATCAAAGGTAAAACCCAGGTGGTCAAGGCGCAGGCGCCTTTATCGGAGATGTTCAAATACGCCAATGACCTGCGTTCAATTACCGCCGGACGCGGTTCATATACTATGCACTTCTCGCATTATGAAAGTGTCCCGCATAAGATCGCCGCCTCAATTATCAGCCAATATCAAGCCACCAAAAAACACGAGGAAGTTTAGCCCTAGACTTTAAAATCATATGAAGATAAGCGTACTCAGCGTCCCCGGTATTCCTTTGGGAAAACAAAATGTAAAAGACCCCCGCCTGGATCAGGCGGACAAATTAGTCAGCGCCAAAAAAAAGACCTATGTGCAGGTAGAGCTTGTGGGTGAGGAGGCGGCGCAGGATGCGGATGTTATTATGACATTAAAGGAGAGCCGGCTGGACCTGATCCTAAGAGACCTGGATTTTGTGGAAACGCGCTTAAGCCGCGCTCCTGAAACCGGGGAAGGCGCATTGCTGCAGAAATTCAAAAGCGCTCTTGAGAAGGAGGAGTTTCTTTCAGTCCTGGAGCTCTCCCCGGAAGAAAGAGAGCTGGTCTCGGGTTACGGCCTAGTTACCCTTAAGCCCGTAGTGGTCGTGGAAAATAATGAGCTTGAAGATTTGGGGGCCCTATTATTCAAGGTCATTGGCCTAAGCGGTTTTATTTCATTTCTTACCGTGGGGGATAAAGAAAACCGCGCCTGGCTGATCAAGAAAGGCACTACTGCCTGGGAGGCAAGCGGAGCGATCCATTCGGATATCCAAAAAGGCTTTATCCGCGCCGAGATCATCAGCTTTTCTGATTTTATTCAGGCAGGAGGGGAAACCCAGGCCAAACAGGCAGGAAAGATGCGGCTTGAGCCCAAAGAATACGTGATGCAGGACGCGGATCTGGCAAGTTTTCGTTTTAATAAATAGAGGTTTAAGTTAAGGAGGAATAATGGTTAAAATCAAGCGGGCCCTGATCAGCTTATCGGATAAAACCGGGATTGTGGAGCTGGCTAAAGAATTGATTAATTTCGGCGCAGAGATACTCTCTACGGGCGGAACAGCCAAACTCCTGCGGGAGAACAACATTGCGGTGAAGGATGTATCCGAATATACCGGTTTTCCCGAGATGCTTGACGGAAGGGTAAAGACACTGCATCCTAAGATCCACGGAGGCCTGCTTGCCCTGCGCAATAACCAAGAGCATATGAAAACTTTAAAGGAGCAGAATATCGGCCTCATCGATATGGTGGTGGTAAATTTATACCCTTTTGAAAAGACAACCCAAAAACCGGGGGTGGCTATTGAAGAGGTGATCGAGAATATTGATATCGGCGGGCCCTCTATGCTGCGTTCGGCTGCCAAGAACCACCAGTCTGTCGCGGTGATCTGTAATCCCGGCCGCTACGGCCAGGTAATTGCTGAGTTAAAAAAGAACAACGGTTCACTTACCGAGGAGTTAATGCGGGAATTGGGCATTGAAGTTTACGGGCATACCAGTAAATACGATGCCGCAATATATAATTATTTGAGCGGGTATTTTAAGGCAAAAAAAGAAGCAGGGGGCTTTCCCAAAGAGCTTGTCCTGGCCTTTGAAAAAATCCAGGAGCTGCGTTACGGAGAGAACCCGCATCAAAAAGCAGCCTTCTACAGAGAGAAAGGTAAAACCGCGGGCCTGATCAACCTGAAACAATTGCAAGGCAAGGAGCTCTCCTTCAATAATATCCTTGACCTTAACGCCGCCCTTGAATTAGTCAAAGAATTCCAAAAACCCGGCGCGGTTATTGTGAAGCATAACAATCCCTGCGGAGCAGCCGAAGATAAGGATTTAAAAAGCGCCTATTTAAATGCCTGGAAATGCGACCAGCTCTCGGCATTCGGCGGCATCGTCGCTTTAAACCGCAAGCTTGACCTAAATACCGCCAAGGTTGTGGCTAAGAGCGGTTTCTTGGAGTGCATCATTGCCCCGGGATTCGATAAAGAAGCCCTTGTTCTATTCAAAGATAAAAAGAATCTGCGTTTGCTTGAGCTGCCGGATCTAAAACCTATTGATGAGCCGGAGTTTAAGCGGATCGCCGGAGGCATGCTTTTACAGAGCAAGGATTTAGATACGCTGGATATGAATAACCTCAAAGTCGTGACTAAGAAAAAACCGACTAAAGCCCAAATGGAAAGCCTGATCTTCGGCTGGAAGGTGGCCAAGCATGTAAAATCAAATGCCATCATTTTTACCAAAGGCACCAGGACTGTGGGTATCGGCGCAGGCCAAATGTCCCGCGTAGATTCGGTAATGATCGCTAAAAAGAAATCCGGCAATTTGAGCAAAGATTGCTGCCTGGCTTCGGATGCCTTCTTTCCCAAGCCGGATGCCATATCCTGGGCGCATAAAGCCGGGGCCAAAGCAATAATCCAGCCCGGCGGCTCTATTGCCGACAAGGAGATCATCGCTGCCTGCGATAAATACAAGATCGCCATGGTCACCACGGGTATAAGGCATTTCAGGCATTAATGTATGGCCTACCGCAAAGTTTTAGAATACCTGAACTCCTTCGCTGACTACGAAAAAAACCTGAACTATTCCTATAAAGACGCGCTGAAATTAGCGCGCATCCGGAACTTTCTTTCGGCTATAGGAGATCCCCAGGACTCCCTGCGGATCATTCATGTTGCCGGGACAAAAGGCAAGGGCTCAACCTGCGCCTTTACCGCTTACATCCTTAGGGAGGCGGGTTTTAGCGTCGGGCTTTATACTTCACCCCACCTGCATGATTTTAGGGAAAGGATTAGGATCCTTAAACCCTTTCTCCCTGCCCGTAAAAGACAGGCCGGAGATTTTGAAGGGATGATCACTCGGGCCAGCCTATCCTCTTTAGTCAAAGAATTAAAGCCGGCGATAGATAGATATAACCGCCGTTCAAAATATGGAGAGCTTTCATTTTTCGAGGTTTATACCGCGATAGCTTTCTTATATTTTAAGCGGATGAATGTTGATTTTGCGGTCCTGGAAACCGGTTTGGGCGGAAAGCTGGATGCAACCAATGCCGCCGATTCTTTGGGCTGCGGCCTTACCCCCATAAGTTACGAGCACACGCAGAAGTTAGGCAAGACCCTGGCCAAAATTTCCAGGGAGAAGTCAGGGATCATCAAGAAAAAAGGTGCAGTCGTGATTTCCGCCAGGCAGGATAAAGAAGCCAGGCAGATAATTCATAAAAGATGCAAAAGATTTCAGGCAAAGCTTTATGAAGTGGGCAGGCAGATAAATTATTCCGGCTCCGGGATAAATTTTACAGTCAGAGGATTGCGCGGAGTTTATAAAAACCTGCGCATAAACCTGCCGGGAGCTCATCAGATAGCCAATGCCGCTTTAGCTGTAGGCCTGGTAGAAGGTTTAAGTTTTTGTGGTTTTAATGTTCCATCTCCGGCAATACGCCGGGGGCTTTATAATGCTTTTTGGCCGGGTAGATGCGAAGTTATCTCAAAGGATCCTTTGGTTGTTTTGGATGGCTGCCAGAACCTGGCCTCGGCAACTGCCTTGAGATCGGCGGTGAAAAGCAGTTTCAGGTACCGCAAGCTTATTCTAGTTCTGGGGGTATCGGAGGACAAGGATATCTCCGGAATTTGCAGGACACTCAACCCTTTGGCGGATGAGGTCATTCTTACCCGGGCAAATACTCCGCGCGCAGCCGGGGTACAAAAATTATTATCTTATTTTAAAAGGAACCTATATTTGACCCAAAGCGTAAAAGCAGCTAAACTTTTGGCGGAGAGAATAGCGCATAAAGATGACCTGATCCTGGTTACCGGCTCTTTATTCGTCGTGGGTGAATACCGTTATGCTTAAAACCAGCCTTAATGACACGATCGCAGCCATATCTACTCCCATAGGCCAGGGAGGGATCGGCATTGTCCGGATCAGCGGCAAAGATGCCATAAAGATCGCCGCAAGGGTATTTGTTTCTAAAGATAAAAAGAGCCCCGCGCAATTTAAAACCTACACCATGCATTACGGCAGGATAATGGATGGAGCTCAAGTCATCGACGAGGCGATCCTTACCCTGATGCGCTCTCCGAGATCATATACCAGGGAGGATGTGGTAGAGATAAACTGCCACGCAGGATTAGTGGCTTTGCGTAAAGTCCTGGAGCTGGTTGTAGCAGGCGGTGCACGGCTTGCCGAACCCGGGGAATTTACCAGGCGGGCTTTTCTTAACGGCCGTATCGATCTTGCGCAGGCAGAGGCGGTGATTGATGTCATCTGCGCTAAAACTGACTCTGCTTTAAAGATAAGCCAGGAGCAGCTGCAGGGCAGGCTATCGGTTCAGATCAGGCAGATCAGGCAAGGGCTTCTGGATATACTTATGCTTTTAGAGGCGCAGATCGATTTTCCCGAAGAGGGGATCACGGCGACGGAAAAAGAGGGGATCGCGAAAGAAATTTCCGCCAGCCGCGGGAAAATATCCCGTCTGCTTTCCGGCTCCAGGTCTGCCAGGATCTGCAAAGAGGGTATACATCTGGTCATCTGCGGTAAGCCCAATGTGGGCAAGTCCTCGCTTTTGAACGCCCTGCTTAAAAAGGAACGCTCTATTGTAACCAGCGTCCCCGGAACTACCCGGGATACTATAGAGGAGATAATCGATATCAGGGGCATCCCGGTAAGAATAGTTGATACCGCAGGCATAATTGACTCAAAAAGCCTGGTGGCCAGGAAAGCAGTGCAGCGTTCTAAGAAACAGATCGCCCTGGCGGACCTGGTAGTTATGCTCTTTGACGGAAGCAGGCCTTTAAGCAAAGAGGACCACAAGCTTATGGAGAAATTAAAATCCCGCAAGGTCATCCCGGTGATCAATAAAATAGATCTTAAGCAGAGGATAGATAAAGAAATGATCGGTAAGATCTTCCCGGTCTTAGTTGAGCTCTCCGCCAAGAGGTCCAGGAATATTGAACTGCTTGAGGATGCGGTTGCCGGCCAGGTATATAAAGGAACGGTGCATTCTCCGGAGCCGGTTATGGTCAGCAGCTTAAGGCATATCAATTCCCTTAGGGCAGCAGAAAAACTTATTGCAGAAGCAGGCAATTCATTAGATAATAACCTATCTGGAGAGTTCATCTGTCAGGGGATCAAGGATGCCTTGGCTTATTTGGATAATATCTTAGGTAAGGATTACCCGGAGGATCTGCTGGATAAGATCTTTAACCGGTTTTGTATCGGTAAATAGAGGTGTTTATGGATCGCAAGAAAATTGAAAGGGCGGTAAGGGATATCCTGGAGGCTATCGGAGAGAATCCGAAGAAGAAAGATCTTCTGGAAACCCCCCGCAGGGTAGCCGAGATGTATGAAGAGATCTTCTCCGGGATAAAGCAAAACCCCGAGAAAGAGCTTGAGGTAATCCTTGACCAGAAGCACCATGAAATTATCCTGCTGCGCGGCATACCGCTGTATTCTGTCTGCGAGCACCATCTTTTGCCTTTCCTGGGCAGGGCCAATATCGCCTATATCCCTAAAAACGGCAGGGTAACCGGATTAAGCAAACTTGCCCGGGTTGTGGATATCCTGGCGCGCCGGCCGCAGGTGCAGGAGAGGTTAACTACGCAGATCGCCGAGATCGTGATGGGGAAATTAAAGCCTCTGGGGGTCATGGTAGTTATCGAGGCAGAGCATCTTTGCATGTCCATGCGCGGGGTGCGTAAACCCGGGACCATGACGGTAACCAGCGCGGTGCGGGGGATCTTTAAGGAGAATGAAAAGACCCGCTCAGAGGCATTGGCTTTAATGCGCCAATAATAAAATTAAGCATAGGAGTAAGCAAGTGAGAAAAATCCTGGTTTTATTATTTTTTGCGTTTGTTTTATCCGGCTGCGCCACCTACAAATTCCAGAAATCCGGGCCTTCCGCCAGCCAGGGTTACGTGGCCACTTATGACGGCAAGCCCGTTTTAGAATACACTGTCGGGCAGGGAAAATCCCTGCCGCCTGATCTGACTTTAGCCAAAGAGCGTTTTAAGCGCCGCAGGGCAAAGGTTGAATACTACTATAAAAATATGGGCCAGATAAGGTCGCGGATGATGGAGTTCTTCTGGGACCCTCCGGTGATGCTCGTGGATTTCATGTGGGGTGTTGTGCGCTGGCCGTTTATCGCCTATTCGGATTATAAATATAACCGTAATACCGCATACAAAGAGAAGGTGGATAAGCTTGATGAGCAGAAGGATGCTTTGGAAAAAGCCCGTGTAGCCAGCCTCAAAGAGAAACTTAACGCCTATATCAATGAGGATATAGCCAAAGAAGCCCTGAAGCAAGGCCAGGTGTTGCCGGCAGCTCCGGCCGCAGTTCCGAAAATTGAAGTTCCTGAGCCTGAGCCCAAACCAGCAGCCGCCCCGCCTGTTGAGCAGCTAATTCCAACCCCTGTTGTTACGGAAGAAAAAGCTCCGCCAGCAGCGCAGCCTGAAGCCAAGCTGTCTGCTCCTGAAGTTCAACCATCAGTTCCCCAGCCTTTGCCTGCGAAAATCAAGCCCGTCAAGGTCACGGCAAAGCCGGTAGTTAAGCCCGCACTAGGGCCTCCGGTGGCAGTGATCATGGCCAAGCCCGCGAAAGGTTTTTCCCCTCTCAAGGTGAATTTTTCCGGACAGAAATCCTACTCTAAGTCAGGCCGGATCGTCTCTTATGACTGGGACTTTGGCGACGGGGATACCTCTTCCAACAGAAATCCCGAGAATACCTACTGGAGCGCCACTTACGGGACGCGTAGCTTTACCGCTACCCTTACGGTAAGGGATGATGCGGGCAATACCTCAAGCGCGAGCAGGGTCATTGAAGTATCCACGCATTAATTTCCTGGCAGTCGCAATAATTGCTCTCCTGGGGGCTATTATTTATTCTAACAGCCTTTCTGCGCAATTTACTTTTGACGATACCGTGTTTATCCGCGATAACCCTTACATAAGGAATATCGGGGATTTAAGCGGCTTATGGAGTTTCTCTCCTGCCCGTTTCATTCCTTTCCTTACCTTCGCTGTCAATTATCATTTTACCCGGTTGCAGGTATTTGGTTTTCACGCTGTCAACATCCTCATACACCTGGGCAGCTCGATTTTGGTTTTTTGGTTTATGCTTTTGACTTTTTCTTCGCCGGGATTAAAAGGGGACAGCATAAAGAAATATTCCGCTCTGCCGGCCTTACTGGTTGCGCTGGTATTTTTGACCCATCCTCTGCAGACCGAATCCGTTACCTATATCTATCAGCGGGTCACCTCCCTGGCGGGGTTTTTTTATATCCTCTCCCTTGCTTTGTACGCTAAGTCAAGATTATTGCAGTTGAATGCGCAGAGCCCAGGCAGATGGACCTGGTTTTATCTCTCTTCCCTGGTTATCGGATTAGCCGCTATGTTTACGAAGGAGAATGCCGTAACTTTACCCTTTATGATCATCCTGTACGAGGTTTATTTTCTTGGCAACAAGGGCCACTCTGTGCGTAAATATGCCGCGCCCTTTCTGCTCCTCCTGCCGGTTATCCCTATAGCCCTGTTTTTTAGCCACGCAATGTGGAAAGTAGACATAGTAAGGATGGCTAGTAATCCTGTTACGGGGATCCAGTATTTTTTGACCCAGACCAGAGTACTGCTGACTTATATGAGGCTGTTCTTTGTTCCTTTGAGCCAGAACATTGATTACGACTATTCAATATCAAGGACATTATTGGAGATACCCGTTTTAATCAGCTCCTTGGCGATATTAATTACCGTATTTATCGGCATAAAGGTATTTTCAAGGTATAGGTTAGTTTCTTTCGCCATCTTCTGGTTTTTTATAACCTTGCTGGCTGAATCAAGTATTATCCCTATCTCGGACGTTATTTTTGAGCACCGCCTTTATTTGCCCATGGTTGGGTATGGTATTTTTCTTGTCGCTACTATCTATTATTTTCTCGGGAAAAAGAAACCTTACTTGCCGTTGATCATACTATTGCCGCTGATCGCGGGGTATTCTTTATTGACCTACAAGAGGAATTTTGTCTGGCAGAACGAGACTACTTTATGGAGTGATGCTGCCCGGAAATCGCCTAATAAGGCCAGGCCGTTTTATAATTTAGGGAACGCCTACGCGGATGACGGCAATTTGCAGGAGGCACAAAAAGCTTTCTTACGGGCGTATCAGCTTAAGCCGGATATCGAAAACGCGAATAATCTGGCGGCAATTTATGCCGATCAGGGGCAGATCGATAAAGCCATTTCTATCTGGGAAACAATAGTGGCTCGATCGCCAAATTTTACGACAGCCCATTTTAACCTCTCCGCCTTCTATTATAAACAGGGGAAATATGATCCGGCAATAAGGCATTGCGATAAGGTTATTGAGCTGGGAGGCTGGGTTGACCCTGATTTTTTAAAGCTGCTGGAACCGCATCGCGCCATCTCTTTGCCTAAAAATCCCCGTTAGATTTTGCGCCCCCTGTCGTCTATTATTATAGGAGGTGCGGAATGTTGTCTAAATTATGCTCCGCTTCAACATATGGGACAGAAGCGTACTTGGTGGAGATAGAGGCGGATGTTTCTCAAGGCCTGCCTGCTGTTTCAGTGGTAGGGCTTCCTGATGAGACCGTAAGGGAATCAAAGGAAAGGGTAAAGAACGCCATCAGGAATTCCGGTTATGAATATCCTGTGGGAAGGATTACCGTCAACCTCGCTCCTGCGGACATCAAAAAAGAGGGCTCTTCTTTTGATCTAGCGATTGCTTTGGGCCTCCTGGCTTCAGCCGAGCAGATCCCCCTTGCAATTTTAAAGGATTTTGTGTTTTTGGGGGAATTGTCTTTGGACGGGAAGATAAGGCGGGTAACCGGCGCCCTTCCGATAGCCATGTATTTAAAGAATTCCCCTGTCAAGAAGCTCATACTCCCCAAAGAAAATGCCTATGAGGCGGCGGTTATAAAAGAAATTGATGTTTATCCGGTTGAAACCCTCCGGGAAGTTATATACCTTCTTTCAGACTTTCTTGCAAAGAAACCCTTAAAATTAGAGATAAATGATTTAATCGGGAGAAAGGAATATGATGCGGATTTCTCGGAGGTGAAAGGCCAGCATTCTGCCAAAAGGGCATTGGAGGTGGCGGTAAGCGGTATGCACAATATTCTTCTTATCGGCCCGCCCGGGTCTGGAAAAACCATGCTCGCAAAGAGGATAGCGGCCATATTACCTGAAATGACCAATGAAGAAATATTTGAAGTTACAAAGATATACAGTATCGCCGGCTTATTGACCAAAGAGAGCCCTTTGATCACAACAAGGCCTTTCAGGGCGGTCCATCACACATCTTCAGATATCGCTCTCATAGGAGGGGGCCAGAATACCAGGCCCGGGGAGGTAAGCTTGGCCCACAATGGGGTATTATTCTTGGACGAGCTTCCTGAATTTCACCGGGATGCCCTGGAAAGCTTAAGGCAGCCTATTGAAGACGGAAAAGTCACTGTAGCCAGGGCAAATAAAACCCTGACTTTTTTAAGCAGTTTTCTCCTTATCTGTGCTATGAATCCCTGCTACTGCGGGTATTTGACATCTTCCGTAAGGACATGCAGGTGCGGCACATCCCGGGTCCAAAGATACAGGAACAAAATATCCGGTCCTTTATTGGACAGGATTGATATCCATATAGAAGTTCCGGAATTAAAATATAAATATTTGACCGGGAAGAAAGAAGAGGAGCCTTCCTGCAAGATCCGGGAGAGGGTTGAGAAGGCAAGAAAAATCCAGCTTGAAAGGTTTAGAGATACGCGCATTTATTTTAATTCACAAATGAGCCATAAGATGCTCGGGCAATTCTGCAGGTTGAATAAAGGGGCTCAAACCCTATTGGGAATGGCCATGCGCGAATTGAACTTTTCTGCCAGAAGCTATGACCGGATACTTAAGGTCTCAAGGACGATTGCGGATTTGTCCGGATCAGTGATTATTGCCTCGGAGCATGTTTCAGAGGCGATCCGGTATAGAAGCCTGGATAGGGAATTATTTTAAGTCAAACAAAAAGCCGGAAATAGCTTGCTTTTTAGGTGCCGGATTATATAATATTAAGAAACAAAACTTGTTGCGGGAGTTGAGGAAAGAGAAAAGCTTAAAATGAGAGATATCTTCGTAGAGGTATACAGGAATAAGATCTTGATGACCACTGTTTCGGCCTGGCTGATCGCCCAGACGCTCAAGGTGCTCCTGGGTGTTTTCCGCCTGAAGAAATTTGATTTTCGCCTGTTTATCGGCTCAGGAGGCATGCCTTCTACGCATGCTGCCGGGGCAGCCAGCCTTGCAACCAGTATCGGCCTGGAATGCGGCTTTGACAGCGTTTATTTTGCCCTGGCTTTTGCTTTTGGCGTAGTGGTAATGTTTGACGCCCAGGGTGTGCGCCGTTCAACAGGCAAACAGGCCGGCATTTTAAACAAGATCATGGAGGATATCTACTGGCAGGGAAAGATCAAGGAGATACGCCTGCGCGAACTGATAGGCCATACCCCAGTAGAAGTAATTATCGGGCTGTTTTTAGGTATCGTTATCGCTTTGGTATCTTACAAATAGGATAAAAATTTAAGGAGGATCTGGTGAATAAGAGAATTTTGGTACTAACGGTTTTGGCAGCAGTGGTGATTGCCGGAATTCTTATTCTTTTGGGCGTTGGGCGGGGTTGCGCCAGGAATAGTCCGGCTAGCCGTTTGTCTATTCACGACTTGCTTATCCAAGCGCGACAGTTTGAAGGCAAAGGCAGCCTGCTTGAGGCCAAGGATCTCTATCAGAAGCTGGTGAATGATTTTCCGGAGTCGCCGGAGGTAGCCGCCTGGCAGAGAAAGGCCGAAGAGACGAACATCAAATTGCTGTTTTCACCGGCGATCACACCTAAAAGCATAACCTATCAGGTAAAACCCGGAGATTCGCTGGCAAAAATAGCCCGTCAATATAAGACCACCGTAGAACTTATCATGAAAAGCAATAATATCAGTGATTCCCTGATAATCCCCGGACGCAAGATAAAAATCTGGAACGCCCCTTTTACCATATTGGTAGATAAATCCCAGAATATATTGCTGCTTAAGAGCGACGAAGAGATAATCAAGACGTACATCGTATCTACGGGCAAGAATAATTGCACCCCGGTAGGCACATTCAAGATCACCAATAAACTTGTTAACCCCACCTGGTTTAAGGCAGGGGCGGTTGTGCCTCCGGGAAGCAGCGAGAACGTCTTAGGCACCCGCTGGATGGGCTTTGACCTGGCCGGCTACGGGATCCACGGGACTACCGAGCCCAAAGAATTAGGCAAACAGGTTACCCAGGGCTGCGTGCGTTTAAGCAACCCCGAGGTGGAGGAGCTCTATACCATTGTTCCCGTCGGCACAGAGGTGGCTGTTGTTGACTAAATAAGGAGTATCTGACGTTAAATGGCCGGACCGGATTTTGAAAAACCCATTATTGAGCTTGAGAAGAAGATCCAGGAACTGAAATCCTTCATCTCCGAGAAGAAGATCGACCTCTCCTCCGAAGTAAAAAAGCTTGAAGAGAGGCTTGAGCATCTGAGGAAAGATACCTACACTAATCTTACCCCCTGGCAGAGGGTGCAGCTTGCCCGCCATCAGCAAAGGCCCTATACCCTGGATTATATCAATATGATCATGTCGGATTTTGTGGAGCTGCACGGGGACCGGCTTTTCGGCGATGACAAGGCCCTGGTCTGCGGCCTGGCTAAGATAGATAAAAAGAAGATCCTTGTTATGGGGCACCAAAAGGGCAGGGATACCAAGGAAAACTTAAAGCGTAATTTTGGATGCGCCCATCCCGAGGGCTACCGTAAGGCCTTACGCCTTATGCAGATGGCCGAGGAGTTTGGATTGCCGGTCGTAGTTTTTATCGATACTCCCGGAGCATACCCTGGCATCGGCGCAGAGGAGCGCGGCCAGTCCCAGGCGATCGCCCTTAACCTTAGGGAGATGGCTCGCATTGCCATCCCCATTATTTCCATCGTCATAGGAGAGGGTGGTTCAGGCGGGGCTTTGGGCGTAGGCGTGGCTGACCGGGTGGGGGTCCTGGAGAATTCTTATTATTCGGTCATCTCGCCGGAAGGATGCGCTGCGATCCTCTGGAAGGATGGGGCCAAGGCCCCCCAGGCAGCCGAGGTTTTGAAATTAACCGGTCAGGACCTGCTGAAGATGGGGATCATCGATGAAATTATCCCCGAACCTTTCGGCGGAGCGCATCGCGATCCGCAAAAGAGCGGCCAAAATATCAAAGAGGCGATCTTAAGGAATCTTAAGGAGTTGGATGCGTTGAGCCCGGAAAAGCTGCTTGAGTTAAGGTATAAGAAATTCAGGTCTATGGGTGTTACCGGATGATCGAGCAGGAGCTTATCTTATTAGGTTTGTTGCGTCAAAGCCCCAAGCATGGTTACCAGATCAAGACAAAAGTCCGCGAAATACTTTCCCTCTTTGCCGGCGTCGAATTAAAATCGATCTACTATCCTTTGAAGGTCCTGGAGAAAAAGGGCCTGCTTACTAAGCGCGCCGGTAAAGCAGGCAGGCGGCCAGAGCGTTTTGTTTATTCCCTTACCCCGCAGGGGAAAAAGCGTTTTGAGGAGCTGTTGAATAAGAGCCTGCTGGTCATTAAAAGGCCGCAATTCAGCCTGGACCTTAGCTTATACTTCTTGCATTATCTTAAACCCGCCTCAGCCAGGCGCAGGCTGCGCGGCCGTTTAAATATGCTTAACAAGCTCTTAAGGGGAATGGAAAAGATGGCCAGATCAAAAGAGCTGCAAAAGACACCCGCCTTATCGCGTATATTAGAGCACAACCTCCGCTTGCTTAAAGCAGAGGAGTCTTTCCTCGAATCGCTGCTTGATTCTTCATGGAAATAAATATCTGTAATATCTTCATCGGTCTATTCCACTATAGCCTGCTGAGTTTTCTCGCTCAGGTCGATTTCTTCACGCCAATGTTCTTTCGCATTTCGGTGGCTGCTGAACTCGCAGCAT